>JABAHQ010020087.1_pt1 | contig 18104 bp, 13 predicted proteins | sample 7062091 | NCBI WGS metagenome assembly JABAHQ01 (sample SAMN14534359, study PRJNA622989) | marine sediment metagenome | biome: marine biome [ENVO:00000428]; feature: marine pelagic biome [ENVO:01000023]; material: deep marine sediment [ENVO:00002113] | place: India: Gulf of Kutch | collected...
ACCCGCCGAGCCCGAGGCGCCCGGCACCCGGGCGCCGGCGATTCCCGGGCGGCCTCCTGCGCCCGCGCGCCGGGCGCCTCCGGCTCGGCGGGGTCAGCAGGGCCCGGCGCCTCGGCGGCCGGCGGCGGCGGCGCGGGCGCAGACGGGAGCTGCCCCAAGCGCGCCGCCAGGACCTCGTCGATGCGCTCTGCCACCACGTTGGCGATGCGCTCGGCCACCGCGTCGGTGATTCGTTCGGCCAGCGACGGCACGTCCTGCAAGGCGATGCTCTTGAGCTCGATGGCCTCGGCCACGAGCTCGGCGAGGTCCTCCACGACAAAGTCCTTCTCGTGGCCGCTGGTCTTTCGCGCATCCTCGAACATGGTCAGGTCCTTGGGACAACAGGTGACAAANNAGCCCCGGTGGCGGCCGCCATCGTCGCCCGCTTCTCGCTGATGCGGCTCGCCGAGCTTCTCCTCGGCGAGGATGCGCCCGCCGCCGGCGCCGCAGCAGAACGAATTGTCCCGATTGCGCGCCATTTCGATGACCTCGCATCCGATCGCCCGCAGCACCTCGCGCGGCGCCTCGTAGCTCCCGTTCAGGCGCCCGAGGTGACAGGGATCGTGGAAAGTGACCCGCCTAGCGGACGGCTTGACCACCTTGAGTCGGCCCGCTCTGAGCAACTCCGCCAGCACGGTGCTGTAGTGGTGTATCGGCGCGACGTCGCCGAATTCCGGGTACTCGTTCTTGATCGTGTTGTAGCTGTGCGGGTCCGTGGTGATGATCCGGGAAAACGTCTTGCACCCGGCGAAGCGGGCGAGATTGTGCTCGACCAGGCTCTGGTACAAACCTTCCTCGCCGATCCGGCGCACGTCGTTGCCGGCTGTCCGCTCGCCCTCGTGGAGCAGGGCGAAATCCACACCCCCGGCCTTGAGCAAGCGCGCCACGGTGCGGCTGACCTCCTGGTTGCGCGGGTCGAACGAGGCGTAGTCGCCGACGAACCACAGCACCTCGGCCGGCTCCTGCCGGATGTCCTTGACCTCGAACTCGAGATCCCGGACCCAGGCCGAGCGCGTGCGTGCGGCCTCGCCGAAGCTGTTGCCCGTGTTGGCGACGGCATCGAGGGTCGTCTCCAACAGCGGGTCCATATCGCCGCGTTCCACCAGGTGCCGGCGCATCTGCACGATCATGGCCGGGTGCTCGATCCCGACGGGACAGATCTCCTGGCAGGCGCCGCAGCTGCGACAGGCCCAGAGCGTGTCCGCCTCGATCACGTCGCCGATCAGGCTCACGTCCTTCATGGGCCGGCCTTGTGCCCGATCGTTGTGCAGACGAAGGTCCAGGATGAGGTCGCGCGGGCTGAGCGGAAATCCCACCGTGCGCGCCGGGCAGGCCTCGTGGCAACGCCCGCACTTCGTGCAGGCGTCGAGATTGAGCATGTCCTTCCACGAGAAATCGGCGATCGTGGCGAACCCCGCCGCGCCCCTGCCCTCCTCCTCGGCGGGCAGACGACGCAGCGCCATTCGGTCGCGCACGGCCAAAGAGCCGACGACGGCCAGAATATGCTTGCTCTTGTACCAGGGGATCGCGCCGGTGAAGGCCAGCGCCAGCACCCCGTGCAGCCACCAGTTGGCGCCGCGGATCGCCGCCGCGGTTTCGGGCGTCATGCCCGAGGCGGCGAAGCCCTCGGCCAGGGCATGGCCCACCGGCGACCAGGCGGCCCAGGCCGGCTGGTCCATCAGCAAGCGCACGCCCTCCTGCACGAAGCCCGTGATCTCGATCGCCAAGAGCACGCAGAGAAAGGCCCAGTCCTCGATCCGCCAACCCGAGGCCGCCGGTCGCAGCCCGCTCTCCCCGCGATAGCCGCGCCGGTAGTCGAGCTTGGCCGGGCTGAACAGCGCGCGCCGCGCCATCATCATGACGATCCCGACGACGAGCGCGAGATGGCCGATATCGAGGATCAGGCTGAACCAGAGATAGAACTCGCCCTGCCAAAAAGTGACGCCGAAAAGCGGATCCAGGAGGTCGTATTCCAGGGTGATCGTGGCGGTTCCCATCGCCGCCAGCACAAAACCGAAGAATATGCCGGCGTGAGCCAGCCCCGCATAATGGTCGCGCCGAACCAGGGTACGGTGCGAGAGAAGGTCCGACACCATGCGCCGGGCGCCGGTCCCGATATCAAGCGGGAGCGCGAGCCTCGCGCCGCGCGCGTACTTGGCGTAGTGGCGCCAGCAGCCCCAGACGAACACCCCGATGGCAGCGAAGCCCGCCACATAAAACAGGATGATCGTCGGCGTTTCCAGTGACCAAAAGAGTTCCCGCGTTTCCACGTCGCTGCCGATTCCCCGCCGTTGACGTGCGACCGGTGGCGGGGCGCGCGGCGTCCCGGCAGGCTACCGGAACGCCGCCTTCCATCCCGCCCCACTTCGGCAAGTAATCAGGGTCCGCTCTAGCACTGACGATCGCTCAGCTTGGGGAAGGTCTCATGCCCCCAGATCTGGCGCTCGCGAATCCAGGGTTGCGCGAGCTGCGGGTTCGGCGACTCGAACTCGCGGGCGATCCGATGGCCGTCGAAGATGGCGTCGGCGATGAGCCGCGGCGCAAAGCAGTCGCCGGCCGCATAGATCCCCTGGATCTCGTTCTCCTGCCACTCGGACTTGCGCCTCTTGAGTTCGCGGAACAATTCGGCGTTGGGCACGCGACCGGAGACCACGACGATGCTGTCGTACTCCAGCTTGAGCACGTCGGTGCCCACCTTGCGCGGCATCTTGCCCTTTGTCGGGCCGGCGTCGCGCTTGTAGCCGTCGCGGTAGAGATAGTAGGCAGTCGCCACGCCCGGCTCCACGGACTCGACCCAATGCGAGGCGTAGTCATGGATGCCCTTCTCGTACATCATGCGATGCAGGTTCGGCGCCTCCAGCGTGAAGTCGGTGTAGGGCCCGACCGAGCCCAGGGAGGTGACGATAACCACCTCCTTTCCCTGATCGGCCATCAGCTCGGCCATGGAGACGCCGGTGAAATAGCCGTCTCCGTCGAGCACCAGAACCCGGTCCCCGACTTCCTTGCCGGCCATGACCTGCTCCGGCGTGCAGATGTGGGGCAATGACGCGTCGATGCCGGGAACCGGCTCGTGGGTGACGCCGGCGACGCCGTTGGTCGACCAGTGCGACCCGACCGCGATCACCACCTTGTCGGCGCCGTAGTTGAGCACGTCGTCGGCGCTCATCTCGCCGACCCCGGTGTGCACCTCGACGTTCTTCAGCTTGTCGAGCTGGATCTGGCGGTAGGTAATCACCCGGCCCCATTCGGACAGGCCCGGATAACGCATGATGTCCTTGACGCAGCCGCCGATCTCATCGCTCTTTTCACGCAGATGCACGTCGTAGCCGCGCTCGCCGAGGACGCGGGCGCATTCCATGCCGGCCGGGCCGGCGCCGACCACCAGCACCGAGCACGGGTTCTCGGCCGTATCGAACTTCTCCGGGTGCCAGCCGCGGCGATACTCCTCGTTGGCCGTGGCGTTCTGGGTGCAGATCATCGGCGGGCCGCCGATCTCCCAGCGCGAGATGCAGATGTTGCAGCCGATGCACTCGCGGATGTCCTCGATCCGCCCCTCCTCGATCTTCTTCGGCAGGAAGGGATCGGCGATCGAGGGCCGGCAGCAGGCGATGATGTCGAGCCGGCCGTCGCGGATCTGCGCCGCCATGTCGTCCGGGCTGGTCTCGCGGCTGACGCCGAGCACCGGGACCTTGGCTTGCTTCTTGGCCTCGTCGGTCCAGGCGCGCTGGTGCCCCGCCTTGTAGAAGCGCGACGGGCCCGCGTCCTCGCCCCACTCGGCGATGTCGCCGATGTTGAGGTCCCAGAGATCGACCAGGCCTTGCCGGTCGACCAACTCGATGAAGCTCAGGCCGTCGTCGCCGACCTCGACGCCGTCCGGACCGTACAGGGTGTCGATGGCGAAGCGGGTGACGATGCCGCAGTTATCGCCAACGGCCTTCTTGACCGCCTCCAGGCTCTCCATCCAGAAGCGGGCGCGGTTCTCGAGCGAACCGCCGTACTTGTCGGTGCGCTTGTTGTAGAACTTGGAGAGGAACTGCAGCGGCAGGTAGCTGTGCCCGCCGTATACGTAAACCAAATCAAAGCCGGCCTGCTCGGCGCGCTTGGCCGCATCGACGTACATCTGGATCAGGTCCTTGATGTCGTCCTCGTCGGCCTCGTGGCCGTAGGTCAGGTTCTCGAACTCCGAGGCGTAGGAGCTCGGCCCGCGGGGCACGGCGCGGGACTCCATGCACGGCGCGTGCGCCCCGCCGTACCAGAGCTCGACCGCGGCCAGTGAGTCGTGCGCGTGCAACGAGTCGGTGAGGTGCCGGAGGTTGATCACATCGCCCTCGTCCCACAGACGCATGGAGACCCGATGGGTGTCGTCGGACTCGGGATGGATGGAGCAGTACTCGGTGCAGCACGCGCCCCAACCGCCCTCCGCCTTCGTGCTGCGGTTCGCGGCCTGGGTCCCGGGTTTCTCGGAGCCGGCGCCGATGCAGTGTGGAATCTGGTAGAACCGGTTCTTCATGGTCTTCGGGCCGATCTGTATCGGCTCGAAGAGAACATCATGCTTCGGGTCGCGAGGCATTTTCGATGACTCCCTGCCTAGAACGTTGCCGCAATGCTGATGCGCCGCCTGTGTCGTCGGACCGTACCCCACGTTGCCGACGATTTCCGGCCCGATCAGCGGTCTTATACCAATTTCAACCAATGCAGACTATCATCAGTCCGCATCCAGACCAATTGCAATGTGCAGATTGCCCACGAAATCATCCTTGCGCATACTTCAACGCGAGGCAAGACCTTGTTCGCGGCCGAACCGAGCTCACTTCGCACCGCGTCTCGGCGCGGCCGACCGGCGCTACGCCATCGCTTTGCCCGCCGCGCGGATCAGGCTCGTGCGAGCGCGCTGCCCGATCGGCCGCCACGCGGAGCCCTGGACGGGCGAGCGATCATGAACCGATTATCAGGGGCGCGCCCGCCTCTTTCACGAGGAAAGCGGCGCAATCGGGGCGCCTTGAGACGGGTCTCCACCGCGTCCGCCGGGCCGCGACACGGGAGGCGCGCCCGCAGGCCTGCGCGCTCGCTTGCACCACCGCGGCGAGGCGCGCCCCGGCACCACGACCGCCGGGTCTTGGCGGCCATGCCGGATTTTCCCTTGACGATCTGTGGGAAAAACCAAATGCTCTCCCCATACCAATCCGCACCAATTTCTTGGGGCGCGAAGCTGGACAGGGAGGGCGGCCTCGGACCCGCGGGCGCCGTCTTGTAGCATGGTTACAGAGCCGGCAGAGTCCTTGGGCAGGAGCCGGCGCGGCCTGCGCACGGCCTGGGCGCCGCGCCACCGCGGCAGCGAGGCCGTGACGGCGGGCGCGCCGTCATACAGCGGCCTGGGCGGCCGGGCGAGGGCCGCGCCGAGCCGCCCGGGCGCGTGAGGCCGATTGAGGCGCACATGGCGTTACTGAAGACCGAGTCGCTGACCAAGTACTTCGGCGGCCTGGCCGCGGTCAACAACCTGTCCTTCGAGGTCAACGAAGGAGAGATCCGCGGGCTCATCGGCCCGAACGGCGCCGGAAAGACGACGATCTTCAACCTGGTCAGCGGGCTCCACAAGCCGACCTCGGGCAAGATCCTGTATCAGGACGAGGACATCTCGGGGCTCAGGGTCAGCCAGGTTGCGAGCCGCGGTCTGGTGCGGACCTTCCAGGGCACGACCCTGTTTCAGGAACTGAGCGTTGTCGACAACGTCCTGATCGGGCAGCACCTGCAAATCGACAGCAGCCTCCTCAGCCGCGCCTTCGGCCACGCGCGCACCGCGCGGGACATCGCCAACGCCCTGGAAATACTCGAGTTCCTGGAGCTGGCGGAGCGCAAGGACGAGTTGGCCATGAACCTGTCGCACGGCCACCAGCGCGCCCTCGGCGTCGCCGTCGCGCTGGCCGCCGAGCCCAAGCTGCTCATGCTCGACGAGCCCTTCGCGGGCATGAACCCGGAGGAAACGCACCGCATGATGGGCCATCTGACCAAGGTCCGCGAGCGCGGCATCACCTTGCTGCTCGTCGAGCACGACATGCAGGCGGTCATGGGCCTGTGCGATTACATCACCGTGGTCAACTTCGGCGAACTGCTGAGCGAAGGCCTTCCGGAGGAGATCCGGGCCGACCAGGACGTAATCGAGGCGTATCTGGGAGCGGCCTGAGCCATGCTGTTCGAAGTCAAGGACTTGCAGGTCCACTATCACAAGGTGGCGGCTATCAAGGGCGTCTCCCTGCGGGTCGACGCGGGGGCGATCATCACGCTGATCGGTGCCAACGGCGCGGGCAAGAGCACCACCCTGCGGACCATCTCCGGCTTGAAGAGGGCCACCTCAGGGGAAATCTGGTTCGAGGGAGAGCGCATCGACGGCCTGGCGGCGGACAAGATCGTCGAGCGCGGCATCGCCCACGTCCCCGAGGGTCGACGAATCTTTCCCGACCTGAGCGTGCTGGAAAACCTGAACACGGGCGCCTACCTGCGCCGCGACAGGGCCGAGATCGAGACCAATCTGGAAGAGGTCTTCGAGCATTTCCCCCGGCTCAGGGAGCGCCGCAACCAGCGCGCCAAGACGATGAGCGGCGGCGAGCAGCAGATGCTCGCCATCGGCCGGGCGCTGATGGCCCAGCCGAGGCTGCTGTTGATGGACGAGCCGTCGCTGGGCCTGGCTCCCCTCATGGTCCAGGAAATCGCAAGTATCATCGTCGACATCAATGAGATGGGGGTCCCCGTCGTTCTGGTGGAGCAGAATGCCGAGCTGGCGCTGCGCCTGGCCAATTACGCCTACGTCCTGGAGACCGGCTCCATCGCGCTGGAGGGACCCGCCGACGAACTTCACGAGAACGATCATGTCCGGCGCGCCTATCTCGGAGGGTGAGGGAGCGGACCCTCGAGCCCTCCTGGCCACGGGCTGGTCGGAGCCCGACCTGGCCTGGGAGACCGCCCAGTGCGAGGCCGCGCGTCTCGAGGCGCACGGTGATGGGGCCGAGGCGGCGCGCTTATGGGCCGAGGCGCTGCGCATCGCCCGGGCGCATTTCGCCCGCGACGACCTGCGCCTAGCCACCAGCCTGGCGAACCAGGGCTTTGCCACGCGCCGCGCCGGCAAGGAGGATCTCGCCGGCCAACTGTTCGAGGAGGCGCTGCTCGTCTGGGACTCGGCCGGGCGATGGCTCGAAGGGCTGCGGCCCGAGCGGCGCGCGCGCAGCTCGGTGTTCCACCTGCGGCTGGAAACCAGGCACCCGGGCGGATACGACCGCTTCTCCCGCGAGCGTTACGCCGCGCTGGCCAAGGAGGGGCGCGCCGCGATCGTGGATCTTCGCGACGGCCGCAGCACCGGGCGCCGGCCTCTCGAACGCTGGAACCGGGAGCGCCCGCAAGGCTTCAGCGATGCCCGCAAGCTCGTGGCGGCGGCGCTTCTGATCGCCGCGGCGCGACCCTAACAGGCGGAGGCGAAAGAGCCCGGCCGCCTGCGCCGGCGGCGGGCGGCGTGAGCGGTCTTTACCGAGGCGGTGTGCTACTCGGCCCCGGCTTCCTGCCGGTTACCGAGGCCGGCTCTCCAACGCAGCGCGATCGCGGCGCGGATTTTCGGAACCAAGCTCTCCAGGCCCTGCGGCAGGAACATGATCGAGGCGATGAGAATCGCACCGTAGAGCAGTGGCCGGCTCTGGTCGAAGCCCAGCTCGCGCAGGACCACCTCGTTGATGATGGTGAGCACCACGACGCCGAGAATCGGCCCATAGATCGTGGCCGTGCCGCCGACGATCGCCCAGATCAGCACGAAGACCATCTGCTCCACGTCGAAGCGGTTCGGGTTCACCGTGCCGATGTAGTGGGCGAGCAGCGCCCCGGAAAGGCCGGCGAAGAACGAGGCGACGACAAAGGCGATGGTCCGGTAGCGCCAGGTGTTGACGCCCACGGATTCGGCGAGCTGGTCCTTCCAATGAACGGCATGGAAGGTCAGGCCGATCCGCGACTGCTCCAGGCGGTACAGGATGAACAGCGAGACCGAGACCACCACGAGGCAAAGGTAGTAGTAGTTCACGGGCTCGAAGAAGTCGATGGCCACGGGCCCGATCTCTATGTCCGGGAATGACGGGATCAGCTTGAGCCCCTTGGGACCCCCAAAGGGGGTGCGGAACCGCTTCCACAGCAGGCGGATCACCTCGCCGGCCGCGAACGAGCCGATGAGGAAATAGAATCCCTTCATCCGGAACAACGGGAAGCTGAGCACGAAGGCGACCAGCGCCGCGGTTGACGCTCCCATGAGCATGGCGACGGGGACCGGGGCGCCCAGCTCCTTGGAATAGAGCGCGCTGCCGTAGCCCCCCACGCCCATGATGACCACGTGACCGAGCGACCATTCGCCGGTGAGCGTAAGCAGGCGGTAGCTCACCACGAGCAGGATGTTCATGAGCAGCAGAACCGCGATCTCTCTTTGCGAGAACGTGAGGAACTGCGGAAACGCGATCAGCAGGGCGTAGAGCCCGACCAGGCCGATCACCCAGCTCCAGGCATTGTCGCGCTTACGCACTTTCCTTGGTCCCGAAGAGGCCGGTCGGCCGGATGACCAGCACGACCAGCATGAGCACCAGGCCGACGATGTCCGCCACCACCCCGTCGCTGAACGTGGTCACAAAGGTGTGAACCACGGCGTAAAGCACGGCGGCCACGATCGCGCCCTCCAAGCTGCCGATGCCGCCGACGATAATGATGATGAAGGCGGTCACGATGACCGAGTGGCCCATGAAGGGATAGGTCCTGACCAGCGGGGCCGTGAAGGCGCCGGCGACGCCGGCCAGGGCCGCTCCGATGAACATGGCCATGCGCGCCATTTGGTTCATCGATATGCCCTGCAGGGCCGCCGCTTCGGAATCCTGGGCGCAGGCGCGCAGCGCGATGCCGAAGCGCGAGCGCCGCAGGAACAGCCACAACCCGCCAAGGAGGACGACCGTCGTCCCGATCACGTAGAGTCGCTGCAAGGGAACCACCACGCCCTCGATGCCGAACAACGTGAACGTCGTTTGCGTGGCCGGGGGGATGTGCTCCATGCGTACGCCGAAGCCGAGAACCGCCAGGGTCTGAAGGATCAGGAGGAATCCTATGGAGGCGATCAAGCCGCCGAGCGGGTTGTCCCGCATGGGCCGGAACAGGCCGCGTTCCATGATCAGGCCGACCAGGCCGACAAAGATCAGCCCGACCGCCACGGCAAGGAAGAACGGCAGCTTCTCGTCGGCGTAGATGTAGACCACCGAGTAGGCGCCGAGCATGTACAGCTCGCCGTGCGCGAAGTTGATCACGCCCATCACGCCGAAGATGAGCACCAGCCCGACCGCGATCAGCGCCATGTAGCTCGCGGCATAGGTCGCGTTGACCAGGGTCTGGAGAAGAAGGTCCAGTTCCAACATGATCGTGTTCGGTCCGCTCTTGAGACAACGGCCGGAACCGGCGCGAAGCGGCGCGCCGATCCCGGCCGAAACGTCAGCCCGCCGACCCGCTCGCGGATCGCCGGATGGCTTGGACCTGGCGACTAGCCACGCTGATAGTACATCTCGCCCATCGCCTCGAAGTGCTTGATCATCAACTTGCCGTGCTGGCGCCACCAGTCGGGGATGCTCTTGTACTCCTTGATGGTGGCCTTGCCGTTCTCGACGACCACGACCGGCCAGTTGCCGACCAGCGCGTTGTCGATGCCGAACAGCTCCTTGCCCCACCATTCGGCCTCGCCGAAGGCGTGCAGGCCCGTGCCGCCGGCCTTCATGGCGGGAAGCACATCGGTCGGCTCGACGCTGCCGGCCTTCTCCGCGCCGGCCCTCCACAGATCGAGGATCGAAGCGTATTCCCAGGACACGGCGCTCCACTCGCCCGGCCAGCGCTGGCTGTACTCGGCGTAGAACCCGTTGGGATCCTGGAAGTTGATCCGCGGATCGTTGAGCGCCGGATCGTCGAAGTCCGGAAACTGAAAGATGAAGCCTTCCATGAACTCCTTGGACGTCTTCTCAATGATCTTCTCGTAGAAGTCCGCGGTGCAGGAAATCATCTGGCCCTTGAAGCCCTGTTGATAGGCCTGCTCGCAAAGCGGATGGACGTAATCCGCATAGGCCGTGTCCAGGCAGATGATGTCGGGATTCTTGGCCATCATCGACGTCATAATCGGCGCGAAGTCCGTGGTCGCGATGTCGAAGAAGGTGGTGTCCAAAACGTCGATGCCCTCGGCCTCGAAGGCGGCCAGATAGGTGGCCACCGACGGGCGCCCGAGCGCGTCGTCCTGGGCGCAGATCACGGCCGTCTTCAGGTCCGGCTTCTTCTCCGCCAGCCACTGCACGCCGGTCACGTTGTAGATCGGGTGCACCTCGCAGGGCGCGATCAAGGTCTTGGTGTCCGGCGACAGGTCGCTCGGCAGCAATGTGGAGACCAGCATGCCCGTCTTGTTCGCCATCGGCTGGACCGCGGGCCAGGTATCCCCGCCCAGCATCATGATGAACTTGACGCCGTCCTCCTTGATCAGCTTGGTCGCGCCCGTGCGCGCTTTGTCCGGCGCATACTCGTTGTCGTAGCCAACGAGTTCGACCATGTAGGAATCGCCGCCGATCTTGACACCGCCCGCGGCATTCGCCTTCTCGGCCCAGATCTGGCAGCCGTAAAGCCCGGGCAGGCCCCAGGCCGCCACCTCGCCCGTCAACGGAGCCAGGAAACCGATCTTGACGGTCTTTTGGCCGGCGAAGGAAATTCGCGGCATGCTCGTCCCGGCCACGGCCACGCTCGCGGCCGTGGTGCCCAGGAACTCCCGCCGTGTGATGCCTCTCCTGTTCAGATAAGATCGCATAGTTCGGACTCCCTGTTGTTCTGACAGTTGTTGCGACTCCAACTCATGCACGCCACGCACAGCACGTTGTCCCATCGGCGTGCGCTCGACCTCATGCCTCGGCTGTACCTTGTCCCCTCAGCTCGCCCGTCTGCGATGCTACGCGAGCGCTCACGTTGCTCCCGCAGCCGGCCCTCCCGAGAGCGTCGTACAGGCAGTCGCCGGCACTGTGCCACACAGCATAGAGCGGCCAAGCAACCGGCTCTCGCGGATCACCTTGCCACCACGACCCGGCAAACCGCGGGCCTCCTCTCCCGCGACTTCCGCGAGGCGTCTTCGACGTCTGATGGCTGAGTTTAGTGTACGCCGCGACGATCATCAATCAATTTGAGCCGGTGGTATGGAAAAGGTTTGGCGGCTTTCCCGCCTCATTGCGAGTCCGCCAGCGCCTCCGGCGGGTCGGGGACTTTGCCAGTCGGGAAATTATTTTTCCCCTCAATTCAGTTTCTTATGGCCAGAGGCGCGCGTCGTGCCGGATTGATCAGCATCCTTGTGAGCATCCTCTTGCATTCAAAGGGAAATAGTCGGGTCGCAGACAGGATCACAATTGGTTCGAAATTGGTTTTTCCCGCTTCCGGCGACGCGGTGAACCGGCGGCGCACCATGGACCGAGCGCTCGGCCGGCCATAAGGTTCGTGGCCGTGGCCCGCCTCAGGCTTGTCCCGAGCGGGAGGAACCCGAGCAGAACGCCGTAACGAGCGTGGCCGGCGCACCCGCTGCGCCGCGACGGGCCATGTCGCCAGCGTGCGGAAGTCATGCGTCCTTGCGTGCTGTGTCATGCGTCGCCTATGTCTTGTTCATCGCTGGCCCTGAAGGAGCGGCGCCATGGGCGAAGCATTGACGATTGTTGCCAAGATTACGGCCAGACCGGGAGACGAGGCCGAAGTGGAAGACGAACTGCGCAAGCTCATCGCGCCCACCCGCGCGGAGACCGGCTGCATCACCTACGATCTCCACCGATCGACCGAGGATCCGCGGGTTTTCCTGTTCTACGAGAACTGGACATCCAAACCGCAGTGGGAGCGGCACATGAAGACGCCACACCTGAAGGCTTTCGCCAGGGCCACGAAGGATCTGGTGGAAGACCTGGAGCTGCTCCAGATGGTGCGGATCGGCTGAGCGGCCAAGGATCGGGATAGAACGCGAGGGACAATGGGACTGGCGGCCATCGCCGACCCGCTCCGGGCCGCACTCTCGCTTTCCGGCGGCGCTTTCCGGCGGCGTTTTCCGGCGGCGCTTTCCGGCGGCGCTTTCCGGCGGCGCCTCCTGGCAACCGCCCCGGGCGGGACGGCTCCGGCTGCGCCGGACAAGGTCGGCCGACCGGCCGGCTTACAGCGAAACGCGGCGTGGCCCCGGGTTTCGCGCAACAGTCATGGATTTGGCCGAGCGGCATTTGCGCTGACCTTTGCGCCCAGGCGATTCCGGGGCTCGGGTGGCAGCGTATCCGCGGCCGGGCGCCGGCCTCCACCCGGCTCTACCCGCCGGCGTCGAGCCCCTCAAGTCCACAGGTCACCTCGGAGCGGGCCGACCAGTCGCGGCCCGGAACCGAGGCCAGCAGCTCCCGCGTGTACGGATGCTGCGGGTTCGAGAAGACCGCCCATGTCTGACCGCGCTCGACGATCTCACCGGAGCGCATGACCAGGATGCCGTCGCAAACCTGAGCGGCGACGCGCAGGTCGTGCGTGATGAACACCATGGAAATATTCAACCGGTCGCGGATATCGGCGAGCAACTGAAGCACTTGGGCCTGAACCGAGACATCGAGCGCCGAGACCGGCTCGTCGGCCACCAGGATGTCCGGCTCGAGCGCCAGCGCCCGGGCGATGGCGATGCGCTGGCGCTGCCCGCCGGAGAACTCGTGCGGGTAGCGTTCGCCGCTTCGCGCATCCAGCCCCACCAGCTCGAGGAGCTCGAGCGTGCGCCGCGACGCCGTCTTCCAGTCGGCGCCGTGCACGACCTGACCCTCGGCGATCAGACGCCCGACCGTGTAGCGGGGGTTCAAAGACCCGTACGGATCCTGGAACACCATCTGGATGCGCTTTCGGAACGAGCGCAGACGCTTCGAGCGCAGCGATCGGAAATTTTCTCCGTCAATGAGGATATCCCCGCCATCGGACTCGATGAGGCGTACGATGCAACGCGCCAGCGTCGACTTTCCCGAACCCGACTCGCCGACGATTCCGATCGTCTCGCCGCGGCGCAGTTCGAGGTCGATGTTCTTGGCGGCGTGGACTCTTCGCGTCCTGCCGCCGAGCAGCCCGCCACCCGATCCATAGGTCTTGTTAAGCTTTCTGGTCACGAGCATCTTCGATGTCGTCGAGACGACAACAGGACGCGTCGGAGGGACTAGGCTCGGTACGGCATCGATCAGCGACCTGGTATAGGGGTGGCGGGGATGGTTCAGGACCTGGCTCGACTCGCCGAACTCGACGACCTTGCCCTCCTGCATGACCGCGACCCGGTCCGAAATCTCGGCCACGACCCCAAAATCGTGCGTGATGAACAGAACACCGGTGTGGTGCGCTTTCTGAAGCTCCTTGATCAGCTTCAGGATCTGCGCCTGGATCGTGACGTCCAGGGCCGTGGTCGGCTCGTCGGCGATGAGGACCTTGGGCTCCAGAACGAGCGCCATCGCGATCATGGCGCGCTGTCTTTGGCCCCCCGAGAGCTGGTGCGGATAGGCGTCCAGAAGCTTCTCCGGCTCCGGCAACTGAACCGAGACCAGCATGTCCAGCATGGCGCGCTTGCGCTTGGCCTTGTTTTGCCCGCGGTGAACCGCCACCACCTCATTGATCTGGTTGCCGATGGTCATGACGGGGTTGAGAGCGGTCATGGGCTCCTGGAAAATCATGGAGATATCGTTGCCGCGAATCTCGCGTAGGCGAGCCGGCGAGACCTTCAACAGGTCTTCGTCGCCAAACCGAATGCTCCCGCCGCTGGTGTAAACCCGTGGCCTCGGGAGCAACCCCATGATCGCGCGGCCGGTCAGACTCTTGCCCGAGCCGGACTCGCCGACGAGACACAGGATCTCGTCCTTGCGCAGCTGCAAGTTCATGCCGTCCACGGCGAGCGCGCGGTCGCCGTCGGGCGGAAGCCTGACCGTGAGATCGCGTATCTCGAGAAGTACGTCCCGGTTCATGCCCGTTGCTCGCGCAGGCGCGGATTGAGGGCGTCGTTCAGTCCTTCTCCGACCAGATTGATCGCCAGCACGGTGAGAAGAATCGCAAACCCCGGAAAAGTGCAAATCCACCAGGCGGTGCGCAGGACCGTTCGCCCCTGGCCCACCAGGAAGCCCCAGCTCATGACATTGGGATCTCCGAGTCCGAGAAACGACAGGGCCGATTCGATCAGAATGGCTGTCGCGACCATGAGCGACCCGGCCACGATGATGGGCGAGAGACAGTTCGGCAGGATCTGAAGGACGATGACGCGCAGGCTCGTCATGCCCACGCAGACGCTCGCCAGGACGAATTCGCGGTTGCGCAGCGCCATAAACTCGCCCCGCACAAGCCTGGCCACGGCCGGCCACGAGACGACCGCGATGGCGCTGACGACGCTTTCGATGGAGGGCGTCATGATGGCGACCAGCAGGATCGCGAACACGAAGGACGGAATCGTCTGAAAGAACTCCGTCAGTCGCATCAGCACGTCGTCGACCCAGCCGCCGTAATATCCGGCGAGCCCGCCCATGAATGTGCCGACGACCACGGCCACCGCGGTCGCGATCAAGCCGATCAACAGCGAGGTGCGGGCGCCGTGAGCGACCCCGGCCGCGATATCGCGGCCAAGCGTATCGGTGCCGAACAGAAACCCGCCGGACGGCGGCGCCATGGGCGGACCGGCGAGCCTGAAGGGGCTGCCCGGATAGATGAGGGGGGCGACGCCGGCGAGAACAATCACCGTGACCAGGATGACGAGGCCCAGGACGGCGGAGCGATTACGGCGGAACAGGCGCCAAAACTCCCTCATAACCTCTTACCCCTTGCAGGCCTTCCCTCACCCCGCCTCTATCCTCGGGTCGAGCAGCGAGTAGACGAGATCGACCACGAGATTGACCGCCACGACAAGGCACGCGGAAAGAAAGAAGATGCCGAGCAACAGGTTCAGGTCGCGCGCGAACAGCGCCTCGAAGGCCAGCATCCCCAAGCCCGGCCAGCCGAACACGGACTCCACGATAACCGAGCCGCCAATCATGCTTCCGACCTGAACCCCCGCCATGGTGACGACCGGCAGGAGCGCGTTGCGCAGGATGTGCCTGAAGGTGATACGGCGCTCGGTAAGCCCCTTGGCGCGCCCCGTCGTCACATAGTCCATGCCCGCCTGCTCGAGCATCGATGCGCGCATGAGGCGGGTGTACAGGGCGAGGTAGAACAGCGACAGGGTCAGGGCCGGAAGCACGAGATGGTGGGCGATATCGATCACCCGATCCCATCCCTCGTAGAACATGCCGATGGTCTCCATGCCGCTGGTCGGAAACCAGCCGAGCTTGATCGAAAAAACGACAATGAGCATCAGCCCGACCCAGAAGAGCGGCGTCGCGTAGGAGACCAGGGCGAAGACGGATATCAGGTTGTCGCGCCATTTATTGAATCCCGTCGCCGCAAGCAGGCCCAACAGGATGCCGACGCCCACGGCAAGCATGATGGTGGTAATCATCAGGATGAGCGTCGGCCCGAGCCGGCTGAGGATGAGCTCGAGCACCGGCATGTCGTGTCGGAACGAGTAACCCAGGTCGAGGGCCATGACGTTCTTAAGATAAGCGAAGAGCTGAATGTGGATCGGCCGGTCGAGCCCGAATTTGGCGCGCAACTGGGCCATGTATTCGGGCGTGGCGGAGCCGGCCTCGCCCGCGAGCACGTCCACGGCGTCTCCCTCGGCCAGTTGCAGGAGCAGGAAGTTGACGACGACGATGGCCACGATGATCGGGATCGCCTGGACCAGACGCCGCACAACGTAACGAAGGCGTTGGACGGTTAGGCTCATCGCGTCATTCGTCCATCGTCAGGGGCCGTGTGAGGCAGGGGATGGGCGCCGCCGCGGTCCGGCGGCGCCCATGATGTTACTGGTCAAGCCAGGCGCTCTCGAACGCGGCGTAGACTCCGAGCGGACTCGTGATGACGTCCTTGACCTTCTTGTTATACACGGTGATGAAGTGCATCTCGAAGGGCACGATGACCGGAACGTCCGCTGTTAGGATCTTCTGGATCTCGGCGTACAACGCCGCTCGCTTCACGGGGTCCGGTTCCTTCGACCCCTTGTCCATGAGATCGTCGATCTTGGGGTTGCTGTAGCGACTGCTGTTGACGAACACCGTCCCCTTGCGGATCTGCGAGGTGAGGTACTGGCGATGCATGCCCAGCACCGGGTCGGCAAGCTGGTAGTAGAAGTCCGAGGTCATGGTGAACTCGTAGTCCGTGAAGATGCGCTTTAGCCAGGTCGGCACGTCCTCGTAGCGGATGGTGACCTCGATTCCCACTTCGCCTAGCGCCTGCTTCAGGTACTCGCCTAGGCGCTGCCACTCCTCGCCGTAGGGGAGCGCGTCGTGCACGATCTTGAACCGCACGCCGTCGTCGCCGCGCGGATATCCCGCCGCATCGAGCAGCTTGTTGGCACGCTCGATCCTGTCCGGCACGTCGTACGTCTTGACGTCGTCGGTGTAGAGGCCCGTGGCCTCGAAGTTGGAGCTGATCGGGCCGGTCGCCGCCTTGCCGTAGCCGAACCAGATGTTATCGATGATGAACTGGCGGTCGATCGCATAGGCGACAGCCTGTCTTGCTTCCTTCTTGTCGAACGGCGGCTGCGTGGTGTCGAGCTCGAGGACCATGATCGGGTTGATCATGGAGTAGCCCTTGGTGGTGACCACGAAGTCGGGCATATCGCGCAGACGGCGCGCATCGACGTTGGGAATCGCGTTGAAAGCGCCGAACTGGACCTCGCCGCGTTCGATGGCCGCGGTGCGCGTCGAGGCATCAGGTATGAAACGGGCAACGACGCGGTCGAGATAAGGTAGACCTTCGCGCCAATAGTCCTCGTTCTTGTCGAGCCGGATGAACTGACCCTTCTTCCACTCGACGAACTTGAACGGGCCCGTGCCGATCGGCTTGTTGGCATACGGGTTGTTGCGCGGGTCGGTGCCCTCGAAAAGGTGCTTCGGCAGCATCGGCGATTCGTATCCGGACAGCGCCCGCATCATATAGGGTGCCGGATTCTTCAGCTTGAAGATCGCGGTGTAGTCGTCCGGCGTTTCGATCTCGGTGAGTTCCTTGAAGCTGTTCGCGCCCCGCGGGTGCACCTGGCTCAACACCTCCATGATCGAGAATGCGACGTCCGCGCTGGTGAAAGGCGTCCCGTCATGGAATTTGACGCCTTTGCGGAGCTTGAAGGTGATGGTCTTGCCGTCGGGGCTTACCTGCCACGACTCGGCCAGGCTCGGCTTCGGATTAAGATCGAAGTCATACTCCAGCAGCCCGTCGTAAACCTTGGTCGCCACCTGGCCGATGGGCCCGGACGTGGACAGATACGATGCCAGCGAAGGTGGCTCCGGTTGAACGACCATGATCAGCGTACCACCCGACTTGGGCTCGCCGGCAAGGGCGGAACCCGCCGCGACCTGCACCAAGCCCAGAGCTAGGCCGAGAAAACCGACACTTTTCAGCAGCTTCTTCATCACGCGCCCTCCCTAGTTCGCTGTTTTCCTTGACGATATACAACAGCTTAGCGGCAAGACCCCTGCCCGGGAAATACCCTTTTCCGGGTTACGGAGACGCCGTCTTGCACGGACGTCTTGCGAGATGCCCAAGGGCTGTTTGGCGTGGCTTTCGATCCTACGTGTGGTCTGCTCGGACGCGCTGGCGCTCACCGGGCTCGACACCGCGACTCGATCGCCTTCACGAAGCCGACACCGAACTCCACGAAACGATCGACCCGGGCAAGCGCGCTGCAGCGAGGGGCTGAGGCCGGCGGCAAGATCCGGATCTTGCACGATGGCGATTTCCATCCCGCTGAGCGTGTTTGCGATGCGCTCATGTTCGTGGCCGGCGAGCACGACAACGGTGTGAGCCGAGATGAGGCAATGGAGCGGCTCGTAATTCGGAACATCCGCATCGAAAGGGGCCGCGCCTAGGACCTGATCGCGGACCTTCGCGAGTCACAAAACTCGCGACTGAAGTCGCGCGAACCCGGGGCTTGA
>JABAHQ010009142.1_pt1 | contig 18081 bp, 17 predicted proteins | sample 7062091 | NCBI WGS metagenome assembly JABAHQ01 (sample SAMN14534359, study PRJNA622989) | marine sediment metagenome | biome: marine biome [ENVO:00000428]; feature: marine pelagic biome [ENVO:01000023]; material: deep marine sediment [ENVO:00002113] | place: India: Gulf of Kutch | collected...
GGCCCGGTTCGCGTCGATGGCCTCCTCGATGATGGGCGCGAGGGGCTGCGGTGTTGGTTTGATACGGAGCTTCCCTGAGATGAGTTTTTCCATGTCCAGCAGGTCATTGATCAGCTGGGACAGGCGTGTGCTGTTGCGCTCGGCGACCTCGGTCAGGCGCTGCGCCCTGGGGGGCAGGGCGCCGGCGGTACCGGACTTGAGCAGCTTAAGCGAGCCCGCGATCGAGGTCAGGGGCGTGCGCAGCTCATGGCTGACCGTGGCGATGAACTGGCTCTTCATGGCCTCGAGCTTCCGGCGCTCCATGAGGTCGTCCAGAATGATGATGCGGGTCGCGATCCAGCGGCTCAGGAGCCGGACGAACAGGCGCTCGCTGTCGTTGAAGTGGGGCCGGGGGCTGGGTGACGAGAAGTTCAGGGTGCCGAGGGTGCGCTCCTCGCCCTGGAGATGGGTGCCAATGTAGGCCTCCAGGCTGAAAGCCTCATAGCAGGGGTGATCGTGGAAGAGCGAGTGCCGCATGTGGTGGATGGCGATCTCGTGGCCGTGGTGCATGACCAGGTCGCAGTAGGTCATACCGAGATCGAAGGTCTGTCCGGGATGCAGCGGCACCTCCGGCGGCGCGTCACACCAGCGCACGGTATAGGTCCGGTCCTCGATGTCGCTCACGATGGCGATGTCGAGCCCAAGGTACTCCCGTCCCAGGACCAGGGCCTGCTGTATCTGCTCCTCGATGCTGCCCTTGAGTTCGAAGGCGATGTGGTTCAGCAGGCTGAGGGCACGGTTGGTCTGTTCCAGCTCCTGCTGTTTTTCTGCGGCAAGCGCTTGGGCGTTACGGTCCTGGAACTGGTCCTGGAGGATCAGTTCCTCGGCCAGTCCGGCGAGGTGCCGAAGGGTCTCCAGACAGAGGCGCCTCAAGAGGGCCGGGCTGGGTATCGATGATGCAGAGCGTCCCCAGGGGGTAGCCGCCGGCTTCCCGAATGGGCACGCCGGCGTAGAAGCGGATGTGCGGCGGCCCGGTGACCAGGGGGTTATCGGCGAAGCGGGCATCGGCGGTGGCGTCCTCAACGATCAGGGCGTCGTTCTGGTGAAGGGCATGGCCGCAGAATGACACGTCCCGGCTTGTGCCGTCAGTGTCCAGTCCCTGGACGGACTTGAACCACTGGCGATCCCGGTCAATGAGCGTGATCAGGGCAATCGGGACCCCGAGGCTCTGCTGGGCAATCTCGGTGATGCGGTCGAACCGGGTGTCCCGCCCTTTCTCGATCAGGCCGGTGCGTTCAAGCGCCTCCTGGCGCTGGGACTCGTCAGCGGGAAGCTGAGGGCGTTCCATGGGTCACTCGCTGTCGTTCTGGAGCGTGACCCGGTCACGCCCGTTGGCCTTGGAACGGTAGAGGGCCGCGTCCGCCCGTTCCAGCAGGTCCTCTACCCGCTGGTTGGGGACCATCCGGTTGTCCGTGATGCCGGCGGAGAGGGTGCAGGCGAAGCGGGTATTCGCCGCGACGAAACTGATCGCCGCGAAGTCGACCCGCAGCGCCTCAACCAGCTCGCGGGCCTTGTCGATGTCGCAGTTCGGCAGGACGGCCACGAATTCTTCGCCCCCGTAGCGGCCCAGCCGGTCTGAGCTGCGGAAGTGCTGGCGCAGCAGTGTGCCCATGGTGCTGATGACCACATCGCCCAGGGCGTGCCCATAGGTGTCGTTCACCGCCTTGAAATGATCAATGTCGAGCATGACCACGCAGAGGCTGTTGCCACTGCGCGCGGCGCTGCGGATTTCGGTCTCCAGTGCTTCCTTGATGCTGGCGTGCTTGAGCAGGCCGGTGAGCCCGTCCCGGGCGATGGCCTGTTGCATGTCACGCTGGCGCCGGACCCGGTTGCGGCATGTTTTGATCAGGTAGTCGTCGCTCACGGGCTTGTTGATGAAGTCGTCGCCGCCGCGAATCAAAGCGGCCGTGCGCGCGTCCTGGCGCTCCTCCTGTGATAGGTAGAGGATGGGCAGGTTGGTCCATTTGTCGAACTGGCGCAGCATGGCCGCCAGTTCATCACCGCCCACCTCCGGCATCCAGAGGTCCATCAGGACCAGTTCGGGCTGGAATTCGGACGCCCGGTGCAGGAGCTGTGTCGGGTCGGCCAGGGTCGAGACCGTCATGCCGGCATGGCCCAGCACCGTTTCGATGTGCTCGCGCAGGGCCTCGTCGTCATCAATGACCAGAACGCGCTCACCGGCCTGGTCGCGTTCGCGGATGGAGCGCGTGATGCGGGAGGCAAGCCGCGGAACATCCAGGGGCTTCTGGAAATAGCTTGCGGCACCGGCGCGTACCGCTTCCAGACGGACACCGAAATCCTCGTGGCCGCCCATCATGATGAAGGGGCAGGCCAGGGGGGCAAGCTGGTTGTGCCAGTACTGGGCGGGGCTCTCCGAGCTGCCGGCTTCCCCGGCCCGGTAGTCCACCAGCAGCAGGTCCGGCCTGACGCCCTCGGCGATCAATGCCCCTGGATCCGCCGTGACGTGGACATTGAAACCGAAGCTGGTCAGCTGCTGGGCGATGTAGTCACGCAGCATGGGGTCCCGTTCAATGAGCCCGACCACGTTGGCCCGGTCCGGGTTGGGGGCGGCGGCGGTTTCCACGCCCACCTCAGACTGGGGGCCGTGCTCGACAACGAAGTTCTCCTGGAAGGCCCGGATCCGTGCCGTCAGGCCATCGAGGGCGCCCGTGTCGCCCTGGGCAGGCGGGTTGTCCAGCCCGTGCTGCGTCAGCTGCTCCAGTTCACGTGCTTCCGTCCCCAACCGGTGAAACCCGAAGGTGCCTGCCGAGCCCGCGAGTTTGTGCAGGCGCTGTCGCAGGGTGCGGAGTGTCTCGGTGGGCATCTCCTCGCTCCCGGCCTGTTCGGCGAGCGCCCGGATTTCGGTAAGCTCCGTGGCAAGGCGCTCCCGGTAGGCCTCGCGAAGCCGGACCAGTTTCGAGTTGACGTCGGTGGCCTGCCTGCTGTCAGCCATGGAACCGTTCCCAGATCGTTCGGATCTCATCGGACAGGGTCATGGGATCGAACGGCTTGGCGATTACATCGAATACGCCCATTTCGTGGTAGCGGGCGATCTCGTCCGGATGCACCTTGGCCGTCATGAACACGACGGGCGTGTTGTGGATCGAGCCCTGCTGGCGCAGGGCCGTCAGGGTTTCAACGCCGTCCATGTCCGGCATCATCACATCAAGAAGCAACAGGTCCGGCGCCACGGTGTCGATGGCGCCAAGCGCCTCGCTCCCGGAGCTGCAGGTCCGCAGCTCGAAACCGCCGATTTCCTCGAGGGCGAGCTCGGCGACCTGCCGGATGTCATCATCGTCCTCCACATAGAGGATTCGGTTCAGCGAAGTCATCTCAGTGCCCGTCCCACCCCGTTCATCACTGTCAGTGTAGAAGTAAACCATGGTTGGCTCCATGGCCCTGTGCCCTTATACGGTGCAGCCCAGGGGATGGGTCATTGCCGGATCGTCCCACAGCGGGGGCACCGTTACGTTACCGGAAAGCGCGCTAGAGGCTCTCCGCAACCGCCAGCGGGCAACAGTGGCTGCCGGCCTCGACCTGTATGGTGGTATGGCCGATGCCGAACCGGGTCTGCATGGCTTCGGCCACCCGGGTCAGGAAGGTATCCGAACTGCCCCCGGGCATTACCAGGTGGGCGGTCAGCGCGGTCTCGGTGGTGCTCAGGGCCCAGACGTGGAGGTCGTGCACGTCGGTCACGCCCTCGAGGGTGCGCAGGTACGCGTCGATCTCGGGCAGGGACAGCCCGCGTGGGACCCGGTCCATGGCGAGGCTCAGTGATTCGTGGAACAGGCCCCAGGTGCTGGCGATGATGACGGCCACCACCAGAAGGCTCACGAGCGGGTCCAGCCAGAGCCATCCGGTGGTCATCATGCCCAGGCCGGCAACCACGACCCCCGCGGAGACGGCCGCGTCCGCCGCCATGTGCAGGAAGGCGCCCCTGATGTTGAGGTCATGGTGCTGGTCCCGAATGAAGAGCGCGGCAGTGGCGGTGTTGATGACGATGCCGACCGCGGCAACGGTCAGCACGACCATGCCATTGGGCGGCTGGGGGGTCTGGAAGCGCTGCATGGCCTCCCAGGTGATGGCGCCCACGGCGCCGAACAGGAGCAGGGCGCTGGTGAGCGAGGCCAGTATGGTGGCGCGCCGGTAGCCGTAACTGTGGGTCCAGTCCGGTGGCTTGCTCGCCAGGGCGGCGGCGCCCCAGGCCAGCAGCAGCCCCAGGACATCGCTGAGGTTGTGCCCGGCATCCGCGAGCAGCGCCAGCGAATCCGCCATGATGCCGTAGACCACCTCGATGATCACGAACCCGATGTTGAGGAGTACCCCGAGGGCAAAGGCCCGGTTGTGGTTGCCGGCGTGCGCCGAATGATCATGTGTCATCAGTTTCAGCTCCCTCCGGGTAGCATTGTATGAGTGAGCCCGTTAATCGGACAGGGTCTGGTGCATTGATAATCGCAAAGAAATGAACGCTCGTTCCAGCGCCCGGGTTCTGGTCAGATGGAATGGCAACAGTACCAACCCGAGAGGAAGCAGCCATGATCATCGATGCCTGGGCCCAGCACCCCACAACCCGCCTGGTGAACCACCCCATGCTGGACTCGCTCCGGCGCTGGACGCGGAACCAGTCGGACAGCGTGACCGCCTCGGATTCCGAGATGCCGGTCTCGATGACCACCGGCGCCATGGACCAGGCCGGCGTCGGTAAGAGCCTGATCTCGGCCTGGTGCGGCCCGCACGGCGACCTGATCTCGAATGACGAGGTTGCCGCTTTCGTGAATGAGGCGCCGGACCGGCTGGTGGGGATTGGTTCGGTGAACATCGCCCGTCCCATGGAAGCCGTGCGCGAGATCCGCCGGTGCGTGAAGGAGCTGGGGTTCAGGGGCATCCGCGTGCTGCCCTGGCTCTGGGAGCTGCCGCCCACCCATGCACGTTTCTATCCGGTGTTCACCGAGTGCTGCGAGCTGGGTGTGCCCTTCTGCACCCAGGTGGGACACACCGGCCCGCTGATGCCCTCGGACGTGGGCCGGCCCATTCCCCACATTGACCAGGTGGCGATCGATTTCCCGGAACTGACCATTGTCGGCGGCCACGTGGGCTACCCGTGGACGGAAGAGATGGTGGCGGTGGCGACCAAGCATGAGAATGTGTACATCGACACCTCGGCCTACACCGTAAAGCGCTATCCGCCGGAACTGGTCCGGTTCATGACCGGCCACGGGCGCCGCAAGGTGCTGTTCGGTTCCAACTGGCCCATGATCGCCCCGGCGAAGTGCCTCGAGGGGATGGATGAGCTGGGGCTGGATGACGAGGCGAAGGCCCTCTTCCTGGGCGGCAATGCGGTACGGGTTTTCGGGGTGTAACGGATGAGGTTGGACATTGATGAACATAGGATGGGTATTGGATTATAATACGATGTGAATACTTGATGCCGGGAGACGGTTATGGAAACGAAGACGGCGCGCCTCACCGTTCTGGTGGATCCGGAAAAGAAGAGGGCGTTTGAGAACCTGTGCGCGTCCCAGGACCTGACTACCTCCCAGGTTGTGCGCCAGCTGATCCGGGATTATCTCGCCCGCCATGGTGTGGACTACCCCACACGCGCGACAGTCTCCGGCGAGAACAAAGAGGACAAATAGGTGAGGCATGTTCCCGGCATCGCCACTGGCCTGCGTGCTGCCTGGACGCAGGGTTATGGCCTTGCCGATCTGCGGCACGATGTGATGGCGGGGCTGACCATTGGCACCGTGGCTGTGCCGCTGTCCATGGCGCTGGCGATTGCCACGGGTGTGGCGCCCCAGCACGGTCTTTATACGGCGATTGTTGCTGGGGCGCTGATCGCCCTGACCGGGGGCTCGCGCTTCAATGTGTCCGGCCCTACCGCCGCTTTTGTGGTGATCCTCTTCCCCATTGTTCAGGAACATGGGCTGGGTGGGCTTCTCATCGCCACCATGATGGCCGGCGCGATCCTGGTAGCTCTTGGCATGGCCCGGCTTGGGCGGCTGATCGAGTTCGTTCCCTATCCGGTGATTCTGGGGTTTACTGCCGGTATTGCCGTGGTAATCGCAGTGCTTCAGGTTCCGGACTTTCTGGGGCTCAGTGTTGGCATGGGCGAGCATTTCCTGGCCAACCTGGGGCGGATACTGTCGGCGCTGCCGCGCCTTGATCCCATTGAGCTGGGGGTTGGGGTTCTGACGCTTGCGGTGCTGCTGCTGTGGCCGCGCCTCAAGTTGCCGGTGCCCGCGCCCCTGGTGGGACTGGTTGCCGGGGCGGCAGCGGCCTATGTGGTGAACCACTGGTTTGCCGGTGGTGCGGGGGTGGACACCATCGCCTCGCGTTTCACCTGGGAGTCTGGTGGCGAGAGTGGCACCGGGATCCCACCCATTGCGCCCGCTCTGGTGGCGCCGTGGTCGTTGCCCGGCCCTGATGGCCAGCCGCTGACGGTGGACTTCCAGTTGATCCAGGCGTTGTTCGGGCCGGCTCTCGCCATTGCCATGCTTGGCGCCATTGAGTCCCTGCTGTGTTCGGTGGTGGCGGATGGCATGACCCGCACCCGGCATGATCCGAATTCAGAGCTGATCGGCCAGGGACTGGGGAATATCGCCGCGCCACTGTTCGGTGGTATTACCGCCACGGCGGCCATAGCGCGTACCGCGACCAATATCCGCAGTGGTGCCCGTTCACCGATAGCAGCCGTGGTCCATGCACTGGTGGTGCTGCTTGCGGTTGTGGCACTGGCCAGTGTGCTGGGAATGGTGCCCATGGCCGCTCTGGCGGCACTGCTGTTCGTGGTGGCCTGGAACATGAGTGAGGCGCGGCTGTTCGTGCGCACGCTGCGCTCCGCGCCGGCAGGGGATGTGACCATCCTGCTGGTGTGTTTCATTCTGACCGTGGTGTTCGACATGGTGCTGGCCGTTGCTGTTGGGGTGGGCCTGGCCGCCGCGCTGTTCATCCGCCGTATGGCGCTGCTCACGGAGGTGGAGCAGGTGGGTGCCGATGACCATTCCCGGGCGGAGGGCCTGCCTCCGGAGGTGGCGGTCTATGACGTGGACGGGCCCATGTTCTTCGGTGCGGCTGAGAAGGCCGTGACGTCTTTGCGTCTGGTGGATCCGAAGATCCGTATCGTGATCCTGGATATGCACGATGTGCCCAGCATGGATGGGACGGCTATCGTGGCGCTGGAGACCCTGATCCGGGAAATGCATGAGGACGGTGTCTCCCTGATTCTGGCCGGGCTGCCTGCGCGCATCATCCTGAAACTCCGGCGTGCGGGCCTGCGCAGTGTGAAGGGGCGGCTGGGTTACTGTTCCGGCCTGCCCGCGGCACGCGCGCTGGCGCTGCGGTGGTGTGTCCCCACGCACCCGTAAGGGCCTGTTTCATCCCGCTGACCTGAGGCACAGGTAATCCCACAAGTGGTGACCAAGCCTTTATACTGTTTTCACATTTCGATGTGCGGTTACCGGAGTCCGTGATGCGAATGCGCATAGCCAGCCTTGCCCTGCTGTCCTCGGTACTGGTTCTGCCGGGCTGTCAGTTGATGCCGGAGGGGGCTGAGCCGGCGGATCACCAGCTGAGATGTGGGGATCGTACCCTTGGGTACAGCCTGGCTGGGGACAGGGTGCAGCTGCACCTGGAGGATGGTAAGCGCGAGCTCAGGCGCGAGGAGAGCGCCACGGGCGCCCTGTACCGCAGCCGCTCCGGTGGCAGTGAGTTCTGGAGCAAGGGTGAGCGGGTGACAGTGACCCTGGCCGGGGAGCGCCTCCCTGAATGCCGGCACACGGACCGGGCGAGTCTGGAGCCGCCCCGCTGGCAGGTGGTTGCAGTGGATGACAAGCCGGTGCCGGAACCGGCGCGGCCGGTCAGCCTGAATTTCATGCCCGAGGGCCGTCTTTCGGGGCGTTCTGGCTGCAACCATTTCATGGCGGCCTGGGAACATGTCGGGGATCGCCTGATCATCGAGCGGGTGGCAACCACCCGGATGGCCTGCCCGCCTTCCGTCATGAACTTCGAGGAAGCGTTTCTGGCGTCTCTGAGCAGGGTTGAGAATGCTCGTATGGAAGAGGATGGAACCCTGATGCTTGTTGGCCGTGAGGACAGCGGGCTGATCCGGGCCAGGGTGGCCGCGGAGGAGGCCGAATGACGGATCGGATCAGGACCCGGCGTATCCATGATGCTGTGTCCGATGACGATGGTTACCGTGTGCTGGTGGACCGGGTCTGGCCCCGCGGTATCAGCAAGCAGGCGGCGGCCCTGGACGAATGGTGCCGCGAGCTGGCGCCTTCCACGGAACTGCGCAAATGGTTCGCGCATGATCCGGAACGCTGGCAGGGCTTCCGGGATGCCTATCGGGATGAGCTGGCCCAGTGCCCAGAGGCGCTCTCCCGGCTTATTGAACAGATGGAAAAGGGCCGCGTGACCCTCCTGTATTCCGCCCGTGACCGAGCGCATAACCAGGCGGTCGTCCTGGCGGAGGTTCTGGCACAGGAGTGGGCTGAGACCATGGGCCCCAATGAATCCAGTTCACCGGTGTGCTATGCGGACACGTTCCGCGACACCGGTGCCAATCGAGGTTAAGTCTTTGTTGAAAGGGAAAGGGAATCGGGCACTGGCGCTGGTGGCGTTGGTGTTCGTGAGTCTGACGGGATGTACGGTCCGCTCGCCGGACGTTGAGCCGGATATCGTTCTGACGGACGACGTTGGGCAGAAGGCTGCCGAGGCCCCCGCCAGTACTGGCACGCTCGGGTCGGACAGCGGCCAGGAGGAGGAAGAGACCGAGGACGCCGGGAACAACGCTGACAAGGCGACGACGCCGTCCCTGGCCGGCAGGCGCGAGCAGCTTTCAGAGCCTGCCCGGCTGGATGACCCTGCCGCCCTGGGCCATGCCCTGGCGGTTTTCTACCGCATGCGATCACGCGCCTTCATGGCGCCGGTAGCCCGGCACGTCCAGGGCGTCGTGAACCTCGGGGGGGTCGGTGGTGAACGCGAGACCCGGCGCTGCCCCGGGGGCGGTGTCTTCCACCTGGAGTGGCAGGGGAGCGGGAGCGCCGGCTCCGGTTCCCGGGAACTCCTGTATCGTTTCGAGGACTGTCGTGGCCATTTCGGGGAGGGACCGTTGCTGGTGCTCAATGGCCACTACCGGCGGAACTTCGAGCCGTTGGCCGGCAGCGAGAATGTTCACGAGTCCTTTGATATCCATGGGGTCATGGGCGCGGCCCGCAAACCGGTGGCGCTAGAGGGGCGTCAGCGGATCGAGCGGCCCGCCCAGGGCGGTGTCGTGCGCGAGACCGAGCGCATGGAAATGCTGCTGGGCGAAACCTACCTGGCCTACGAGCAGGTGCGCGACGAGATCGTGCCGGAAGCAGGCGAGGACAATGGTGACTTCGCGTCCTTTGATACCCGTTTCATGACGTCGCTCAAGGGGCGGGTGTTCAGCTCCAGGCTCGGTGGCTGGGTGGACCTGTCCACCGTCGAGCGGCTTGTCGAGCAGCAGGCCCCGTGTTCCGCTAGTGGCGTGGTGCAGCTCACGGCGGAGCGTGAGGGCCAGGTACGCTTCGGGCCACACACGGGCACCCATCACCGCGTCGCGCTGGAGCTGGAAGGCGGGGCGGTCGAGCGTTACCGGCGGTGCTCCGATTTCGGGCAGGCGTTCGGGTTCGGCCGCTAGCCTTCCTCCTCGATCCAGTCCAGAAGGTCCCGGGCCATCCGATCGGTCGCGTTGCCCATGGCCTGGACGAGTCCGCCCGGTGAGTTCGTTGCCAGGGGGGCCTCGACGTTAAAGCGTCGGGAGGCCGTTATGCGGTGTTCCCGCTGGTCAATCAGTTGCGCATCAAGCCGAATAACCGCGACGGGGCGCTCGCGCGTCTGGTCCACGTGGAAGGAGCGAAGGTGGCCGGTCAGCCTGAGCTCCGTTGCCAGGTGGTCCTCACCGATGCTGAGGGCCCGGAAGGCGCCGGCATTATGAAAGGCGTCCAGCATGTGGTCCCGCCAGAGCGCCGGCGCGGGCGCGGCCCAGCGGATCCCCGACCAGGCGCTGAGCTGCTGCCCCTCGCGCAGGACAACCACGCGGTTGCTCGCCGTCAGGTCATCCGCACGCGGCGCTTCCAGTTGCAGTGAGGGAAGGCTCGGCTTCGCCTGCTGCTCCCCCAGGTCCGAGGGGGGCAGGCGGTAGAGCTGGTAGCGGCTGGGCTCCGGAAGCACACTGCAGGCGCCGACAAGCAGGGCAGCAAGCAGTATGACGAGCCGCGCCGGCTGGCGGAGCAGGTGCATCATGGCTGGTATTCCTCCAGTTCGTCCCGGTTGAAGAGGGTGCCCGCGGCATCCGATTCGAGGCGCCGGGTCAGGTCACGCAGCGCCTCCAGGGTGCGGCGCATCTCCACCAGGGCTGGGCCCAGGTTGGCGGAGCCTTCCATCGCACTGGCCAGGGCATCCTCATGGTCACGGATCAGTGCCTCAACCCGGGTGACGGTACGGCGGGTGGCCCTGGCGGCTTCGGCCGTGTCCGCCAGGGTCCGGGCGGCGTCCCCGTTCACCAGTTCGCGGGTGTCCGTGATCAGTCGCCGGGTGTCTTCCAGTGTCTCACGGGCTTCCATGCCGGTCCGGTTCCAGGTGTCGATGAGTCTGGTGGTCGCGTCCTGCTGGGCTTTCAGATTGTCGGTGACTTCGGCCATGGCGGCCAGGATGCGCTCCAGGTTGCCCAGGTTATCCCGTGAGAGTAGCCGTTCCATGCGGCTGACCAGGTCGTTGATGTTGGTGAGGATGTCCCCGCTCTGGTCACGCAGCTGTGCGAACGGCGAGGGGCGTGCCGGGATCTCGGGGGCACGCCCGGGTTTCGACAGCAGCGGCAGGCTCTCCGGACTGCCGCCGCTCAGTCGGATGTGCGCGATCCCCGAGAGCAGGCCCGAGGGCTGGATCTGGGCATAGGTGTCCTGCTTGACCGGGGTGTTGGGGTTCACCCGGATGCGCGCCAGGACCCGCCGTGGATCCCGGGGGTCGAGATTCAACTGGGTAACCTCGCCGACCGTGATGCCGTTGTACTTTACATTGCCCCCGACGGTCAGCCCGGATACCGATTCATTGAAGACGACCCGGTATTCGGTCCGGTGCTGTTCGAGCCCGCCTTCCGAGAGCCAGAGCCCGAACAGCAGGGCGCCTGCCACCACGAGGATGGCGAAGAGCCCGATCAGGATATGGTGGGCGCGGGTTTCCAATCAGGCGTACTCCGGGTTGGTGGGTTTGTGGCGCAGAGCCGCGCGGCCGCGGCTGCCGTGGAAATAGGCCCGGATCCAGTCATTGTCGGTATCCGCGACCGCCTCGAGCGTTCCGATGGCCATGACCCGGCCCTGGCCCAAGGCGGCTACCCGGTCGCAGACCCGGTGGAGGGTGTCCAGGTCATGGGTCACGAGAAAGACGGTCAGGCCGAGCGCGTTGCGCAGGGTCAGGATCAGTTCGTCAAAGGCCGCGGCACTGATGGGGTCCAGGCCGGCGGTCGGTTCATCGAGAAAGAGCAGGTCCGGGTCCAGTGCCAGGGCCCGGGCGAGGGCCGCGCGCTTGATCATGCCGCCGGAGAGCGCTTCGGGATAGAGTCGGGCGGCGTCGGCTTCCAGGCCCACGAGTCGCAGGCGGGTAAGGGCCAGCGTTTCGGCATCGTGTGCCTTCAGGCGTGCCTGTTCACGCAGGGGGAGGGCGATATTCTCGCACAGCGTCAGGGAGGAGTAGAGGGCCCCATGCTGGAACAGAACGCCCATGCGCCGGGTCAGCCTTGGGTCCGGGGCGCCGCGATGGTCCAGCCGCCTCCCTTCCAGGGTGATCTCCCCGGCGTCCGGTTCGTGCAGGCCGATGAGGCTGCGCAGTAACACCGACTTGCCGGAGCCGGAGCCCCCGACAACCCCGAGGATTTCGCCCTGATTCAGGGCCAGCTCGAGCCCCTCGTGCACGCGGTGGGTGCCGAAGCGGTTGGTCAGTCCGCGGACTGCCATGAGTGCGTCGGGTGCCGTCTCCATCACCAGCCGATCTCCATGAAGTACATGGCTGCCAGGGCATCCAGCAGGATCACCACGAAGATTGACTGTACCACGCTGGAGGTGGTGTGCGCGCCGACCGAGCGGGCGCTGCCGCCGGTCTTGAACCCTTCCAGGCAACCGATGACCGCGATCAGGAACGCGAAGAAAGGGGCTTTGACGAGGCCTGACAGATAGTGGTTGAGCGGGACATTGCTGATCACGCTGATGAACCGCGAAAAGGGGATGTCCACGACGGTCAGCGCGATCAGCCCGCCCCCGGCCAGGCCTGAGAGTACGGCGAGGAAACTCAGCATGGGCAGGACCAGCACGAGTGCGAGAACCCGGGGCAGGACTTCGAGCTCCACCGGGTCCAGGCCCTGCGCGCGCAGGGCATCGAGCTCCTCGTTGGCGTTCATGGCCCCGATGTGGGCGGTGAACGCGCTGGCGGTGCGGCCGGCGACGACAATTGCGGTGATCAGGACGCCGAATTCCCGCATGAAGGAGTAGGCCACCAGGTTGACGGTGTAGATGCTGGCCCCGAACTCGCCGAGGACCGTGGCCCCCAGGTAGGCGATGACGGCCCCCACGGCGAAGGTGAGCAGGGCGACGATGGGAACCGCGTTGAGACCGGTGGTCTCCATGTGGTGCGCCAGGGCGGTGACACGCCAGTGCCGTGGCGAGACCAGGCACCGGCCGGCACACCCCAGGACGACCCCCATGAATCCGATCAGCATCCGGGCCTTGCCGGCGGCGTCGCTCAGGGATTCGCCCATGCGGGCGAGGAGATCAAGTGGCCCCTTCCGGGACGGGGGTGGCAGCTCGCCGCAGTCGATCATGGCGTCTGCCACGGTGATCAGCAGGGCGCGTCTCGCAGAAGGGAGGGACGGATGCCGCTCGACGAGCGCGCGCAATGCATCGCTGCCGATCAGTTCGGCAATCAGGGTGGCGCCGGCCGTGTCCAGGCGGTTAATGGGGGAGAGATCCAGGTGGGTGATCTTCTCCCGCATCGGCCAGGTCGTGCGGCGCAGTGCCCCGTAGTGGGCCAGGGTCCAGTCACCGGTGGCGCGGAAACTGCCCCGGTCATCCGAGGGGCGTAGATGCCCCGGCTCAGCGTCCGGCATGGGCGCTCCGGGGCGGGGCCGGGTCAGTCAAAAAGCTCGTCATAGAAACGCAGGGTTCCTGCCCATGCTGTTTCCGCGGCGTGCTCGTCATAGCCCACGGGCAGACCGAACTCCCTGGCGTAGTCATCCGCCTCGGGGTTCATGAAGGAATGCTGGACGCCCGGGAAGCTGCGGAGGGCGTAGTTCACGTCGGCGTTGTGCATCTCCTGGACGAACCCGGATACCTGCTCCGCGGGGACCATCTGGTCGGCGCCTCCGGTGTAGGCGCGCACGGCGGCTTCCACCTCACCAGCTTCGGCCTCGATCGGGCTGCCCAGGCTGCCGTGGAAGCTCACCACGCCCTCGAGGTCCATGCCCAGGCGGGCCATGTTGAGAACCACAGCGCCCCCGAAGCAGTAGCCCTGGGCCGCGATCCGGTCCGGGTTGACCGTGTCGTGGTCCTGGAGGCGTTTCATGGCGGTGCGGAAGCGGGCCTGCATCAGATCCATGTTGCTGCTGGCCTGCTGCATGAATTCCTTGGCCTTCTCCGGGTGGTCGGCGTGCCTGCCCTCGCCGTACATGTCCAGCGCCAGGGCGGTGTAGCCCTCCTTCGCGAGTTTCTCGGCCTGGTTGCGGCTGAACTCACCATGCCCCCACCACTCGTGCACCACGAGAATGCCGGGTCGTTCCCCGCTCACACTGTCGTCCCAGGCCATGTAACCGGTGTGGTCCTGGCCCTGGACGGTGTAGGTGATGGTTTCCGTCTGGAGTTCGGCGGTGGCCGCCGCGCTCAGGCTCAGCGCCGCAGCGCCGAGCAGGGCATTACGCAGTAGGTGCGTCATGACAGTCTCCCTTGTTGATTGGTTCCTGAACTTACGAGAGCTGGTCCCGGATCAGTTTCTTGTTCACCTTGCCGACACTGGTCTTGGGAATATCATCCACGAAATCGACGCCCTGCGGGATGGCCCACTTGTTGATGAGGCCGTCGTCGACAAAGCCCTGGAGGTGGCTCTTGATGGCCTCCGCATCAGTGGTTTCCCCGGGGGCGAGGACCACGAGGGCGTGGGGGCGTTCTCCCCACTTGTCATCCGGCAGGCCGACCACGGCCGCTGCGGCTACCGCGGGATGCTGGCTGATCAGGTTCTCCAGCTCCAGCGAGGAGATCCACTCGCCGCCGGTCTTGATCACGTCCTTGATGCGGTCCTTGATCACCAGGGTATTGTCCGGCTCAATGCTGGCAACGTCACCGGTGTGCAGCCAGCCGCCGGCCCACAGTTCCTCGCCTTTCTCGGCGTTCTTGAGATAGCTTGCCGTCAGCCAGGGGGCCCGGGCAACCACCTCGCCCTGGGCGACCCCATCCCTGGGCAGGGCGTTGCCGTCCTCATCATGGATCTCGACTTCCGCCAAGGGAACCGGGACGCCCGTCTTGATGCGCTTCTCGGTCTGCTGTTCCGGCGGGAGCTCCAGGTCCTCGGGCTTGAGGTGGGTTGCCGTCAGCAGCGGCCCGGTCTCGGACATGCCGTAGCCGGTGTACATGCTGATGCCCATTTTAGCGGCGGCGTCGCACAGACCCTTGGGCAGGGCGCTGCCGCCGATCAGTACATGCCAGTTACTCAGGTCCGCCGTCTTGATGCCCTCGGTGGCCATCAGCATCTGCATGATGGTCGGCACGCAGTGGGAGAAGGTCACGTTGTGGGTCTTGAGCAGTTCCACCAGCAGCTCCGGCTCGTAGCGGCCCGGGTAGACCTGCTTCACGCCCATCATGGTGGCGGCGTAGGGCACGCCCCAGGCATGCACGTGGAACATGGGGGTAATCGGCATGTAGACATCGCTGGAGCGCATCAGCGGCTGCTCATCGAAATGGGACAGCGTGCCCGTGGCCACCAGGGTGTGCAGCACCAGCTGGCGGTGGGTGAAGAACACGCCCTTGGGGTTGCCGGTGGTGCCGGTGGTGTAGAAGGTGGTCGCGATGGCGTTTTCGTCGAAATCCGGGAACTCGAAGCAGGGCTTCGCCTTGCTCAGCAGGGCCTCGTATTCCCCATGCGTGGAAAGCCGGGTGGTCTTCGGGGCGTCGTTGTCCGTGAGCTGGATGGTGCCCTTGACCGTCTCGAGCTGGTCCTGGACTTCCTCCACCAGGGGCAGGAAGTCATCGTGAATCAGGACCAGGTCGTCTTCGGCGTGGTTCATGGTGTAGAGGATCTGGTCCGGCGCCAGGCGCACGTTCACCGTATGCAGTACGGCCCCGATCATGGGAATGGCGAAGAAACATTCGAGATAACGGGGAGTGTCCCAGTCCAGCACCGCCACCGTGTCACCGGGCTTGACGCCGGCATCGGTGAGCACATGGGCGAGGCGGTGGATGCGCTCGACCAGGTCGGTGTAGGTGTACCGGCTGCGGTTGGCGTAGATGATCTCCTGGTCCGGGTTGTAGCGGGGACCGGAGAGAAGGAGCTGCTTGATCAGGAGCGGGTAGCTGTGCGCGTTCTCGGCGGCGGGCAGTGTCTTGGGTTGTGCCATGGAGCGCCTCTCTTGCTTGTTGTTGGGTGTGCACCCGTCAAGCCTAATACAAAACGCCGTTTGTTCACTCCCATGGAAGGACTTTAATGGGGATTTCCTACCAGAGAACGAGGATCAGCAGGGCGCCGAGGGCCAGCCGGTAGATGACGTAGGGCATGAGCCCGATGCGTTCGAGGAACCGCAGAAACAGGTGGATGCACAGCAGCGCGCTGATGAAGGACAGCAGGGTGCCCCAGGCGATGGCGTGCCAGTCGGTGGCGCCGCCCTGGTCGATGAGTTCCAGGGTCTTGAGGGCGCCGGCGGCTGTGATCAGGGGAATGGACAGCCAGAAGGAGAAACGCGCCGCGTCGTCCCGGCGGAGCCCCAGGAAGAGGGCGGCGGTGATGGTGATGCCGGAACGCGAGGTGCCCGGGATCAGCGCCAGGGCCTGGGCAAGGCCGACAAGCAGGGCATCCTTCAGGGTGAGGCTGCTCAGCGGGCGTCGACGTGACCCGGTTGCATCCGACCACCAGAGCAGGAGGCCGAAGCCGATGGTGGTGGTGGCGATGACCCAGCCGGCACGGAGTTCGTTGGCGACGATATCATTCAGCAGGATGCCGGCAAGCCCCGCGGGGATGGTTCCCAGGATGACGGCCCAGGCAAGACGGCTGTCCTCGGTAACGGTGCGACGGGCCGTATCCCGGATCCAGGCGTTCCCCATGCGGACAACGTCCCGGCGGAAATAGGAGAGGACGGCGCAGAGTGAGCCCACATGCACGGCCACATCAAAGGCGAGGCCCTGGTCCTGCCAGCCGAGCAGGGTGGAGGGGAGAATAAGATGGGCGGAGCTGCTGATCGGGAGGAATTCCGTCAGCCCCTGGATGACAGCCAGTACGATGATCTGCCAGAGGTCCATGGCAACCTACCCATAAAAAAAGCCGCAGTGATGACTGCGGCTTTTTGAATACTGGTAGCAAGGGGCGGATTCGAACCGCCGACCCCATCATTATGAGTGATGTGCTCTAACCAACTGAGCTACCTCGCCGCAAAGAGGCGCGTATTCTCGCGGGTCGCCTCTATGGTGTCAAGCTGGGAGCAGCCCCGGCTAGACATTGAACTTGAAATGGATGACGTCGCCGTCCTGGACGATGTAATCCTTGCCTTCCAGGCGCCACTTGCCGGCTTCCTTGGCGCCCTGTTCGCCGTTGCAGGCGATGAAGTCCTCGTAGCTGACCACCTCGGCGCGGATGAAGCCCTTCTCGAAATCGGTNNCCGTGCTCTAACCAACTGAGCTACCTTGCCGCAAACCGGTCAACGCCCGACCTTCGGCGTTGAGGCGCGTATTCTCTGGATTTTTCCCCGGGGTGTCAAGGCACCCCGGGGATTGGCAGTGCTAGTGCCCCTGGGACCCTTCGTTGGCGAAGTAATCCCGTGTGACCGCGAACACGGTGCCGGACAGCGCAAGCAGTGCGATCAGGTTCGGGATCGCCATCAGGGCGTTGAGCACATCCGCGATCAGCCAGATCAGCTCCAGGTTGGCGACTGCGCCCACCACCAGCAGCACCACCCAGAGGTAGCGGTACGGCATGATCACGCGCACGCCGAACAGGTATTCCGCGCAGCGCTCGCCGTAATAGCTCCAGGCGATGATGGTGGTGAAGGCAAAGAAAATCATGCCAAGGGTGACCACCCAGTTGCCGCCTGGAATGCCTTGATTGAACGCCATGGAGGTCAGGGCGGCGCCGGACTCACCGGTATCCCAGACGCCGGTCAGGACGATCACCAGGGCAGTCATGGTGCAGACAATGATGGTGTCGATGAAGGTGCCCATCATGCCCACCGTCCCCTGGCGTACCGGGTTGTTGGTCTGGGCCGCCGCGTGGGCGATGGGGGCGGAGCCAAGGCCGGCCTCGTTGGAGAACACGCCACGTGCTACACCGAAACGGATAGCGGCCCACACAGCGGCGCCTGCGAACCCGCCCGAGGCTGCGGTCCCGGTAAAGGCATCCGTTACGATCTGCGCCAGCGCACCCGGCACATCCGGAAGGTTCCAGACGATCACAGCGAGGGCGCCAATGATGTAGACAATCGCCATCAGCGGTACCACCTTCTCGGTGAGTTGGGCGATGCGACGGAGGCCGCCGATGATCACGAGAAACACGAGAACCGCGAGAATGACGCCGGTTACCCAGGCGGGTACGTAAAGGTTGGTTTCGACGACGTCCGCCACGGCGTTGGCCTGTACGGTATTGCCAATGCCGAATGCCGCCACCATGGCAAACAGGGCGAAGGCGGCACCCAGCCACTTCCAGTTGCCGCCCAGGCCGTTCTTGATGTAATACATCGGACCGCCGACGTAACGCCCCTCTTCGTCGACCTCGCGGTACTTAACGGCGAGAACGGCCTCGGCGTACTTGGTGGCCATGCCCACCAGCGCGGTCATCCACATC
>JABAHQ010014179.1_pt2 | contig 18079 bp, 16 predicted proteins | sample 7062091 | NCBI WGS metagenome assembly JABAHQ01 (sample SAMN14534359, study PRJNA622989) | marine sediment metagenome | biome: marine biome [ENVO:00000428]; feature: marine pelagic biome [ENVO:01000023]; material: deep marine sediment [ENVO:00002113] | place: India: Gulf of Kutch | collected...
GCGAAGGCCGGGGTGCCAACGTGACCGTGCCGTTCAAGGAGCAGGCCTATCGCATGGCCGACGAGCTGACCGAGCGTGCGCGCCGCGCCGGTGCGGTGAATACCCTGAAGAAGCTGGAGGATGGTCGCCTGCTGGGCGACAACACCGATGGCGCCGGGCTGGTCGCCGACCTGCTCAATGCCGGCGTGACCCTGAGCGGCAGTCGCATTCTGCTGCTGGGCGCTGGGGGAGCCGTGCGTGGCGTGCTGGAGCCGTTGCTGGCGCACCGGCCGGCGGCGCTGGTCATCGCCAATCGCACCGCGAGCCGGGCCGAACAGCTGGTGCAGGAGTTCGCCGAGCTTGGCCCGCTGTCGGCGAGCGGCTTCGCCGAGCTTGCCGAACCGGTCGACCTGATCGTCAACGGCACGTCGGCCAGCCTCGGTGGCGAGCTGCCGCCCTTGGCCGACAACCTGATCGTTGCCGGCCGCACCTTCTGCTACGACATGATGTACAGCGCCGAGCCGACGCCCTTCTGCCGCTGGGCCGCGGCGCTGGGTGCGACCACCCGCGACGGTCTCGGCATGCTGGTGGAGCAGGCGGCGGAAGCCTTCGAACTCTGGCGCGGCGTGCGCCCGGATACCGCGCCGGTACTGGCCGAGCTACGGCGCCAGCTGGGCTGAGAGGGCTCTTGGCCGGCCAGATGCCCGCTGGCCATTGGCTGGCCCACGCGCGCAGACATCCATAAGCCGCGCCCAGACGACCAGAAAGGGCTAGCTACGAAAATGGATGCGCTGATGCAGGTGCTGCGGGCGCTCCAGCTCGTCCACGATACCGGCAGCGATGCGCTGCAGCTCGTGAAAGGGATTGGTTTCGCCCTTGCCGGCGGCTTCGGCCAACGTCTCGATGGTCAGCTGGTTGCCGGCCGGGGGCGCATCCACCAGCGTCCACTTGAGCGGATGCGCGGCCAGCCGCTGCAAGGCGGCCTCGACCTCCGGCTGTGGCTCGATGGCCGGGAAGTCGGCGACCAACAGCAGCCGCTCGACGCCGACACGCTCAAGCCCGAGCAGCAGCGCTTCCACCGCCTGGTAGAAATCGCGCCGGGCGGACTCGCCGGTGATGGCATCGGTGCTGGGCAGGCGCGGCGTGTGGTACAGACAGATCACCGCATCCATCCCTGCCACGCTTTCGCTGACGCTCAGCGGATCGAACGGGTCGCCCGGCTTGGTCCGCAGGCCCGGCCGGGCAGACAGCGAATTGAGATCGTCCAATAGCGCCACGGCCTCGTGCTGCCGGCTGAGCAGCTCGACCAGCAGCGCACTGCCGAGATCGTCATGCGCGCCGTACAGGGCGAACTTGAGGCGTGGCGTTTCGGCGTTGAGCATGGTCGGTCAGCGGCGGGTGACCAGATAGCCGATCAGGGCAAAGGCACCGGCCGCCAGGGCCAGCGTGCCCAGCGGATGTTCCTTGGCACAGTCGCGTGCGGCGCGGCTGGCCTCACGGGTGCGCTTGGACAGGTCGGCATAGTGCTCGTCCCAGTGCTGGTCGTGCCAGAGCGATTCGGCACGCGAACGCAGGGCGCTGAGGCGATGGCGCGAGTCACGTGCGGCGTCGTGCTTGAGCTCGTCGAGCGCGCGCATCAGGCTGTCGATCTCGCGTTGGACTTCTTCGCGGGTGGTGGGCTTGTGGCTGAACATGGCGGGACCTCCCCTCGGTAAGTGTGTGGGTTTGACCCCGAAACGTTGCAGAGGTGCGGCCAGAGGCCGGCTTTGCTGGCCGAGCAGACCACATCAAGATGTGTCCGGGCCGGCCGCCGCGCTGGTCGACATCCGACGAACCGTTCATCGGGAACAGGCGAGCCGCCCGTCGATTCCCTATACTGCGTCACAGTTCCGGAGCGCTTTATTCCGGCGCATCCCGCGCCGCAGCGCCCTTTTCCAGCGGGGAAATCCAATCGTGAAATTGCGTCGTACGGTGGCCAGCCTGTTGTTCGCCTGCCTGGCCTCGTTGCCGGTGATTCATGCCCAGGCGGCCAGGCCGATGGTTCAGGAGCTCGCCTCGGGCAGCGCCCTGCTGGTCGACCTGAACACCAACGAGGTGCTCTATTCCAGCAATCCCGACATGGTCGTGCCGATCGCTTCGGTGACCAAGCTGATGACCGCCATGGTGGTGCTGGATGCCAAGCTGCCGCTGGACCAGGCGCTACCGGTGACCATCCGCGATGCCAAGGAGATGCAGGGCGTTTACTCCCGGGTGCGCATCGGCAGCGAGATCAGCCGCCGAGAGATGCTGCTGCTGACCCTGATGTCTTCCGAGAACCGCGCCGCCGCCAGTCTTGCCCATCACTATCCCGGTGGCTACTCGGCCTTCATCCAGGCGATGAACGCCAAAGCGCGGGCACTGGGCATGACCCGCACGCACTACGTCGAGCCCACCGGCCTTTCCGAGCGCAACGTCTCCAGCGCCAACGACCTGGTCAAGCTGATTCGCGCCAGTCGCCAGTACCCGCTGATCCAGCAGTTCAGCACCACCGACGAGAAGACCGTGGCCTTCCGCAAGCCCAACTACACGCTGGGCTTTCGCAATACCAATGCCCTGGTGCGCAAGAACAACTGGGACATCCAGTTGAGCAAGACCGGCTTCACCAATGCTGCCGGCCATTGCCTGGTGATGAGCACCACCATGAAGCAGCGGCCGGTGGCCTTCGTGGTGCTCGACGCGTTCGGCAAGTACACCCACATGGCTGACGCCAACCGCCTGAAGAAGTGGCTGGAAACCGGCACGGTTACGCCGGTACCGGCCGCTGCCCTGGCCTACAAGCAGCAGAAGCAGGCCCAGCGGCAGCTCGCCGGCCAGCCGGCCGATGCTGCCCAGGCCCTGCTGGAAACCCGCTGAACCCGGCTCTCGCGGCGCGGCGAAGTGGGCCGCGCCGCGAGCCGGATGAGAATCGATGGGCTTTCTTGAGTTTGCGCAACTCTTTTCCCCGAGAGTCGTTCCTATCATGAACGCCATTCGCAACTGCGCCCCGTCGAGCCGTCGATGAACCGTCGCCGTCTACCTGCCTGGCTCGCCAGCCTGGCCCTGCTGATGCACCTGCTGAGCATGCCGCTGTCCGGCATGCTGCCGGCTGACGCCAAGCGGCTGCTGGGCTGGAGCGGGCATTGCCCGATGCAGCAGGCCGGCGTATCGCCGGGCCATGCCATGCACGGCGCCGAGACGGCCGGCGAGCATGGCTCCGGCACCCACCATGGCGGGATGCCGCCGTGCTGCTGCTGCGCAGGGTCCATCGGTCTCGCCGCACTGCCGGCACCGTCGCTGCAGCTGCCGCAGGACGTGCAGGGAGGCTCTGTCCGGATCGCCGAAACCCGGGTTCACCACCCATCTCCGCGCCAGCAGTGGCCCTCGCTGAATCCGCGCGCCTCACCCCTCGCCTGACGCCCTCGGCGTCACCCTTAGTCGCTGTGCCTGAACCGCCCGCACCTGCCATCCGGCAGCGTGCCGGCGCCTGCCGACGGCTGCTCGCCGTGGCCATGCCTGTTGCACAAGGAAACCTGCGAGATGCATCCCCTCTCTGCGCAATCTCCGCGGCGCTTCGCGCTGCCCCGTCTTCTCACCGTGGCCCTGGCCGCCACGTATCTGCCGGCAAGCCTGGCCGATACCGCGCTGTCGCTGGGCAGCAGCACCGTCACCGCGAACCCGTCCAGCGGCAGCCTGCCGACCAGCAGCGTGGTCAGCTCGGTGGACCTGCTGGGCAGCGACATCCTCGAACAGCAGCCGGTGCTCTATAGCTGGGAGCTGTTCCGCCGTGCGCCGGGGGTGATGCTCACCGAGTTCGGCCAGGGCACCAGCTCCGGCAAGCTGTCCTTTCGTGGCTTCAATGGCGAGGGCGAGGTCAACGCGGTCAAGCTGCTGATCGACGGCATCCCGAGCAACAGCAACGACGGCAACATGCCCTACCTGGACATGCTGTTCCCGCTGGAGATCGACGGCATCGAGGTGGTGCGCGGTACCAACGATCCGCGCTACGGCCTGTACAACATCGCCGGCAACGTCGCCGTGCAGTCGCGCATCGGTGGCGACTACGGCAAGGCGCGGCTGCGCTACGGCAGCTACGACACGCAGGAGCTGCAGCTGGCCAAGGGCATCGAAAGCGGCAACTGGACGCAGAACTACTTCATCGGCCAGCAGAAGAACGATGGCTACCGCGACCATGCCGGCAGCGAGCGCACCAGCCTGTCCGGCAAATGGTTCTACTCGCCGGACGCCGGCAACTGGCGCCTGGGCCTGATCGCCCGGCACTACGAGGCCGAAGCGGACGAGCCGGGGTACCTGTCCCGTGAGGACGCACGGCACTCGCCCCGCCAGTCCTATGCGCTGTCGGCCAGCGACATGGGTGAGCGGCGCATGAACCAGCTCAGCCTGCATCTGGACAGCCAGCTGGCCAGCGACCTCAGCTGGGCGACCAAGGTCTGGATCAACACCCTGGATGACGACCGCTGGGTGCGTTTCTCCCAGGCCCAGCCGCAACAGCGACGCACCAGCGAGGAGAAGCACTACGGCGCGCGCACTTCGCTGACCTACCGGCCGGACGTGTCCTGGCTCCATGATCTGGCCCTCGAAGGCGGGCTGGACACCGAACAGCAGCGCAACCGCAGCGAGCGCTACACCACCGTCGAGCGCCGGGTGGTGACCCAGACCCGCGACCAGCGCTTCGACTACGACAGCTACGGCGCGTACCTGCAGGCGGTGATCCAGCCGGTGAAATCGCTGAAGATCATCCCGGCGTTCCGTGTCGATCGCATTCGGGGTGATTTCACCGACGAGCTGAGTGGCAACGATTACGCGATCAACGACTACGGCAGCATCGAGCAGCCGAAGATCAGCCTGATCTACACCCCCATCGAGCAGCTGAGCCTGTATGGCAACTGGGGGCGGACCTTCCAGATCGGTACCGGCGCGGCCGCCTACAAGGTTCCGCCGCGCACCAGCGATCTCTCGCCGTCGATCAATGACGGCTGGGAAACCGGCATCAAGTTCAGCCCGGTGCACTGGCTCGACGGGCGCGTTGCCCACTGGGAGCAGGTCGCCACGGACGAGGTGCGGCGCCGGCTCAACGATCCCAGTGGCGAATCGGAAAACCTCGGGCAGACCCGTCGCTGGGGCTACGACGCCCAGCTCAACCTCTACCCTGCCAGCGCTCTGAATCTGTGGCTGGCGCACTCCTGGCAGTTCTCCGAGATCGAAAAGGCCGACCCTAGCCTGCCGGCCAGCCAGGGCCAGGAGATCGATCATGTGCCGCAGCGGCTGTACTCGGCCGGCAGCACCTACCAGGCGACGCCGGACCTGCAGCTCAGCGCCTGGCTCAACGGCCAGACCGACTACTACCTCGAACGCGAGAACACCCAGGGCAAGTACGGCGGCTACGTACTATTCAACCTGGGCGCCAGCTACCAGCTGACCGAGCAGCTGGCCGTCGAACTGCAGCTGAAGAACCTCACCGACCGCTACTACGAGTACGTCTGGTACGACGGCGCCGAGACACTGCATGCGCCGGGTGATGGCCGCGCGCTGTATGCGGCCGTGACCCTGGACTTCTGACCGGCATGAAACGCTATCTGTACCTCGCACACCGCTGGCTGGGCATCGGGCTCGGTCTGTTCGTCCTGCTCTGGATCGTCAGCGGCGTGGTGATGCTCTTCGTCGGCTACCCCAAGCTGACGCCAGAGGAGCACCTTTCACGCCTGCAGCCGCTAAGTGCCGATTGCTGCATCGCGCCGCGTGCGGCGCTTGTCGCCAGTGGCGATCCGCGTACCCCGCTCAGCCTGCGCCTGACCGGTGCCGGCGGCTCGCCGCGCTACCTGCTGGACTACGGCGACGGACCGCTGCTGGCGGTGGACGCGGGCAGCGGTCGGCACATCGAGCGCATCGGCCCTGCCGAGGCGCTGGCCAGCGCGCGGCATTTCACCCAGGGGGCTGACGTGCGCCTGCTCGATCAGGTCGAAGAAGATGCCTGGACGCGCAACCATGCGCTGGCCCGCGAGCGCCCGCTGTATCGGGTCCAGGCCGACGATGCCGAACGGCACCTGCTCTACGTCTCCAGCCACAGCGGGCTGGTGGTGCGCGATGCCAGCGCCCACGAGCGGGCCTGGAACCTGCTGGGCGCCTGGCTGCACTGGCTCTATCCATTGCGCGAGGTGATGCCGAAGGCCGCCTGGTCGCCGCTGCTGGTCTATGGCGCCCTGCTCGGCGCGGTGCTGGTGCTGCTGGGCATGCTGATCGGCCTGCTGCGCTGGCGCTTCACCGGGCGCTACCGCAACGGATCGCACTCGCCCTACCCGGCTGGCGCCAGCCGTGTGCACCACGTCGGCGGTCTGCTGGTCGGCGTCGTGCTGCTGGTCTGGCTGGTCAGCGGCATGCTGTCGATGGAGCCCTGGGGGCTGTTTGAGAAACGCTCGACCATCGATGCCGCCGCGCTAAGAAACGCACCGCTGAACGCTGGGGCGGTCAAGACTGACCTTGCCTCTGCGCTGGCCCGATTCCGCGCGGCTGGTTTCGAAGCGGTGGAACTGCAGTGGCATATGCTCGGCGATCAGCCCTATCTGGTCGGCCTCGATGCCAGGGGCGATACGCGCATTCTGCCCGCGGCGTCCGCCGGGCCTGCGCAGGAACACCTTGAGCGCGCGGTACTGGAGCGCCAGGTCCGCGAGGCCTGGCCGGAGCAGTCGCTGCACTTCGAGTGGCTGGAACAGGAGGATTTCCATTACTACGCTCGCAGCAAGCCAAGCCTATACAGCCATCTACCGCGCCGCTTGCCGCTGCTGCGGGTGCGCTTCGACGATCCGGCCACGACCTGGCTGCACGTCGATCCCTACAGCGGTGCCGTCATCGAACAGCTGGATCAGCGCCGGCGTGCCGTGCGCTGGGCGTTCAAGCTGCTGCACAGCTGGGACTGGCTGCCCTTGCTGCAGCGGCCGCTGCTGCGCGACGGCCTGCTGCTGGCCTTCAGCGCGGGTGCGCTGGTGATCAGCCTGAGCGGCGTGTTGCTGGGCTGGCGACGGCTAAGGCCGCGGGTGCGGCGTCGCCAGGTGCGCCGGCCGGTTCAGCCGCCGCGGTTGTCGTAGGCGGCTTCGTTGCTGTCCTGCTCGCCGGCGCGGGCCTGCTCGTGGGTCAGCTGCAGCTTGAGGCGCTGCAGCGCGTCGGCATTCCAGCCGGGCGGGCTGCTGACCAGGCGCCAGGCATCGACATAGTCGGCCGGCGCATAGACGTGGCCGTAGCCGGGCGGCGTCGGTGTGGTCACCGCCATGTCCACCGCCAGCTGCAACATGGTCACCAGCGGGAACCAGCGTAGCGACGGCGATACATCCGGCCCGCGCGGCTCGGCCAGCCAGTCGGGGCGGCGCCAGGCGTAGCGATGGTCGAAGAAGGTGATCGGATCGCTGGCGTACTGCAGGTAGAGCAGGCGCATCGGCCCCCAGGGCGCATCGGCCGGCTCCGCTGTGCCCTGCTGGTTCATGAAGCGGACGAAGCGGCCATCGCGGAACCGTGGACGCCATTCGGGGCTGTCCGGGTCGCGGCTGTCGGTGAGCGTGCGCCACAGGTCGCTGCGAAACGGCGGACCGCTCCAAAGCGCGCCGTGGATGGGATCGCCGAGCAGTTCGTGCAGCTCCCAGGAACGTTGCGAATGCAGCGCGCCGAGGCTCAGGCCATGCAGATACAGGCGCGGTCGGCGTTCGGCCGGCAGTTCGGTCCAGTAGCCATAGATCTCGGCGAATAGCGCGCGGGCCACGTCGCGGCCGTAGTCGGCCTCCACCAGCAGCGCCAGCGGGCTGTTCAGATAGGAGTACTGCAACGCCACGCTGGCGATATCGCCGTGGTGCAGGTATTCCACTGCGTTCATCGCCGCCGGGTCGATCCAGCCGGTACCGGTGGGCGTCACCAGCACCAGCACCGATCGCTCGAAGGCGCCGCTGCGCTGCAGCTCGCGCAAGGCCAGACGCGCCCGCTGGCGCGGGGTCTCTGCCGCGCGCAGACCGACGTAGACGCGAATCGGCTCGAGCGCCGAGCGGCCGCTCAAGGCGCTGATATCCGCCGCCGACGGGCCGGAGCCGATGAACTCGCGGCCGGTGCGGCCCAGCTCCTCCCAGCGCAGCAACGAGGCCCGGCTGCCGCTTTTCAGCGGCGAGGCCGGTGGTGCCGTCTCCGGTTCGATCAGGGCGTCGTACTGCGCGAAGGATGCGTCCAGCATGCGCAGTGCCCGCGCCGCCAGCACATCGCTGAGCAGCGACCAGAACAGCGCCAGCGCCACCAGCACGCCGATCACGTTGGCCAGGCGCCGTGGCAGCACGCGGTCGGCGTGCCGCGAGACGAAGCGCGACACCAGCCGATACAGACGCGCCAGCGTCAGCAGGATGAGAAAGGTCGCCAGCGCGGTGAGAATGACTTCGAGCAGGTGCGCGCTGCTCACCGGCGGCATGCCCATCAGCGCGCGTACCGCGTTCTGCCAGCCGGCGACCTGGCTGAGGAAATACCCGGCCAGCAGCAGGCAGCCGACCGCGATCAGCAGATTGACCCGCTCGCGCTGCCAGCCCGGGCGCTCCGGCAGTTCCAGATAGCGCCACAGCCAGCGCCAGAACACGCCGAGGCCATAGCCTACCGCCAGCGCCGCGCCGGCCAGCACGCCCTGGCTCAGCGTCGAGCGCGGCAGCAGCGAGGGCGTCAGCGCCGCGCAGAAGAACAGCGTGCCCAGCAGCAAGCCGAAACCGGACAGCGAGCGCCAGATATAGAGGACGGGCAGGTGCAGCATGAAGATCTCCGCGGTCGGGTGACGGCGTCGCCGCCTCGGCATATCGAGGCGTGTCCGGTCGTGCGGTTCCCGTGATGGTCCGCAGCAGGCCAATCCGATGCAACGATGGCCGAGCGGCCGACTCAAACGTCTACATTTCCCTAGTGCTGCCGGAACCGATCGCCGATGAGCATCCCAGACAACACCTATATCGAATGGCTGGTCAGCCAGTCCATGCTGCATGCGGCCCGCGAGCGGTCGCGTCATTACGCCGGCCAGGCGCGTCTCTGGCAGCGGCCTTATGCCCAGGCCCGCCCGCGCGATGCCAGCGCCATCGCCTCGGTATGGTTCACCGCCTATCCGGCGGCCATCATCACGCCGGAAGGCGGTACGGTACTCGAGGCCCTCGGCGACGACCGCCTCTGGAGTGCGCTCTCCGAACTCGGCGTGCAGGGCATCCACAACGGGCCGATGAAGCGTTCCGGTGGCCTGCGCGGACGCGAGTTCACCCCGACCATCGACGGCAACTTCGACCGCATCAGCTTCGATATCGACCCGAGCCTGGGGACCGAGGAGCAGATGCTGCAGCTCAGCCGGGTGGCCGCGGCGCACAACGCCATCGTCATCGACGACATCGTGCCGGCACACACCGGCAAGGGTGCCGACTTCCGCCTCGCTGAAATGGCCTATGGCGACTACCCCGGGCTGTACCACATGGTGGAAATCCGCGAGGAGGACTGGGAGCTGCTGCCCGAGGTGCCGGCCGGGCGTGATTCGGTCAACCTGCTGCCGCCGGTGGTCGACCGGCTCAAGGAAAAGCACTACATCGTCGGCCAGCTGCAGCGGGTGATCTTCTTCGAGCCGGGCATCAAGGACACCGACTGGAGCGTCACCAGCGAGGTCACCGGGGTCGACGGCAAGGTGCGTCGCTGGGTCTATCTGCACTACTTCAAGGAGGGCCAGCCGTCGCTGAACTGGCTCGACCCGACATTCGCCGCGCAGCAGCTGATCATCGGCGATGCGCTGCATGCCATCGACGTCACCGGCGCCCGGGTGCTGCGCCTGGACGCCAACGGCTTCCTCGGTGTCGAGCGGCGCGCCGAGGGCACGGCCTGGTCGGAGGGCCACCCGCTGTCCGTCACCGGCAACCAGCTGCTCGCCGGGGCAATCCGCAAGGCCGGCGGCTTCAGCTTCCAGGAGCTGAACCTGACCATCGATGACATCGCCGCCATGTCCCACGGCGGGGCCGATCTGTCCTACGACTTCATCACCCGCCCGGCCTATCACCATGCGTTGCTCACCGGCGATACCGAATTCCTGCGCATGATGCTGCGCGAAGTGCACGCCTTCGGCATCGACCCGGCGTCACTGATCCATGCGCTGCAGAACCATGACGAGCTGACCCTGGAGCTGGTGCACTTCTGGACGCTGCACGCCTACGACCATTACCACTACAAGGGCCAGACCCTGCCCGGCGGCCACCTGCGCGAACATATCCGCGAGGAAATGTACGAGCGGCTGACCGGCGAACATGCACCGTACAACCTCAAGTTCGTCACCAACGGGGTGTCCTGCACCACCGCCAGCGTGATCGCCGCGGCGCTTAACATCCGTGATCTGGACGCCATCGGCCCGGCCGAGGTGGAGCAGATCCAGCGCCTGCATATCCTGCTGGTGATGTTCAATGCCATGCAGCCCGGCGTGTTCGCCCTCTCCGGCTGGGATCTGGTCGGCGCCCTGCCGCTGGCGCCCGAGCAGGTCGAGCACCTGATGGGCGATGGCGATACCCGCTGGATCAATCGCGGCGGCTATGACCTCGCCGATCTGGCGCCGGAGGCGTCGGTCTCCGCCGAAGGCCTGCCCAAGGCCCGCTCGCTGTACGGCAGCCTGGCCGAGCAGCTGCAGCGGCCAGGCTCCTTCGCCTGCCAGCTCAAGCGCATCCTCAGCGTGCGCCAGGCCTACGACATCGCTGCCAGCAAGCAGATCCTGATTCCCGATGTGCAGGCGCCAGGACTCCTGGTGATGGTCCACGAACTGCCTGCCGGCAAGGGCGTGCAGCTCACGGCACTGAACTTCAGCGCCGAGCCGGTCAGCGAGACCATCTGCCTGCCCGGCGTGGCGCCCGGCCCGGTGGTGGACATCATTCACGAGAGTGTGGAGGGCGACCTCACCGACAACTGCGAGCTGCAGATCAACCTCGACCCGTACGAGGGGCTCGCCCTGCGTGTGGTGAGCGCCGCGCCGCCGGTGATCTGAGCGCCCTCTTCGCGCGCCCCGGGTCCGCCGCTATAGTGCGCAGCGCCTGGGGCGCGCATCGCCCTCGCCGTCGAGACCAGCCCGTGTCGTTCACTTCGCTTTTCCGCCTTGCGCTGCTGCCGCTGGCGCTGCTTGCCGCACCCGTATGGGCGCAGACCGCCTGCCCGCCCGGCCAGCAGCCGATCTGCCTGAGTGGCAGCTGCCTCTGCGTGCCGGCCGCCGCCAGCGATCCACAGGCCGTCTACGACCGCGTGCAGCGGATGGCCACGCTGGCCCTGCAGAACTGGATCCAGCAGTCGCGCGACCGCCTGGTGGCCGGCGGTGTCGAGCCGATACCGCTGCACATCCGCTCGCAGCTCGAGCCGTATTTCGATCTTGCCGTGCTGGAGAGTGCGCGGTACCGCGTCGGCGACGAGGTGGTGCTGAATGCCGGCAACACCCTGCTGCGCAACCCGGACGTCAATGCCGTGACCCTGATCGACGTCATCGTCTTTCGCCACGAGGAGGATGCCCGGGACAACGTCGCGCTCTGGGCCCATGAGCTCAAGCACGTCGAGCAATATCTGGACTGGGGCGTCGCCGAGTTCGCCCGGCGCTACACGCAGGATTTCCGTGCCGTGGAGCGCCCGGCCTATGCGCTGGAACGTGAGGTGGAAGAGGCCCTGCGCGAGACGCAGACGCGGCGCTGAGCGAGCTGATCGGTGCTGCTGCCTGCAGTGGGCGGAAGCCCACCAATGCCGCCTGCGAAAACGAAAAACCCCGCCGAGGCGGGGTTTTCTGACGCGGGTTGCGCGGTCAGGCTCAGAAGGCCGGAACGACGGCACCCTTGTACTTTTCCTCGATGAACTGGCGTACTTCCTCGCTGTGCAGCGCGGCAGCCAGTTTCTGCATGGCATCGCTGTCCTTGTTGTCCGGACGGGCGACCAGAATGTTCACGTATGGCGAGTCGCTGCCCTCGATCACCAGGGCGTCCTGGGTCGGGTTCAGCTTGGCTTCCAGCGCGTAGTTGGTGTTGATCAGCGCCAGGTCGACCTGGGTCAGCACGCGCGGCAGAGTCGCGGCTTCCAGTTCGCGGATCTTGATCTTCTTCGGGTTCTCGGCGATGTCCTTCGGCGTGGCGGTGATGCCGGCGCCGTCCTTCAGACCGATCACGCCCGCCTTGTCTAGCAGCAGCAGTGCGCGGCCGCCATTGGTGGCATCGTTGGGAATGACCACGGTGGCGCCGTTGGCCAGTTCGTCCAGAGACTTGACCTTGCTCGAGTAGGCACCGAAGGGCTCGATGTGTACGCCGGCGACGCTCACCAGCTCGGTGCCCTTGCCCTCGTTGAATTCATCCAGGTACGGCTGGTGCTGGAAGAAGTTGGCGTCCAGGCGCTTCTCGGCGACCTGGATGTTCGGCTGCACGTAGTCGGTGAATACCTTGACGTTCAGCGTCACGCCCTGCTCGGCCAGCTGCGGCTTGACGAACTCCAGCAGCTCGGCATGCGGCACGGCGGTGGCGGCCACGGTCAGGGTTTCGGCGGCCTGGGCGGAAAACGCCGCGACGGTGGCCAGGGCGGCAATCAGTTTCTTCATCGTTCGGTTCCTTCAGGAGTTGAGCGGGGTGCGAAGGTTCGCTCGCCCTGGTTGCGGTTCATTTGCGCGAAAAGTGGGTCACCAGCCGGTCGCCGAGGCTCTGCAGCAGCTGCACCAGCACCAGCAGCAGGACCACGGTGACCACCATCACGTCGGTCTGGAAGCGCTGGTAGCCGAAGCGGATGGCCAGGTCGCCAAGGCCGCCGGCACCCACCACACCGGCCATCGCGGTGTAGGACACCAGGGTGATGGCGGTGACGGTGATGGCGGCGATGATGCCCGGACGCGCTTCCGGCAGCAATGCGCTGAAGATGATCTGCCGGGTGGTGGCGCCCATGGCCTGGGTCGCCTCGATGATGCCGCGGTCGACCTCGCGCAGCGCGGTCTCCACCAGCCGCGCGAAGAACGGCGCGGCGCCCACCACCAGCGGCGGGATGGCACCGGCCACGCCCAGCGAGGTGCCGGTGATCAGCACGGTGAACGGAATCATCACGATCAGCAGGATGATGAACGGCAGCGAGCGCAGCACGTTGACCACGAACGACAGCGCGGCGTACAGCGGGCCGTTCTCGAACAGCTGGCGCGGACCGCTGAGGAACAGCAGCACGCCCAGCGGCAGGCCGAGCAGAATGGTGAACAGCAGCGAGCCGCCGAGCATCAGCAGGGTGTCCAGCGTGGCCAGCCAGATTTCGTACCAGTCCACGTTCCCCAACAAAGAGCTGAACAAGGCTTCCATCAGCGCAGCACCTCCACATGCACGTCAGCGGCTTGCAGACGGCTCATCGCCGCTGCCATGTCACCACCGATCAGCGCCAGGGTGAGCTGGCCGTAGGGGGTGTCCTTGATGCGGTCGATGCGCCCGGACAGGATGCTGAAATCCACCCCGGATTCACGGGCGACACTGCCCAGCAGCGGCTTGTAGGTGGCGTCGCCCTGGAACGTCAGGCGCAGGATGCGACCCGGCACGTGGGCAAAGTCATCGTGCATGTCGCCCTCGTCCACCGCCTCGTCTTCCAGCACGAAACGCTGGGTGGTCGGATGCTTGGGATGCAGGAACACCTCGGTGACCGGTCCCTGTTCGACGATCGCGCCGCCGTCCATCACCGCCACGCGGTCGCAGACACGGCGGATCACATCCATCTCATGGGTGATCAGCACGATGGTCAGCTTCAGCTCGCGGTTGATCTCGGCCAGCAGTTGCAGCACCGAGGCGGTGGTCTGTGGGTCGAGGGCGCTGGTGGCCTCGTCGCAGAGCAGGATGCTCGGCTCGGTGGCCAGCGCGCGGGCGATGCCGACGCGCTGCTTCTGGCCGCCGGAGAGCTGTGCCGGGTACTTGCGTGCATGGTCCTTGAGCCCGACGCGTTCGAGCAGGCTGGCGACGCGGGCGTCGATCTCGCTGCGCGAGCGGATGCCGGCCAGGCGCAGCGGCATGGCGACGTTGTCGGCCACCGTCTTGGACATCAGCAGGTTGAAGTGCTGAAAGATCATCCCGACGCGCTGGCGAAAGCGCCGCAGGCCGTCGGCATCCAGCGCGGTGACGTCCTCGCCGTTGACCAGGATGCGTCCGCCGGAGGGCTCCTCGAGGCGATTGATCAGGCGCAGCAGCGTGCTCTTGCCGGCGCCGGAATGGCCGATCAGACCGAACACTTCACCGGAGGCGATTTCCAGCTGCGTCGGTTGCAGCGCGGGAATATCGCGGCCGGCGGTCCGATAGGTTTTGTGGACTTGATGGAATTCGATCACGGGCGAACCTTGTGGGTGCGACGTTTGTTGCCGGGATGATCGGCGAAAGCCCGGCATTCTACTCGTTTGCCGGCGACGTCGCTCGCCTGCGCCGCTGCGATTGAGCAAATCCATGGCGCTGATAGGCAAAGCAAATCGTCGCAGGCGGCAACCTTGCGGCGATCAATGGGGTCACTAACCGGTACGCCGTGAATCGATCATGTGTCTGCCCCGCGTTCCGGGCCGATCGTTCGCGGTACCGCTCACCGCAAACGGAGGCCCACCATGACCGACAAGACCCCGCAACAGAGCGAGCTGGCCGGTACCGACACTGTCGACCGCGCCAATCACAACGCCAAGCTCGACCAGCTGGAAGCGTTTCGCAGCGACGCCACCGGCGAGGCGCTGCGCACCAATCAGGGCGTGAAGATCGCCGACAACCAGAACACCCTCAAGGCCGGCGGCCGTGGGCCCTCGCTGCTCGAAGATTTCATCATGCGCGAGAAGATCACCCACTTCGACCATGAGCGCATCCCCGAGCGCATCGTGCATGCTCGCGGTGCCGCGGCGCACGGCGTGTTCGTCAGCTACGCCGACCACAGCTGGCTGACCAAGGCCTCGTTCCTCGCCGCCGAAGGCAAGGAGACGCCGGTGTTCGTGCGCTTCTCCACCGTGCAGGGCTCGCGCGGCTCGGCGGACACCGTGCGCGACGTCCGCGCGGTCGCCACCAAGTTCTACACCGACGAGGGCAACTTCGACCTGGTCGGCAACAACATGCCGGTGTTCTTCATCCAGGACGCCATCAAGTTTCCGGACTTCGTCCACGCGGTCAAACCCGAGCCGCACAACGAGATCCCGCAGGCGCAATCGGCCCACGATACCTTCTGGGATTTCGTCTCGCTGACGCCTGAGTCCGCACACATGGTGCTCTGGAGCATGTCCGACCGCGCCCTGCCGCGCAGCTATCGGGCGATGGAAGGCTTCGGCGTGCACACCTTCCGCCTGATCAATGCCGAGGGCGTCAGCCGCTTCGTCAAATTCCACTGGAAGCCGGTGGCCGGCGCCTTCTCGCTGGTCTGGGACGAAACGCTGAAGATCGCCGGCAAGGACCCGGACTTCAACCGCCGCGACATGTGGGAGTCCATCGAGATGGGCGACTACTTCGAGTGGGAGCTGGGCGTGCAGGTGGTCGAGGAGGCCGACGAGCACAAGTTCGACTTCGACCTGCTGGACCCGACCAAAATCATCCCCGAGGAGCTGGTGCCGGTGCAGAAGCTCGGCAAGATGACGCTCAACCGCAACCCGGACAACTTCTTCGCCGAGACCGAGCAGGCCGCCTTCCACATCGGCCATATCGTGCCGGGCATCGACTTCACCAACGACCCGCTGCTGCAGGGCCGGCTGTTCTCCTACACCGACACCCAGCTGCTGCGTCTCGGTGGGCCGAACTTCCACGAAATTCCGATCAACCGTCCGCTGTGTCCGTTTCACAACAACCAGCGCGACGCCTTCCATCGCCAGACGATCCACAAGGGCCGCGCCAACTACGAGCCCAACTCCATCGACAACGGCTGGCCCAAGGAAACCCCGCCGGCAGCTCAGGGCGGCGGTTTCGAGAGCTATCCGGAGCGGGTCGAGGGGCACAAGATCCGCAACCGCAGCGAATCCTTCGGCGACCACTTCTCCCAGGCCACGCTGTTCTGGAACAGCATGAGCGGCCCGGAGAAGGAGCACATCATCGGTGCCTATACCTTCGAGCTGGGCAAGGTCGAGCGGGTGTTCATCCGCGAGCGTCAGGTCAACGAGATCCTCGCCAACATCGACCTGGAGCTGGCCCGCCGCGTGGCCGAGAACCTCGGCCTGCCGGCACCCGCTGCGCCGACCGTGGCGCCGAAGGTACCGACCCCGCAGAGCTCGCCGGCCCTGAGTTTGATGAACCATGCACCGGGCAATATCAAGTCGCGCAAGATCGCCATTCTGGTGGCCAACGGCGTCGATGGTGCGGCGATCGATACATTCAAGGCCAAGCTGGCCGAGCAGGGCGCGCTGGCCAAGATCATCGGCCCTTCGCCGGCGCCGGTAAAGACGGCGGACGGCAAGATGCTGCCGGTCGACGCCGCGATGGACGGCATGCCCTCGGTGATGTTCGACGCCGTGTTCGTCCCCGGCGGTGCCGATGCGGCGGCGGCCATGGCCAAGTCCGGCGAAGCCAAGCACTACCTGCTGGAGGCCTACAAGCACCTGAAACCCATCGTGGTGCTCGGTGCGGCACGGCCGCTGCTGGCATCGCTGAACCTCACTGCCGACAGCGGGCTGCTGGAGGGCGATGACGTCGATGCGGTATTCGGCAACTTCGCTCAGGCGCTCGGTCAGCACCGGGTGTGGGCGCGTGAGGCCGCGGCGGAGGCGATCCCGGCGTAACGGGTCAGGGTAGAGTGGATGGCCGAAGCCATCCACGCGGATGAGGCGCCAGGTCCGGCATGAGGCGAAACCGGGCACTGGCGCGTGGGAAATCGCTTCGCGAGTTTTCCACCCTACGCAGGCTCCAGGACCGCCGGGCGGCTGGTCAGCCGTCCTGCAGCTCCCGCCAGTGCAGAAACAGCCGCAGGTCGAACTCGATCTGCCCGTAGCCGGGCAGCATGTGTTCGCACAGCTTGTAGAACGCACGGTTGTGCTCGCTCTCGCGCAGGTGGGCGAGCTCGTGCACCACGATCATCCTGAGAAACTCCGGCGCCGCGTCGCGGAACAGTGCGGCGACGCGGATCTCCTTCTTTGCCTTGAGCTTGCCGCCCTGCACCCGTGATACCGCGGTATGCAGGCCCAGCGCCCGATGGGTCAGGTCCAGCCGATTGTCGTAGAGCACCTTGTCGATCGGCGGCGTGCTTTTCAGGTACTCCTGCTTGAGCGTCTGCACGTAGCCGTACAGCGCCTTGTCGCTCTGCACCTCATGCCGTGCGGGGTAACGCCGCTGCAGATAATCGCCCAGACGGTCCTCTGCAATCAGCTGGCGCACCTGAACCAGCAGCGCTTCAGGGTAGCCGCGCAGGTACTTGAGATCGGTCATGCGCGCTTCGGCCAGGCGAAGCTGAGCAGGAACAGTGCGGCGGCGCTGACCACGATGGACGGGCCGGCCGGAGTGTCCTCGTACCAGGACAGCGTCAGCCCCAGGCACACGGCGACGATTCCGAGGATGCTTGCGCCCAGCGCCATCTGTTCCGGCGTGCGCGCGTGGCGCTGTGCGGCCGCGGCGGGAATGATCAGCAGCGAGGTGATCAGCAACACGCCGACGATCTTCATCGCCACGGCAATCACCACGGCGATCAGCAGCATCAGCGCCAGGCGGATGCCGGCCACTGGCAGGCCTTCGACCTTGGCCAGCTCCTCGTGCACGGTGATCGCCAGCAGCGGCCGCCACAGCGGGATCAGCATCAGCAGCACCAGTGCGCTGCCGCCGATGATCCAGGCCAGGTCGCTCGGCCCGACGGCCAGCAGGTCGCCGAACAGGTAGCCCATCAGGTCGACACGCACATCCTTCATGAAGCTCAGCGAGACCAGGCCGAGCGATAGCGTGCTGTGGGCCAGGATGCCGAGCAGGGTGTCGGAGGCCAGCGGCTGGCGCTGCTGCAGGGTGACCAGCAGCAGGGCGAGCAGCACGCAGCCGACGGTCACCGCCAGCGTCAGGTTGACGTCCAGCATCAGCCCGAGGGCGACGCCGAACAGCGCGGCGTGGGACAGGGTGTCGCCGAAATAGGCCATGCGCCGCCAGAC
>JABAHQ010015548.1_pt1 | contig 18079 bp, 14 predicted proteins | sample 7062091 | NCBI WGS metagenome assembly JABAHQ01 (sample SAMN14534359, study PRJNA622989) | marine sediment metagenome | biome: marine biome [ENVO:00000428]; feature: marine pelagic biome [ENVO:01000023]; material: deep marine sediment [ENVO:00002113] | place: India: Gulf of Kutch | collected...
GGCCTGGTAGCCGCGGGCTTTACGCCCGCGATAAAACCGCTAATACATGGCCATCTATCATTTATCGATTACCGGACTTCAGTCCGCTGAAAATGTGATTCTGCAATTCGAAAACCAAAAAACATAACATGCTAAAGCATGGCAATCAAATAGTAGTTATGACACCACTGCGAAAATATATTGAAATCAAACGGGAAAAGGGCGAAAAACTGCTTTCCATTTACCTGACTGCCGGATTTCCTTCGCCGGAGGCAACCGCCTCCTTGTTGAAAACCATTGCCGATGCCGGTGCGGATTTGATTGAGATCGGCGTACCTTTCAGCGATCCATTAGCGGATGGCCCAACTATCCAGAGAGCTTCGCAAGTGGCATTGAATAATGGAACTAATCTTACTCGAATTTTAAGTATCATTCCAGATTTCAGGAAAGATTATCAAATCCCGGTTTTATTGATGGGCTATGCCAATCCCTTCATCCAATACGGTTGGCTAAACCTGGCCGAGGCAGCGAGCGCAGCCGGAGCTAATGGGTTTATCATTCCCGATCTGCCGCCTGAGGAGAGCCAGTCCCTGTTCCCTCTTCTGGCGCGCCAAAATCTCGATCTGGTCTTCCTGGCCACATCCAACTCCAGCACAGAGCGATTAGAGCAAATTCGGCAATCGAGCAGCGCTTTTGTTTATGCGGTATCCTTGCTCGGCGTCACCGGCGCGCGTGAAAACCTGCCGGTTGAGACGACCGGATTTTTGCAGCGTCTCCGCCAGGACAACGGTCCCCCGGTTCTGGTGGGATTCGGAATTTCCAATCCCATCACTGCAAAACAACTTAGCCAGTATTGTGACGGCATCATCATCGGCAGCGCGGTAATTCGATTGATCGAACAAAGTCAGGACTTACCGTCCGCACAACAAAAAATCTACCAATTTATTGATCAAGTAAAATCTTCAATTAATGGGGCGTAATTATGAGTTTAGAAAATTGGCGAAACAAGATCGACGAGATTGATGCAGAATTGTTAAGCCTGCTCAATCGACGGGCCAAATATGCGCTGAAAATCGGAGAAGTGAAAAGATTGCAGCAGCTCCCGGTATTTGATCCGGCTCGTGAAGAGGCAATCTTGAACCGATTGAGCGAACTCAATGAGGGCCCGCTCTCTCATCAATCTGTCATCCGACTTTTCGAACGCATCATCGATGAGTCCCGCCATCTGGAACGAGAGACTTTATCGAAGAAAACGAATAAGCAGCCTGTTGTTGCGAAGAAAAATTTACCAAACGAAAAATTAGCTTTTGATAAATAACCAAACCATTTACGGAGGATTAAAACCTATGGTAGTCGTCATGAAAGAACATGCTTCAGAAGATCAAATCCAACAAGTCATCGCAAAACTGGTGGATATGAATTTTGATGTGCACCGTTCCACCGGCACCAATCAAACCGTTCTGGGCGCCATCGGCGAAAAACGCGAGGTCGATCTCCGCCAATTGGAAATGATCGAGGGGGTTCAAAAGGTTTTGCGCATCACCGAGCCGTACAAACTGGTCAGCCGAAATTTTCATCCCGAAGATACCCTCATCCGAATCAATGATGTGAGCATTGGCGGGGAGGAAGTGGTGGTAATGGCCGGACCCTGTTCGGTGGAATCGGAGGACCAAATCAATCAAATAGCCGCTGCTGTTAAAAGAGCCGGTGCAAAAGCGTTGCGTGGGGGCGCATTTAAGCCGCGCACCTCCCCTTATTCCTTCCAGGGTTTGAAGGAACGGGGATTACAAATGCTACGAGAAGCAGCCGATCGTCAGGGGCTCCTGGTGATTTCGGAAGTTATGGACCAGAGCAAGGTCGCCTTATTATCCGATTATGTGGATATTCTGCAAATTGGCGCCCGGAATATGCAAAATTATGATTTGCTCCGCGAGCTGGGCAAAATTCGCAAGCCGGTGTTGCTCAAACGGGGCCTCTCCGCAACCATTGAAGAGACATTGATGTCGGCGGAGTATATCATGGCCGGCGGTAACTACCAGGTGATTTTTTGCGAGCGCGGAATCCGTACTTTCGAAACCTATACCCGCAATACGCTGGATATTTCCGCTGTCCCGGTCATTCAACAATTAAGCCACTTACCGATAATTGTCGATCCCAGCCATGGCACCGGTCGGCGCGATAAAGTCATTCCCATGGCCAGGGCCGGAGTCGCCGCCGGTGCCCATGGATTATTGATAGAAGTACATCACGATCCGGAGCAAGCCCTGTCCGATGGCCCACAATCCCTGTATCCGGAACAATTCGAAAAATTGATGCTGGAATGCTCGATCATTGCCAATGCCATCGGGAAAACCATGGCCTATCCAAAAACGGAAGGACAGGTTGTCCCAACACCATAAAGGAGAATGGTATGAGTAATAGAATCGGGGAGGTTACCATCATCGGTCTGGGATTGATGGGTGGCTCATTGTGCCGGGCGATTCGTAAATTTCTGCCGCATATCAGATTGAAGGGGGTCGATGTGGCTGAAGTGGCTGATCAGGCTGCAGCTAACGGTGTAGTCGATCAATCCTTTATACCCGGGCAATTAGCTGAAGCATGCCAGCACAGCCAGATCGTTTTTGTCTGCACGCCCATTACCGAAGCCATCCGTTTACTATCTCCCATCGCCGAAGTGGTCCAAAAAGAAACCATTGTGACGGATATCTGCAGTATCAAAGAGCCGTTAATTGATGCGGCACAAAAGGTTTTTAAGCCGGGAAACGGCGTCTTCATCGGGGGGCATCCCATGACCGGGGGAGAGAAATCCGGTTTTGCCAATGCGGATCCATATCTGTTTACCAATGCGCTCTATGTTCTGACGCCTTTGGCACATACGCCGCAATCGAACCTTAGCGCGCTTTCCGATTTTTTGGACGCCCTCGGGGCAATCCCCATCCTGGTGGATGCGGACCTCCATGATCGAATCGCTGCCTCGATCAGCCATCTCCCCATGCTACTCGCCGTGACCTTAATGCGTTATGCTGCTCACAAGAATGCCGAAAATCCGTTGCATTTTAAAATGGCTGCCGGCGGTTTTCGCGACATGACCCGCATTGCAGCCAGCCGGTTTGGATTTTGGAGAGACATTTATCAGGCAAATAAGACCAACCTCCTCCAGGAGATTGACACATTTATCGATGTATTGCAGGAAAGTCGTCTGGCAGTGGCTAACGATGGATTAGAACCAGTCTTTGACGAGGCTGCACGAGCGCGCCAATTGATTCCGGCTGGCTCAAAAGGTCTGCTGACCAATCTTTTTGATCTTACTGTTGATGCAGAAGACAAGCCGGGCGTGCTGGCTAAAATTGCGACCACTCTGGCAGATGCGAATATCAACATCAAGGACATCGAAGTGTTGAAGGTCCGCGAAAATCAGGGTGGAACCATCCGGCTCACCTTCGCCAGCCGGGAGGAGCGACATAACGCCAATGAGTTGTTGAGTGAGGCGAGGTTTGCGTGTTACTGGCGATGAGATGTTCCAAAATTGATCATAAACTAAATCTAATGAATGAATTTTTGTACGGCAGGTTGGCACAAGCATACTTCTATAATAAAAACGTGCTAAAGCATGGCAATCACTTTGATAATTATTTAAAATACAATGTATTCAAATTTTTTGAGGTGTAATCAACATGTCAATTTTCAATCACCTTCGTTTTTTGACCAGCGGTGAATCGCATGGCCCGGCATTGACCGGGATCATCGAAGGATTGCCGGCGCGGTTGCCCATTTCCATCGAAAAAATAGATCATCAACTGTGGCGGCGGCAACAAGGATATGGCCGGGGACGGCGAATGAAAATCGAGCAAGACCGGGTGAAGGTACTTTCGGGAATCCGTTTTGGCCAAACCCTGGGCAGCCCCATTAGCGTAATGATTGAAAATCATGATTGGAAAACCTGGCAGGAGCGGATGGCTGTGGAAGGCCCCGATCCCCAAAAGCGCGTCGTTACCGTTCCCCGGCCCGGGCATGTGGATCTGCCCGGAGCTATCAAATATCAGCATGAGGATATTCGCAACGTGCTGGAACGCGCCTCCGCCAGGGAAACCGCCATGCGGGTGGCGCTGGCTTCTTTTGCACGTCAGTTTCTGGAGCAGTTGGATATTGGGATTGCCAGTCATGTCCTCCGGCTGCTGGATGTGCAAGGACGCTACTCCTGGGTGAATCATTCAAGGGACACTCAGATCGTTATTCCATTGGAAGATATAAACAATCGCGCGGATGACTCCGCGGTGCGCTGTTTGGACAAAGCTGCCGAGAAGCAAATGATTAAACGGATTGACAAATCCAAAGAAGATCGAAACACTGTCGGCGGCATTTTTGAAGTAATTGGCTACAATGTACCAATTGGCCTGGGCAGCCACATTCATTGGGATCGCCGCCTGGATACGCGAATCGGGGCAACCATGATGAGTATCCAGGCCATGAAGGGAGTGGAAATCGGGAGCGGATTCGATAGCGCCGGACAATACGGCTCCGAGGTTCACGATGAAATTTTTTACGACCCGGAAACGGAGCAATATTATCGCAACCGCAACAATGCCGGCGGTATCGAAGGGGGGATTTCCAACGGCATGCCCATCGTGGTGCGGGTGGCGATGAAGCCCATCTCCACCCTGATGCGCCCTTTAAAGTCGGTGGATATGCAAACCAAAGAACCGGTGGACGCCCATATTGAGCGCTCCGATGTCTGCGCCCTACCCGCAGCCAGCATCGTCGGCGAGGCAATGTTGTCCCTGGTCCTGGCCGATGCCGTTTTGGAGAAGTTTGGAGGGGATTCGATGAAGGAGGTGCGGCAGCGGGTTTCGTAATGGATTCAATAATTTTGCGAAAAGCAATAAAATGCTTTGCGGCGCCACAGATTACTCCGGAATCAATCCGTAAACAATTTCCTGAACGAGTCTTAAATGCATTTTCGCTGAAGTTTCCCAGCTAAATAGCGCTGCTCTTCTAAAGCCCTCTGTGATTAAATTTTGCCGTAAATTTTGATCTGTTAGAACTTTGTATATCCCTTGGGAGATATGCTCTGCACTGTACGGATCAACATAGTAGGCTCCCTTGCCACAAACTTCCGGTAAGCAGGCAGACTGGGAAGCAACGACCGGACAGCCACAGGCCATCGCTTCTAACGGAGGCAGTCCGAATCCTTCATAGAGGGATGGAAAGACAAACAGCGAGGCTCCTTTTAAGAGATGATACAACTTGCTGTTAGAGACATGCCCATTGACTATCACCCGATTCTGTTCGACCTCAGACTTTGATAATCTTCCCTTCTGAATCTCTGCTTTCAGGAATTCCTCCCCGTCTCCGCACAGAATCAGTTTATGCGGAATTTTGGAACGCAGCAGAGCAAAGGCTTTTATGAGCATGGAAACGTTTTTCACCGGGCACAGTCTACCGATGTAGAGAATATATTGTTCCTGTAAATTTTCTAAGCGTGATGCGTCGGTATGGTTAAATTTTTGGATACCATTGGGAATTATGCGAATGCGCTTCTCCGGCAACTGATACACCCGCCTGAGCAATTCGGCGGTATGCTGGGAAGCAGTGATAACCTGTCGCATTGATCGCAGGGCGAATTTGAGCATATATTTGAAATAGTAATATTGTTTTTGGTGGTATTCTTTGAACAACAACGGAATGATATCATGAATGGTGATGACTTGATAGGACCGAAAAAAACAAACTTCCAGCTGGCTGGTGGTAAACATCAAACGCTTTCGATGTTTAAAGGAGAGAAGGTTGGAATATAATAGCCGCAGAAGATGTCCTTTAAACTTGAGGTCCGGGGACACAAAGCAGGTAACCCATTTGAGGGTAAAGTTTGCCGGAAATTTTATTTGTTGGATTTCAGCGTGACAACTTTTATTAAGATACACAATAAAATGGATGCCGCTTTTCAATCGACTTAATTCTCTTAAAATATTAAGGGTATAAATGCCAATACCACTCGGCTTGCTGCCGATGTTTGTGGCGTTGATAATGACTTTGTAATCAGTTTGGTTATAAAAATTTTTCACAATTTGATCTCTGGTGTACTTTTTTTCCGCAAGTAAGCGTATAGGATTATTCAAAATTGGATGTTACATGAGGGTGCTTGAATGCGCGAGCACCTCGTACAGCGCGTTATGCTGCTCCTTGCGCGGCGCGATAAGCCGCGGCAACTGCCGAGGGGCTACCGTCTTTGACAAGGCAACCTTTATCCAACCAGATGAGGCGGCTGCACTGGGTAACCAGAAAATCAAGATTATGAGAAACGTAGATGACGGTGCTGCCGGCTTGCATCAGTCGCTGCATTCGCACAATGCATTTTCGCATAAAAAACTCATCGCCCACGCCGAAGACTTCATCCACCAGCAACACTTCCGGCTGAACGTCGGTGGCAATTGAAAAGGCCAGACGGGCATACATTCCCGACGAAGAGTGTTTGACCGGTTCGTCAATAAAATCTCCCAACTCGGAAAAGCGAATAATATTTTCCATTTTAGCATCAATCTCAGATTTGGAATACCCCATAAGGATGCCGGCCAGGTAGCAATTCTCGCGACCGGAAAGATCGGGTTGAAAGCCGATGCCTAATTCCAACAGGGGAACAATGTGTTTGGTCTTGTCCACAAAAATAGTCCCTCGCCTGGGAGTGATGACGCGGGTTAGCACCCGGAGCAGGGTTGATTTGCCAGCTCCATTTCTGCCAATAATGCCGATATGCTCCCCTTCATAAATAATCAAGTTGATATCGTTTAAGGCATGAATTTGATGGCGGCTACGCCAGTTAAGGTTTTTGCTAAGCGCATATTTGAGGCTGCGCTGTTTGATGGCGTGCTTATCAAACCATACCGAAGTGTTTTCAAGTTTGAATACAGGCTGCATTTTCCCCTTTCTCATAAATAATAATAGAATTTGCCTTTAAATCGGTTCATCAAATAAAAACCGCCCCACACACACAACAAGCTGATGATCATTGAAATGCCCCAATCCAGGGAAGCTGGCCAGATACCCTGGTGAAATGGCTTTTGAAAAAGAGCCGCAAAATAGGTAATAGGATGCCACGTCAACAACTGTGCTTGAAGGGATTGCGTTTCGAATAAGCCTGGCTTAAAGAGGATGGGTGCGGAAAAGAAGGCGATCATCAGTAGCATTTGCACAATGGGACGAATGTCCCGGAAAAAAGTAAAAAGCACCGCAGCCGTCATACCCGCCCCCAAACCGAGCAGCGACCAGGGGATGATGATCAACGGCAGAATAATAATGTGAATCGTCCAGGTGTCTTTTAGAAAGAGGAAAACCGCAAATACCACCAGCAAAGAAAAAAGAAATTCAACTGTAGCGATGATCCAGCGGATCAGTGGAAAAGCAAACGGGGAAACATACATCCTTTTCAGTAGCCATTCACCACCAACGATAGAATCCGTACCGGTATTGACAACTTTCTCAAAATAACGCCAGGGTACCAACGCACTAAATAAAAAAACCGCATAGTCGCTGATGTTCATGCGATTTACCACCGAAAACACCACGCTCAATACCGCCAGATACAGGGCTGGTTCTAAGAAATTCCACAGAAATCCCAGTGAAGTATAACGGTATTTCAGTCTTAGCTGGCTTTTCGCGTAAAACCAGGTAAAACGCCATGAAAAAGGCTCCATAATTGCTCCCACTTTGATGCTCTTTTGTTTTCTGTTACGCCTTGCCGTTTGACAATTTGCGTATCAGTGTTTTGTTTAAATGGCTTGCCGCTGCTCAGAATTTCGATATTGCCAAACCGACATTCTCCTCCGGTTATTTTCCCCAACAGGGCGTAACAATAGTTTTCATCAACCGGTATACAGAACTGCCTTTCAGTCTGCCCTTCTCCGTTGATGGCGACNNCTCTCTCATCAATGCAATCTACTGTTTGAGAGTTTAAGGTGGGGTAGCGGTGAATTCTTAGCCGGAGAAAGGCGGTTTGATAAGACGGCGCTTCCGCTACTAAGAGCCGGATGTAAAAAGAGCGTTCTCCGGATCCCAGCCAAAAATAATCGGTATGAAAGACGGTGTCATCGGCAGTTGGATAACCGGGAGCATCTGCAAAATAATCAGCGTGGTCAACCAGGAAACNNATGGGTTGAGGCTAATATGATGCGCTTCCAGCCAACGACGGTATGCGGCGATACCGGACTCCAAAAACCGACAGGATTCCTGGCGTCCCGGGAAATTCATCTCGATCATATTTTTCCGGCGAGGTACTTTTTTAAGTATCAATTGAATGGAGGTAAAAGGATATTTGCCCCGCAGTAATTGCAGGTGAGGAAAGGCTTCCGCGAGCGGTTCGGTAATATGATCTTCACTGTAAAAAAACAAATTTTTAATATTGGCCGGGTAAGGCAAATTGATTGTGTGAGGTGTAAGTATGGCCTCCGGCTGACCAGCGACTACAAAATTCGATTCGGAAATTAGGCTGTTCAGATAAGCCTCTGAAAAGATATAATTGTTCTCAGCTGTGATGGTTTCCTCTCCGAAATGAAACTCGGTAGTTAAAACGTAAATACCGCCCTCTTTCACTACGCGATACGCCTCGTTCAAATGTCGGAGAAAATCATCATATCCGCCAATATGTTCAATGGCACAAGATGAATAACAAAAGTCGAAGGTGTTGTCCTCGAACTCAAGCTGCCGCATGTCCATACGCCGTGCTTGTAGTTTGGAATCATCCACCTCAAAAGGTTTATTCTGTTTAATGAATTGATCGGGATGACCGGTTCGGGCACAGTCCCAGTTGGTTTGTTCATCATAGAGGTCTGTTACCACTAACTGCCGCACGTGATTCGCAATGGCGTAGAGCACCCGCTCATTGCCGCCCCCCATGGAGAGACCGGTTTTATCTGCTTTAAGCAGACCGTATTTTTTCAGCGCCAGAAAAATCATGGCAAATTCCCATTGCTTTCGGTGAAAACGCGGCGGTTCATGCAATTCCTTTTGAATGACGCTTAACAGTTCAGCGTCAAACCAGTCTGCCGCGTCGCATACTTTTTCCAATACACGCATGTGGTTCCTTTCATTTTTGGAGCGGATGAGCCGGAACAACAGGGTTAAATGACTTCCGGTGAATTTTTTTATGATAAGTTAATTTTCTATTTACCGCTTCGATTATTTGTGCTACGGAAATATGCCCCATGCAGACACTACGTCTCATCCCGGTAAGCTTGCAGGGGATATTTTCATTCCGCCAGCATGGAATGCAACCCAACCGGATATGGGCGTCTAAATATTCCACTGTGGGATAAGGCTTTGTGCGCAATTTGCCATCCAAAGGACCAAAAAGCCCCAGGCAGGGTATATTCAAAGCACCTGCAAGATGAAGGAAAGCGGAATCGGGAGCGATCAGGGCATCGCAGCGGCCGGCAAGGGCAAACGCCTGTCGCAGATTGAAAGAGTCGATTTTGATGACGTTTTCAAAATTGAACCCTTCAATGGGTTTGGCATCGAATACCAACACTGTTGTTTGACCGGATAACACGCTGATCAGTGTTTCCATATCCGGGTAATCGCGGTAGGATTCTTCCGCGTAAAGCTGCACGCCGATCACATTTTTGCCGAGCAGATGATTATCCCGGCAGAATGTCTGCCAAAATGCCCGATCTTTTTCAGTATAAAAATAGCGGGGACGGCGGTTCATTCTCCACAAGCGGATCCCCTTAATCCCCAAAGCACGCGCAAAAATATCGATGCGGTTCTTTTTGACCCTGGGAGCGGACAGAGCTTCCGTTCGGGCAGCGGGACAATCGGTAAAGTTGTACCATTTGCGATAAGCGGTGTAATTAAGCGGCTCTTTTTCAATATCGATTAATATCATATCCGGATTGTGTTCAAATACCGGAAAATAAATTTTCGGAATCGCCAGATATATTCTTTCCGCCGGGTATTTTTGTTTCAGGGCGTGAATCCCGGGAGTCATGGTCAGCAAATCACCGATACCACCCATGGCGCGGGTGATTAAAATATTCCGGCGTTTTTTAATGAGAAGTTTTGGGAAATTCGGGTAATAAGCGTGGTTTCCGGTAATCGGCAACGGTACAAAAGACTTTTTCGAAGGAATGTGTAAGATCATCCTCTCATATCCGAGTAGGTAATTCAGACAATAGACATAACCGAGAATACCCATTTTAAACGCCCAGGTTATTCCGCCTAAATAAACGCGGTTAAAATTGGGGCTCTTGTGGTATATCCAGTGAATAAAATATAGAAATTTATCAGCCCATTGGACCTCTTTGTGCAACAACACCCGATAAAAGCGTCGATAGGTTTTAGACAGTTGATCTACAAATTTACAGCGGTCATCCATATTGGTGTAAAAATGCCGCAGTCCTAAGAAGAGCAGATTCTTATAATATTCAGTCTCGCCGATCATCAGGGCAATTGTACCGAGGTTAAACAGAATCTCCGGTATTTGGTGGCGATCCGTTATCAGGTAGGGACGTTCCCCCAGTGCTGATAATATGGAATGTGCTTTTTCCAAGTGGCCCCTCTCGCTGTAAATTTGGGCAAGTCTAGTCAAATAGTGAGATTGTATGTCGGGGAATTTATGAGATCCCAGGTGAACGGCAGTCTCTATAAGGGCCATTGCTTCATCTGTCAGTGAGAGTTTAACCAGTTCGTCGCTCCAAGAAAGCAATGTTTGAAATAGCTCTTTGGGAAAAGACTTGTTCGCTTTGCAGTAATCGATGAATAGGTCCACAACCTGGTCAATAAAGGCTTTTTCAATTTCGGCTTCCTTTTCAGCCTGAACATCCCATAGCTTTCGTAATTTAACGATGCTGCCCCAGACCACCTGATGTAAAATATATTTATTGGCGTATTTTTTCCGCTCCGCTATTGGAATGCGTTTAAAAATGGCATGTACCCGTTCATATTGGCCTGAGAAAGCCAGGTATTCTAATTCTTTAACACTCATCAAACTTTTGGCCGGGTTAAAAACATTATCTAAAAGATACTCTGTGGTCATATTATTTTTTCTTTCCAGATAAAAAGTCATCAGACAGGCTGATTTCAATCATTTTGTGCTCCTGTTCCGCCAGCACACGTAATTGGTGATAACGCTGCCGGTTAAAATCTTTTGGCGGACTCTCTTCAAAGGAGCGACAAACCAGCAACGCCTCTTGATATGCGCCGATCTGGTTTAAACAGGCAATCTCGCGCAAACGACTTTCCGGATTCAAAAGAGGATCCAGGACTTGAACCTTGCGATACCATTTAAGCGCTTCGAGATAATGTGCACACTGCTTTCCAGGCAGACGGCATACCAGTACAAGGCCTCATGGTAGAGCCCATCATGAACTTGCTGACACTGATGCATTGCCAATGCTTCTTTAAAAAACATTCCGGCGAGATGATAGTTTTTTTCGTGCATAAGCAGCCAGCCGACTCGGAACAGACTATTCATGCGGCAGACCGAATTCGCTGTGGTATTGGCTGCTTCCCGATAGTAAGGCAGTGCGCACTGATTTTCGGCGCTGGGGTCATTTTCCAGGCACCATCCGCAGTGGAAAAGAATGTCTCCACGATCGTGATCGTCGGAACATAACAGCAGCTTAAATATTTTGAAAGCCTGCCGGAAGTCCCCGGCGGATTCTAACATTAAGGCCATATCGTATTGCGTTGGTTGGGACATGACTTTTGCATCCTGTTTTAAGTTTGGTGATTGCTCCGATTTGGCGCCCCCATCATAGATTAATCAAAGAATATGCCACAAACCAACTCAATCCTCTAAGTCTAATTTTATTAAATTATTACGTCGCTATAAGCAAAATATTTTGAGATATACAAACGCTGCAGGAAGGTGCTAAACCTGCACTGCTGCGCAAAGTGTGCACGACGAGATCGCGGGAAAATGGTTGGGATAATCATACAAGTTTACAGTGAGGTTCAGTTAAATACCTTGAATCCGGGTGATTACTGGATGTTTGCAATGGAAAATTTTGCTTTTTCAGGAAAAGACCACAAAATCCCTAAAAACTTTATGATTCAACTGCTGTACAACCTTTGCTTTATTACAAAAGGGTGAGAGATAAAATTAGTGAGATTTATCCTGTCAATATGCAGTGAGAAGTAAAGTTTATAGCCGTTTGGAGTATAAATAAAAATCCCCACTCTGCGCCACTTTTGGATAATGGAGAGCGCAGAGTGGGGAATTCTGATATATTAAATGGACACCACCGGTATTATTTCAAGAGCACCATCCGCCTGGTATTCACTAACTGCGAGTCAATAATAAGCTGGTAAAAATAAATTCCGCTGGCGACTGCATTCCCCTGTTGATCGAGCCCGTTCCAGGTAAACTCATAGCTGCCGCCGTTCAACAAGCCATAAAAGAGAGTGTGCACTTTTTCCCCCAGAATGTTATATATATGCAATTCCGCCTGCTGCCATTGCTTCCCTTTGATAGTGACCGGGATGATAGTGGACGGATTAAAGGGATTGGGATAGTTCTGGCCCAATTCAAAGCGTTGCGGCAGGTTGTCACCACTGTTGTCTCCGAGGTCGGTCGGGTTGTTTCCGGCAGTCATTTTAATTTGCAGCGCCACCGGGTGCCCCCCAGCGGAAGCGTCCGACCAGAGAGTAACGTTTTGCCCGACAGTAATATTCGAATAAGGAACCGGTCGATAATCCTCATCAAGTACTACCGTGCTAGATAATACTTGAAATTGCGGCCGGGAAACCACTATGGTGTTGGACATAACCGTCACCACGGTTCCGCTAATCATGGAGAAGCCGGGACTATCTTCGATCTTAATCCGGGTAGCTAAAAAGCTACCATCCGGTTGTTGAAGCGCTTTTATCTCTACGGTTAAACCAACGCTCAAATCATTAAAGGTAATCGGATTGCCGGATTGGTCTAAGATTAGAGTGTGTGCATCCACTAAAAATTCCACTCCGGCAGCAATAACACTGTTAGCGCCCAGGCTGTCGATGACTGCCTGCAGTTCTAATTCGTTGTTATTGTTATGGTCTTCGACCTTGATTCGCTCTGTCAATAGCGTACCGTCCGCTTGCAAATTTGCCCGCACTTCGACTTTCAGGCCAACCGCCAAATCGCTGAATTGAATTGGCTGGTTGTTCTCATTTAGCACCAGAGTGTTGGCATCCACATAAAAAGTTATTCCCCGAACGAGCAGGTGATCGGTGCCCAGGCTGTCGATAAAGCCTTCGACTTCGATCTCGTCCTGGAAAAAGTCTTCCACCTTAATGCGCGTGGCGTAGATGCTTCCGTCCGGTTGAATCTCTCCGCGAATCTCCACGATCATACCGTTCTGCAGATCGCTGAAAGAGATCGGCTGTCCATGATCATCCAGAATAAGGGTGTTGGAATCGGTCCAGAAAATGATGCCGGCAACCCCAATGCTGTCGCCAAAGAGGGTATCAATAGGAGCGGTGATCTCGATCTCCTCTAACTCGTCATCTTCCAATTTGATGCGGGTCGCCAGATAGGTGCCGTCGGGGCGGAGAATCGCTGTTATCTCCACCTCATCACCCACTCCCAAATCGGAGAAACTGATGGGATTGTTGTCGTCATCCAGGATCACAGTGCTGCTGTTTACAAAGAAGACTATGCTGTTAACGACCACACTATCTGCACCGATGGCTTCGATATGTCCTTCAACTTCGATCTCCTCTCCATCATCTTCCAGTTCAATACGGGTTGCCAGATAAGTGCCGTCTGGCTGCAGATCGGCTTCCACCTCTACGAAATCACCCACCTGCAAATCGGAAAAGCTGATGGGGTTTCCGTGTGAATCGCGAATCTCCGTATTGGCGTCTACGAAAAAGATGACGCCCATGACAATCAAGCTGTCCGAACCGATATCCTGGATCACTCCTTCCACCTCAATGTCATCCTCCAGTTCAATTTGGTCCGCCAGATAAGTGCCGTTCGATTGCAGTTCAGCTTCCACTTCCACATAATGNNCGGAAAAACCGATGGGACCATTGGGCCCGTGAATCTCGGTATTGGCATCTACAAAGAAAGTGATGCCGGTGACGATCAAGCTGTCACTACCGATCGCTTGAATGGGGCCCTCCACCTCGATGTCGTCGTCCGCCTGGAGGAGCGGGGAGGCAATGAGAAGTGACACCACGGTCAGTAAAATTGTAAATAACCTGATGGTATTGTATTGCTTATGGTCTCCGATGCGTTTCATAACCTTTCCCTTCTGCTTATTGATGTCTATTAATAATTAGTAAAATCGGGCGGATGACCGACCGCTTAATCGCGGTGGTGCAGGCGTTCAACTTCAATTTTACCATTTTGACTCACCCGGCCCCGCACACGCAGCTAATTGCCAACACGAGGAGATGTTTCTATTAGACCCCTTGTTGAAATTTGTAACTGCGCTTTGTTGTAATCGTCCCAAAAAAGAACATAACATTACTGTTTATTTATCATTATGTGTTCCAATTTTAAATGATAGTTGACCTTTGACCGTAAGCAATTCCGGGAGGTAGCTTCGGCGCCACAAAAAAATGATGTCATTGAGCTTTCTTAAAAATCCCAGGGTTCTTAATTCAACTATCAGTGCCAAAGGCAGTCTGTTATAAAGCAACTTCTATACCACTTGAGGCTCAGCCAACTGGACCGGGACAGTCAATAATTTCAGGAATTTTGCATTTCCGGGAATGAATAGGGTGCGCACGATATGTAAAAGTTGCGCAAAATATTCACGAAATAGAATCAAAAGCGAAAAACTGTCTTTTTTTATGGTAAATTCACTGTGTAAACAAAAGGCAGGCAAAGTGTTAGGAACAAATCCGATCCTGATAATAGAAGAATAGGCCGTTTGTTTACAGTAAATTGCAGGGGAGATTCTATTGAAGAGATGCGACAGCGGGTTTCACAGTGGTGAAGCAACTAAACATGTTTCTTGACAGCCTGCCTGTCAGCTGGCCAGGCGGTCAGTAGGCAGGGATGAACAGGATTTACTGGATTGAGTTTAAATATATTGGTGTTCTAAATTTTGATAATTAGAATGCAAGGACTGCATTAAAAATTCGGATCTAAAATAGTTATAATAGACATTAATATTATTTCACTTTAGTTTTCTACATCCTGTTTATCCGGTTAATCCGGTCTAAAAAAATATTTGATCGACAAGATAACGCTGAGTAGGTACCTTTTTTAACTACAATTTATGATATTCTTCCGGCTCAACATCCGGCACTTTGGAGAGGGATTTTTCAAATTTTTCCTTGCTAGCCCTCTGTGCCGATTTTTTCTAAAAGATCTTTTGAGTTTAAAACTTGTATGTCGGATTTTCAAAGTCAAGAAAATTTTCTAAGTGACAGGCACTTTTGCGAATTCCTCAACTTTATCAAATCTTCATAGACATCAGCGTTTTCATTTGCCATATTTGGAGCGTCGCCAACAATGCAACAGGTAAAGGAGCATTGATCACATTTCAAGCGTAAATTGAACCCGCTAAAGAAAGGTCGATGGCCATGAATAAGAAAATCATATTTTTGTTCGCTCTGCTTGGACTGTTAATTTATCTGGGAATTACCTATTCAAATGGTCCGCAACAGAAAGGACAGCAAATGTTAGAATTTAAAGAAGGAGATACTTACCAGGAAGACTGGCAGCAAGTGGAGAAGTTTGCCCAACAAAGACTCCCCAGGTCGGCCCTGGAGGTGGTGGATAAAATTTACCAAAAAGCCAAGAAAGCGGACAACGCCCCGCAGATGATCAAGGCGCTGCTGCATCAAATGCGCTTTCAACAGGCTTATGAAGAAGAGGCGCTGATTAAAAATATTCAGCAGATCGAGAAAGAGATTGAAGAAAGCCGCTACCCGGTGACGCCGCCGCTGCAGTCGATGCTGGCACAAATGTACTGGGGCTATTATCAACACAATCGCTATAAGATTCTGGATCGCACCGAAACAGTAGGGACTGTTTCAGATGACATTCGCACCTGGGACGCCCGCCAGTTCGTGGAAAAGGTGATCTCCCTCTACCAGGCCTCCCTTGCCAATGCCGACAGCTTGAAACGCACCCCGCTGGAGGTGTACGCTCCCATCCTGGAAAAGGAAAAAGAATCCCGCCAATTCCGTCCCACCTTATACGACTTTCTGGCTCACCGCGCGGTGGACTTTTTTATGAACGAGGAGACCTACCTGACCAAACCGTCTTATCAGTTCCAACTGCGCAGTGAAAAACCGTTCCTCCCCGCCGCCCAATTTGCGAATACCAAATTTGATACTCAAGATACGCTTTCCTTAAAATATCAAGCGCTCTCAATTTTGCAGGATCTGCTCCGCTTTCATTTAGAGGATGCCGACCCCGCTCCTCTGGTTGATGTGGATTTGAAACGCCTTCAGTTTGCCCGCCAAAATTCGGTGCATGTACAAAAGGATAGCCTCTACCTGGATGCGTTGCAATCGCTGGAAAAATCGTATCTGGAGCATTTCATTTCCACGGAGGTGTCTTATCAGATCGCTTCCTTTTATTACGAGCAAGGCCAGCAGTATCAACCGGGAAAATCAAGTTTACACAAGTGGGATCGTAAGAAAGCTTATGAAGTGTGTGAAAAAGCCATCGAGCGATTCCCCGAATCCCGCGGCGCGCATAATTGTCGCGCCCTGAAAAGCCGCATCACCCAAAAAACGTTGTCCATCTCGGTGGAAAAAGTGAATCCGCCGGATCGTCCTTTCCGGGCGTTGGTCAATTTTCAAAATGTGCGGACGATTCATTTGCGCGCCATCCCGGTAACCCCGGAAGCACAAAAAGAGATCAGGGATAACCGGGGACGTCGATTCAATCGGGAGCAGTGGATTGCATACTACCGCGGTCTCCGCTTTGATGAAGAATGGCAAGTTGAGCTCCCCGACGACGGCGATTATCATCAGCATTCGGTGGAGATCAAGATGCCGGCCCTGGGGCTGGGGCAATACATCATTCTGGTGAGCACCAATCCCGATTTTTCGTTGGACAAAGAAGCGGCCGCTTTCGGTGAGACCTGGATATCCAATCTTGGTTTCGTGCAAAAAAACAGTCCCGACCGTCAAACGGAATTTTATGTGTTCGATCGCCAGGAAGGTCAGCCATTGGAAGGCGTGGAAGCCCGCTTATGGATCTGGAAGTATGACTCCAAGCTCAGAAAAATGGTGGAAAGAAAAGGCAAAATTTACACTACGGATAAAGCGGGCCATTTCGAAGTTTCCGGTCTCAGTAAAAAACAACGCCGCCAACAGTTCAAAATCGATTTTCATCATGGAGAGGACCGGCTTTTTCTGGACGATCGCTTCAGTGCTTATCCCGGTTATCCACGCGCGCAGGATGGTCGCCGTTACGAACGAACCTTTTTCTTTACCGACAGGTCGATTTATCGTCCCGGACAGACCCTTTATTTTAAAGGGATTATCATTGAAACCGGAGACGATCAAAATGAGATCAAACCCAATGAAAAGACCACCGTCACCCTGTTTGATGTCAATCGCCAAAAAGTGGAAGAGCTGGATCTCACCACCAATGAATACGGCACTTTTTCAGGGAGCTTCACCCTGCCCTCCACCGGATTAACCGGAATGATGCAAATACGCAATGAAAGCGGTAATACCAGCTTTTCGGTGGAAGAATACAAGCGCCCCCGCTTTGAAGTGACATTTCAACCGGTCAAGGGCAGTTTTCGCCTCAACGATGAAGTAAGTGTCTCCGGGGAGGCTGAAGCCTATGCCGGCGCGAACATCGATAATGCCGAGGTGCAATTCCGGGTGGTGCGCAAGGCACGCTTTCCCTATTTCTGGGACTATCGCCACTGGTGGCCGGGATTTTATACCGAAGAAATCGAGATCTTAAACGGCATCACAACCACCGATGAAAACGGCGAGTTCTCTATCGAGTTTAGCGCCATCCCCGATCCGCGCATCTCCAAAGAGCACAAGCCGGTCTTCAACTACGAAGTCCATGCCGATGTGACCGACATCAGCGGGGAGACGCGCAGCGCCACCACCAATGTGCAGGTTGGCTATACAGCATTGTCGGTTGATATGCAATTGCCGGACAACATCAATAAGGAGGAAGCGCAGGAAGTCA
>JABAHQ010002550.1_pt1 | contig 18074 bp, 16 predicted proteins | sample 7062091 | NCBI WGS metagenome assembly JABAHQ01 (sample SAMN14534359, study PRJNA622989) | marine sediment metagenome | biome: marine biome [ENVO:00000428]; feature: marine pelagic biome [ENVO:01000023]; material: deep marine sediment [ENVO:00002113] | place: India: Gulf of Kutch | collected...
CGACGTGGCGATCGACCTCCTCCCCCCCGCGTTCATCGGCAAGGTGGGTCGGGCCGCGGTGCGCCACGGCGTGCACCTGGTCAACACCATGTACACGACCGCCGAGCTCGGGGAGCTGGCGTCGGAGGCCGAGGAGAAGGGAGTGATCCTCCTCCCCGAGCTGGGGATGGACCCGGGGGTCGACCTGGTCCTCCTGGGCGAGGCCACCCGGGGCTTCGAGCGGGTGGGGGAGCTCCTGACCTACGGATCCGGGATCCCCGCTCCCGAGGACGCCGGCAACCCGATCCGCTACAAGGTGAGCTGGACCTTCGAAGGGGTGCTGCGCTCCTACGACCGTCCGGCCCGGATCGTGGAGCGCGGCCGCCCGATCCAGATTCCCGCCCGGGAGATCTTCCGGGCCGAGCACGGCCACCAGATGGCGGTGGAGGGCGTGGGTCGTCTCGAGGCCTATCCCAACGGTGACGTGCTGGACCTGGTCCACCTCCTGGGGATCGAGCCCGTCCGACTCTCCCGGGCGGGGCGCTACACCCTGCGCTACCCGGGGCACGGCGCGTTCTGGGGGACGCTCGCCGAGCTGGGTCTGCTGAACCACGAGCCCGTCCTCGTCGACGGGGCCCGGATCGACAAGAAGGCCTTCCTCGCGGCCGCCCTGGAGCCCCGGCTTCGATACGCCGACGACGAGCGCGACCTGGCGATCGTCCGGGTCGAGGTGGAGGGGCTGCGGGGCGGCGAGCCCACCCGCTGCACCTTCCAGGTGATCGACACCCGGGACCTGGAGACCGGCCTCACGGCGGTGAGCCGGCTGACGGGATTCAGCGCCAGCATCGGCGCCCAGATGATCGGCCGGGGCCAGCTCGAGCGGCCGGGCCTCCTCTCCCCCCTCCGCAACGTGCCCTACCGACCCTTCATCCGGGCCCTGGAGGCCCGGGGAATCGCAGTCACCTCCTGGATCGACCGCTAGGGCCGGACGAGATCATGGCCACGGCGCGGATCCTCTTTTACAATGGAGGCCCCAGCCCCCCCGGCTCGCCGTCGCAGGTACCCCCGAACAGGAGCCACGCCATGCCCCAGGAGATCGGTCTGCGGTCGAAGTATCAGGACCCGAGCTCGTCCGACACCCTTCCCGACGATGTCCTCTCCGCCCTGAGCCGCCTCGAGGAGTGGGACCTGACGGCCGCCAAGGAGGGCGCCGTCCACACCGGCTACGTCTCGGAGCGGGAGGCGGACGAAGTGGCGCGGGAGTTCCGGCGCTTCATGGCGATCTACCTCCTCGCCCGGGAGGGGATCGTGGACCGGGACCCGGTGGGTCCCTCGAAGAAGGTGGACGCGCTCTGGCACGCCTTCCTCCTCGACACCGAGGCCTACGAGGCCTTCTGCCAGCAGGTCATGGGAGGCTACGTCCATCACGCCGCGGGGGAGCACAAGCCGGACCGGCCCTCCGGCGACGGGATGCGGAAGCTCCTGGGAACCTACTTCGAGGGCGCGGATCTCAAGGGGATCTGGGCCGGTCAGCTGGCGGTCTGCTGGCCGAACGACGACTGACGGAGAGGGCGGCCAGCGCCGCCACTCGTTCGCCGAGCGCCGCCCTCGCCGGGTCCAGGAGGGCCCGGAGGGCGGGATCCGCCGTCTCCCACAGACGGAGGGCGTCGGCGTAGGCCCGACGGGCCTCTTCGGACCGGCCCTCCATCTCCAGGGCCCGACCCAGGAGGAGGGCCCGGGGCGCCAGGAATTCCACATCTCCCCAGGTCCGCCGGAGGAGATCGATCGCCCGGTCCCGACCGTGGGGCCGGGGCACCATGAGCTCCAGGCGGGCGTGGTGGGCGAGGGCGGCCGATAGCCCGTAGCCCACCCGCTGGAGGGCTTCGTCCATCTCATCCAGGCCTGTGGCGGTATCACCCCGGAGGGCAACCGCCCATCCCCTGTGGGCCCGCAGGAGCGCCCGGAAGGGAGAATCCGGCGGAAGCCCCCCCTCCGACAGGGCGGCCTCGATCCGTCCCCGGCCCGCGCTCACCTGGCCCCGGCTCAGCTCGAGGCCCGACAGCCACACCGCAGCGGAGTCCGCCGGCCCCTCGGTCTCGAGGTGACGCACCGCCTCGTCCAGGCCGGGCACGGCGCCGACGCCGGCCACGGCGGCCTCGATCGTCACCACCGCCGCGCCTCCCGCATCCCGGGGACGGATCCACGCCAGGGGACGTTCCAGCTCCTCCAGGCGCCCGTAGGTGATCAGGGCGCTGGCCCAGTCGTGGGCGAAGGACAGCCGGTCCCGCTCCCCGCCCGAGGCCAGCCGGCCGGCCGCCTCCTCGAACGCCCCCAGGACCCGGTCGGCCGAAAGATTTCCCCACGCGGCCAGGGCCTGGATGAACGGCGCCCGGGGGCTCCGGGACGTCGTGCTCAGGAGGCGCACCAGGGTCCGGGAGGCGGCCTCCTCGGGCCCCCAGAGCACCTCGGGCCACTCGGCCAGCTGTCCGGGATCACCCGCCACCTCACGGAAATGTTCGAGATAGCGGGCGTAGCGTATGCTGTCGTTCTCCAGGGCCGCGAGCTGGAGGGGATGGATGAGCGCCCGGGTCATGGTGGGGCTCAGCTCCAGGGCTCGATCGAAGGGTCCGTAGAGCTCGTCGCGCTCCGCCGGCACCACCTTCTGGGCGTGGAAGCGGACGTCGGCCAGCACGTACCACCCCTCCGCGTCGAAGGGGTTGCGGGAGACGTAGGCCTCCATGGTGTCGATCACCGCCAGGTCCCCGTTCTTGTCCAGGACCGAGGCCACCACAAGGGTGCGGGCGTCGGTCGGGAGACGCTCCCGGTGCCGGTAGGCGCGGTCCAGGGCCTCCACTTCCCCCCGGGACGCCCACGGGGTGCCCCATCCCCGGGCCTCGGAGAGCCGGTAGTAGGCCAGGGCGAAGGTCGTGTCGATCGCCACAGCGCGCTCGAAGGCCGTGGCCGCGGAGTCGAAGTGGGAGCGCCAGAAGAGGTACTCCCCCCGGAGGTAGTGGCGAGCCGCCGGGATCGAGCCCGTGGAGAGGGCGCTCACCCTCAGGTTCGGGATCGGCTCCCGGGAGCGCCAGACGTCGCGCAGGAGACGGATGCAGAGGGTGTCCACCAGCTCCATGAGGAGGTCGCCGGGACCCTCCGCGTCGACCCGGGCCAGGGATCGGCCGTCCACCGTGTTGAGCTCGGCCTGGAGTCGGACGTTGGGTCCCGCTGACACCACGCTGCCCGAGAGCACCGAGCCCGCGCCCAGGCTCCGGCCCACCTCCAGCACCTCCTCCTGGTCGAGATCTCCTCCCCGGCCCCGCCACGCGCTCAGGACCGATCGGGGGCTCACCGTCCGGAGCGCTCCCACCTCGTCCAAGTTCCAGGAGACCAGGTTGACGATCCCCTCGCTGAACTCCTCGACTCCCGATCCCGAGGTCTGGAAGGGCACCACGGCGATCCGCTCCGCACCCTCGGCCACCGTGGTCCGGCCCAGCGTCGCCCGAGCCCACCAGCCCGCGGCCATGGAGAGGAGGACGAGGCCCCCCGCCACCCAGCCCACCCGGGTCGGGGACCAGGAGATGCCTCGCCGCTTCTTCTCCCCCGCAGGAGGCCCCGCGAGATCCGCCGCCGTGCGGACAGGAGGAAAATCATCCGGGCCCGCGCCGGCTCCCGCTTCCCCGTCGACCGAAAGCTCCGGTCCCCCCGCAGAGGTTCGTGCCACCTCTCCGGTGGGCCGCCCACCCCCGGCCCCCGCATCGGCGCCGGCGTCCACCTCCCCCGCGCGGATCCGCTGCGCCAAGGTCCGGGTCTTCTCCACCGGCTCCACCTGGAGCTGGGTCTCGAGAAGCTCCTCCAGGCGCTCGTACTCGCGGAGGGCGGCGGAGCGACGCCGCAGCAGAGCGAGGCTCTCGATGACGCGGTGCCACGCCTCCTCCTCCAGAGGATCGACCTCGCGCCAGGCCCGGGCGAGCTCCAGGACGTCCTCCGTCCGGCCCTCGGCGATCAGCGCCTCGATCCGGCGGGTGCAGGCGAGGCGATACTCCCGGGCCAGCCGGGACCGGACGCGGTCGGCCCACGCCTCGAACTCCCACCCCACCGAGAGGTGGACCCCATCGAGGAAGGGCCCCTGGTAGAGGTGGATCGCGTCCACCCAGCGCTCCTCGGCCACGGCGTCCTGGAACGCCGTGGCGTCCAGCCAGAGGTCGTCGGTGATGGCGATCGAGTCGTGGCTAGCCTCGACCCAGTCTTCGCCGAGCTCTCGCTTCAGCTCGTAGAGGGTCTGGGAGAGAGAGTGGCGGGACCGGGCGGGGGCCCGCTCGGCCCAGAAGAGGGCGGACGTCTCCTCGCGGGTCGCCGCGCCCTCGACCGCGAGGTAGAGGAGAAGGGCGGAGCGGACCGGCTGGCCCGGAAGCGCCGGGAGCTCCTCCTCGTCGAGGAAGACATGAAGCCCCCCCAAGGCCTCGATCCGGACCGTCACAGCGGTGCCGTGCGGCCCGCCAGCACCCCGGCGCCACGGACAGCCCCCCGGCGACCGCCGCGGGCGCAACGAGGACGTATCCGCGGCCGCTCGCCGGACGCGCTCGATGGAGATGCGCGTACGGCCATTGACCTGCTCCCGGGGGGGCCAGGATGAGGTAGAGGTGATGCGGTTTTTCTTGCTGTGAGGGACATCATGGCCCGGGGGAGGGGCCGGGGCAAGCGGAGGGGGGCAGATCCGGGATCCCCGCATCACAGGGCCGATGCGGCTATTCCGCCCCCACGCGGTTACAGGAGCGTATGTCCGTCGAGGATGAAGCCGCCCTCATCGCCCGTGCTCCCCGCGCCCGGTGGCCCCTGCCCATCACGACTCGCACGCAAGCCCCGGGCGTCCAGGAACATTCAGTAATCCTCTTGCGTCCCGGAACGGCCGTGGGAAGACTGGCGGGAAGCTCGCGCGCACCCGGTGTCATCGAGGCCATCGGGATGCCGGGCTGCCGAGGCAGGAGCTCATGAGCGAGCGCGGTCGGTCGAGATTGCGGTGGGCCGAGCTCGTCGCCACGATCGGCGTCGGAGTGCGGTCGCTGGATCACGAGCTCGGCGTCCGATGACGGCCGGGCCTCGGAGCGCGATCTGCCGGGCGTGGTGGTCCATGGGCCCATAGGCCCGACGACCCCACTCCGCCTCCGACAGTGGCCCTCCTGGTCGCCGGTCCCGGCGCAACGTAGGGGCAGATCGACGCCGCGCGATCCGGGCCGCGAGCTCCAATTCGTCTCGAAGGGGGGTCAGGACCGTGTACACCTCCACGCGGGGTTCACCCTCCACGCCATACGCCTCGGCGATCGTGGCCCGTAGCTCCGACTCGTTGAACTCTGCCAGGTCCGCCGGAGAGCGCCACAGGTACAGCCCGGCGTACTCACCGGATCGAGCGTCCTCCAGGTAATATTTCTGCTGCAGGCCTTCGATCGCCCTGAACTCCGGCATCCGCTCCCGCATGACCCTCACGACCTCGTCGCGTGGCAGGGAGGAGCGGAGGCGCACCAGCAGGACGAGAGCAGGCTGTGACATATGGACCTCGGGGTCGTCGTGAAGTGGCGAATCGAGACTGGGCCCCCGAGGCCGTCCACACAACCGCGATGACCCCCACGAGCCGGCACGCTTCCCGACGCGGAAGGCACGCTCATCTCCCCCCCGGTCGGTTCGGACGCCGGCCCACGTCACGGCGGAGGTGGCGCGCGGAGGCGAGGGCGGAGGCGAGGAAGGGGACTGAAGAGGATGAGGAGGTCGACCGTACCGGGTGAGTGACTCGCTCGACTACGGAGGGTGCCCGCCATGCTATCCGAGGTGATCGGATCCACCCTGACGAACTTCGCCGTTCTCGTCGGCGTGCCGCTCCTCCTCTATGCGGCGCTTCAGAAGTGGCGCCGGAAGCGCTCTCTCCGGGAGTCCCTGGAGCGCCTTGGCCTCCAACGTGGCCAGCTCCGCTTCGTCGGCTACTGCGCCGCCGCGTCGGTGCTGCTGGTCGGAGCCCTGGTCCTGTGGCCGCCTCCGGTGGCGTCGTTCACCCGGGAGGGCTCGGCGCAACGGGTCTTCCTGGGCATGGGATGGAGTGGTGCGACCGTGACGGCCGCTCTGCTGTACGGGGCGGTCCAGACGGGGTTCAGTGAGGAGTTCCTTTTCCGGGGGCTGATCGCCGGCGCGCTCGGTCGGCGCATGTCGAACCCGCTGGCGAACCTCCTCCAGGCGACGATCTTCCTCGCGCCGCACCTCCTCATCGTCCAGGCCATGCCCGACTTGTGGGGCATGATTCCCCTGGTGTTCGCCGGGGCGCTCTTCGCCGGATGGGTCCGGCTCGAGTCGGGATCGATCCTCGGCCCCTGGATCCTCCACGCCGGGGTCAACACCACGATGGCGCTGAGCATCGCCGTTCGCTCGGCGGGGTGACGCGGACGAGGCGGCTCCCCGGCCGGTGCGACGAGAGACGATCGCCAGGGCGGCCGGGGATCCGAGTTTCGCGCTCCCCGGCCCCGGCGAGCAGATTGGACGCGTCGACCGACCGCTGACCCGATCCACCGTGTCGTGATTCCCGGGACCGCCCGTCCGCTCTGGGGCGGATCGGAGGGAGCATGCTTCTCCGACGAATCGGCGAGCATCTCGAGGAGCAGAACTGGCTCGCCGTGGGCCTCGACCTGGCGATGGTCGTGCTCGGCGTCTTCATCGGACTCCAGGTGGACACCTGGAATGAGCGGCGCATCGAGCGGGCCGAGGAGGCGGGATACCTGGTTCGCCTGCACTCGGACGTGACGGAGTCGATCGAGGGGACCCGGTGCTACGTGGAATTCATGACCACAACGGCGGATCGGGCCTTGACGGTGCTGCGCGACCTGGAGAGATGCAGCGTGCCGCAGGAGGACCGTGTGGATTTCGCCAACGGCCTCTATCACCTGGGGAAGCTGGCGCCCGCCAGCTTCTCCCGGGGCACGATCGACGAGTTGGTGTCCACCGGGAAGCTGTCGATCCTGAGGAGCTCCGCGATTCGGGAGGAGCTCAGCGCCATCCTCACGGTCTACGAGGAGTTCGCCGTCCTCTGCCCCTTCGTGGTGGGCAGGATCACGCCCCACGTGAACTACGTCGACGCGAACGTGGTCTTCGAGATCGAGGAGCCCACCCGCGGCAACGCGACCCTCGCATGGGACGACATCGAGCTGGATCTCCCGTCGCTGTGCCGGGACCGTCGCTTCTACGGGGCGGTCGCCGCCGTGAGGAATTACACCTACGACGTGGTCACCTGGAACCGTACCACGCTCGACGCCTTCGAAGCCTTCCGTCGGGTTCTCGAGGTCGAGATCGACAATGCACACATGGAGTCGCCGACTCCGCCGTGACCCCGGGGTCGATGGAATTGCCCGGCGTCGGCGTCGAGGTGTCGACCCTCACGGTCCGGGCCTCCGGTCCGATCACCCTCGGGTTTCTGCTCCTCGCAGCCATCGGCGCCATCCACGCCGTGGACAGGGTCGCCCGGGAGGTCCGAAGGGCGGCGGGCCTCTCCCAGGCTGGCGGCCCTCTGGCGTTCGAAGCTGTCCGCGGCCGGCTTCGGCCGGGACGGGAGCCTCTGACGGGGACACTCACCCGCGATCGGGGGCGTCCTCGTCTCCGTGGAACCAGGAGAGGGCCGTTGATCAAGTTCATGGTGGTGCTGTACCGTCGGCCCGATCTGACGGCGGCTCGCGAGGCCGAGCCCGCACCCCCCGCCTACGACGCGCCTTCGGTCAGCACCGACGCGAGCTTCCCGACGACGCTGGACAGCCACCCCTCGAGCTCCGCCAGGTCGGCCGCGGTCTCCATCCAGGAGCTGATGCGGATCCCCACCTTGCTCCCCCAGGCCGCCCCCCGGAACGCCTTCAGCTCGACGACGCCCTCGATCTCGTCCCAGCTCCAGAGCGTCTCCTGGGCGGTGTTGCGGAGGACGGTGCCGGTCAGGGTCCGGCCGTTCTCGAGCACGAGCCGGACGGGCTCGCCGACCCCGTCTCCCGGCGCGCCGGAGCGGGTCAGCCACCGCGACAGGCCCCCTTCGGCCCGCTGGAGCTCGAGGATTCCCTCCCGGTCGAAGGACGCGTCGGCCAGGACCACGATCTCCCGCCGCTGCCGGCCGAAGTAGCGCTCGGCGAAGAACTTCAGGATCGCCAGGGCGATCATCCACCCCGAGAGCATGCCCTCGTACTCGTCGTCCCACTCGGGTCCCTCGCCGAAGCCGGACTGGACCAGGCGGAGCACCGAGTGGCCTCCTTCCTGCTCGATCGTCACCTCCAGGTACGACACGCCCTGGGGCAGCTCCATGGCGGTGACCAGGCGATGAGGAGGGTCGGCCACCACGACCCGCTGGGTCATCCCGGGGTCGGTCTCGTCCCAGTACCACTCGACGGCCTCCCCCTCGTCCATCTGGCCCTCCATCCGTCCCACGAACCAGGCGGTGATCGTCCGGGGGTCGGACCAGGCCCGATAGACGTCCTCGGGCGGAGCCTCGATCCGCACCTCGTCCTCGATCTTCCGCCCGGTGTGCTCGAACTCCGCTTCATCGCTCATTCTGGCCTCTCTTCGGGTTCGGACGTGTCTGGTCCGGGACCCTCGGCGTCCCGGTCCGGCACCGGGTAGCAGCCCACCACGAGCCGATAGGCTCGGCCGGGTCGGGATCGGCCCTCCGCGTCGCGCGACGGTGACGTGTGTTGGCCGATCACCTGGGTCACCGCCACCCGCAGCGCTTCGGCGAAGGCCGCCCGCTGCTCGGCCGACACGAAGCGGACCTCGGCCTCGATGGAAAGGGTGGGGACCCGTTCCTCGACACCGGCGTCGGCATCGAGCCAGGCCCCGAGCTCGTCCTGGAGGAGGGCGCTGAGGTGCAGGAGATAGGCGGCGCTGAACCGGTCCGCCTCGCTCAGCGTCCCGGGGCTCATCTCCCCGAGGACCCGGGGGAGCAGGAGATACGACCGGGCGCTGGCCCGATAGGGCTTCTCGATCAGGTTTCGCTTTCGGCCCTCGCCCGCCGGACGGAGGAAGCCGGCCTCCGCCAGGGTGCGGACGTGATAGTTCACCTTCTGAGCCGGGAGGCCGACGCGACGGGCGATCTCGGCTGCGGTGGCCGGCTCGCGGGCCTCGGAAAGGATTCTCTGACGGAGGGGATGGAGCAGCAGCTCGGCCTTTTCCGCCTCTTCGATCGGCTCCAGGGCCACCACGGGCGCGGTAGAAGTCATAAGATGATCTTTTTACGTAAAAATAAAGCTGTCAAGAATCTTCCGTCATCACCCTCCAGAGGCACAACTTCAGCGAGAGTGGGGCCACCCGCTCAGCGAACCACGTAGGTCTTCGCCACGATCCGCCATCCGACGCCCAGCTTGTACAGCACCAGGTAGTCGACGTAGCTGCCGCCTTCCCTTGAGATGTCGATCTTCGCGACCGCGAGCTCGCCGTCGACGATATCCAGCGCTAGGATGCGCCAACGCTCGCCATATGCCGGATTCGGACGCCGACCGCGCGCCAGAACGTCCCCGAAGGTCATTCCGTTCAGCGTCTCCTCTCCAGGATCCCCGGAGGGCCAGAGGATCACGCCCTGGTCCGTCGCGAAGGCGCCGGCGAGGAGGGCCTCGTCGGCGGTTCTCCAGCCGACGATGTAGTCCTCGACGACGTCACGGATCTCGACGGAGTCGGCCCTGACCTGCGCGGCCGCGGGAGCCGAGCCGGCGGCGGCGAGGCTCAGCGTCAGGGCCGCAGTCACGATCTTCGTCTTCATCGTTCCTCCTCCCGAGAGGGTCGCGTCGGGGCAAGCTACCCCAGGTCCTGACCGCGCGCGATCGCGGACCATGCCCGTTCCCACGAACAGGGAGACCGCGCTCCCCGGTCGGCACACGTGCCGGCCGGCGGGCGCCGGACGCCTTGCCGCTCCCTCGCCGGGTCGGCATCGTGATCCGGCGGCGGAATCCCCCCCACCCGTCTCGGAACTCCGGCCCGCGCCGGGATGCGCGCCACGCGAGGAGGGCCCATGAGCTCCAGGTTCGCGCTCGCTTCGCTGGCCGGAATGGCGGCGATCGCCGTGATCGGCGGACTCCTCTACGGAGTCCTCTTCGCCGGCTTCATCGAAGCGAACATGGGCCCGGCGTCCGGCGTCATGAAGAGCCCGCCGGAGCTGCTGTGGGTGGCAATCGCCCACGTCCCGTTCGGGGTCCTCCTGGCCCTGGTGGTCTCCTGGCGCGGCGCCACCTCCGCGGGAGCCGGAGCGGTGACGGGGGCCACGCTGGGGTTCCTCATGGCGGCCAGCTACGACCTCTCCCAGTACGGGACCACGAACCTCTGGAACCTGAAGCTGACGTTGATCGAGCCGTTCATCACGGCGGTCATGGTGGGCGCCGCCGGAGCCGTGGTGGGCATGGTGCTCGGCCGAGGGTCGGTCGGCCCCCGGTCGAACGAGTGATCCAGCCACCGCCGTCCACCGTGCGAGCCCCGGGAGTCGCCCTCGTCATCGGGGCTACCGCTTCACCGAGGGGGACCGGATGCTGAACGGAAGGGGCGGCCCCAACAGATCGGTCCGCCCGCGGGATCGAGCTCCCCGGAGAGGGTGGTGGGGCGTCCGATGATGTCCGAGAGCGACGCCAGTCCGACTCGGAGGCTCGTCTGCCTGGCGGTGGCCCTGCTCGCGAGCGGGCAGATTCAGGGGGGGATCCTCGCCCAGACCGTCGAGGAGGGCTTCGGCTGGGCGGATCGTGAGGCGCGGCGGCCCGCCGAGGCCGGGACCGTCTTTCGCGTCGGCTCGACCACAAAGTCGGTGACCGCCATGACGATGATGGCCCTCGTCGACGACGGCCGCCTCTCCCTCGACGACTTCGTGGAAAGGCACCTGCCGGACGTTCGTGGGCTGCGGGGCTACGCTCGCAACGAACCCTTCACCTACCGGCAGCTCGCGAGCCACACCGCCGGACTGGACCGTGAGCCCGATCTCGAAGGGGCGGCCGAGGGTCCCCTTGCCGGGTGGGAAGGGAAGATCCTCGAGTCGATCCCGACGACGAGCGTCACCAGCGAGCCCGGGTCGCGATATGCCTATTCGAACATCGGCTACGGCGTCCTCGGCCTGGCGATCTCCCGGGCCGCCGCACGACCCTACACGGAGCTCGTCACCGAGACCGTGCTGGCGCCCGCGGGGATGACGTCCAGCGGATGGCTTCCCCCGGAGGACGTGGCGGTCGGATACGGCAACTGGGATCCGGATGCTCCGGTCGACACGACACTGCCGGCCGCCGAGCACGAGGGTCGCGGCTACAAGGTCCCGAACGGCGGGCTCTACTCGACCGCGGGCGACCTGCTCCGCTTCGCCCGGGAGCTCACCCCGCACGCACGGGCGGAGATTCTGTCCGACCGCGCTCGGCGAGCCATGCTCACGGTCCACTCCCCGCTACGCATCGGCGAGGTCTACGGCCTGGGGATGATCCTGACCCCGGGTCGAGTGGGTTCTGACACCGAGATGCTCGCCTGGCACGACGGGGCGGTCGCCGGATACTCGGCGATGGTGATGGTTCACCCCGACAGCGGAACCGGGGTGGCGTGGCTCCGCAACTACAACCGGGGCCCCTCCGACATGGATCGAATCACCAACGAGCTGTTGAGCCGGCTGGTTGGTGAGAGACGATGACCCCGGTCTGCCCTACGCCGCCGGCACGATTTGCTCGAGGCGCGCCGGGCGCGGAAACGATAGGACGTGGGCGAGGCGGACGGCGAGGTCCGGATCTCGAAAGCCCTGACGGTCGTGGGAGCGACATGGGGGCCGCGGGCGGGTGGTCCCAGGTCGTCTTCAACTCGGGAATGCTGCTCCTGGCCCCCTTCGCTACCTCTTTCTCGTGCTCCTGGTGATGGAGCCGCACGGGCAGGAGCAGGCAGAATCTACAGCGCGGCGGTCCTGGGAGTCGGCGCCATCGCGGCGGCCGGAAGCGTGGGAATCACAGCGATTCCCTAGACGCTGGAGGCGGCTCTGCACGAGGGCTCCGCAAACCTCTACTTCTTCGGGGTCGTGGTCCTGCAGAGCAGGTTCGGCTTCGAGGAGTGGCGACTGCGCCGGCCCCCCGCTACTTCCGGCGTCCAGCGTCCTCGTCGTGATCGTGTATCTGATCTTCGCCACGCTCCTCAGCCTGGTGGGAGAGGTGGACGGCATCGCTCGCAGCACACCGGTCGTCCGGGAGTGGCTCGCTTTCGCGGCGCTCATGATCTGGCTCGTGGCCCACAGCCTCGTGCCGGTGGAGGGTCGCGCGGGAACGGGAGCGTGAACCCTCGGGCGTCCGCTCATCCTTGGCGAGCGGAGCGATGATCCGACGTCGACGCGGCCGACCGGGTATCGCCCTGGCGGCCCTGATCGCGAGCCTCGGCTGCTCCGGCGGGGTCCGGGGAACGTCCCGCGTCGGGGGATGCGAGAGCCTCCTCGTCTTCGACTCGGATCGGAATGGGGCGTCGGATGTGTTTCTCCTCGATCTCGACGCCCGAGCGGTCCGCAACCTCACGCCGGGCGACGGGCCGGGCGACGAGAACCGGTTTCCGGACCTCTCGCCCGGGGGGGCCGAGGTCGTCTTCGTTTCCGAGGATACCCTGGGACTCGGAGACCTGTACGTCGTCGGCACCGACGGCTCGGGCCTGCGTCGGCTCACCCGCGAGCCCGCGTTCTACGAGAATCCCGCCTGGTCGATCGATGGCGAGTGGATCGCGTTCGAGCGCGGCACGGACGAAGGTTGGGGTCTCTTCGTCATACGCCCGGACGGAGGCGGGTTGCACCGGGTAGGCCCGCCGGGCGCCGACCTCTTCCATCCCTCCTGGGCCCCGGACGGGCGGCGGATCGCGGTGGTCACCGGGACGGACAACCGGTGGGTCGCCGGCATCCTTTCGCTGGATTCGGGCACGGTTCAACCCGTGACCGAGCCCGGGCTCGGCGTCGGCAGCGTCCAATGGTCGCCGGACGGCGCGACGATCGCCCTGGACGCCGTCGTCGAGTCGAACTTCGACCTCTACCTGCTGGATCTCGAGAGCGGACGCCTACGCCGCCTGACGCGGGGGCGCGGGGTCGACGCGCGCCCGACCTGGTCGCCGCACGGGTCGAGGCTCGCGTTTCATTCGACGCGGGACCGCGGAGCGTCGGTGGGCGGGCAGGAGCGATGGGACGAGTTCGAGCTCTACGTCCTCGACCTGTCGACGGGCGAGACCGACCGCTTGACCGACAATGGTTTCCTCGACGCACATCCCGACTGTTGCTGGCCCGCCCTCGGGGGCGCGCGCCGACCCCGCGGGTGATCGGAAATGCGGGCCGCCTTCGGCGTCACCCTCCCCTTCCAGGAGTTCAGCGCCGACGAGCTCGTGTGCGTCGCGGTCCGTCCACCTGGCCACCCACCTCGAGTTCTATCCCGTCCTCACCGAGGCCCAGCGGGCCCGGCACGGGGAGCTCCGCGGAAGCGGTCACCGTCGTCGACCCGAAGAGGGGCCGAGAGGTGATCCCGACGCCGCCGCCGCCCTGTTCAGCGAAACGGCCGAATACCACGAGACGCCTTTCGATGAGCCCTTTCGCGGTCGGGACGCGATACGGGGGTACTGGCGGGACGCGACGAGCACCCAGCGGATCGTCTCCTTCTCCCACGAGATCCTCTCCGTCGCATCCGACCGGGGAATCGCCCGCTGGACCGCCGAGTTCGTGCGCGTCGCCTCCGGACGGGGCGTACGGCTCGACGGAATCCTCGTCCTCCTCTTCGAAGAGGACGGTCGGTGCCGCGTGCTCCGGGAATGGTGGCACGCCTCGACGCCTCCCGAGCCCGACGCCTGAGAGGAGGTCGCCGGCCACGACGTGGACGACGACGCGCCGCCCTCTCCCGGCCCGGAGGAACCCGGTTCCGGCGACCAGACGGGACAGCGGTCAGGAAGCGGCGCCTCCCACGTACGCAAGACCATGCGCATTCTCTTCGCGGTCGGACTTCTGGCACTCGTGGGAGCCGTCTCCTGCTCGTCCGGGCCCACGGGCACCGAGGACTGCGGGCCGTTCCCCGACTGGAGCAGCTCGCCCTATCTCCTCCCCTACCCCCCCGGTGAGGCCTGGCAGGTGAACCAGAGCAACTGCTCGGGCAAGGGACACTCTGGGTTCTGGAAGTTCGGCTACGACTTCGCAATGCCGATCGGCGCCGCTGTGACCGCGGCTCAGGCGGGCGACACGATCGGGCTCAGCGGCAACTCGGGCTACACCGCCGGCTTCCCGCACCTCCACTTCTCCCTGCATCCCTGCAACGAGCTGCCCGGCCTTCCCGGGGCCGGGGACTGTCCCACGAAGCCGCTGACCTTTTCGAACACGGATCCCAACCCGAAGGGCCTGGAGGCGAAGCGGACCTACCGGGCCCGCTGAACGATATCCTGGCGCGGCCCCCGCGCCCCTGAGCAGATTGGTCCCCCGACGGAAGAGCGGAGCCATCGAGGAGAGAAGAGGAGAACGACCCATGTCCCAGGAAGCCGAAGTCCGGAAAGCCTCCGAGCGGTTCTACGCAGCCCTGAACCGCATGGCCAACGGAGACGCCAGCGAGATGGCCGACATCTGGTCCCACGGCGCGGCCGCGACCGCCATGCACCCGATCGGAGGTCGAGAGGTGGGCTGGGACGCGGTCATGGCGTCTTTCGAGCAGGTCGCTCACGTGGCCTCGGACGGGAAGATCGAGATGATGGACCGGGACATCCACGTGTCGGGGGACGTGGCCTACGAGATCGGCGTCGAACGCGGAGAGGTCAAGCTCTCCGGACAGCCCGTCCGCGTCGAGCACCGGGTCACGAACGTCTATCAGCGAGAGGCCGGGGAATGGAGGATCATCCATCACCACACGGACATCTCTCCGGCGATGCTCGACGTTCTCAGCCAGTCGTGAGGATCGGCCCCCGGGAGCGCCGCGACCCCCTATCTCCCGGGGCGCCATGAGGGTCGCGAGCCGGCCCACCCCATGACGGAGCCTCGGTCCACCGGCATCCCGTGGCGCCGCCTCATCACCGAGAGCGTCGCGGTCATCGCTTCGATCCTCCTCGCCTTCTCGATCGACGCCTGGTGGGACGAGCGTCAGGAAGGGGAGCGGGAGCGCGAGCTACTGGGCGGCCTGCTCTCGGACTTCCGGTCCAGCCGCCCGAACCTGGTGGACGGCCTCGAGCTGGCGGCCCGAATGGCGGCGGGAACCGCCGAGTTCCTCGCCATACCCGGCATGTCCGACACCGGGACGCGGTCCGCGGTACCGGATTCTCTCGTGCTCGCGGTCCGCGGCGGACCGACGTACGAGGCCGCCACGAACACCCTGGACGGGGCGATCGCGTCCGGTGAGGTCGAGCTCGTCGAGAACGACGAGCTCCGCGCCGAGCTCGCGCACTGGCGAAGGACGCTCTCGGACACGCGGGAGGACGAGCTCGAGGTCCGAAGGATCACGAACGAGCAGCTCGTGCCCCAGCTGGCCCGAAGCCTCGACCTGCGCTCGTACTTCGAAAGGGTGATTCCGTGGTCCGGAGGGGACCCTCATGGCACGGGGCGGCGGATCGTGGCCCGGGGTGTCGAGGAGTCGCCGGGGACGGCTTCGGTGACGATCACGACCGAGCTGCTGGGAGCTCTCGCTCTCCGCAGTTTCTACGTCGAGTTCGTGGCCGCGGATCTCGAGGAGCTCCTCGAATCCCTGGACAGGGCCGTGTCCCTCCTCGAGGCGGAGCTGGATCCCCGGGGATCGCCCTGACCCCGGGTTGCCGATCGCACTCCACCGGCTCGGCGTCATCCTGGCGGCTACGGCGGTCGACCTCCTGGCCCGATTCGCCCCGCCCTTCGACCTGTCCCGGGTTCTGCGGGTCGAGGCCGCCCTCTTCCCCCTCAGCGGACTCGCGCTCCTTCTCCTCTTCCGAAGCGGGCCCCGCGCGTCACCGGGGTGGCGCAGGGTGCAGATCGTCACCTGTCTCGGGTATCGACTCTTCGGTGGGCGGGGTGACGACGGGGGAGAGAGCTCGGAAGAACGCTCGCACGCGGTTCCTTCCGGGCCACCCGAACACAAGGCTCGCGCGCTTCGCCCGGCGTCGGCAGATTGGACGGGCTCGGAAATCGCCGACGGGCGGCGATGGAGAGGGCGGGCTCGACGACCTTCCCGGGCTCGCGGGCTGGCCCAGGACCCGCCTTCGGCCGGTCCAGAGCCCGCGACGCGGCCCATCCACCCTTCAGAATACGCTCAGCATGGCTAAGCCGGTCATCCTGGCGGTCGACGACGATCCCGAGGTCCTGAACTTCATCGGCCGGGACCTCCGCCAGCACTACGACGCCAGCTACCGCGTTCTCAGGGCCTCCTCGGGCGAGGAGGCGCTGGGCGCGGTGCGCGAGCTCAAGCAGCGCGGAACCCCGGTCGCCCTCTTCGTCGTCGATCAGCGGATGCCCGGGATGACGGGCACCGAGTTCCTGAAGGAAGCCATCAAGCTCCACCCCGACGCCCGCCGGGTGCTGCTCACGGCCTACGCGGACACCGACACGGCGATCACCGCGATCAACGAGATCGCCCTCGATCATTACCTCCTGAAGCCCTGGGACCCACCCAGCGAGCGGCTCTACCCGGTCCTGGACGACCTCCTCTCGGACTGGGTCGCCAGGGCCCGCCCGGAATACGAGGGCCTCCGCGTGGCGGGAGCCAGCCTCTCTCCGGCCAGCTACGCGCTGCGCGACTTCCTCTCGGCGAACCAGGTCCCTTATCGCTGGCTCGACGTGGAAGCCGATGCGGTGGCCCGGGAACTGGTCGAGGCGGTCTCCGATGGTACGCCGCGCCTTCCCGTCGTCTTCCTGCCCGACGGCACGACCCTGGTGCAGCCGGAACCCCGGGAGCTGGCGGAGAGGATCGGGATGCAGACCCGGCCGACGAAGCCCTTTTACGACCTCGTCATCGTCGGGGGCGGGCCGGCGGGGCTGGCCGGCGCGGTCTACGCCGCGTCCGAGGGGCTCCGGACCGTGCTGGTGGAGCGCAGCGCCCCGGGTGGCCAGGCCGGGACGAGCTCCCGGATCGAGAACTACCTGGGATTCCCCGGCGGCCTGAGCGGGGCCGACCTCGCCCGTCGGGCGGCGACGCAGGCGCGGCGCTTCGGCGCCGAGATCATCACGGCCCAGGAGGTCGTGGCGATCGAGGCCGCCGACCCCTATCGAACGGTCCGGCTGGCCGACGGCTCCGAGCTCGGCTGCTACGCGGTCCTCTTCGCGGCCGGCATGGAGGTCCGGAACCTGGACGTCCCCGGCCTCTCCGAGCTCGTGGGCGCGGGGATCTACTACGGGGCGGCGATGTCGGAAGCGGCGGCGTATCGAGGACGCGACGTCTTCGTCGTCGGCGGCGCCAACTCGGCCGGCCAGGGGGCGATCTTCTTCTCCCGCTATGCCCGGAAGGTAACGATGCTGGTCCGGGGCCCGGACCTCCACGCCATGTCCCGATACCTGGTGGACCGGATCGAGGACACGGCCAGCATCGAAGTGCGCACCGAGACCGTGCTGACCGCCGTCGGAGGTGAGGAGCGGCTCGAGGAGATCACCGTGGCCCATTCGGAAGCCGGCGACTGTGAAGAGCTCCCGGCCGACGCGGTCTTCATCTTCATCGGAACCGCGCCCCGGAGTGAGATGCTCACGGATCTGGCCGTCCTCGATCCCGAGGGATTCGTCCTGACCGGCCGGGACGTCATGGTCGGAGGCGAGCGGCCCCGGGGCTGGGCACCGGACCGGGACCCCTTCCCCTACGAGACGAGTCTGCCGGGGCTCTTCGCCGCTGGCGATGTCCGCTTCGGCTCCGGCAAGCGAGTAGCCGCGGCCGTAGGGGAGGGGTCCGCGACGATCGCCATGGTGCACAAGTATCTGGAGACGGTGTGACCACCCCGGCAGATCGATCCGACGGAGCCCGGACGTCGGTGGCCGACGCGGAGCTCGTGGACCGGCTCGCGGCGCTGCCCAGGCTGAAGGATATCCCCCGCCACGAGCTGGAGTGGCTCGTGTCCCACGGACAGCTCGAGGTGTACGAGGCCGGCCACGTGATCGCGCCCGAGGGGAAGCGCGTCGAGCACCTCTGGATCGTCCTCTCCGGAAAGCTGGG
>JABAHQ010001966.1_pt2 | contig 18068 bp, 16 predicted proteins | sample 7062091 | NCBI WGS metagenome assembly JABAHQ01 (sample SAMN14534359, study PRJNA622989) | marine sediment metagenome | biome: marine biome [ENVO:00000428]; feature: marine pelagic biome [ENVO:01000023]; material: deep marine sediment [ENVO:00002113] | place: India: Gulf of Kutch | collected...
GATGAGGCGAGCGAGGCCGCGACAGAGGGGCCGAGCGCCGCCGCCGCCAGCCAGGCCGCCGAGGCCTCGAGCGGCGAGCCGGCCGCCGCGCCCGGCGGCGTCGTGCCCTTCGAGAGCCGGCAGCCCAGGGAGGCGCCGAGCGAGCCAACGGGTGCGGCCTCGCCGAGATCCGAAGCGATCAGAGGCGAGCCGCCGGGCGGCGAACCGGCGCCGCCGGCACCCGAGTCCGGCCAGGAGGCGGCGCCGCGTCCGGCTGCGGCGGACCCGGCGGTGGTCAAGATGCGGCCGGCCGCGGACACGCCGCGCAAGCGCCGGCCCCTGTTCAGGCCGCCCGAGCCGAAGACGGGCGCGGCGGCCGAGGCGGAGCCGGCGGTGAAGGCAAAGGCCGAGGCGCCGGCAAGCCCCGGCGCCGCGCCGCAGGCAGACGAGGCCCCCAAGGCGCGGCCCAAGAAGCGGCGCTCCAACGGGCTCTTCTCCTGGCTGTCCGGGGGCGGCGCCGGCAGCGCCGAGGAACACTTCGAAAAGGGCGACCGCTTCTATTACGGCCAGGGTGTGCGCAAGAACNNAGAACCTTGCCTTGGCATTGCGCGCCTACCGCAAGGCCGCGGACCTCGGCCACGCCGCCGCGCAAAACCGTCTCGGCTGGATGTACGAGAAGGGCGAGGGCGTGGACGCGGACTACACCGAGGCGGTGAGCTGGTACCGCCGCGCCGCCGAGCACGGCCACGTCAACGCCATGAACGACCTCGGCTACATGTACCGGCAGGGCTGGGGCGTACCGCAAAGCTACTCCGAGGCCCTGCGCTGGTTCCGCAAGGCGGCCGACAAGTACGACAGCTATGCGGAATACAACATGGGCCAGATGTACGAGAACGGCTGGGGCGTGGAGAAGGACCCGGGCGAGGCGATCCGCTGGTTCCGCAGGTCCGCGGCACGCGGGCATGAATGGGCCGCCAAGCGGCTCGAGGAGCTCGGGGTCAAGACCTGAGACCGGCGAGCACTTGATCGGACCCGGGCCTCGCTCTTCGACTTCGCTCGGAGCGAGGCCCGCATGTCGAGCGACGTCGAAGCATCAGGGCCGGCCCTGCGGGGTCGCCGTCATCCGTTCGGTGGTATGAGGCCGGGCTCGCCGCCCGGCACCGACGCAGCGCCGAGCCCGGCCCAGACGGCCCGTCGCGCCCAACCCAGCCGGGTCCTTCGGCCACGATCCTTGCGCACGCGAGCCCGGCGGCACGGGGCGGGCCGGTCGAGCCGGGGCCGGACCTGGGCGCGGGGGCGATCCGGCCGGGGCCGCGGCCCGGTGCGTCGCCGGAGAAGCCGTCGCCAAACCGCGCATAAGATATATTATGGAAAATCTATCGCTTGTCGTCCGACCCAAGCTGGGCAGAGTTTTTCATACGAGAGCGGAGGCTTAGGCTCGTTTCTTAAGCAATCACTGCGGGACGCTTCCCGCGGTTGAGCGCCAGGCGGCGCAGTGTCCCCGCGCGGCAGCGGCCGCCGCCACGCGCCGCTGCCAGCCCTCGATCCTCGGCGCAGTGCCTGCGCACGGGCAGCGCCGCGCGGCCGAGCCGCACGCCCGAGCGGCTCGGCGGCTGAGACCGGCCAGCCCTTGATCGGACTCGGACCTCGCCCTTCGACTTCGCTCACAGTGAGGCCCTCATGCCGAGCGGCCGGCCCCTGTGCGCTCGTGTTCATCCGCTCGCTGGTATGACTTGGTGCGCCTGCACGGACCACTCGAGCGCGCCTTTGTTCGCTCGTCGCGGCCGGTGCACGTCTTCCGCCCCTGGCGCGCCGGTCACCCCGTGCGCCTGCTCGCCGCGAGAGCCAAGCGGGTCCCGGCACCGCAAACTGTCCCGTCCCGGCTCAACCCGGCCCGGCGAGCGCGGCGCGAGCGCAGGGGGTCGGGTCTGCCGGTCGTCTCGGCTCGCCCGGCGATCGCCCTGGGTCCGGCTCGCGTCGCTTGCCGCGGCGCGGCCGCGAGGAACGAGCTTGGCGCAGCACACACCTATCCTAAAGGAGTACTTCAATTTCCTATGACCAATCGCACCAATGGTTAACAGGTTGATAGATTTACCACTAAACGTATGAAAACCTCAGGACTTATGTGGGAATACGGGTATCTACTTACAAAAGAATTCTTCAGTTTCTCTTGGCGAAGCCGAGTTCAAGCCGTAAAAATACACGCGGGAAAAACCATCAAACCCTGTTGATCACACGTCGTGATCTATGCCGCGATGTGTCCACGCTCCGTTCGCTCGGCTGGCAGCCGACCCCGGGGCCGGCACGGCAGGAGCGCAGGCCACATCCTCCGGGCGGCGCGCCACGTTGACAAGGCGCGAGCTGCGGAACGGGGAAGCCTAACGGTGGGAGGAATGAGCGAAGCGACCGCATTTACCGCATTTATTGTGGATGACGACGAAGACCTGCGCGCCTCGCTGGTCGACCTGATCGAGTCCGCCGGTCTGCGGGCAGAGGCCTTCGCCTCGGCCAAGGAGTTCCTCGACAGCTACGACAGCGCGCTCGAGGGATGCCTGGTGGTCGACATTCACATGCCGGGCATGGACGGGCTGGAACTCCAGAACAAGCTCAAGGCCGAGGGGATCGGGATTCCGGTCATCGTGATCACCGGCTGCGGCGACGTCCCCAAGGCGGTCAAGGCCTTGAAGGCCGGCGCGTTGGATTTCATCGAGAAGCCTTTCAGCGGCGAAGCCGTCCTGGAGAGCATCCGCAACGCCCTGAAGATCGGCCGAAAGGCCCGGGAAAGGGGGGACTTGGCGAGCCATGCCGCGCGCCGGATGGAACGCCTGACGCCGCGCGAGCGGGAGGTCTTGGAGCGCCTCATCGTCGGCCATTCCAACAAGGTGATCGCGGCCCAACTGGGGATCAGCCCGAGGACGGTCGAGGTCCACCGCGCCCGGGTCATGGAAAAGATGCAGGCGTCGAGCCTGTCGCACCTGGTTCGCATGGCCCTCGCCGCCGAAGCGGACGACGAGCGTGATCGATAGGTCCGGCGGGACGTGCGCGGGGACCGCGCCCCTTGCCGCTCCGCGGCCCCGGCACAGGCCACGCGCGCTCGGTGGCCGCGCTCGCTACGTAGTCTCCCGAATTTTGCCGGCGTCCGACTAGCCCTTACATCGTCGAGGCGGTTCGCGGTTCGACACTCTCGCTCGAGGACCTCTATTGGAGATGGCGCCCAAAACGACCGTCGAACAGTTCGACGTTCCCGTGAGCGTCGACAACCTGCCTTCGCCGGACACCAAGCGCTGGCACACGCACCGCAAGGCGCAGGTCGTGGCCGGCGTGCACAAGGGCCTGATCAGCCTTGAGGACGCCTGCCGACGCTACCGGCTGTCGGCCGAGGAATTCGCCTCCTGGCAGAGGCTGATCGAGGACCATGGCCTGCTCGGCCTGCGGGTGACCTACGGCAAGCGGTACCGGAAACCCGGCGTCGACGCCGCCGGCCGGGCGGGCTCCGAGCTCCGTCCAGACGGGACCAAGGCTGGCAGCAGCTAGCCTTCCCCGCCGCCGCGTCCGGGAGGCAGACCCTCGCCAACCCGACTTCCGGCCGCGGCGGCGGGGCCCCGTCTCGCACCGCCCCGCATGACGCCGTCAGAGCTCGATCGCCATGCCGTCGAAGGCGGGTTCGACTCCCGGCGGACAGCGCGCCCTGAGGTTCTCGTAGTCGATCTGGTGGTTCATGTGGGTGAGCACGGCGCGCGCCGGCCCGACCCGCTCGATCCACTCCAGGGCCTGCGCGAAATGCGCGTGCGTCGGATGCGCCCTGTCGCGCAGGCAGTCCACGATCCACAGCTCCACCCCGGCGAGCGCCGCGAAGGCCGCCTCGTCGAGGCAGGTCACGTCGGTCGAGTAGGCCATGGAGCCGAGCCGGTATCCCAGCGAGGTGTCGGGGCCGTGTCCCTGGACGAAGGGCGTAACCGCAATGCCGCCGAGCTCGAGCGGGCCCTCGATCAGCCGATCGTTGAGGAGTGGCCGGTACAAGCTGTCCGGCCCGCAGCCCGAGGTGAAGGCATAGCCGAACCGGCGGATCAGAGCCTCCCGCGTCTTCGCATCCATGTAGGCGTCGATCGGCGCGCGGCGCGCATGGACCATGGCGCGCAGGTCGTCGAGGCCGTGGCAATGGTCGGCGTGGGCATGGGTGAAGAGCACGGCGTCGATCCGCCCCACGCCGGCGTCGAGGAGCTGCGAGCGCAGGTCGGGCGAGGTATCGACCAGCAGGACGGTCGCGCCCTGCTGCACCAGGATGGAGACGCGGCGGCGCCGGTTCTTCGGGTTGCCCGGATCGCAGGCGCCCCAGTTGCCGCCGGGCGTGCCGTCGACGAAGGGCACGCCGCTCGAGCCGCCGCACCCGAGGACCGTGACCTTCATGCCGTGGGGTCTGCCGCTGCCGCAAGCCTGGCCTTGGCGAACAGGCGCAGGACGTTGTCGCCGGTGACCCGGACCAGCTCCTCCATCGGCACGTCCTTCAGTGCGGCGAGCGCCGCGGCCGTGTGGACCAGGTAGGCCGGCTCGTTGCGGCGACCGCGCTTGGGCACGGGTGCGAGGTAGGGCGCGTCGGTCTCGATGAGCAGGCGCTCGAGCGGCATCTCCGCCAACGTGGCGCGCAGGGCGTCGGCCTTCTTGAAGGTGACGATGCCGGCCGCCGAGAGGTACAGCCCCAGCTCCAACGCGGCCCGGGCCAGCTCCGGCCCCCCGGTGAAGCAGTGCAGGACGCCGGTGAAGGCTCCCTGCGCATAGGCCTCGCGCAGGATCTCGATCATGTCGGCGTCGGCCTCGCGGCTGTGGACGATGAGCGGAAGCCCGGCTTGGCGCGCGGCGCGGATGTGGACGCGCAAGCTCTCCCGTTGGCGGGCGCGCGGCGAATGCTCGTAGTGGTAGTCGAGCCCGGTTTCGCCGATACCCACGACCTTGGGATGGCCGGCGAGCTCGACCAGGCGCCCGGGGCTCCTCTGCCCCTCGCCCTCGGCCTCGTGCGGATGCACGCCCACGGAGCAGTACACCTCCTCATAGCGTTCCGCGATGGCGCGGACCCGGTCGAACTCGCAGAGCCTGGTGCAGATGGTGATGAGCGCGCCGACGCCGGCCTGACGGGCGCGCCCGATCACCTCGTCCAGGTCCTCGTCGCGCTCCAGATAATCCAGGTGGCAGTGGGAATCGATCAGCATCGATGAGGGGCCTTGGCGGGAAGATGCCGGAGCATAAATGCGCCCGCCGTGGGACGGGCGCCACGGGTGCAGCAGATAGCCCACCGAGCGCGGCGCGGTCAATCGCGCCGCGGCACCGCCCTCGAACGCACTCCGGCTACTTGGTGATCGAGGCCCCCGGCGTCGCCACGCCCTTGGCGGCCGTGTGGCTGAGCCCCTCGCCGTTCGCACGTGCGTCGCCGACACCGCGCGTCGACTCGCTCTTGGCCGACAGGTTGTCCATCGCGTCCATCAGCAGGTCACGCGTCATCTCGAGCGGGCAGTCCAGGTACCTGCAGGCGGCGATGCACTGTTCGACGACGAACTTCGGCTGGAAGAACGAGAGCGGCTGCTCGAAGGTCGTCTGCAACTCGTGCGCCACGAAGTCCGGAACCTCGTCGCTGTACGGCAGCCCGCTCTGCTCGCACAGCAACCGGAACAGCGTCCGGTACTCTTCCGTACCCGGCGCTTTGAGCTCCACCTTGTAGGGAATCCGGCGCAGGAACGCCGGGTCCATGATGTCCTCGGGCAGAAGGTTGGTGGAGAAGATCAGGAGCTCGTCGAAGGGGATGGAGAAGGTCTTGCCCGTGTTGAGCGTCAGGTAGTCGATCCTCTTCTCCATCGGCGTGATCCAGCGGTTCAGCAGGTCCTCGGGTCGGACCAGCTGACGCCCCAAATCGTCGACGATGAAGGTGCCGCCGATGGCCTTGACGTGGAGCGGCGCCTCGTAATAGCGGGCGTAGGGGTTGAAGGTGAGGTCGAGCATCTCGAGCGTCAGCTCGCCGCCGGTGATGATGATCGGGCGCTGGCAGGCCACCCAGCGCCGGTCGATGTCGTCGATCCGCAAGGCGGCATCCGCCGACATTTTGGCTTCCGGGTGCGAGGGATCGTCGACCGCCTTGTGCAGCGTCGTGTCGAAGACCTTGATGATCGTGCCGTCGACGTCGATGCAGTGCGGAATGTGGATGATCTGCTCGAAGATTCCGCCGATCACCTCGGCGATGGTCGTCTTGCCGTTGCCCGGCGGACCATAGAGCAGCATCGAGCGCTCCGAGTTGATCGCCGGGCCGAGGCGGCGGACCAGCGTGTCCGGAACGACCAGGCCCTCCAGCCCCTTGAGCAGGGTGTCGCGACCAACCTGCTCGAGGCGGATCCGCTGCCGCTCGATCTGCCGGTAATAGTCCTCCAGAACAACCGGCGCCGGCCCCACGTACTGCGACAGCCCCAGCGCCTCAATCGCCCACTCGCGCCCCTTGCCGAGCAGGCCGTAGCGATACTCGGAGCGCGAGCTCTGGCCCGACAAGCCCAGGTTCTCGACCAGCGCCCGGTCCTTGAGGTCGTCCAGCATCGTGCTGATGATGGCGGTGTTGAGCTTGAGCGCCTCGCCGAGCTCGGTCGCGGTCTCCAGGCCGCGCACGTACATCGTCTTGAGCAGCAGGCTGATCAGGTTGTTGAGCCCGATGCCGGTTTCCTCGACCGACCGCGGCGGCGGCGGCCGCTCGCACATGAGGGAGCGCACGTCCTCGCGGCTCGGCTCGGGCTCGGCGCGCATCTGCCCTGGGTTGTGAACGAGGTCCATCGATCTATCCAGTGTGCCGGACTGTACGGTCGATGAGTTAAGCGATGGTTAGTGATATCATGCCTCGGCCGTCCGCGGGCAACAGTTAAGTATGGTTAACGAGGTATGGTGAATTCGGGCGCTCGCCGGGCCGCGGGCCGGCCGCGCGACCGTTCTGCACGCAGAGCCGCCGACGCCGCGCGGCCCGGACGTTGCCGCGTCCAGGGTCTGTGCTGGTCCCCTCGGCCCGGACGCCGCCTCTTGCTTCGAGGAGGCCGCTCTCGGGGCCTTTAGAGGGAACCAGGAAGAGGCGGAGAACTCCCGGGCGCCCTCGGCCCTTCTCGTTGAGGGATGATGGCCCGATTGTACGGCGCGAAGCCGTCTCGGCGCACCTCACAAGAGCGTGACCGGCGCGGCCCCTACGAGACGGCCTCCTCCGCCTCGAGGTAGCGTGGGAAGACGCCTTCCGGTTTGGGCAGCGCGGTGTCGGGCGCGAGCGCCTCGCCCAGCGCCGCCAACTCCCGCTTGTCAGGCGCAACCCCCAACTGGTCCAGCATCCGGCCCATGGCGTCCGGCATGATCGGCTGGGTCAGGATGGCCAAGCGCCGGACCGTCTCGGCAACCACGTAGAGCACGGTGCCCATGCGCTCGGGATCGCTCTTGCGCAGCACCCAGGGCGCCTGCTCGTCGACGTAGCGGTTGGCCGCGCCGACCACCTCCCAGGTCGCTTCCAGCGCCTTGTGGAAGGCCTGGAGGCGGTACTCGGCGCGCAGCCGCTCGGCAAGCCGGCCGCCGGCATCCAGGAGGGCCGTGTCGGCGGCCGCGTACGGCCCCGGCCGCGGCACCCGGCCGGCGCAGTTCTTGGCGATCATGGACAGCACCCGCTGCGCCAGGTTGCCGAAGTCGTTGGCCAGGTCGCTGTTCATGCGGCCGACCATGGCCCGGTGCGAGAAGTCGCCGTCGTTGCCGAACGGCACCTCGCGCAGCAGGAAGTAGCGCACCTGGTCGAGGCCGTAGCTCTCGACCAGCGTGTGCGGGTCGATGACGTTGCCGAGCGACTTGGAGATCTTCTGGCCCTCGTTGGTCCACCAGCCGTGGGCGAAGACCCGCTTGGGCGGCTCGACCCCGGCGGCCATCAGGAACGCCGGCCAGTAGACGGCGTGGAAGCGCAGGATGTCCTTGCCCACTACGTGCACGTCTGCCGGCCAGTATTTCCGGAACGCCTCGCATTCGGTGTCCGGGTAGCCGACCGCGGTGATGTAGTTGGTGAGCGCGTCGAACCAGACGTAGATCACGTGGTCCGGATCGTCGGGCACGGGCACGCCCCACTTGAAGGTGGTGCGGCTGACGGAAAGGTCCTTCAACCCGCCCTTCACGAACGAGATCACCTCGTTGCGCCGGCTCTCGGGCAGGACGAAGTCCGGAGTCTTCTCGTAGAACTGCAAGAGCCGGTCCTGCCACTGCGACAGGCGGAAGAAGTAGGACGGCTCCTCGACCCACTCGACCTCGGCGCCCGAGGGGGCGACCTTCTTGCCGTCCGGGGTCGTTTCGAGCTCGCTCTCGGCGTAGAAGGCCTCGTCGCGCACCGCGTACCAGCCGGCGTAGCTGCCGAGATAGATCTCGCCCGCCTCCAGCAGCTTGCTCCAGAGCGCCTGGCAGGAGCGGACGTGGCGCGCTTCGGTCGTGCGGATGAAGTCGTCGTTGGAGAAGTTGAGCGCGCCGGTTAGCTCGCGGAAGTTCTGCGATACCTTGTCGGTGAAGGCCTGCGGCTCCATGCCGGCCTCGCGCGCCGACTTCTCCACCTTCTGGCCGTGCTCGTCGGTGCCGGTCAGGAACATCACGTCGTGGCCGTCGAGCCGCATGAAGCGCGCCAGCGCATCGCAGGCCAGGGTCGTGTAGGCATGCCCGATGTGGGGCACGTCGTTGACGTAGTAGATCGGCGTGGTCACGTAGTATGTGGGCTTGGGCCCGGACATCCGCTTCTCTCCGCGCTTTGTGACGCGCTGTGCGCCGCCGCGGCCCGCGCAGGCCGGGCGCCGCGATTCAGGAGGCGGCCGCCTCGAACTCGAGCAACGCGGTGATGACGACCTGCTTGCGGTCCAGGTTCGCCCCTTCGGCTGCGGCGAAAAGGCGCGCGATCTTCTCCCACAGTCGGAGCCATTGCGCAAGGCCGCGGCGTTCCAGGAGGCGCACCATGACCGGGCCCTCGCCGGGCACGACCTCGGGCGGTAGGCGGCCCTCGGCGCCGCTGCGCACCAGGCGGGCCAGCCACCAGGCGAGGAGCTCGGTGCCGGTGCGGAACGTCGCGCCCTGCGTGTCGCGCGCCAGGCGGTCTGCGAAGGCGTGCGCGCGCGGCACGTCGAGCTGCGGCAGGTCCGACAGCAGGCCCAGCATCTCCCGGTAGAGCTCCAGCCCGCCGCCCGCGGCGAGCGCCAGCGCGGCGCCGATGCTGCCCTCGGCGAGGCGGGCGAGCGCCGTGCGGTCCGCCTCGTCCAGCTCCGGCGCGTGGCGCGTCAACAGCTCGATGACCCTCTCTTGCGCGAGCGGCCTGAGCGGCAGGTGGCAGCAGCGTGACCGGATGGTGGGCGCCAGCGCGCCGGGCGCGTGGCTGACGAGCAGCAGGAGCGCGCGCGCCGGCGGCTCCTCGAGGATCTTGAGCAGGGCGTTGGCGGCGCTGCGATTGAGGTCGTCCGCGGGATCGCCGATCACGATGCGCCAGCCGCCTTCGGCCGAGGTCATGTGCAGGAAGTCGGTCGCGGCGCGCACGTCCTCGACGATGATCTCGCTGCGGGGTTTGTTGTTTTTCGGGTTGATTCCACGTTGCAGGACCCGCAGGTCGGGATGTCCGCCGGAGGCGACCCATTCGAAGGTCTGGCTTCCGGGCTCGATCCGAAGGCCCGCTTGCGCCGCGCCGAACAGCTCACCCGTCGCCCCTGCCCCGCCCTGCGACAGGAGGAAGCGGGCGAACCGGTAGGCGAGCGTCGCCTTGCCGATCCCGCGCGGGCCGGTGATCAGCCAGGCGTGCGGCAGGCGACCCGAGCCCAAGGCCCCGAGCAGCGTCTGCTCGGCCGCCTCGTGGCCGACAAGCTCGGCGTTGGCCCGCGGCAAGGGAGGGCCCCGCTCCATCTCCGGCGCCTCCCTCACGGCAAGGCCACCCCCAGGCGCTCCGCCACGTGGCGGCGCACCGCGTCGTGAACCGCCTCCGCCCGGCCGCTCGCCTCGATCAACACGCAGCGCCCGGGCTCGCGCGCCGCGATCTCCTGAAAGGCGGCCCGCAGGCGGTCATGGAAGGCGCGGCCCAGTCCCTCGTAGCGGTCCTCGCCGTCGCGCCGCGCCACGGCGCGCTTCAGCCCGAGCTCCACCGGCACGTCGAGAATGATCGTCAAGTCGGGCGCAAAGTCGCCGACGACGAGCCCGCAGAGTTGTTCCACGGCCGCGCGGCCGAGGCCGTGGCCGTAGCCCTGGTACGCCATGGTCGAGTCGACGAAGCGGTCGCACAGCACCCAGTCGCCCGCCGCGAGGGCGGGCAGCACGGTGTGGCGCAGGTGGTCGCGCCGCGCCGCGAAGTGAAGCAGCGCCTCGGTCATGGCGTCCCAGCGCTCCGCGTCGCCGGTGACCAGAAGCTTGCGGATCTCCTCGGCGCCCGGGCTGCCGCCGGGTTCGCGCGTGGTGCGCGCCGCGATCCCGGCGCGCCGCAAGGCCGCGGCCATAAGCTCGATCTGGGTCGACTTGCCGGCCCCCTCCCCGCCTTCGAAGGTGATGAACTTGCCCCGCGCCATGGCCTCACTTAAGCCGAGCGGGCCGGCTCCGGTCAATTGCGCCGGCGCGGCCCGTCACTGGGCCCCGAAGATGAGGTACTCGAGGCCGGCGGTGATGCGGCCGAAGAAGCCGAGCCGCTCCACCGCGGCGCCGGCCTGCAGCGGCACCTCGACGGGCTCCTCCTCCGGCGCCTCGACGCGCAGCCGGGCGAGGCGCTGTCCCTCGGCGACCGGCGCCGGGATGGGCGACTCGTAGACCACCTTGACCTGCATGTCCTGGCGCGCCTTGCGCGACAGGGTGACGGTCAGGCCGTCCGGCGCGACGAGCGGCACGCTGGGCGCCGCGCCAAGCCATACGGGCGCCTCCTCCACGGTTTCGCCCGGCTTGAACAGCGTGTAGTTATCGAACTCGCGAAACGCCCAACCGACCAGGCGCGCCGACTCCTCGGCGCGCGCCTTCTCGCTTTCCAGACCGTTGAGGACCAGGATGATGCGGCGGTCGTTCTGCACCGCCGAGGCGGTCAGGCCGTAGCCGGCCTCCTCGGTATGGCCGGTCTTGAGACCGTCGGCGCCCAATGACCTGTACAGCAGCGGGTTGCGGTTCATCTGCCGAATCCCGCTGTAGGTGAACTCGGTCTCGCCGTAGTAGTGATAATACTTGGGGAAATCTTCGATGATCCGTTGCGCGAGGACGGCCAGATCCCGGGCGGTCATGCGGTGGTTGGGATCGGGCCAGCCGGTGGCGTTGGTGAAGCTGCTTCCGGTCAGGCCGAGCTCGCGCCCCTTGCGGCTCATCTCTTCGGCGAAGGCCTCCTCGGTGCCGCTCAGGCCTTCGGCGAGCACGATGCAGGCGTCGTTGCCCGACTGCACGATGACGCCGCGCAGCAGGTCCTCGACCCGCACCTGGTTGCCGACCTCGACGAACATCTTGGAGCCGCCCTTGCGCCAGGCCTTCTCGCTGACCGGGAGCTCGTCGTCGAGCGACAGGCGCCCGTCCTTGAGCCGCTCGAACACGAGGTAGGTGGTCATGATCTTGCTCATCGAGGCCGGCGGCATGGGCTCGTCGGCGTTCTTCTCCAGGAGCACCCGGTCCGTCGCGGCGTCGATCAGGATGGCCTCCCGCGCCGAGGTCTCGATGGCCCAGGCGGCCGGCGATCCCGGCACGGCCATCAAGCCGATGAGTGCGAGGCACACAAGGGCGTTGCGCAGTCTGTCGTGAATCATCGCGTGGTCCGATCACGAAGTCATCAGTGGGTAAGGCCGTGCGCGCATCCGGCGCCCAAGGTCCCTAGCCCGCGAGTTTGTCGAGACTATGACGGCGGCGCCGGCGCGGCCAGTCGCACGCGACTTTTGCACAACCGGGCGAGTCGGGTTCAATCGACGACAACGCGTGCGTCCGTATGTCCGTTTTCGATCAGCCTCGCGAGCAGTCGATCGGCCGCCTCCACCGAGGCCATGGGGCCGAAGCGCACCCGGTAGTAGCGCTGGTTGTCGACCATCGCCTGGGCGATCTGAGCCTTGCCGATCTTGCCCAACCGGGCGCGCAGCTTGTGCGCATTGTGTACCTGCGTGAAGGAGCCTGCCTGCACGAAGATCCGGCTCGGCTGCACCGGGACGGTGGTTACGACGCCGTCGGGCTTCGGGGCCTGCAGCTCGGGCCGGGCCGTGGTCGCGACCCGGCGTGGCAACGCCAGGGCGGTCTGACTGGCCGCCGACGTCGCGGATTGCGTGGCCGCGACCGGGTTGGCCGGGGACGAGGGCAGCGCTTCGGCGGTGACCGGTATGGTGGGAACCGGCTCCGGGGCGCTTTGCGCGGCCTCCTCGCTCAGCGCGACCGCGGCGAGCGCGCGGCTCTCGTCCTCGATCACTTCGACCAGGACCTTCGCCGTGCCCCGCTCTCGGTAGCCGAGGAGCTCGGCCGCGCGCCGGGAGAGGTCGATGAGTCGGCCGTTGGTGAACGGACCGCGGTCATTGACCCGAACCTTGACCGAGCGGCCGTTCTCCAGGTTGGTGACACGCACCATCGAGGGCATGGGCAGCGTGCGGTGCGCCGCGCTCAAGGCGTCCTGGTCGTAGATCTCGCCGTTGGCCGTCGGCATGCCCTGGAAGCCGGGCCCGTACCAGGACGCGATCCCGCTCTCCCGGTACGCATAGTCGACCTCCGGGTAGTACCAGGCGCCGTTGACCGCGTAGGGCGCGCCCACCTTGTACCGGCCGGGCTCGCCCTTGGCGACCTGCTGCGCCGGGCGGCTCACCGGCTTGGTGGCGCCCGGCTTGTCCGGGCGCATCTCGGCGCAGGCGCTCAGCAGCACGCCGAGGACGAGGATCGGAAGGACCCAGCTGTGCCGGAGCCGATACATCATCTTGCGGGTCCGGTGGGTTCTCATCGCATATTTCGTAGTCTAACCGGCTTCCTGCGCGACGGCAACGGCTCGCTCAATCGCTCTGGGCGCGCTGTGCCGCGACCTGCCGCAGGCCGGCGAGCAGTTCCGGGGTGGGGTATCCGTCCGGCGCCATGCTCTCCTGCCGCTGAAACGCGCGTACCGCAGCCCGCGTCTTCGAGCCGACCACGCCGTCGCGCTCGCCCGGATCGAAGCCGAGACGGACCAGCAGGTTCTGCATCTCCCGCACCTGGGCGCGGCTGAGCGCCTGCTCGCGCACCGGCCGGGCGGCGAGCAGCGGCCCCTTGCCCACCAGCCGGTCCGCCAGATGACCGACCGCGAGGGCGTACAGCAGCGACCTGTTCCAGCTCAGGATCGCGTCGAAATTGCCGTAGACCAGGAACGCCGGCCCCTTGTGCCCGGCCGGCAGCACGATGGCGCCGGCGATGTCCGCCTTGGGCAGGTCCGCTCCATTGGCGCGGCGCACGCCTAGCCGTTGCCAGGCGGCGATCGGCTTGCGCACCGTGAGGTCGGCCAGCTCCCAGTCGAAGGAGGCCGGCAGGCGCACCTCGCGGCCCCAGATCTCGTCGCCGCGCCAGCCGAGGCTGGCGAGATAATTGGCCGCCGAGGCGAAGACGTCCGGCAGGCTGCCCCAGATGTCCCGCCGACCGTCGCCGTCGAAGTCGACCGCGTGGGCCGCGAAGGTCGAGGGGATGAACTGGAGCTGGCCCATGGCCCCGGCCCAAGAGCCCAGCATGTCCTTCGCCTCGACGTGGCCCTGATCGAGAATGCGCAGAGCGTCCATGAGCTGGGCGCGGAAGAACGCGCCGCGCCGCTCGTCGTAGGCCAGCGTGGCCAGGGCGCCGACCACCGGGAAGCGGCCGGTGTGGTCGCCGAAGTTGCTCTCCAGTCCCCAGAACGCGGCGAGGTAGCGCGGCTGGACATTGTACTTGCGCCGAACCTGCTCGAGCAGCTTCCGGTGCCGGGCGAGCAGCCGGCGGCCGCGCTCGATCCGCTGCGCGCTCAGGTGCCTGTCCAGGTAGGCCCAGAACGTCTGGGTGAACTCGGGCTGGCGCCGGTCGAGCTCGAGCACCCGCTCGATCGGCTTGAGGCCGGTGAGCGCCGCCTCGATCGTGCGCTCGGAGATCCCGGCGGCGGTGGCCTCGCGCCTGACCCCATCGAGCCAAGTGTCGAAATCGGCCGCCCGCGCCGGGGCCCCGGCGGCGCAGAGCGCGAAGCCGAGCCCGGCCGCGGCGCTTGTCGCCAAGCCTCTAAGCCGAACCGGCAGTCGTGCCATCGAACGCTCTCCACACACCGACGAGACGCGGGGGCCGCGCCGGCCGGAGAGGTCGTTGTGCCATAGCCATCTTGACGGCGCAATCCGCGCCGCCCGTGCTTTGCCTCCGGGCGTCCGCAGCCATGGCGAGATCTTGCCACGACGGCCGTTAAGCGTTTGTTAACTACCGGGCTCCTGGCCCGTTACCCCGGCGCCGGGCCGGGCAACACCTCGTCGGTCCAGCCGAGCACACGATAGGCGGCGAGGCCGAGCCACTCCCTGAGCGCCAGCGTGAGCCGGAACAGCCCGCCCTCGAGGTCGAGGCGCGGGCGCCAGGCCCCTCGTCCAGGCGTGTGGTAGTCCACGGGATACGCCGTCACCTGCCATCCCGCGCGCCGGAATGCGCCCATCGCCCGCGGCATATGGAACGCGGAGGTGAGCAGCAGCCAGGTCTCGCCCGGCCGAGGCTTGGCGAGCGGCTTGGCGAACAGGGCGTTCTCCCGGGTGTTGCGCGACTCGCGCTCCAAGGCGAGCCGGGCCGGGTCCAGGCCCAGCGCCTCGACGAGGGACCCGGCGTAATCCGCTTCGCGATGCGCCGCCTGGCGCAGCGAGCCCGAGCCGCCGGTGAAAACCAGGCGCGCGTCCGGGTGGCGTCGCGCCAGGCTGATCAGGGTGGTCAGGCGGTCGGCGAAGACGCCCAGTTCCGCACCGCCGCGCCCGAGCGAGACCTCGAGATCGAGGGCGCCGCCCAGGACCACGATCCCGTCGACCCGCGGGAGGGGCGGACTCGGCTTGGCAAAGCGCGCCTCGAGTGGCGCCAACAGCCCCTGCCCGACCGGAAAGACCGCGATCGTGAGCAGGGCGGCAAGCGCGAGCGTGACACCGCCGCGGCCGAGCGCCCGGACCCGCCGGCGCGAGCTGAGCTGGGCCAGGGTCCCGGCCAGCAGGCACATGAGCAGGACGTTACCGGGCGCCAAGAGCGGCCAAAGGATCTTCGAGACCGTGAAGTACATGCGGTTTGGTACCCGGCATCCCTTGCAGAGGCAACGATCGAGGCGAGCCCGCCTGGCCTGTCGGTCACGGCGCGCGTCCACGGTGCCGACATGCAGGACCGCGGCGGCGCCCCGGCGCCCCTCGGCTCGATTCGCGCCGCCTTCGCGAGGCTGCGCCATGTCTTCGCCGACGGCGGCTCGCTCGGTGGAGAAACTCAAGGCCGCCCGCGCTCGGCCCGGCCGGGCGCCTCGCGGTCCGGGTTCGGGCCGAGGGCGGCGGCGGGCGCGGGGGCGCCCGAGGAACGCGGTCAGGGAACGAGACCGACAACCGATCGGGCCGGGGCGGGCCACGATCGTTCCTACAGTGGACATGAATAAACCATCAGGCTTTTTAATAAAAGCCCGAGACAGGTCCCCTTCTATTGCGGATTGCAACAAAAATGCTTTCATGGTTTGGTGAATTGTTAAGCGTTAACCAGTGATAATCACAAGAAACATGTAAGGGCTCGAGCCAGTTCCTCTCGCGCGCCGGGGTCCGGATCGGCGCGCCGCTGGCTCCAACGACGTATCGGGATTCTCAAGATGACGGACGTCCAGGATCTGCAGACCAGAGCCGGCCATGTCGAACAGGCGATGTGCGAGGACAGTGACCGGCACAAGGAGCTGTTGAGCGACATTCAAGGCCGCATGGACATCGTGCGCGACAGGCTCATCGAGAAGAAGATCGAGGTCGACCGCCTGAGCAAGGAGAACCGCGACCTGAGACGGCTCATCGAACGGCTCCTCGGCGCCGTGGAGAGCAAGTCGCCGGTCGCGCTGCACGACAGGCTGAAGGACCTCGACACACAGCTCAGCGTCCTGCTCGACCTCTCGGGAGACGACAGCGCCGTGGCGGCGAGCGATGCGCCGGAGGCGGCGTGGGACCCGGCAGGCGGCTCGGAGACGAGAAGCGCGAACGCTCGCTCCGCGGAGTCGGCGGCGCTCGCGGTGTCCGCGCCGAGCGGCGGCGCGGCAAGCGACGCATCCGGCCTGCTGTCCGATATTCACAGCCGGGTGCGCAAGCTCTGCGAGCAACTGCCGCAACCCGCGGGGCAAAGCGCGGCGCAGCCGCCCGCTTCGCAGCCCCAGGCGGCGGAGCCGGAGCCAATCGAGACGCTCGTCGCGGCAGCGGCTCAGAGCGGGGCCACGGCCCTGGACCGGGCAGCCCGGGCCGCAGGCGAGGAGACGCCGGCCCCGGCGCGTGTCCACCAGGGTGAGCGCAAGGCCGTCCTTCGCGCGAGCGAATCGGCCTCGCGTGCGGGCCGCGACGGCCGGCCGAAGATTCGCATGCACCTCGATGCCGAGGTGGACTATGCGCTCAGCGTTCTGCGCCGGATCAAACGCGAGGACCAGGTCTTCTCCGCCGAAGAGGTCAGGGACCTCGTCAACGGCAAGTTCGATCTGGGCTTGAGCGCCGAAGACGACAGGCAGGTCGCCGCACGGCTGTCGAAACGCAGCGACCTGACAGCGAGCCCGACCGGCGGCACGACCAGGTGGAAATTCGCACGGCCGGCGTAGCAGGCCGCCGCGCGTTCCTTCATCGGCCGCGCGTGACGGCTCGCGGCCAAGTCCCGACCACCTCGACTCGCCGCCAGCTTGCGGCTCGAGCGGATCGTGTTCGCTCGCGAGCCACGTCGCAAGCTCCGAGCGAACACGTGACTCCGCTCTCCGTCAAATCGTTAGAGCAGATCCACCGGGTCGATGTCGATGCCCGAAGCGCGAGCCTCAAGGTGCCCGGCCTCATCGAGTCGAGCGGCCGCCCGATCAGGAGCCCGGCGACCGGGGAGGAGCATCGCGTGCGCATCGAGATCCCGGGCGGCATCGAGTTCGCGATCGCCGAGGTCGGCAGCGCCTCGACCAAGGCCGCGGGCGCGATCGAGCTCGACCTGACGGACAGCTACGCTCAGTTCAACTTCCTGTACCACTCGCGCACCGGCGTGGTGCGATAGCCGGCGCGCTCGCTCGCAGCGCGACGCGGCGCGGCCGTCCTCGCGAGCGCGCGAGGTCCGTGCCCCGGGTCGCCGGTGCGCCTGATCGGCGCGACGCCCGGGCGCATTTGCAATCGGCTCCGTATCACCTAATGTTGGCTCAGAGAGGGCGGCGCCCTTAGGGCCGGAACGCGCACCAGCGGGCGCCTGAGCGCCGCACGGAGGCCGTCCTAAACGCCACCCCTACCCCTTCCACCGCCGCGGCGATGGCCTCGCGCTGCTCGCGGCGCAGGCGCTTGAGGGCCAGCCGCGCGCCTGCTTGTCAGCCTTGGCCTTTATAGCGGTGTGTGACAGCCACTACCGGGTGTGTGTCTCGCAGCTTGAGACGCCTCTGCTTACTCCCGCAAGCACCGCGTACAGCGCCAGCGACCCGCCACAAACGCGCGGCGTGGGTCCAAACCTAGGTAGAACCGCAGCGCAGATCACGTTTTTGAGGAAAAACAACGTGTTAAGGTGGGACATTGGCGGATGGGGTGGGATTCGAACCCACGAGGCGTGTCTAACGCCTGCCGGTTTTCAAGACCGGTGCCTTAAACCGCTCGGCCACCCATCCGTCGTTTCAGGTCAGTGGGTTAACAAACTAGGCCCGGATACCGCAAGCCGATTTGCCACCCGACTGCCACCCTAGCCCTTGGTCAACAGCCCGAAGGCGTTCTGAATCCGTTCCGTCGCCTCCTACTGCATAGCATCGGCGGCGCGGCCGTAGATATCCATCGTCACGGTGATGCTGGCATGACCGGCGCGGATCTGGGCCACCTTGGGCTCAGGCCCGACGACAGACGCGAGAGCATCGACTACCGCCTGGCGGTGGCCAGGATCTCAAGGTGTAGAAGCTGCGACTCGATCTGACAGGGATCTGGTTGTCGGCTCGGTTT
>JABAHQ010005358.1_pt5 | contig 18041 bp, 10 predicted proteins | sample 7062091 | NCBI WGS metagenome assembly JABAHQ01 (sample SAMN14534359, study PRJNA622989) | marine sediment metagenome | biome: marine biome [ENVO:00000428]; feature: marine pelagic biome [ENVO:01000023]; material: deep marine sediment [ENVO:00002113] | place: India: Gulf of Kutch | collected...
CCCCCTGCCTGCTACCTGCATTCAGGCAGGTCGAAATCGGGGGGGAATCTCCCTCCCCGACTTTAGCAACGCCACCACCTTGTGGCGGGGAGGGCCGGGGAGGGGGAAAATTTGGCTTCGAAAATTTGCATGTCCCATAAATATTCCAATAAAACCAGTCAATTTAATCGTCAAGTTTCTTGAAATTGAGAATCTTCAAACCCTTTTGAATGACTGGGTCGCGCATGGCGTATTCCCATATCAATCCGCTGCGGAAGTTTTCGATCATGATGACGATTGGTCCCTGATCGATGCCGAGATAGTCGGAATCAAACCAATCGATGGTCGGATTGAAGGCGTCGTAGAATCCGTAAGGTCCCCATAATCCCTTTTTGCCATAGCGGTCGTACATAGCTTGCAGGGTTGGAATGACGATTTCCGGTGCGAAGACGATGGAGCCGCCGGCGGCGGTAGGCGCAAGGGTACCGTCTTCTGACCAGACCAAACCGGGCCCGCTGGTGCCGCGCCCGGCATAGGAGAAGAATTGGCGGTCTTCGGTGTTGTAGGTTTTGCCGGGTCCGTCACAAGCAGTAAGCCCCCAAATCAAAGAGTCATAACCGGCCCATCCGCCCGGATTGTGGATAGCATACTCGCGCTGTGTGTATACCGCCTGCCGTGAGTTTTCAAAATAATCGAGAGCTTTCGCTTGCATATAGTTGTCTGCCATTCCGCGAAAGTCGATGAACATATGCGAATATTGATGCCCGAATAGAGGAGGGAAGACCACGTGAGCTAATCCCGGGTAAGGTTCCCGCCATTGGTAATGGGAAAGCCACCGCTGGTATGCTGGCAAGGCGTTTTCATAACCACACCCCGCTGCTAATACGTAGAGGTAGAGTGCTTCGTTGTAACCCACCCATCCCATTTTGGTTAGGCCTTTTTCAGGTCGCCAGCCCATGGAGACGGTTCCGGGATGGAGAATGGAATCCGGGCGAGTGAAAAAATCCCAGTTCAGACTCGAGGTAAGTGAATCTGCCAATGCTCGAATTTCCCGTTCTTGCGATAAATCCCGTTCATAAAATTGTCTGGCGAAGCGAATGCCGCTCATCAACCAGGCGGTATCAACGGTGGAGAGTTCACATTCCCATACTCTTTCGCCGGTCTCCATATCCAGAAAGTGGTAGTAAAATCCCTGATAACCGGTGGCCAGCGCGTCTGCACTTTGCTCTGAGTGCCGGAAAAATCGCAAGGCATTTACGGTTAACTGTGCCGCTCTTTCACGAGCGATCCAACCTCTTTGCGAGCCAATCGCCCATACTGGCAGGGCAAACCCTACCGCGGCGATACTTGCCGGAGAATTGTCAGTGGAACGGTCTTTTACCAAACCGTTTTCAGGATTGACTTCGTTGATAAAATAAAGAAAGCTACGGTATTGCAGGGTATCTAAAAAAGCTTCTTCAGCCGGAGTTAAAGAATAATTTATGGATCGATCATCGGTTTGAGTAGAAAATTCATCATCGCTCAACACAGTAGTGATTTGCAGCAGAAAAACCATGAACACCAAAACCAGAAATATTTTTTTCATCGAAAATTTCCTATGATTGGGATGAGGTTTGGCTCCGCAGATGGTTGGCAAATTTTAGTCCCTAGCCACTTAGAACAGCTTTGACATGGTAAGTTCCCTGGGGTTGGGGAGGGATCACATTACCTTTGATTTTTTCACCATCTAAAAATAATGGGTCAACGCCACCCGATTTTTGAGCGGGATTCTCGATTTCGATGTGATAGATGGCCTCCCGGAATTTGCGGGTGACTTTTAATCCAGGCCAATCGGACGGAACACAGGGATCGATCATTAGACCCTCCTGTACCGGCTTTACGCCGCAAATCGCCTCCAGTGCAATTACATATAACCATCCGGCGGAACCGGTATACCAGGTCCATCCGGCGCGCCCGTAATGGGGTGAATCTTTCCCATCGATATTGCCGGGCAACACGTAAGGCTCGGCCATATATCGATCCGCATCTCCATGAGATTGTAGTATCGGATTCAATTTGCAAAATAAACGCATGGCGTCGATCGACCGACTGAGTTCGGCCATTGCTAAAATAGCCCAGGTGGCCGCATGGGTGTATACGCCGCCATTTTCCCGAACGCCGGGAGCGTAGCGAGTAATGTAGCCGATATATTGATCGGGCTTACTATAGGCAGGTTGAAAGAGCATCATCCCGTTATCCCCTTCCAAATGCGCTATCAGGGCTTCACTGATTTTTTTGCTTCGTTCCTCATCTGCCACACCGGATATGATGGACCAGGTTTGAGAGTTAAGATAAATTTTATTCTCATCCCGCGAGGGATCTCCCAGCGGGGTGCCATCATCTTTGGTGGCGGCGATATACCAATCACCGTTCCAACCATGGGTATTGAGCGCTTCCTTAAGTTGAGCTGCTCGCTCACTATAAGTTTGGGCTAATTCCCGGTTCGGAATGGGACTACGTTTTTTAAGGATCTCCGCCCATTTCATTAACACGTCGTATAAAAACATACCCAGCCAGATGCTCTCGCCTTTCCAATCCAGGCCAACAGCGCTAAATCCATCGCACCAGTCACCGGCGCCAATTAAGGGCAAACCCCGCTCACTAAACCGTTCTAATACCACATTAATTGCCCGGAGGCAGTGCTCCTGCAAACTGCCTTCTCCTTCATCGTAGTAGGGGATGGGTTCCTGAAGCGCCTCATGGTTGGCGGTCTCGTTAAAATAACGAGCTAACATATAAGGAAGCCAGAGCAAATCATCGGTCATATCGGTGGGAAGGCCTTCATCAATCAAGGGATGCCACCAGTGTAAAACGGTGCCTTTTTTAAATTGATGGCGGGCAGCAAGCCTGGCATGCTCAAGCATCTTTGATGGCTGGTGAGTTAACCAGAACTGGCTGGATTGCAATTGATCCCGATATCCAAATGCGCCCGACTGTTGATAGTATCCGGTGCGTGCCCACATGTGGCCGGAAAGAATCTGATATTTCAGCCAAATATTGGTCAGCAGATCGAAGGAGGGATCAGGCGTATTCACACTGGTTTGACTGGTAAGCTCTCTCCAAAATCTCCGCACCCTGTTCAATTCTGATCGTGCAGATTTTTCATCGCCATATTTATGGATGTAAGGTTCGATTTGAGATTCCAGGTTTGACTCACTCGATTTATCTATCTCCCCTAACAAAAAGATGACCGTTTTTTCTTCACCTGGATGCAAGTGAACGTTCGTGGAGAGTGATGCCACTGCGTCTTCAAAGCGCCCGCTGCTTTCACTAAATTGTCCGGCGCGAATGCCTTTGGGATCATGGTATCCGCCGTGGCGCTCAATCAGTGCATCTTTGCCGGTATCCCATCCACTCGGATTTTGGCTCAGGCTATGAAATCCGATATAGGGCCAATCGGTGTTCCAATGGCCTCTTTCAGTGGGGATTTTCCAGATCGATTTGGTTGCCAGGATGGCATTTAAGGAAGAAGCGTATTGGGTGTTTATGAAGAGTTTGTCAAATTCACGATGGGTATCCGGTCCGGTTCCCAGGTTCCATTCCAGGTAGGAAGTGAGCTGAAATCTCCGTTCGCTGCTGTCCTGATTGCGCAACTTACAAATCCAGATTTCCACCGGATCATCTTTAGCGGCGAATAAAGTCCATTCAGTTTCAAAATTATCAAAGCTTTGAAAAAAAGTGGTATATCCCATACCGTGCCGTACTTCATATACATCATATTTTGCCTGCATCGGCTGATAGGCTAACGATCGCAGTTGATCGGTTTCCAAATCGCGCAAGTAGAGCCATTTTCCCCAATCATCGCGGATTAAATCCTGATTCCAGCGGGTCAGTCGATTTAAATTGACGTGGGTGCGCCAGGAAAATCCTCCGCCGGCCTGACTGATCATCAAGCCGTAATCCCCATTGGAAATCACGTTGGTCCAGGGCCGCGGGGTGTTCGGGGTGGTGATGATATATTCATAACCGTCTTCCGAAAAGTATCCATATTTATTTTTGAATGCCTCATAGGTTCGTTTGGGTATATCCATTTTCTGACCGTCGTTTGTCGATTAAAACCTCAATCCTAAAGTGAATCGTTGGGTTTGTTCCAAAATGCCATAATCTGCCCAGGAATAATCAAAGTGAAGATGATAGCCGGAGACCCCCACTTGTAAACCTGCGCCCAAAACAAGACCGCCTTCGGCGTCAGTTAAAAATAGATCCCGGTATCCACCGCGAAGCGCAAAACTGTCCCAAAGCTGCCACTCGGCGCCCAAATTGATGCTCTCGTAATTGTCATTGGGATGCATGGCATCCGCTGCTACCAATAGGCTGTTGTTATTGCCCAATTTGATCGGATAGGAAACCCCCACCCGAAACATGGTGGGCAACGCATATTCTTCGGTCCGTAATTCAGCGGGTAACTGATCATTATCTCCGTGTCTATTAGGTTCCAGATCATGATCGATGAACAAGTCCCTTCCGTTATAGCTGGCACGGGGGCCGAAATTGGAGACGCTGGCGCCAAGGGTCGGCCCGTCCTCATAGAGGCGATACTGGACGCCAAGATTTATGCTGGCGCCTGTCAGGGTGCTGTGCCAAATCGATTCCCGCAGGTAATTAAACTGTACGCCAACGGAAACGTTATGGGTTAGCATCAGTCCGTAGCCGATTCCCAATGCAAAATTGGTGACATCGTATCGTTCACCGGTACCCTGGGGTTGATCAACTGTGCGGACATCAATCTCGCCGGAGTTTAAGGAGGTGATTTGCAGCGAGAACGTCCCGATTCTTCCCAACCGTACCGCCGCCGCGGCAAAGTTATAATCGATGTCGGCCAGCCAATCGCTATGAGTAAATTGTAGTGACGTTTTTTGAAGACGACCTAATGCCGCCGGATTATAAAACGCAAAGGTGGCCTCTCCCGATAACGAAGCCCCGGAATTTCCCAGTGCAGCGCCACGTGAACTGGGTTCTATCTTTAGAAACTGCCCCACCGTGGTACCGACCTGACTTTGTCCCAGGGCTTGAAACAAAAAACAGCCGGGAATCAAAATGGATAGAAGTAAAATTAATCCGAATTTTTTGCTAATCTCGTTCATTTTAACCATCCAAATTTTAATTATTTAATAATGGCGAATTTTCCGATATAAGGTTCAGTATCATCGGATTCCACATGAAATATATACAAGCCAGGCGCCACTTCCAGATTATCTTTCGTGCGTAAATCCCAGGCAACATAGCCTTCCGTGATATCGCCACTATGTTCTAAAGTTTGTACCAATTCACCAGTTACGGTAAAAATCCGTATGGTGCAATTCTCGGGTAAACCTCGGAATTCAATCCGGCGCTCTCCTCGCCCGGAGACTGCAAAACGTTGCGGTTCAAAGCTTGCGGCACCAAGGTAAGGATTGGGCACCACATAAGGCTTCTCTTTAAATTCGGTTTTGGCTTCCTGTTTATCAATACGCTGTCCGGTGGTCTGGAATGTAAAAACATCCTCCCGGGTAAAAGGCAGGGTAAGTCGTAGCTGATAAACATCACCTGAACGAGGCGGTTGAATTTGAGCGCCGCCCATGCCGGTGGTGTCAACTTTGATGCTCCAGGTTAACTTAGGCGAATTGGGAGCCTCCGGCGGGTAAGTCACCACCTGTATCTCTTCCCGGGGATTACTCAGGGCGCTGTCACTGTTAGCATCAGAAAAGTAAAAGTTCAGCGGTAGATCGCCATCCGTACCTCTGGCAATTACTTTAAATTTTACCGGCAGGGCCGGAAATATCGAAAACGCCAGGGAAGTGTCAACGATTTCATCACTGAATACAATATCAATGTCCGCAGGGTAGCCCGGACGTCGTCGATTGATCGGCAGGGTGTTTTGGGTTTCCACGTATTTTGGCGTCAATTTTATATTGGTCTGGCTCTCTTCTGTAAATCCTGTGGTTGCGGTGTCGATACGAGTGTTCTCAATCGTACTCACAATGGGGAGGATGCCCGATCCAACCGGGCCAATACCCTCGCCATTGAAATCGGTACCGGTGGAAAATAACGTATCCCCATCGGTGGCATCGATAAGGCCGTAACTGTTCGCTTTTATGCTATCCCGGGAGCTTATGAAATAAATATCAAAAGTGTGTTGATCCGGTATTAATTCGGGATTCAATAATTCCACATCGACAGTTCCGAAGCCGTTTCCTTCAGTGTGCTCCAGGCCATGGGCGTCAGCCGGAACATATCCTAAAGCCGGTGCATTGGGCCTGACTTCCACCACATTGGTGGGCAAGATAGTGCCGCCGCGCAGCGTCCGACTAATGGAGATGGGATTCTCGGATGGATAGATGACCAGGGAATCCGAGCCTTTATCATAGGCGCACACCGCATAGTAATACAGTTGTCCATTGGTGACGGTGGTATCGGTAAAGGTATGGGTGATACCGGTATTATCGCCAAGAAAGTAGGCAACCCCATCAACAGTGACCTGAGAAAATCCGGAGACGTCATCATTGCGGTCGAATTGTGCGATGGGAAGTCCGTTCACGATTGAAGCCATCCCTGTATTGGAATCAATTTCTTTAGCATCCAGGAAGGTTGGGTCGGTGCTTCGGTAAATTCGGTATCCCTGGAAGTCATTACTGTTGGTTACCGGATCGAATGCTCTTTCGGCCCGATCATCCCAGGTCAGGGTCACAAAACCGTCACCGGCAAAGGCCTGAGCTGTAGGTAATGGCGGGGGTTCTGCAAAGGTATAATTGGCTTTATAAATTTGCTGCACCACCCTGGTGGTTTCTCGCAATTGTCTGAGGTCGCGTCCCCAACCTAAGGCGAGGCTGAATCGTTCGGTTTGTCCGGCTTGTAAACGAAACGGTCCTGATGCAAAGAGAAAGCCAATGTTATAATTCAGAACCAGCGGATCATCAAACGAGGTGTCCGAAGTAAAGAACTCGTAGAGTCGCCGGGGCCACTGTTTCCCATCATCAAAAAATACAATTTGATCCACATTGGTGTTGGGATTACCGACGCCGGCCCGGATGCGATTCATCTTAAAACCGGTGAGACCAATTTGATCCGATTCATCCACATCGGTTTGATCGAAGTCTCTTTCTCCGGCAGTGGGAACTCCGTCTTCTTCGCCGGTATCGCCGGTGTCAAAAATCCCGTCGGCACCGGTATCGTTAAATTCAGCCACCCAATCCATGTCTTCATCACCAGTCCACCAGTAGCCTGCTTGAAAGGCGGGGCGCTGATCCAGGGGGCCAAAGAACTCTTCGAATTTGGTCATATCGTAATTGGCCTGCACGTAACTTCTGATGGCATCCTGCCCTTCAATCAAATTGCCGGGGCCGCCGTCTCGTTGTTCATCAAGTATACCATTTTCATCATTGTCAATGCCATCAAACGGGTTTCCGGGCGTTTCCATGTAGGAATAGCCAAGGTAGCCGGTGGGGCCCTGAAAACCATTACCATTTTTGTCCCAGGTATAAACCAGGTTAAGCCCCGCTTCGCGATCCCAAAAGGCATTATCATCATCCGATTCCGGGATACCATCCAGGCCGATTGCGGAACCGCCAACACCGGAGTCCATATACAGCCCGAAAATAATATTATCACTATAATCGGTAGTGCTCTCATTGGTGATGTCGTAATGCCAGAAAATCACGTTTCGGGCTTGCGGATTGGACCATTGGAATCCCCGTTGCTCGATGCGCAATCCCAATCCGCGCCGGCGTCGCAAGGGGTCTTCCCCGGCATCGCGCTCGTCGGGAAAAAATTGCCAGGCATCGTAATATTGATCATCGTAAACGACATAGCTTTCCAGGTCCGCTCCCGGCACTTTACCGAAGTACCCGTTCCAGGAGCCGGGCCAACCCGGATCGTCGGGATCATCCAGTTTATCGATCCATTCATCGGGCCAGGTACGCGGATCATTGCTCACTGCCGGAGAACGTGCCTGATTTATAGCAGGGTCTGGTTGAAAGTACCCCGGCCGGGGCTCAAATTTCATTACCCGGTTAAAGTGAGGACTGGTTCCTTGCCGCTCCCGATAACCGGTTTCCATGATATACGCCGGTCGCCCGTTATCCTGTATTACCCGGGCAAGTACAAACGGGGTGATCCCATCACTATAGTTTTCATTCGATCCCTTTGGCACTTCCACGGAATGGAAAACACTCAGATCGACATTGAGCGGATCGTCGGGATAATCGCCGACCATGCCAAAATTAAAGAACATGGTGCGAATGTTATTGGCATCGTGCATCCCTTCCCGTTCAAATTCGGCTTTGCCGCGCAGGTCAAACGGTACCAGGGGCTCAAGGTTCTGGGCATTAATATTGAAAATCATAAAAAGACACAAAACAACAGATGAAATAACGGTTGTTTTGTAATCCGTTTTGCTATGAAGACTGATCATTTTGCTATGTTCCTTTTTTCTATTTAGCGCTTAAACGGATGCCAATTTCAATCCGTCGAGGTTCGTGAAACCGGCTGGGATCAAGGAGTGTGGATCGATTGGCTTGTGGGAATTGGGAATAATCGGGAGAGCCGGTAGTGGTGAACACGAAACCGTTCACGAAATGTGTATTTAAGAGATTAAATACTCGTAGAAACAAACTTATGTCTGCCGGACCAAAAGAGAAGAATTTCTCCGCGCGAAGATCGATCAACAGAAAACTTGATTTTCTGCCTGAATTGGATTCTAAATCCGCGTTAAACCCCGAACCGATTTGGGGAGTGTAGGGTTGACCGCCGCCGAATCGAAATATGGTGCTGATAATGTAATTTTGAGGTTTAGCAAAAATAGCGGTGGCATTCAAGGTATGGCGCTGATCCCAATCGAAAGGAATGACCCTGGGGCGCGGATCCTTTCCTGCCTCCCGTCGGTTGGCAGTTTCGCGCGGATCACTGGAATTTCCAAAGGCAAATTGCATCGTATAATCCACGGTGGTGCTGATTGGCCCGATCGGACGTTGATCAAGCGCTACCGTAAACCCCGATATCCTGCCGAAATCCACGTTGGTAAATCGGGCATATTCTGCAGCAGCATAGGTGGAAACAAATTGTACCCCCAATAAGTCGCGAATATCCTTATAGAAGAAGGTCACTTCCCAACCCAGTTTATCCGTCAAGGCCTGTTTTAAACCAAATTCGTATTGCACGGTCAGTTCAGGCTTTAAATTCGGATTTCCCAATACGCCAAAACTGATGCCACCTTCCTGCAAATCGTCCAGGACTTTGTAATTGGAATTATTATACAAATTTCCCAGGCCCGGCATTTGATAAAAATGACCATAGGAAAAATATAAGGAAGCGCTGGACGATAAGGGGAAGCTAAACCCCAGTCGCGGGGCCAGAGCGGTTTTGATTGAGGTTTCTTTCGGTGTTGATTCCGGCGCTCCGGAAATGGCGTTGGCGGGATTTTGCAAATCGCTGGGCACGGTGGTGTTGGCATCAAAAGACTCAAGACGTACACCGGCGCGTAAAACCAGGTTTCTCCATTCCAATCGATCCTGGATATAAGTGGAAAATTGACGGGGATAATAAGTCTCGACCTTGGGGTCTTCCGGTTCAGTGCCGATATGAGGCTGCAAAACAACCCGTCCGCCAATATTGGTGGGGCGAAGAAATCCGGGACTGCCAAAAGAAATTTCCGATAACTGTCCTTCGACGCCGGCTTCAATCAGATTGGAACGGTTGGCCTGCCAGGTGAAGTCCCCTTTGACGACTGCGGCGTTGGTCTCCTGTTTGAAACGGGTCAAGTCAACACCCTGAACCACCGCTCCGAATTCATAGTTGGCATCGCTTCTGGGCCGGCCTGCTTCCAGATAGCGGGGATCAAAGACGTTTTCATACTTGTAATCAGTGTATTCGTAGTAATTCTGACGAACACTCAGTTTATAAAACAGTTTATTGGATATGGAATGGGTAAAATCAATTCCGTGAGTTACGGAGAGTGTATTTTGCTGGGTAATCCCCTCCGGATTGAGACGAAAGGCGTGATCATATTGGGTTGCTTCAATGTTGTTTAAAATCGCTTGATAATTCAATTCTATTTTCGGGATCGCCTTGTTGCTCAATTTAATCTGACCACTCCATTCTCTGCGGGTGGCCATCGGCACGATATTGCCGTCGCCACCGGCATTGAAATCCCGGGTTTCAAAGTTACTGGAATCGGTGGGAAGAAAGCGACGTTCTCCGAAGAGATAGCCATCATTCAAAAAACGTCTTCCGTTGATAAAGAAGGTCGTTTGGGGAAGCGGCGTTGGTCCACTGAGCGTTAATTGATAGTATTGGATGCCTGACGGATCGAGATCTTCAATTTGATTGTGGGGGTAACGGTCATCATCGGTGGTGAAAAAGTCACCGCCGTAGGCTTCGCCACTCCATTCCAATTTTTGGCTTCCGCTTTTGAGCACGGCATTTACCACGCCGGACATGGCCTGCCCGTATTTGGCATCAAACGTTCCGCTGATGACCTGCACCTCTTTCAGCACCGAACGATCTAATTGCAGCGTAGAGGAATTGTCATAAGGGTTGTTTACGGTCACCCCATCGACCTGGTATTGGACCTCGCCAATTCTTCCTCCCCGGAAATGGCCATCAATAACACCGGCTTGCAGATTAACAATTTCATTCAAATCCTGCACGGGCAGTAGTTCAATGTCTTCAGTCGTAACAGTGGACACCGAGCTGGTTTCATTGAACTCAACCAATGGTTTTTGGGCGGTGACTACCACTTCCTCACCTTCAATGGTTTCTTCGGCCAGCTCGACATTAATGTGAGTGGTCTTATCCGGGCTAACTTTAACATTTTCAACTACTTTAGACTGATATCCCACATAAAAAAAGCGGAGCATATAGGTTCCGGCACGGACATTGAGAATAACATAATAACCGTCCATATCCGTGGCTGCTCCCTGAGTAGTGCCTTCAATGACCACATTGACACCGATGAGCGGATTTCCCTCGGTATCCACTACCCGACCGGCCAGCTTGCCGGTCGTTTGGGCAAATAAAATTTGAGCTGAGATGCTCACGATAAGCAATAACCACCCCAAAATTGTTGGCTTTCCAGTTCCGGTAAGTCCGGTTGAAATTTTTTTGGCAAACATGGTCACACCATAAAAAGTATTAAGTTAATATTGCATTAAACCATAAGGCAATGGCTTAACCTGGCAAATGCATCAAAAACTTTGAATAATATAAATGCAGGGACACTGGATATTGCCCCTGCATTCTGTTAACCAGAAGGTCATCACTTGAGTAAAATCATTTTCGCAATTTTGCTATTCAGCAATTTGCCGGAAGCCGGATTTTCTACCTGGATTTTATAGAAATATATTCCGGAGCTCAACGATTGCGCATTGAAGTTCAATTCATGAGAGCCGGCGGTCTCTTTGCCTGAATTAATTTTCACAACCTCTTGCCCTAACACATTGTAGACTTGCAGAGATACCTTACCGGCGATAGGCGTCGAATAGCGAATGGTGGTAGTGGGATTAAACGGATTGGGATAGTTACCGTGCAGCTCGATAGTTTCCGGTATGCTAACGACGGTATTATCACCAATTCCCACTGGAGAATTGGGATCCATGACCATCCAGGCAGCGGCAGGGCCGTTGTTGTGTTCGCGGAACCACCAGGTTCTGGTACCGTAATCGTTATCCGGATTGGTAAACGAATCACCATCCGCTAACATAACTCCCATAAAGAGTAGATTGTCGCCTAATCCGGAGGGATAGCCCAGATAGGTTAAATCCAATTTCATTTCCACAACAAATCCTTCATCGACATCGCTATTGTTGTTGATGGTGGTAGCCCCTTTGGGAGCGATACTAAATTCCGAGTTAGTGGAATCCAGCATAACCTGGAGATATTCCTGCGGGCTGGGATTTCCATTGGCATCGAACATAGCCAGTAACATTCTGAAGAGCATGCGATTATCACCATCCACCGCGTCGCGATCACCGACAATAAAGCGAACCCCATCGATGCGGTCGAAGCTGCCGATATCGACGCCCTGAACGAGCCTGTCGTTGACATTTGCGCCAAGATAGAGCCAGTCATCACGGAAGAACATTTTAATCGCTGCATCGGCAGAGTCTAATACCGGTGGTAGGCCGGGGATGGTGTCCAGATCCGGTTGAAACTGACCGCTTCGCCAGGGACCTGCGCCCGGGTAGGAATTGCGTAAGGCGCTATCATTCCACCGAATCACAAAGCTATCGGCTTCTAACCACACCTGTTCATCGAGGGCGCCGTCGATGGTTGGTGTGGGATGATTGTCGCCATTCTCAACTACCCAATCCGGAGAGACAGCAGGTACCGCGCCGGAATTGACCGTTACATCGGAGCGGACGTGAACTCGTCCCACGTTGTCGGCATTGACATTTCCCCAGGGGCTTTGCCACCAGGAACGAGTGGAGCTGACTCTGAGCGGATCGTTGCCAAAAACCCAATCCTGATCCCAGATTGAGAAATTTAATTCCACGATTTCGCCACCTGGTTTATTCACGTCATAACCCAGGGAATCCAGGTTAATCCGCATTTCTACCGACCAATATTGATCCGGTTGACTGTCGTCGTTGGACATTCCCTGAACATGGGTTCGGGCATCCCAAACCGCTCTCTGGGCCGGAGTTCGTGTGGTATCCCCGAAATTACCGTAGGTTCCGATAAAGCGGGGCGGAGCGCCTGGTACAACGAGGCTATCCACATTCACATACCACCAGGTATAGAAGAATTCCAGCGGCGGGGTTGGTCGCCCGGTGCTGGCGCGGTCTTTAACAGACATGAGAATGGCATCCCAGCGCGCCCAGTCCTGAGTTCCACCGACGGAAGAATCAGGCATCATAAATCCGAGCCAGAGATCGTCGCCATCCACCAGAAATTTTACCGTTGCCCGGGTTGGGTCGGTAATGGCTTCCGGCTGAAATTCCGGACGTGAAGCGCTGGTGGGTAATAGGCCTTGAGAGCCATTGGGATCGCTACCGTAGTTGACATACAACGATTCCGCCTGAGACCAGAGAGCTTCATTTAACATACCATCCATATTGATGGTTGCGCCGGCCACATCACGTGCCCACATAACATCTTCCCGGGGCGGATACTGCGCCGTAACCGACGTGGCCATTAGCACTAACAGCAACGCGCTGAGTGCACTAACCTGTAAAAATAACTTCATAATCTTCTCCTTTGTGTTAGGAGTTCTGGATGAATTAATTAATTTATGAGATAAGTTGTGACGAAACATTCGCACAACCGCAAGACCCACCAATGACGAGGCCGGTTGATAACTCTTCTCGATAAGGCGCTTTCGGATCAACTTCGCCGTTTATCATTTTCAGCAAATAGCGAACCGCTTTGCTTCCCATTTCCATAATGGGCACATGCACGGTGGTCAGTCGGGGAAACAGCAGACGACTTGAAAAAATATCGTCGAAACCTGCCAGAGCGATATCACGAGCAATGGTAATATTCGATACTCTTGCAGCCTCAAAAGAGCCTAATGCCATCATATCGTTCGCAGTAAAAATTACTTCCGGTTTTCGGGTCTGGCTCAACAGGCGCATAAAACCGTAATAACCGGATTTAATTGAAAAATCACCATTCACCACAAAGGACTTTTGATAGGGTAAATCGTGTTTTTCCAGAGCCGCCCGATAACCGCCAAGCCGTTCGTCCGCGTCACAATTTCCTTCCGGTCCGGTAATCATCCCGATATCCCTGTAGCCATGACCAATCAGATGCTCCACCAGAGCCAGCGCTCCCTGATAGTTGTTGATATTGAAACTAACCGTATTGGATAGTTCTTTACAGGAATTGAGCAGGACGAATGGTCGTTTACTGCGGTTGAAGAGTTCTAACACTTCATTGTTCATCTCCGGTGCCATTAAAATCACCCCATCCACCCGGCCACTCCCCATGAACTCCAGAAGCGTTTCAATAATATTTCGTTTACTATGAGAACTGGAAACCATCACATACCGATTGGCGCGGTAAGCCTCTTCATCGATTCCGTGTACGATATCCATAAAAAATTCACCGTCCAATTCCGGCAAAATCACACCAATGGTATCGGTTCTTTGACGAGAAAGTCCTCTCGCCATTGGATTGGGTTTATAGTTAAATTCATGGGCAATCTGAAGAATTTTTCGGCGGGTTTCTTCCCGAACCGGCCCTTTGCCATTCAGGGTTCGGGAAACAGTCGCTATAGAGACCCCGGCTCTTTGTGCAATCTGGTGAATATTGATTTTCATAAGCGAGGCCTCACGATCCCAAAAAAGGAAATTAACTTCATTAAATATAAACAATTACACTTAAATGTAAACGTTTACATTCCTTGTAAAAGTTTACTGAACCGAATTACATTTGTCAAGGGAAAATTAACATAAGTGAAAAATTATGCGATTTTTTCTCTCGTAAAATTATTATAAAACCCCGTTGGGGTTTTGTGCTATTGGTATGCTTCTCTTTTTTGCCAGGGTTCGCCCAAAGGAAAAGGACGAACCCTGGGCTATGATACGTAACACCTTCGGCGTAAAAATGGCGAAACTAATGTCTGTAGGGATTATGTATCAATTCTCCAACCCTCCATCATTCCATTACTCCATTACTGCTCAACCAAAATAAAACCAGAACACCCTGCCTGCCTGGAATACGGCAGTCAGGCAGGCAAAACACTCAAAATCCTCATAACCATGTGTAAATGGTATCGCCGTTTCACTCTTTCAGTCCCCCGATCAAAATTCCGGCCAAATAGTATCGTTGCAGGGCCAAAAACACCAGCAGCACCGGGATAATCGTGATAACAGATCCGGCCATCATTAATTCCGGATCCTGGACATGCTCGCCCAATAAATTGGCTAAGGCAACCGGCAGGGTGTACATATCCGATTTGGTCAACACGATGAGCGGCCACAGAAACTCATTCCAGGTACCCATAAAGGTAAACAGGGCCAGGGTTACCAACACCGGCATTGCCAGGGGCAATATGATTTTCCAGTAGATCAAAAAATCGCTGGCGCCGTCAATCCGCGCAGCTTCAATTAAATCATCAGGAACACTTTTGAGGTACTGGTGGAACAAGAATATTCCAAAAATACTGGCCATCGCCGGTAGAATGATGCCGAAATAGGTATTGAGGAGTCCCAGCTTGTTCAGGAGTAAGAATACCGGCAACATGGTCACCTGGGTTGGAATAATCATCGAAGAGAGCAAAAGAGCGAAGATGGGCTTTTTGGCGCGAAAACTGTATTTGGCAAAGGCAAATCCGGCCATTGAATTGACCAGCAATGAGATAAGCGTAACCGATACGGCGATGATTAAACTATTCAGGAAATAGCGTCCTAAATTCATTCGGTCAAACAAAAATGTGTATTGATCGAGTGTGGGAGCGTCGGGCATGAATTTAGGCGGAAAAACCGCCGCTTCCCCGGTTTCCATAAAAGAAGTGCTCAACATCCACAAGAAGGGGAGGATCGTAATCAAAGAGACCACAATCATGGCCAGATGAAAAACGACACTCAGAAGTTTTTTTTGTGTTTTAGGGGTAAGCATAGATTAGCCTTGCTGCTTTTTTCTGATCAATGATTGAATCACCGCAAAGCCCACTAGGATAAAAAACATCACAAAGGCAATTGCAGATGAATAGCCCATTTTCCACCAGCGAAATCCCTGCTGATATAAATAGAGCACAATACTTAGCGTAGAATTCAGGGGACCACCCTGGGTCATCACGTAGGGTTCGGCAAAAAATTGAAAATAACCGATGATGGTGATTACGGTGACAAACACGGTGGTTGGCGCCAGTTGGGGGATGGTCACGTGGAGGTGTTGTTGCAACCAATTGGCGCCATCGATTCGGGCGGCCTCGTAAAAGGAGTGGGGGATTGCCTGTAGTCCGGCCAGAAAGATCATCATGTTGTAGCCAAAATTTTTCCAGATCGCTAACACGATCAACGCCGGCATGGCCCAGTTGGGATCGCCCAGCCAATCAATGGGACCGATTCCCACCAACGATAGCAGATAGTTAACCACGCCAAAGCGGGGATGATAGAGGTACCGCCACACCACAGCGACCGCAACCAAAGTGGTCACCACCGGCATAAAAAAGGCCAGGCGGAAGATGTGTTTGACTCGCAACAATTGAGAATTGAGGGCAATGGCAGCAACCAAAGCGACAAAAATTGTCAACGGTCCCCCTACCAGTACAAAATAAAAGGTATTGAGAAGTGCTTTCCAAAAGACCGGATCAAATAAAATTCGCTTATAGTTATCCAGGAAAATGAAACGCGCTTTGTTGAGATTGCCGAGCGCGTAGATATCGAAATCGGTGCCGCTCATTAGCAGGGCCGCCAGAATGGGCAGGAAGAAGAATACCGATAACGCGCCCAGCGCCGGGGCCAGGAAAAAATAGGGGGTAGAATATTTTTGCTGCATTGGTGTAATGAAGTAATTTGCGTAAAATCAAATAGTTAGTTGCTGTAATGCTTAAAAAATGATTTTATCGCAGAGCACTCAGAGTGTCGCAGCCTGCCTGCAGCAGGCAGGAGTAAATTATCCGACTCTGCGTTCCTTCTCGACCTCTGCGGTTAAAAAAGCGAAATTTATCCCACAATGAATATATTTGCTAATAATGCAAATTTAATAAGATTTCGGGCTGGTAAGTAAATCGTTGGATAACAACCAGCGGCGTTTTTCCAAAATTTGATTGACGTCCCGGTTTAATTGGATAACTGCTTCTTCTAAAGTTATTTGATTATAAACCACCTTTTCCAGGTGTTCCTGAATTTTGACAGCGACCTGTTCCCATTCGGCAATCGGAGGAGTCGGTTGCACGCTCTGCAATTGTTGATAAAAGGCGTTAATCTCCTCGTCATTTTGTAATTCGGGATTGTTCCAGGTGGAACGAACGGCCGGCAAATCCCGGGTCAGTCTAAAAAATTCCAATTGCGTTTGTGATTCGGACAGATACTCGATCAATCGCCAGGCCGCCTCCGGCTTCTTGCTGCTTTGGAAAATAATCAGGCTGGCGCCACCGGCTACGGAATTGCGGTTCTTTTTCCTCGGCATCGGCGCAGTACTCCATTTATCTTTAAGTTGAGGTGCCCGTGATCGGATTTCGCTAACATTCCAGGGACCGGTAATGGTCATCGCAAAATTTCCGTTCGTAAAACCCTGGTAGATATTGGTAAACTCGGTCATAGTACGGGGGGAGAGGTTTTCGTGGAAGAAAGTGAGGTAAAATCGCAGGGCTTTCATCGTATTCGGATCATCGAAGGCACCGTAGCAATAGTTGTCTTTGAGCAATTTCCCTTCATTGGCCATAATCAAAATTACCGGCACCTGCCAGTCGTTTAATATTAAGGAGAAAAAGACCGCATAGCGGGGCTGATTTTTGCCCTGGATTTCATCGATCGTTCGCGCCATTGCCAACCACTCTTCCCAGGTTTGCGGTGGATTCTCAAACCCGGCTTTTTTCAAAATATCTTTGCGGTAAAACATAAGCCGGGTGTCCACATACCAGGGAATACCATATGCTGTTTCGCTCAGAACGTTGGTATTCCAGATTCCGGTAAAAAAGGAATCTTTTGCAACAGTTGTGGACTTGGCAATCAGAGAATCCAGGGGATAGAGAGCATCCATCGCCTGGAATTCCGGAATCCAGGTATTGCCAAGTTGGCAGACGTCGGGAGTGGCGTTTCCGGCAAAGGCAGTCAGCAACTTCTCATGTGCCGAACTCCAGGGTATGGTTTGCACCTTTACCTTGATATCGGGATTCTGCTTTTCGAACCGGGGCAGCATTTCTTTGATATGCTCGCCTTCTGCCCCCATCGCCCAAAAAGTAATTTCGGTTTGTCCTGCATCGGATTGCTTGCAGGAATTAAGAGCGGGTAAAAATACAATTAAGAGAATAAAAATAATTTTTTGGGAGTTAGTGGGCAGGGGCGAAAACATCATTAAGATACTTTCTAAAGTTTAGAAAATGTAAGCGTTTACATTCACAAGATAGTTTTATTATTGCAATTTGTCAAGAAGTTTTTGTT
>JABAHQ010001992.1_pt3 | contig 18037 bp, 22 predicted proteins | sample 7062091 | NCBI WGS metagenome assembly JABAHQ01 (sample SAMN14534359, study PRJNA622989) | marine sediment metagenome | biome: marine biome [ENVO:00000428]; feature: marine pelagic biome [ENVO:01000023]; material: deep marine sediment [ENVO:00002113] | place: India: Gulf of Kutch | collected...
GTCGCGGGAAGCTGAGTTGGCGTTCGGTCGGTCCCTTCGGCCAATGCCGTCAGGTGGCGAATGCCTCCACGACTCTAGCTGTGTGGCGCATTCGGCCCTCGAAGGCCCTGATGACCAAGCCCTCCTCCAGGGGCTGCACTCGACGCCCCGATCCTTCTCCGTCAATCAATTCAGAGGCGCCAGGGGCCCTATGGGCTGGGGAACCACGCACATCTCGCATCAGGACCGGGTCCGGCAATGCTCCTGGCCTCCGGAGCGATCGTCACGCTCTCAACGCACTTCAGCCGCAGCGGATTCGGGACGCCGCGTAGATGTGATTCTGATCGATGGATTTCACTCCAGGATCGTCGTCTGATCAGGTGCATTCGGCACGATGCAGAGAAAGACGAAGTCCTCCTGACCTGTGTTGCGGTACCAGTGGGGGGTGCCCGCTGGAATAAACACCACGTCCTGCCTCTCGACCTGGAAGACGTCGTCCCCAATTCCGATCTCCGCCTGACCGCCGAGCACAAACTGTTCATGTTCGACTTGGTTTGTATGCTTCGGCATCTCGCCGCCCGGCTCGATGACGAAGCGACGCATCGCAAAATTCGGCCCGATCTCCGGCGGAATTAGGACCTGCTTTGTGATGCCAACCCCGGTATCCACGTTCTGCTCTTCAATATCCTTGGTGTGCCACACAGTCATGATGGCCCTCTCCTACTCCGTTCAGGTCGCTGTTATGTTCTTCTAGCCTCGCCGTGGATAGAGCCTCCAGCGCGACGCGGTATGGGGGAATCTTACTGCTCGAAGTTCTCCTTCACCAGTTGAGGGATCTTGCCAAGTGCCCTAGTGGAACACTCCCTTTCTGGGACTGGTTCATTCTCATGGTCTGGCCCGGTGCCCAGCGACACGACGCGAAGAATGCTCTTGGCGCCAGTTCAATCCCTGTCCTTGGTCCTGTTGCAGGGTGGTCGCTCGGAGTCCAAGGCGGATGCTGTCGTCCGGAACATGCAGGCCCGCGGGGCGCCGAGTCCCCCCGTCTTTCTCACTGTCAGGCCCGCGGGATGGCCATGATCGAGCCTCCCTCCTCAGGCCTTTGGACTCGTGGTGCTTCACAACGCCTGGGAGCTCCCCTCAAGAGACGCGATCCGCGGGGGGCTCGAGATTCAGAGTGCAGGGTGAAGGCTCAGCTGGCTGACCACTTGGCCCAGGCTGGTTCCGCCAAAATCAATCGAAGTTGTGGAAGCCCCTCGCGGCCCCGGGCCGAGCCTGGGGCCATGTCCACCACAAGTACGGGGATGGGTCTCGGTCTCAGTACGCCAGCCAGCCCGGCTCCTCAATGGCCTTGCCAAGGTCCGTCAGGAACTGAGCCGCGACGGCCCCGTCTAGCACTCGGTGGTCACAGGAGAGCCGCAGGGTGATCATGGGGCGCACTGCAAACCCTGTGCCTCGGGTGGGATCGGGTACGACACGGTCGCGGCTCCGTCCGACTGCCAGGATGGCGGCTTCCGGGGGGTTGATGATGGCGGTAAAGCGATCGACGCGGAACATGCCCAGATTGGAGATTGTGAAGGTGCCCTCGGAGAGGTCAGAAGAGGAAAGCCGGCCCGCTTGGGCCTTCTCGCTTAGGCTGGAGAGTTCGTCGGCGATCTGGGCGAGGCCCTTCTGATCGGCATCCCGGATGACCGGAACGATCAGGCCTTCCTCCAAGGCAACAGCAACACCGATGTGTATACGCTCCGAGATCACGATCCGCTCATCTTGATAACGTGCTCGGAGCTTTGGGTGATGGGAAAGCGCCCAGCCAGTTGCCTTCACCAGGACCGCCGTTGTTGAAATGCGTGGGGGTGCCTGTTCGTTGAGGTGAGTGCGCAGCGCCTCCAGTCGTGTCATGTCGACATCTAATTCAACTTGAAAGTGTGGGACGTCCCGGAAGCTGCGGGTCATCCGCTCCGCGATTGTTCGGCGGATCTTTGTGAGCGGCTCCTCCTTGCCGTCTTGAGGGATTTGGAAGGAGGCCACGTCCTGTGCCTGTATGCGGCCGCGCGGTCCTGAACCGGCAAGGTCTCGAAGCGGAACCCCCCGCTCTCTTGCGATGCGCCTGGCAGCCGGAGTCGCTCGGGGTCGGGAGGTTTCGACCTGATCCTCTTTCTGCGCTAGCACCTCCACATCGGCCCGCGTCACTCGCCCCCCGGGACCTGTTCCACGGACATCGGCGAGGTCGATCCCTTCCCTCTGAGCGATTCGCTCCGCCACCGGAGTTGCTGAGCTGGCTGGTTGCCTCACGGGACCCTCGCGGGTACCTTCTTGCGCCTGCGCCGTGGCAGGTTCATGTTCTGGAACTGTCTCTCCCGGCCGAAGGATGTACGCGACGATCTCCGTCGTCTGGACCTCGTCCCCTTCGAAGTACCGAATCCCTTCAAGGATGCCCGTCTCCGGCGCGTCGACGACCATGTTTACCTTGTCCGTTGTCACCTCGAGGAGCGGCTCCCCCTTCTCCACCTCGTCACCTGGGTTCTTGAGCCATTCGACAATCTGTGAGGATTCGTGTGTGAAACCGAATTTCGGCAGGATCACTTCTTTGGCCACAGCCTCAACTCCTAGTAGGCCAGCTCGACGAGTCGACGGGCTTCCTCCACGATCGTCTCCACCTGGGGAACGGCGTTCTTCTCCAGGGTCTTGTTGTAGGGGATTGGAGTGTCGAGGCCCGCTAGCCTCCGCACGGGCGCGTCCAGGTAGTCGAAGGCCTCACTGGAGGCGATGCGGCCCACGATTTCGCCGCCAAAACCGCCGGTTGTTGGAGCTTCGTGCACCACCAGCGCTTTGCCGGTCTTGATGACCGAGTCGACGATAGGCTTCTCGTCAAGAGGCTTGAGCGTTCGTGGATCGATAATCTCAAGCTCAATGCCTTCTTCTGCAAGGCGATCAGCAACTTCGAGCGTGCGCTGGACCATCACGGAGGTGGCTACAACCGTCAGATCTGTGCCGGTACGTACGACGTGGGATTGGCTGAGGGGTACCGTGTAGTAGTCTTCCGGGACTTCTCCCTTGATTGGGTACAAGAGCTTGTGCTCAACGAAGATGACCGGGTTTAGGTCCTCGAGTGCGCTTAGAAGCAAGCCCTTTGCATCGTACGGGGTCGAGGGCATAATCACCTTGAGCCCCGGCACGTGGACGAACCAGTTCTCCAGACTTTCAGAGTGCTGAGCCGCGGCCCCGGTGCCAGCACCTGCGGGCATGCGCAGCACAAATGGCACTTCCGCTTTGCCGCCAAACATGAACCGCAGCTTGGCAGCTTGCAGGACCAGTTGCTCCATGGACAGCGTCACGAAATCCATGAACTGGATCTCCCCGATCGGTCTCATGCCGGTCAATGAGGCGCCAATGCACGCGCCGGCGATGCCCGCCTCTGAAATCGGCGTGTCCCGGACCCGCTCCTTGCCAAACTCGTCCATCAATCCGGCGGTGACACCAAATGCCCCGCCGTAGGTGCCGATATCCTCGCCTATGAGGAAGACGCGCTCGTCCCTGGACATCGCTTGCGAGAGCGCTTCGCGCAGCGCCTGAGCGTAGGTGAGGGTCCGGGTCTCAGGCATAAACTCCCTCCATCAGTGTCGCTGGGTCAGGTTCGGGACTCTCCTCGGCGAAAGCTAGGGCCTCTTCGATTAGCTCAGCGGCTTCAGCCTCAGTTTCCTCATGCTCTTCTTGGGACAACCAACCGGCTTCCATCAACTGATCCACGAACCGAGAGATTGGATCTCGCTCCTGCCATCGCTTCACCTCTTCGCGCGTACGATAGGCTTGCTGGTCACTCCTGCTGTGACCTTTCCAGCGATAGGTGATTGACTCGATCAGCGTAGGGCCTTCGCCCGCTCTGGCCCGAGCGGCGGCCCGCTTGACCGTCTGATAGACGGCGAGTAGATCGTTGCCGTCGACGGTGACGCCGGGAATGCCATAGGCGCTCGCCCGCTCGCTGATCCGGTCGATGTTGNNTGTTGAAGGCATCTCCGACCGGCATCGACATCGCGTATTGGTTATTCTCGCAAACGTAGACGACCGGAAGATCCCAAATGGAGGCCATATTGAGGGACTCGTGAAAGGCGCCTGCGTTGGCCGCCCCATCGCCGAAGAGGGTGAGGCAGACTTGATCGGTCTCTCTCAATTTGATGCTGAGGCCGACCCCCACAGAGATCGGCAGACCACCGGCGACGATGCCATNNAATATGCATCGAGCCGCCACGGCCCCGACAGTATCCGGTTTCCTTGCCCAAGAACTCGGCCATCACTCGATTGACGTCCGCCCCCCACGCGATGATATGGCCGTGCCCCCGGTGGTGGTTCAACAGATAGTCGTGGCCCGCGCGCACGGCGCTGGAGCAACCGACGGCAGTCGCCTCCTGACCGATGGAAAGGTGCATCGTGCCATGCGTCTTCCCCAACCCGTAGAGCTCCTCGGCCTTCTCTTCAAACGCGCGGATCGCCCACATTTTGCGGAGCATTTCCAGCGCTTGCTCTCGGTTGAGGTCGGCGATCTCCTCCAACCGATCCTTTTCCTTCGCTGTCTTCTCAGCCAACGTTGCTACTCCTTTCCATCACCCTGCTACCCTGTTTTCTGAAAGAGCCAATCGCGTGTGATACCAGAATTCTTGTAGGCGAGCACCCGTTCCCCAGCCGTGCTGTCCGTCACCAGAACGTCCAGGAAACCGCCTCGGAGGGCACCAAGAATGGCCACGGCCTTTCTGCCGCCTCCCGCGACCCCCACCACGGTGGTGGACCCCTCGCGAATGGCGGCCAGGTTGGCGCCGATCCTGCGACGATTCATATCAATGTCGAGAATGTTCCCGTGAATGTCGAAATGCCACGCGCAGATGTCACCAACCGCTCCCTCCCGAGCGATGGTGTCCAGGGCAGCGTCATCTAGGTAGCCGGCCCGCTTGAAGCTCGAAAGCTCAGGACGGAGCGACCCGATTCCTACGATGGCCAGGTCGGCTCGTTCGGCCGTTTGGAGCGTCTCCCTGATCCGCGGTTCCCTGTAGAGTGCATCGCGGGTATTTGTGTCTTCCACCATCAAAGGCGCAGGTAAGATTTGATAAGGAGCAGAGAGATTCTCGGCCAGGGTCCTGGCCAGCTCGGGCCCGTCGATCTTGGGGTCGCTGTCACCAGCCGAGCCGATCATCTGCACAACAGAAAGCCCCTCGGTGCGCCGAGCGGGAAGGGCATTGACGACCTCATACAGTGCAGTCCCCCAAGATAAGGCGAGCAATTGGATCGAGTCGAGCTGCTCGGCGAGGTACCTGGCGGCGAGACGCCCCAGCTGGCGCAGCATGCGCGAGTAGGGCAGGTTGCCGCGCGCAAGGACGATCGCCCTCCTGAGTCCAAATTTGGATCGGATGGCGGCTTCCAAGTCTGGTTCCCGCCTGAGCGGATAGTGGATCCGGATTTCAACGATCCCCCGTTCGTGCGCCTCCGTCAGCAGACGGGAGATTGCCGACCGGGAATAGCAGAGCTTTTGGGCGATTTCGGCCTGGGTTGCGCGATCGTCATAGTAGAGGGTCGCCACCCTCGCTAGGAGGTGGATCCGCTCCTCGCTCGCCACGCTTGCGCTCATTCCACTGACGTCTGCCCACAGTTCGCTTCCATCTTACCAGCATCATGCACAATTTTGTCCTATTTTCACAAATGTGAATGATCCTCCGCCGTCGCACATTTGTGAGGTGCCAACACATCCTGCACATCTTCTCGTGGGATACGGTGTTTAATAAGGTGAGAGGGAGGCCGACAGAGTGGTGGGAAGCTTCGCAGTAAGGGGGACCTCTCCCACGAGGATCCAGGGCCGAGGCCGCTCCAGGGCAGGTTCACCTTATGATGACATGACCTCCCTCGGCAGCCCTTGAGCGGAGCTCGATTACGGTTCCCCTTACACCATTGATCTCGGTGGAGAGCTTGAGTCACACCCGGTTGCTCAGACTACCCATATCGTCCCGATATCTTCATGGACCGATGGGCTGGCCGTGGGGTCAGCTCGAGAGGGAGTAATGTGTCATGTCACGAGGGAATGAAAAGGTTGTCGTCATTGCCTGTGGAACCGCGATCGCGACATCTACTGTCGTGGCGACCGCAATCGAAGAGGCTGCCAAGGAACAAGGGCTTCGGATCCGGACAATCCAATGCAAGGCAGCGGAAGTGCCGACGTACGCGAAAGATGCCGATCTCATCGTGGCCACGACGCCTGTCTCCGACAAGCTGGGGGTACCAGTGATCAAAGGCATGGCGTTCCTGACGGGGGTTGGCCGGGATGAGGTCTTGAATGAGATTATGGAAATCCTGAAGAAAGAGTGAGATTACGCTGCCGCCGGTTGCCGCGGGCTCTCCTGTTCCGTTGCGAGCGCCCGCAGGTCTCCAGGAAACGGAAAGGAGGTGGGGGACAAGGGAAGATGTAGAGCACAGGCGGCACTTGTGGGGCGATCTGTCCCCGTTCTTGCAATTTAGGAGGGAACGGCTATGGAATTCCTTCAAGGACTAAAGGCTCTAGTCGACGCGTTGGGCGCGACTGTCCTGTTGCCGGTCATGATCTTCATCTTTGCGAAGATCCTGGGCACGAAGACGGGACGGGCGTTCCGCTCATCCGTAACCATCGGTGTGGCTTTCGTCGGCATCAATCTCGTTATCGGGTTGATGTGGAATTCCTTGACGGATGTCTCCCAATCGATCGTCACGAACACGGGCATTGAACGCGATGTCGTCGATGTTGGCTGGCCCTCGGCCGCAGCCATTGCCTACGGTTCGTCGGTTGGTTTGTGGGTGATACCGATCGGTTTGCTGGTCAACGTGGTGATGTTGGCCCTAAGGTGGACGAAAACCCTCAATGTCGACCTCTGGAACTTCTGGCACTTCGCCTTTGCCGGTTCCCTGGTCGTAGCAGCTACCGGAAACCTGACGGTCGGGCTGCTGACGGCCGCTGTCTACGCGGCGACCATGTTGTTCTTCGCGGACTGGACCGCGAAGGCAGTGCAGGATTTCTATGACCTGCCTGGGATCTCGATCCCGCATGGGACTTCGACGCCGTATGTACCGCTTGCCATCCCCTTAAACTGGCTGCTGGACAGGGTCCCTGGCATCAAGGATATGGACGCCGACCCGGACGCGATTCAGGATCGGCTCGGTCCAACCGCCGGTGATCCGATGGTCCTCGGGCTGGTGATCGGTCTGGTACTGGGGATCATTGGGTTCCTGAACACGTGGACCGTGGACGGCAACTTCCAGGGCTTCCTCGCTGGGGTACTGAACCTCGGCGTCAACCTGGCGGCGGTGATGGTGCTGCTGCCGCGCATGGTGCGGATCTTGATGGAAGGGTTGATCCCCATCTCCGAGGCGGCGCGCGAGTTCATGCAGAGGCGGGCCTCGGGGCGAGAGGTCTATATCGGTCTGGATTCGGCCATCTTGATCGGCCATCCAGCCGTCATCTCGAGCGCCTTGCTGCTGGTGCCGATCGCGATCCTGCTCTCGGTGATCCTGCCAGGAAACCGAGTTCTCTTGTTCGCAGACCTGGCCGTGATTCCCTTTGTGATCGCGATGTTCGGTCCGATCACGCGGGGGAACGTGGTCCGCACCGTGATCATCGGGACGGTAGCGCTGGCGATCGGTTTCTACGTCGGCAATGCCTTGGCCCCGCTGATGACGGACGCGGCAGTGGCAGCGAACTTCGAAATCCCGGAGAACGCTGTTCAGATCACGAGCATCGCGGACGGCTTCATCTGGCTGCCTTGGTTTTTCCTGGTGTTGGGTCGGATTGGCTACGTGGGCATCGCCATCGGCCTGGTGGCNNTACTTCTATCTGAGAAACCAGGGAACGTGGGAGCGACTGGCTGGGGGACCGCCCTCCCCCGAAGTTCCCATGGGGGCGCCGGCGGGCGACTGAGGTTCCAGCTACGAAACTGAACGTGAGTAATGTGACGGTCAGGGAGCATGGGTTCAGCCAGTCCATGCTCCCTGGCCTGTGAGGTCAGGCAGCCGTGGTACGAACGATCCTTGAGTCGATTCTCGGCCCCTTGGGCATCTCTGTCCTGGATGCCTATTATGAACACAGTCTTCCGATCAATGCCGTTGTGCTTCTCTATGGGCTTGTCATGTTGGTGGCCTGGAGCAATCTTTCAAGGGCGCGTTCGTATCTCGTGGGATCGGTATCCAAACAACTGGAGTCGAACGGTCGAGCAGGCAGAAAGATGCGAGTTGAGGCAGCCCGGCGGGTGGTCGACATCCCATACGAAGAGGCCCTGAATCTTGTGAGGATCCCCCTAGTCGCACCGTGGTCGGCCCTCGTCCCACGCCGAGCCGGCAGAGCAGTGATTGAAGGGCTTTTACCCGCAAGGGAGATCGTCGCCGAAGCCCTCGATCGAATGGATTCCCTTTCAGACAGAGACGGGGATTTGCTGGCCAGAAGGCGACAGTGGTGGCGCTAACCGCCGCAACTGTCAAGCGACAGCTTCTCCAAAGCGGATGATCACCTTGGCCGTGTGGCGCACGCCGTCCACGAAGTGTTTGATCACCATATTCTCATCGGGCGCGTGCACTCGGCTCCCGGGGTAGCCAACCCCCGCGGTCGCCACCGGCGTCCCCAGGTGTTCTAGGAAAGGATGGATCGGGCCGGATCCGCCCGATAGTGGGTGGATGATCTGCGGCTGCCCGTAGACCTCGCGAGCGGTCTCGGCGACAAGCTGCAGGAAAGGATGGTCGGGGTCTGTGCGGCCAGGCGGCTCGCCGGCCAAGTCGATGATTTCGAGGTCCTCGAACCCGCGCTCGTCAAGGTGCCGGCGCAGCTGCGTCAGCACCTCGTGCGGGCGCTGGTCTGGCACCAGACGGAAGTCGACTTTGGCAAACGCTTCCGCCGGCAGCACCGTCTTGCTCCCCACCCCTTCGTAGCCGCCCGACAGCCCACAGACGGTGCAGGTCGGCGAGAAGACCTTCTCCCGCTGGAAATCGAGTCCGCCCTCAAGCCCCTTCAAGAAGCCGCTGAGCCCGTAGCGCTCGAGCAGATCGCCGGAGTCGTCTGGCAGCTCTGCGAGGAGTTCCAGGTCGCGCGCTGACGGCGGGATCACGCGATCGTAGAAACCCGGCAGGCGGATCTGCTCGTCCTGCCCCTTGAGCGAAGCCACGGCCCAGATCAGGCGCCAGGCGGCGTTGGGGAAGATGGAGCCTGCCAGCCCTGAGTGGGCGTCACGATCGGCGGTACGGGCGCGCAGCTCGACGTACTGAATGCCGCGCAGGCCGGCGTGAAGAACCGGTCGCCCCTCATGGTCAACGCCGCCAAACTCCCAAAGGCAGGCGTCGGCTGTCAGTCGATCCCGCTCGGCCCGGATGAACTCCTCCAAGTGGGGGCTGCCGACTTCTTCCTCGCCTTCGATCAGGAATTTCACGTTGCAGGGGAGCTCCTCCTCGACGTCGAGAAGTGCATCGATCGCAGCCAACCGGCATTGGATGTGGCCTTTGTCGTCGCTGACGCCGCGGGCGTACATCTTGCCGTCCCGGACCGTCGGTTCAAACGGGGGTGTCCGCCAAAGCTCCAGAGGTTCCGGCGGCTGGACGTCATAGTGGTTGTAGAAGAGCAGGGTGCGGTTGGAGCGTCCAGTCCGCTCCCCATAGACTACGGGGTGGCCGCCCGTGGGGAGGATGTCAACGGCGAAGTCCCTTTCCTCCAGCATCGAGGCCACCAGGCGGGCGCAGGCCTCCATCCCTTGGTTCTGCGTCGCGATGCTCGGCTGCGCACAGAGGCGGGAGAGCTGCTCCAACTGATGATCGAGCTGGCGGTCGATGGCTTCGTCGAGTTTTGCGGCGGTTCCCATGAGTCCCCTCTTTCAATCAGCAGCCCCTGCAGTCTCTCGTTTGGCCCCACCCGAATTGCGCCGACAGATTACCACATCTATAATCTGTGCGACCAGCGGGAGGCGCGCATGCAACTCATCGATATTTCCGTCGGCGTTTCCCCCGACCTTCCCGTCTGGCCCGGCGATCCTGCGATTGAGCTGACGCCGCTGGCCTCGATGGACGAGGGGGATGAGGCCAATGTCACGAAGCTGTCCGCCGGCGTGCACGTCGGCACCCACGTCGACGCGCCCCGCCATTTCATCGCGGGTGGTAGAGGGGTGGACGAGCTGCCGCTGGACGTGCTCATCGGTCGGGCGCTGGTGGTCGAGCTGCCGGCAGCAGATGTGATCAGTGAGGAGGCGCTCGACGGCGCTGGCATCCCCGAGGGGATCGACAGGTTGCTCTTCAAGACCCGCAACTCCAACCTCTGGGCCACCTCGCCGGATGTCTTCCGGAAGGATTTTGTCGCTGTCGATGAGGGCGGCGCGGCTTGGCTGGTGGACCATGGCGTCCGCCTGGTGGGGGTGGACTACCTATCCGTGGCGCCATGGGGAAAGGCTGTGCCCACGCACCAACGGTTGCTGGGAGCGGACGTGGTCATCGTCGAAGGCCTCAACCTGAGCGCGGCGGAACCAGGTTCGTATCAACTCTACTGCTTGCCCGTCAAACTGCTCGGCTGTGACGGTGCGCCCGCCCGGGCGCTGCTGGGTCGCGACGGTTAGAAGGGAGCTCCGATGCCCGTCGAAGCTAGCCAAACTCTGATCATCATTGTCATTCTCCTCGGCTTGATCGCCATGCTTCTGGTGGCGTGGCGCGTCAATGTCCGCCGGCAGTTGGAGGATCAGCCGCCGGCGATGGCTCCGAGCCAAAGGGAGCTGAGCGAAGCGCGCCTCGACCCCGGTGAGGAAATCGCCGAGCCCGTCATCGAACAGATTGAGTCGATGGTCCACGCACGGTTGGCCGGAGAGTCCGGTGTGGACGCTTCTTCCCTTGATTTCGGGGCCAATGTGGACGGCAGCCTGGCCATCTGGTACCGCGGCACAAAGTATGAATCCGTCGAGCAGATCCCCGAGCCGCGCGTGCGGCGGGCGGTCAGAGAGGCTGTCGAAGCCTTCAACCGGCCATCCGGCCGTAGCCCGTGACTTCCTCGCTCGACCTGCACGGCATCTTCCCTGCAATCCCGACACCTTTTGGGCGCGATGGTGCCATCGAGTTTGAGGCGTTGAGGGAGAACTTGGCGCGTTGGCATGCGGAGCCCTTCGCGGGCTACGTCGTTGGAGGGTCAAACGGCGAGTTCGTACTTCTGACGGACGATGAGCGCGTGGCCGTGGTTGGCGCCGCGCGCCAGGCGATCCCCTCCGGCCGACTTTTGCTGGCGGGGGCGGGGGCGCAATCGACGGCGCGAACACTCTCGCTGGCCGAGCGGATGGCCGACGAAGGGGCTGATGCCCTGCTCGTCGTGACGCCCAGCTATTATCGCGGTCTGATGTCGGTTGAGGTCCTGGTCGAGCACTACGAGGCCGTGGCCGACGCATCCTCGGTGCCTGTCGTCCTCTACAATGTCCCGGCCAGCACGGGCCTCAATATGCCCATCGAGGCCATCGTCCAACTTGTGGAGCATCCGAATATCATCGGCATGAAGGACAGCAGCGGGGAGCTGGTGCGCTTGGCAGAGATCGTCGAGCGGACGCCAGACGACTTTCAGCTATTGGCAGGCTCGGGAAGTTTCCTGCTGCCGGCTTTGGCAGTCGGCGCGGTCGGCGCGGTCGGAGTGATCGCCGCGCTTGCCAACATCGCGGCGCGCCCCCTACACGAATTAATCACAAGCTTTGAAAGCGGTGACCGGGCGAAGGCGCAAGCTCTTCAGGCCAATTTGCTGGCCCCCAATCTGGCGGTGACAGCGCAATTCGGCGTGCCAGGCCTTAAGGCCGCCCTCGATATGCTTGGATACTACGGTGGTCCACCACGCCGGCCGCTGTTGCCCCTAGCGGAAGAAGAAAAGGAACAAGTGGCGGGTGTCCTGCGGAAGGCCGGCCTCTTGGACGCTTGAAGCCTACTCCTTTACTAGCGAGATCGACCAGCGGTTGGGACAAGACAAGACCTCGCTCAGCTTCCGTATTGAGGGCCAGGGATCAGATTCAAACCTTCTCGTCGCATCGGGCCGGTTCCTCGCGCAAATTCTAGCGCCTCGCGGTCCATGCGCCCCCAGGCGTTCACGCTGGGCAAGCACGCCCTTGCACCGTGGATTGACAGTGCGCGATCTGAGCCGGACCAACAGCATCCATCCTTCTCCTGCAACTTTGCCCTTTCACTGAGCTCCTTGTCAGAGAGGCAGGCAGGATGGACTGGATTCGGCTCCGGCTTTAGAATGCCTGTGTTCCGTGCATGCCTTGGCCGTGGAAGATCGGTCTCTATGGCCGGCTCCAACGTCCGGAAGCCGGCACCTCTATTGGTTCNNCCGAAGAGGGCCGCGCTCTCCCATCTGGACGAGGGCAAGACTGGTCGGCCGAGGGCAAATAGCTGAACAGAGGGATATGAGAAATCTAGAAAACAGCTCTGAAATCACGGGTACGAGAAGGAGATCACGGTTCCCGATCCGGCAGCTGACCCTGCTGGTCGTTGTGCTGCTGGCGCTTGGGCTTGGATTCGCCTTTGGCAATGATTACGGCAGCTCCACCGACGAGCCCTCCAACGCGCTGGTTGGGAAGGATGCGCTGAAGGCGTTCCGCGACCGGCACGGATACCTCGACTATCTGGAGCACAAGGAAGTCCTGGCGCACCATGGCCCTTCCTATTTCATCGTGTATCACGTGGCCTCCAACTTTTTCGATCGGCTCATCCCTGGCTGGCACGAGATTGACGGCCGGCATTTCACCAATTACCTGACTCACCTCATGGGCGCCATTTTCTTCTACTATCTCGCCCGCCGATTTCTAGAATGGCCCTATGCCTTGCTGAGCGCAGTTTTCTTCGCTACCCAGCCGATGCTGCTGGGCCACGCGTTCATCAATCAGAAGGACACTCCCTTTATGGCCTTCTTCATCGCGTGCGTGGCTATCGGAATGATCGCGGCGGATCGGGTGGCAAGGGCCAGCCCCTCGAGGGAGGGGGAAGGCGACTCCCTGTGGCGTATGTATCAGGATGAGTGGAAGAGTCTGTCTTCGGTGCCAAAGGGGGTGGCTGTCGCAGTCGCCACCGCATCGCTGATCTTGGTGGTGGACGTGCTCTTCTTGCAAAATCTCCTGCAGTGGGCGAAGCAGGTGCTCACAGCTGCCTACAGCGGCCAAGCCTGGGGGCCGATCAATCAGCTCTTCCAGACCGTTGCTGAGGATGCCAGCACCGCCACTCTTGACGATTACCTCTTCCGNNATGGCTCTACTGGCGCTCCCGGATGTTGCTTTTCGTTTTGGCCTTGCTGCCCGTCGCCGTCGCGACGGTGTTGCTGATGCCACGCTCGAGCAAGCTTCTTTGGCGACGCTACCGTCGCCCCAGTCTATGGGTTCTCTTGTCGGGCGTCTTGCTGGGATTTACGATTTCCATCCGCCCCGTCGGCGGTCTTGCCGGGATCCTGGTGAGCTTGTACTGGTTGAGAAAACTGAAGCTGCGCGCCGCCGGACTCCTCTTCGGCTACTGGGTCATCAGTGGCATGGCCATGTACATCACCTGGCCTTACCTATGGCCGGCCCCATTGCAGCGGTCGATCGCCAGCGTTGCTTTTACAGGGGGCTTCAACAAGGCCACCCTGTACTTAGGGCGGCTGGTGTTCTCGAAGAGCCTTCCGTGGCACTACTTTCCGGTGCTGGCGACCCTGGAGTTGACAGAGCCCACCATCCCTTTGTTCTTGCTGGGAACGGGGGTCACGGTTCGGGGATGGCGGCGCCGGGGATGGGACTCGACAGTTCTCTTGGTCCTGATGCTATGGTTTGCCTTCCCGCTGGTGGGATTGTTGGCTTTCCATCTGAGCGTCTACGGCAACCTCCGTCATCTGCTCTTTGTCCTCGTGCCGATGCTGTTGATGGCCGGCATCGGCATCCGGGCCATCTTGCGCTGGCTGCCGAATCAGTGGCTTCGGGTTGGAGTCGGCGGTCTACTGTTCCTTCCGAGCCTGCTCGGGATCATCCAAATGCACCCCTATGAGTACGGGTATTTCAACAGCTTCTCAGGGGGGCCTGAGGTGGCCTCCCAGAATTTTCTCATCGATCGATGGTGCACTTCCTACCGGGAGGCCATGCGCTACGTCAACGAGCATGCTTATCAGAACGCCATCATCTCCCCACTCTACACGGACGAGGTCGTCCCCGCGATCGCGCGGGAGGACCTGGTCATCAGCGATCGGGATGTGGATGCGCTCCCCAACGCAGCCTATCACTTGACCTGCGCTTTCTTCATCGGGGGGGAAGGCTACAAGGACCCGGGCGAGTGGTATCGCGTGCACACCGTCGAACGCTCCGGGGCCGTGCTCGCGGAGATCTATCGACAGCTGACGGTCCCCCCCTGGTACCCATAGCATCCGACCATCACTTCCGGAGGGGAGGGTCGATCCCATCATGGCCCCCATCCTCCGACCGAATTGCGCCCGGCCACGATCTGGCCGGCACTATCGCGGGGCGTACTTTGTGTCGGCCCGCTCAACGCCTGTAGAGACGTAACATGCTACACCTCTACATCTCCTTGAAATTCTGTTTGGCTTTGCAGGGTTTGAGACGACCTTCGGTGTAGTCTCGCCTACAGCTGCCCGGAGCTGCCCCAGTCTTCGAGCAATGCCTGGTACTCCGCATCCTCATAGCGCTCGAGCCGAAACCAGGGCTCATACGCGGGGAGATCAGCGCCCACGACGTGCGCCGCCATCAATTCGCCAGCCGCCGGGGAGGCCATCAGGCCAAAGCCAGAAAGGGCACCGATCAAGTAGGCACCCTCGACGGGCAGGGGGCATACCAGAGGCCGATTCTCCTCGGTCTTCGCGTAGTAACCGCCATCGACAAAGGGCCGTGGGATGTGGTCAAAATACTGCTTCAGCGCCGGCACCATGGTAGACAAGCCTCGCAGGGCGATCTCCGGATAAAACTTCTCGTCAATAGGAGGGGGGAACGCGGGTTCGACGGGCTCGGTGTCGTACGTCCAGAGCATGAGGATAATCGGGCTGCTTTCGGGTCCCTCGGGTCGGGTGTGGACCCCGGCCGGGAAGGGATCGAGCAACCACCGGAACTCGGCGTCTGATCGGAAGTCATCTTTTTCCTGCTCGCTCCACGGCAGGCGCTGCGGATCGGACCAAATGAGTAAAGGTGCCTCGCGCGGCACGGCGCGCGCATGGTCTTCGATGGAAACCTTGGCATGGAGTTCACAGTAGATGGGCAGGTCCAAGCCCATCATGGCAGCGACCTCGTTGCACTTGGGCCCGGCGGCTGTGACGAAGCGATCGACTTCGTAGTGCACGGGACCGCCACGCGTGGCGACCTGGACAGTTTGCACGCGGCCGCCCGGGGCATCGACCCGCTCGACGCGACCCGAAATCAGCTCGGCTCCATGGGCCAGCGCTTCTTCCAGCAGGTATGTTCCAAGCTGCTGCGCGCTGAACCAGCCGCATCGACGGGTGTGCAGCACGGCCGATGTCTCTTCATTTAAGANNTTAAGAATGGGAAATGGCGGCGGATGAGAGACTGGCTCAGCATCAAATCCGCGCCCATTGGCAGGTCATGATAGCCCTCGGCGGGGGCTGGAGTATAGGTTGGATCGGCCGGTTCCCCCCGATGGATGCGCAGCGGCCCCGCCCCCAGACTGCTGATTTCTTCCCCCAATTCCAAGTAGGTTTGGGCCTGTTCCTCGCGGGCGGTGGCAAACAGATATCCCCGGCGGTTGAGCAAGAACGCATTGCCGCTTTGATCGGCCCATGTCTCGAGCAGGTCAATGCTGCGGTTCATGAGTTCGACCATTGCTTGACCGGGGCCCGGCCACCAGTTGCGGTAGCACTCTGTTGATTTGTCGCTGGTGAGGGAGAGGGGCGGTCGTTCGTCCACCAGGATCACATCGCGCACGCCATGGCTCGCGGTCAGATGATAGGCGGTAGAAATGCCGGCGATGCCGGCCCCGCAGATGAGGACGTCGGCACCTCTAGCCACGGGAGGATCTTCCGAGGGTGCATACCGACCCTCGGCGGGCTGAGAGCTCGCCACCGGTCACCGGGAGGCTTGCTCCCAAATGGTCCGGAAGCGGGCGCTGGTCTGACGGTCGGGGGTCAGCGGCGGATCGGGCGCCATCCGACTCGCGATCGCGCGCAGGGGTTCGCCAGATTCGGGATGGACGTGCCCGCCGGCGACCTCAGCCAGAGTAACCGCCAGGTACGGCCTCTCGAAGATGTCGGGATCCGGGATGCGGAAATCCTCCTCTTGGATGATCCTGTCGCCATAAAGACAGATGTCAAGATCGATGGGCCGGGGCGCATAGCGTTCCGCCGATCGGACCCGTCCGAGTTCCCCTTCCAGCTCACGAAGCCTGGCTCGCAGTTGGTGCGGATTGAGGTCGGTGCGGAGGGCGACGGCCGCATTCAAGAAGGGAGGTTGACCGCGCGGGCCGAACGGCGCGGTTCGGTAGACGGTGGAGACCGCCTCCAACGTGCCCAGATCCCGCAGGGATTGCAGGCCCCGCGGGAGGTAGTCCTCGGGGGCCACGTTGGAACCCATCTCGATGAGCGCTAATTCACTCAAGGCCTTCCCGCGCTCGCTCGATTTCGACACCGACGGAGCGAGCGAAGCGCACGGCCCCGGGCTTCTCGACGCGCACTTTCGCCCGGACCACCCGATTTTCCCGCAGGCAGATGCGGGCCAGGTCTGTGGCGAGCGCTTCGACGGTAAATGGCTCGTGGCTTTCCACGTGCTCGATGATCCCTTTGGTCACGGTCCTGTAGTTGACCGTGTCCTCGATCGCGTCGCTCTCGGCGGCGGCGCGGGTGTCGGTGGTCAGGATGATGTTGATCAGGATATCCTGTTCCACTTCGCGTTCCCAATCGTTGATGCCGATGACCGTGCGCAATAGCAGGTCTCGGATGATGACTTGATCTTCGACCATGGTCACTCCCCGTGCAGGATAGGTCAGAGTCAAACGAGCTGCNNCCGGCCATGAGGAAGAGAAGGGCCTCAGCCGCCTCCTCCGGTGATCCCCAGCGTCCGGCCGGGACCGGCTCAATAATGTCTTCCTCTTCTTCGGGCCCGGCGCCAGCGGGTGGAAGAATGGCACCCAAGGCCAAGCCATTGACCCGCATGTTCGGCGCATAGGCCTGGGCGAGGCTGCGGGTGGCGGCTGCTAGGCCCGCTTTGGCGATGGTGTAGGCGAAGTGGTCTGGGCCCGGACGAAGGGCCCGCCAGTCGAGCAGATTGACAGCCGCGCCGGATTCCCCTTCCAAATTGGCGGCCAGCCTCTGAATCAGCATGACGGGCGCGCGCAGATTTACGTCCATGTTCCTCTGCCAAATGTCGGGTGTCGTCTCGGCCGCCCCCACCGACTCGAAAACGGAGGCATTGTTAACCAGCAGTTGGATCGCCCCCAGGGAGTCCGTGGCACGAGAGAACAGGCCCGCGGTCTCCTCCAAGTTGGACAGGTCAGCTCGCAGGGTGGCGGCCTCTTGGCCGGCCTCCCGGACGAGCCGAGCCGTCTTCTCGGCTGGGCCCTCCGATCGGTGAAAGTGGACGACGACGTCCGCTCCGGCCTGGGCCAGGGTTACGGCGAATTCACGACCTAGGCGGAGCCCTCCTCCGGTCACCAAGGCACCCATTCCGAGCAGCGGTTGGGTGTCTGCCATGGGTTCATTGTACTGAGAGATGGCTTACCGGCCAACAACCTTCACTATGGTAGGATGCAAGAAATCTCTCGGAAGAATCATACGGCCATTTGGAGGCACAGGAAAGAGCCATGGACACAGAAATCGAGGCCGCGGCCGAACTGCTAGGTGGCGTGGGGGTTGCCCGGAAGGAAATTGAGATCGCGGTCGAGGGGCTGCTGAATGCCTTTGGGGAAGATGTCAGCCGCGAAGGTCTTGAGGAGACACCTCAGCGGGTCGCTCGCATGTACGATGAGCTGCTCGTCGGTTATCGCGTCGATCCGGAGCAATTGGTCAATGAGGCGCTCTTCGATGTCGACTACACGGAGATGGTGGTCGTCAAGGACATCGACTTCTACAGCCTCTGCGAGCACCACATGCTGC
>JABAHQ010008224.1_pt1 | contig 18017 bp, 16 predicted proteins | sample 7062091 | NCBI WGS metagenome assembly JABAHQ01 (sample SAMN14534359, study PRJNA622989) | marine sediment metagenome | biome: marine biome [ENVO:00000428]; feature: marine pelagic biome [ENVO:01000023]; material: deep marine sediment [ENVO:00002113] | place: India: Gulf of Kutch | collected...
TTTTAAGACCAGGCAAGCAAATACTACCGGGGCTGCATCCGAATCGCCCCATCCAGCCGGATCGTAGTGCCATTGATATACCCGTTACGCACAACCTCAAGCGCCATGCTGGCGTACTCCTCGGAGTGACCCAGGCGCGGCGGGAACGGCACCATTTTGCCCAGGGCCTCTTTCATTTCCGGGGTGGCCCGGGACATGGCCGGGGTGTCGAAGATGCCGGGTTGCAGGGTGTTGCAGCGAATGCCCTCTTTCGACAGGTCCCGGGCGATGGTCAGGGTCATGCCATTGATCGCGGCCTTGGCCGCCGAATAGGCCGCCTGCCCCATCTGGCCTTCGGTGGCCGCGGCAGAGGCGGTGTTGATCAGCACACCGCGCTCGCCGTCGATGGGGTCCAGTTCCATCATGCCCGCCGAGGCGCGAGTTATGCAGCGGAAAGTGCCCACGGTGTTGAGTTTCAACACCCACTCGAAATCCTCGCTGGGGAAGATCTTGATCTCGCCGGTTTTCTTGTCGCGCTTGGCGGTGACGATGGCGTTACCACCGCCGGCACAGCACACCAGTACCCGCTCCTGGCCGTTGGCCTCCCGGGCTTTGGCGAAGGCGGCATCGACGCTGTCATCGGACAGTACGTCCACCTGGCAGAAAACCGAGCCGGTTTCGGCGGCGGCTTTTTCACCGGTTTCCTCGTTCATGTCAAAAATAGCGACCTTCGCGCCGGCTTCCCGCAACGCCTTGACCGTGGCCAAACCCAGGCCCGACGCGCCCCCGGTCACCACCGCGGCTAATGAGGAATCGATTTTCATGTGCTAGTCTCCCGATTTGATTTTGGGGCGACGCGGTGCCGCCTGCTGCTTTATTCAATAAGCTTCTTATCCGACGAAAATCCCGGATTCTATACTCTAGAAACCCGTCTATACAACACTAGTGTTGAACAGTATAATCCCCGGCTCACAATAATTGGAGGAGCGCACATGGCACAAGTAATGAAAGGGGTCAGAGTCCTCGAAGTGGCGCAATTTACCTTTGTTCCCGCGGCAGGTGCGATCCTGGCCGACTGGGGCGCCGACGTGATCAAGATNNGGTGCGCGGCGATACCCAGCGCGGCTTCGTCAAACTGGGTGGTATGGATGTCAATCCGAACCGCAGCCCTTTTATCGAGCATCCCAACCGGGGCAAGCGCAGTGTCGGTGTCGATATCTCCACTGAAGCAGGCATGGAGGTGATTTACGAGCTGGCCAAACACGCCGATGTGTTCCTCACCAACTACCGCCCCAGCCAGCGCCAGAAAATGAAGTTCGATATCGAACATATTCGCGCGATCAACCCCAACATTATTTACGCCCGCGGCAGCGCCTTTGGCGACAAGGGCCCCGAGCGCGACACCGGCGGTTTCGACGGCACCGCGTTCTGGAACCGCAGCGGTATCGCCCATGCCATGACTCCCGAGGAGCTGGACGGGCCGCTGTCCCAGGGTATCCCGGCCTTCGGCGACTCCATCGGCGGCATGAACATCGCCGGGGGCATCGCCGCGGCACTGTTCCACCGCGAGCGCACGGGTGAGACGACCGAACTGGATGTTTCGCTGTTGAGCACCGCCTGGTGGGCCGCCGGTACCTCCATCGATATGGGCGTGGACGGCAGCGAAATCATGCGCAACCGCATGCCCGCCTCCGGCGCCAACCCCAATAACCCGCTGATGGGTAACTACTACACCTCCGACAACGAAACCATCAACATGTGTACCCTCACGCCGGGGCCTCACATCAAGAGTTTCTTCGAGCACATCGGGCGCCCGGAGCTGGCGGAGGACGAACGCTTCTCCACTGCTGAAGCCCTGATGAAAAACTGGGAGGCGGCCAGCCCCTACATCGTCGAGGCTTTCGCCCAAAAACCCCTGACTTACTGGCGCGAACACCTGAAGACCTATTCCGGCCAGTGGGCGCCGGTACAGAGCCTGAAGGACATCGCCACCGACGAGCAGGCCCTGGCCAACGACATGTTTTTTGAAGTGGAGGCCGCCGACGGCGGCGATCCGGTCAAACTGGTTCGCGGTCCGGTACAATTCAACCACGAGCCGGTTCAAACCGAACGTGCGCCCCAGGCATCCGAGCACACCGAAATTGTGCTGATGGAAATGGGCATGGAATGGGATCAGATTGAGAGCCTGAAAGAAAAAGGCGCCATTGCTTAACTGTTTAACTTTTATAACGAGAGAGCTATGAAACCCGGAACGAAACTGAAAAGCACTGTATGTGATACCGAAGTCATGGTCATTCGCGGCAGCGAAGGCCAGGTGGAATGCGGCGGCGCGCCCATGGCCGAAGAGCGCCCCGGCGAAGCTGGCGAAGTCGACGCCAACTTCGCCGAAGGCACCCAGATGGGCAAGCGCTACGTCGATGAAGCGGGCACCATTGAGCTGCTGTGCGTCAAACCCGGCAAAGGCTCACTGTCGGTCGACGGCACGGCACTGCAATTGAAAGACGCGAAACCCCTGCCATCCTCCGACTGATCATCACCGAATTATGAACGTATATCTGATTCTGCAAATGGCGGCGGATGCCGCCCCGGAGCGCGTGGGCCTGGTCTGCGAAGGCAAACGCTGGACCTACGGCGACTTGGCCAATGCCGCCAAGGGCGCTGCGGANNAGCAGCGAGGCCGCGCCCATTGCCCTGTTCGGCGCCGCGCTCGCCGGCATTCCCTATGTGCCGCTGAACTACCGGCTGGCGGATGCAGACCTGGGCGCCCTGCTGGACCGCATTGCGCCGGGCTATATCATCGGTGATGTGGAACGCACCAACCGCCTGAGCCAGGGCCATACCTGTAAGAACCGCGCCGGATTCGTGGAAGCGGCACAGGCCGCGGCGGAAAACGCCTCGGGTGAAGAGCGCGAAGGCGAAGGTATTGCCGCGCAGATTTTCACCAGCGGCACCACCGCCGCGCCCAAGGCCGCGCTGCTGCGTCACTCCAACCTGCTGGGCTACATCCTGGGAACGGTGGAGTTCATGTCCGCCGCCGAGGAGGACGCCCAGCTGGTTTGTGTGCCGCCCTACCACATTGCCGGCATCTCCGCGCTGCTGAGCTCGATCTATGCAATGCGGCGGATCGTCCTGCTGCCCTCCTTCGACCCGGACGAGTGGCTCAGGCTGGTATCCACGGAAGGGGTCACCAACGCCTTCCTGGTGCCCACCATGTTATCGCGCATTATCCTGCGCCTGGACGAGGGCGTCGAGGCGGATCTTTCCTCGGTGCGCGCCATCGCCTACGGCGGTGGACGCATGCCGCTGGAATTGATTGACCGCGCGCTGGACCTGTTCCCAGGCACCGACTTCACCAATGCCTACGGGCTTACCGAAACCAGCTCGACCATTGCCTTGCTGAGCCCGGACGACCACCGGGTCGCCCACCAGTCCGATGACCCGGCGGTCAAAGCCCGCCTGGGTTCGGTAGGCAAACCCCTGCCCACCGTGGAACTGGAAATCCGCGACGAGGATGGCAACACCTTGCCTCCGGGCCAACGTGGCGAAATCTACGTGCGCGGTGAACAGGTCTCGGGCGAGTATCGCGAGCGCAGTGCCCTGGATGCCGAGGGCTGGTTCCCGACCCGGGACGCCGGCTATCTGGACGAAGAGGGCTATCTGTTTCTGGCCGGCCGCGCGGATGACGTGATCGTGCGCGGCGGGGAAAATATTTCCCCCGGGGAGATCGAGGACGTTCTGGCCACGCACCCGGCCATTGCGGACCAGGTCGCCGTTGGCGCACCTTCCGCGGAATGGGGCGAGACCGTGGCCGTCGCCGTGGTGATCCGTCCCGGCCACGAAACACCCGGCGACGACGAGCTGCGGCAAATGGTGCGCGATCGTTTGCGCTCGTCGNNGTGGACGAATTGCCCTACAACGAAATGGGGAAATTACTGCGTCGCGAAGTGAAAAAGCTATTTCAGGCCTGAGACCCGAAGCCGGCAGCCAGTAAAGTGTGAGCGTCCTTATCCAAGTGTCGCGCCTTAACTTCCGTATCGGGGCAATGCCCCGGTGCCGGCGTCGAACCCCAAGCGGGCGTCCGGCCACCAACCAACGGCACGGCCGGCCCCCGCTTCTCCCAGTCAATTTGTTACATAGCATTGTCATGCTGACCGGTTTATTCTGTGCGGCTGACAGATGGGCCGGTACGTTCTCAGCCCCAACAGTGAGCCGACGGTATGGCACGATACCGAACGGGAGGCAGTATCGATGAAAAACTTCAATGAATGGGTCAGCTCCATCGCCGAGGCGGGTCGCGAGCTCATTCCGGGAATCGGCCGCCAGGGCAAGAAACGGACCCTTCCCAACCTGTGCCACGAACTGTGTACCAGCAAGGGCGAGGCCATGGGTACCGCACTCGCTGACGAAGTGGTCAAAGCTTACAAGGCGCTCAATGCCGACGGGCGCATCGCGTTTTACGACATGCTGTATCGCGAATTCAGTGCGGACCCGGACGAGATTCTCGAATGCGCTGAAGCCTTCAAGGAAAAACAGGACCGCGCTACGTATACGGCTCTGAGCAAAGCCATTGAATCGCCGCGACTGACACTGTTTCGCAGTATCAATATGGCACCCCAGGGCACTGCCACTTTGATCCAGATGCGCGAGCACCTGCTGCGCCAGTTAAAACTGCACCCGGAATTCTCGGGCATCGACGAGGACCTCAAACACCTGCTGGCCAGCTGGTTTAACCGCGGCTTTCTGTCGCTGGAACGTATCAGCTGGCAGACGCCCGCCCACGTGCTGGAAAAACTTATCGCCTATGAAGCGGTCCATGAAATGACGGGCTGGGATGACCTGCGCCGACGTCTGGCCGAGGATCGTCGCTGCTTTGCCTTTTTCCATCCCGCACTGGAAGACGAACCACTGATCTTCGTTCAGGTCGCACTGGTCAAGGGTATGGCGGGCAATATCCAGGAGCTTCTCGCCCGGCCGGTTATCGAAAGCGATGACCCCAAGCCCAAAGCTAAGAGCAACGGCAGCCAGGGCGAGCACCCGCAGCCGGATTTCGACACGGCGATCTTCTACAGCATCAGCAATTGCCAGGCCGGGCTCAAGGGCATCTCCTTCGGCAACTTTCTGATCAAACAGGTCGTGCTGGAGCTGCGCAACGAATTCCCGCAACTGAAACAGTTCGCGACTCTGTCTCCCATACCCGGCTTCCGTCGCTGGCTGGACGCGGAAATTGAAAACCCCGAAAGCACGATTATCACGGACGAAAACCGCAAACACCTTAAGTTGTTGGACTCTCCCACCTGGACCGACGATCCGGCCTGTTGTGAGATCCTCCAGCCCCTGCTCACCCGCCTGTGCGCCCACTATCTGTACCATGCCAAGAAACAAAATGGTCCGCTGGACCCGGTGGCCCGTTTTCACCTCGGCAACGGCGCCGAAATCGCACGCCTTAACTGGCTCGGCGACCGTTCCGCCAATGGCTTAAATCAATCGGCCGGCATGTTGGTCAACTACGCCTATGTGCTGAAAAACGTGGAAAAGAACCATGAAGCGTTCGTCAACGAGGGGCGTATTGCGGTCTCTTCCGAATTCCAGAAGTTACTCAAATAGCGCGTCCCGAAAGAATAGGTTTGTCCTGCAACGATAATAAGCTTTTCGGTAATTACCCACCGGCGTACCATCTGAACGAACTTTAAGTTGACGCTTTCAAAGTACGCCGCCTAGTATGGCACCACGATAATCAATAATCAGGCCCCGAAGTGATCGCCACAAACGGGTACNNCCGCCACGGGCCTGGATGATTTCGGCCCCGATACGTTTCTCGAAGGCCTGGAGATTCTCGTCAATGCACTGCGTCGGGAGGCCCACCTCAATACCCTGGGAGAGCAGGTTATTCACCAGCGTATCGTCGGCCACCTGAAACAGCGTCTGCAAATCGAGGATTGGTATCGACGCCACCCCGAAATCGATGACGTGCCCATCGAGCAACCCCTAATCGGTTTGAGCCTGCCCCGCACGGGATCCACGGCCCTGTCCTTTCTACTGGCCGAGGACCCCAATGCCCGCTCTCTGCGCCGCTGGGAAGCGGCTCAGCCCTGCCCGCCACCTTCGACGGTACAGGGGGAAGATCCGCGCCTGGAACAGGATCGGGCGGCACAAAAGGCGACAGGGATGAAATCCCATGTTCCCAGTGGTGAAACCGCCCCCGCCGAGTGTCAGGACCTGATGGCACTGGATTTTAAATCCCAGATCTTCCAGGCGTTTGCCCAGATACCCAGCTACTCGGACTGGTTACTGGAGGCGGATCTGACGTCCACTTATCTTTACGAACGTCGCGCACTGAAACTGTTGCAGTGGGGCTTTCCCTCGAAGCCCTGGCGCCTCAAGTGCCCCACGCACCTGATTTATCTGGATTACCTGGATGCGGCTTTTCCCGACGCCCGCTTCGTCATGACTCACAGGGATCCGGCGGATGTCATGATGTCAGTAGTTAATGTCTATTACGACATTGTCAGCAACTTCACCGACCAGCCCGATGTCGACTATCTCGCGGAGCTCAACCTCCAACACTGGTCGGAAGGAATGCGTCGCGCGCTACGCTTTCGTGACAACCCGGACAACAACGCCCGCTTTTACGATATTCATTTTCGGGCGATGCACGAAGGTCCCGTGGGCCAGGTGCGTGGACTTTACCAATGGCTGGATGAGCCAGTCTCCGAGCCATTCGAAGCCGGCATGACGCGGTGGTGGCAACACAATGCTGAAACCCGCGACCCCTCCGCCGAGCGCGACGCTGCCGCCTATAACATGGACCTGGAACAGATACGCCCCCAGTTTTCCGAATACGNNATTGGACCGGCACCTGAACCACACGCCCTATAGTTAATTCGTTAGAGTGAATCGCCTCATGAAAATCAATGTCACTTTGCCTTTTGACAACACAGACTTTGCCGATGAATTCATCCGGCCGGAGGCCGTAACCGAAATTGCACAGTTGGTCGAGCGCCTGGGATTCAACGCCGGCAATGTTACCGACCATCCCTGTCCCACCGCGCGCTGGCGCGACTCCGGCGGCCACGACGCCCAGGACCCTTTTGTCATGTTAAGCCTGGTGGCTGCCGTCACTACCACGTTGCGTTTGCAGACGGGTATTCTGGTTTTGCCCTACCGCAATCCTTTTATCACCGCCCGCGCCGTATCGACACTGGATGTATTCTCCGGCGGCCGCGTAACCCTGGGCGTCGGCGCCGGTTACCTCAAAGGTGAGTACCACGCCATGGGTGTCAAGTTCGACGATCGCAACGACTTGATGGACGAATATATCCAGGCGATGAAACTGGCCTGGACCGGTGAAGCATTCGATTTTGAGGGTTCCGGTTACAGCGCCCGCGGCAGTCGCGTGCGCCCCAGCCCGCTGCAACAGCCCAACCCGCCGATTCTGATCGGTGGTAATTCCAAACGCGCTATCCGTCGCGCGGTGGAACTGGGCGACGGCTGGAATCCGTTTTTCACCGGCAGTTCAATCTACACCAGCGTGACGCGCACCAAAGCCATGAGCGGCAGCTCTGATATCGTGGACGGTATTAACTATATGCGCGAACACTGCGACAAGATTGGTCGCGAGAACATGCCGGATATTTTTCTGGCCAGTATCATGCAACCCGGCGAGGAATGGAATGCTCAGGCGGTACTCGATCGGATCGGCGAATACAAAGAACTCGGCGTGGTGGGCGCTGCGGCCAATATCGAAGGGACCACACGCGCGCAATGGTGCGAGAACGCCGAGCGCTTTGCCAATGAGGTGCTATCCAAGATCGATTAGCCGGGGGCGATCGGCGACCCGCCCGACAGGTCGCCGCCTGGCTATGACTCAAATCTCGCGCAGCGCAATTCGCTCGACATCGGCGTCGGTCACAGCAGCGGGAACTGTTTCGCTCGGATCCGGATGATAGGGCTGATACAGTGTGTTGCGTTGCTGACTGCGCCGCCCCAGTTGCCGGGCGACCGCCTCGATATCATCGACCGTGAACTCCTGACCGTAGGCGCCGCCCGCCGCCCGGGTAATGGATTCGTTCATCAATGTGCCGCCCATGTCATTGGCACCGGCCTGCAGGCAGAAAGCGGCACCGTCGCCCCCCATTTTCACCCAGGAGGTCTGGATATTGGCAATATGGGGATACAGCACCAGACGCCCCACCGCATGCATCAGCAAGGCCTCCCGAAAAGTGGGGCCGGAACGGCTGCGACCGCGTCGCCACAGCGGGGCCTCCATATGCACGTAAGGCAGCGGAACGAATTCGGTAATTCCCCCGGTTTGCTGCTGCAGGCGGCGTAGATGTAACAGGTGCGCCGCCCAGTGTTGCGGNNGACGCAGATGTAACAGATGCGCCGCCCAGTGTTGCGGCCGGTCCACATGCCCGAACATCATCGTGGAGGTCGTGGGCAGCCCGCGCTCATGGGCCGTGCGCACGACTTCCAGCCAGCGCTCGGTACCGAGCTTGTCCGGGCAGATGATACGGCGCACGTCGTCGTGGAGGATTTCCGCCGCCGTGCCCGGCAGTGTGGACAGACCCGCGGCCTTGAGCCGGTCCAGGTAGTCCGCCAGAGGCAGGCCCAGGGTCTCGGCGCCATGGTGCACCTCCAGCGGGGAAAAGGCGTGTACGTGCATGCCCGGCACGGCAGCTTTGACCGCCTCCACGATCCCCAGATAGGTTTCGCCGGTGAATTCGGGATGAATGCCACCCTGCAGGCACACCTCGGTCGCCCCGCGCTGCCAGGCTTCCAGCGCACGCGCGCCGACTTCCTCAAAATCCAGTCGATACGCCGGACCGCGCAGGGCTTTGGCCTGACCGCCCTGCCCCTTGGCAAAAGCACAGAACTGACAGCCGAAGCCACAGATATTGGTGTAGTTGATATTGCGGTTGACCACATAGGTCACGGTGTCGCCGACAGACTCGCGGCGCAGATTATCCGCTTCGCGCAACACCGCCTGCAACGCCGTCCCCTGGGCGGCAAACAATGCCACGATCTGTTCCGGCGCCAATTCCACACCGGAGCGGGCCCGATCCAGAATCGTTGCCAGTGAACGGTAGCGGGGGATTGACGCGCTGGCACCGGACAGCCAGGGCTCTGCCCGCTCCGGTACGGGGCTGCCCGCCCCGGCATACCAGGCATCCTCCCGCCCCAGGCCGACGCTGTCACTGTGTTGCAACACCCCGGACAGCATCGCGGGGTCGATCCACGGTTCCGGCTGCAATACATAGCGCGGAGCCACCGGCAGACGCGGCAACAGGTGGCGGCCGGCAGCGGCGGTTTCCCGGGCCAGATGGTCCAGATGAGGCCACGGCCGCTCGGGGTTGACGTGATCCGGTGTTACCGGCGACACGCCGCCCCAATCGTTAACCCCGGCGCCAATCAGTTTCGTCAGAACGTCGGGCTGCAGATTGGGTGGCGCCTGCACGGTGATTTCGCCACCGAGCAACAACCGCGCTACCGCGATGGTCCAGAGGTGTTCCTCCAGCGGTGGCTCCGGGTGATTCGCCATCTGGGTGTCGGGCTTGGCACGAAAGTTCTGAATAATCACTTCCTGGATATGGCCGAAGCGGCGGTTGAGATCCCGCAGGGCGAGTAGGCTGTCGATACGTTCCTGACGGGTTTCGCCGATCCCGACCAGCAGCCCCGAGGTGAAGGGAACATTGAGTTCCCCGGCCAGGCGCAGCGTTTCCAGGCGCGCCTGAGGCAGTTTGTCAGGTGAACCGTAGTGCGGCCCCCCTTTCTGTGACAGACGCTCGGAAGCCGTCTCCAGCATGATGCCCATAGAGGCGGAGACCTGGCGCAGACGGCGCATTTCTTCGCGCTCCATCAACCCCGGGTTCAGGTGCGGCAACAACCCCGTTTCCTCGTAAACGGCACGCGAGACCGCATGCAGGTAATCCAGTGTGCTGTCGAACCCCAGTTCGGCCAGTTGCTCCCGGGCGACGCGGTAGCGCTGCTCGGGTTTATCCCCCAATGTCAGTAATGCTTCTGTGCATCCGGCCTGCTGTCCCTGGCGTGCGATCGCCACAGCTTCATCGATCGACATATAGGCGCGTTCGATATGGCGCGGTGTTCTGGCGAAGGTGCAGTAGTGGCAGACATCCCGACACAGGTAAGTCAGGGGAATAAACACCTTGGGCGAATAGGTGACAACCGAACCGTGGTGCTGCAACGTCAGTGCCTCGGCACGCTGCATCAACTCGTTCAACGGTGTGTCTATCAGACCTGCCGCATTATCTGCCGTCGTCTGGTCAATCATCGTCAACCCAGGGCCTCCCACTGATTATCGATATTGGTTGGCGGTGAATCGCCGGCCGCGCCGATGCATTGATCGAGATCGGCCACCGTATCCAGGTCGAACCCGAGGCCGGCACTGCGCACAACATGGGGCCTGGCACCGTGCCGGGCAATCTCTTTCAGGTGACGCCGGAAGCTGTCGGGCCCGAAAGCGAATCGAAATGCCAGTGCCGAAGACAGCGCGATACCGTTGGTGCCCTCGTCATCGTCACTGGGCGCGATGGCGACCCCTTTATCCACCGCAACATCCAGCAACCGCTCGATATCGCCGGGACCGACCCGGGCGAGGTCGGCGGGCAGCACCAGCACCCTGTCCACGCCCCTGTCGCGCAGCTCAGCCATCGCACCGGCAAGACTACTATTGAGATCATTGCCCTGCTCGGCCAATACTTCGATGTCGGCGGGAACGGTATCGCGCTCAGCGCTCAACACCACGATCGAGTGAATACGCGGTACCTGGCGCAGTGTGGCAATGACATGATCCAGCATCGACCGCGCTAGCCCCCGGCGTTCAGCGGCGGACAACTGGCGGGCGAGCCGGGTTTTGCACTGCGCGCGGGGTTTGATCGGCACCAGAGCGGTGAAGCCTGCGGGTTGACTCATAGAATACCTCACCGGGCGTCGGCCAGGTTGTCGGCGAAGGCCAGAACCTCCCGGGCCAGTCGACAGCGGTCTTCCAGGGTGACCATCAACGTATCGGTACACAGCGAGCGGCAGTTCAGTGACTCCGCCTGCTCGGCGTCGCGCCGGTCCAACACGAAGCCGTCGATCAACGCTTTATAGTATGTCGCGATTGTGAGTGAAGCCGGGTCCAGGTTCAACTCGCGCATGATCTTGGCGGTAGGTCCCTTGACCGCGCTACCCCCGATCACCGGTGTGACCGCGACCACCGATGCCGACGACTGCACCAGGGCACGTCGCAACCCGGGAATCGCCAGCATCGGGTCGATACTCAAAAACGGATTGGACGGTGCGATAACAATAGCGNNTGCGATAACAATCGCGCGCAGCTCGGGATCGGTCAGGGCCGTTTCAATACCCGGTGCCGGCTGCGCGGCGTCGGCTCCCTGAAAGCGAAGTCGGCTGACCGCCGGCTCACAGCGCCCCCGCACAAAATAGTCCTGAAAGCCGAGCCGGCCGCAATCGGTCTCCAGCTCGGTGGCGACCCACTGGTCCGACATCGGCAGGATGCGCGCATCGATGCCCAGGCGCCGGGCGATGGTGTCGGTGAACTGCGACAGGCTCTGGCCACCGGCCAGCGCCTGGGTACGCATCAGGTGTAACGCCAGATCCCGGTCGCCGAGGCGAAACCAGTTCTCACCGCCCAGGCTCTCCAGCGTGTCCAGACACTGCCAGCTCTCCTGCGCCCGGCCCCAGCCCTGTTCCGTGTTGGCGATACCGGCCAGGGTGTACAGCGTGGTATCGATATCCGGGCATATCCGCAGACCGTAGTGATCGAAGTCGTCGCCGGTATTGATAACGGCGGTCAGGGTATCGGCGGGAAGTTCCCGGTACAGTCCCAGGGTCAGTTTGGCACCCCCTACGCCACCGCTGAGCACCACAACCTTGCCCCCACTCATTGAAACAGGTCCTCCTGCAACGGTCTTACCAGTGAACCGGCACCGCAATGATCCCCTCCGGCACCGCTGTAGTCGGCGGGCAGCCCGCGCACGACGGCGGCCGGGATACCTTCGTCGCCCTCCCCCATGCACAGACCGCCGGCGCTGGCTATCAGGTCCCCCACAGCGACCTGGGTGACCTGCAGTTCCCGGCCCGACAGATCTCGCCGGTGGCGCCGGTCCAGCAGTGCCGGCAAGCCGGCCACGCCGATGGCCACGTTGGTCACGCCGTTGCGCCAGGGACGGCCGAAACTGTCGGCGATTACCACTCCCAGCTCCAGGCCCCAGTGCCGGCGCAGGTCTTCGCGCAGCATTTCAGCCGAGGCGTCCGCGTCTTGCGGCAGTAACAGCACGCGTTCATCCTCCTCATCCGGGGACAGGTTGGAGGCATCAATACCCGCGTTGGCCATCACAAACCCGCTATGGTGACGCACGATCAACACTCCGGGGGCCGCGCGCACAACGTCCGTCGATTCTTCCAGTACTAACTCCACCAGGCGCGGATCCTTGCCGGTGACTGCGGCCAGTTCCCTGGCCCGGGCGGAGGGCCGGACATCGGTCAGGGAACGGTAGCGGCCTTGCGCTTTGGAAATGATTTTCTGCGCCACGACCAGCACATCGCCGGCCTGGGGAGTAACGCCGTTGTCGGCCCAGGCGCGGGTCAGTCCCAGGGCGATATCGTCCCCCGGCTGTACCCAGCCCAGGCCCGTCAACGGAATCAGGGTAACGGACTGCAAGCGTTCAATCCGCCGGGGACACCAGGTCACCGGTAAACTGGATGCCGGCACCGTCCACAGCGTAGTGCTTGTTGACGAAAATAAGGACCGAGGTCAGCGCTTCGCCGGCCACCGCATTGACCAACGCACCGGCATGAATCCCCCGCAGGCCGGCGTCGTCCGCCAGGGCCACGACTGGCGCCCGGGCCGACTTGTCGTCGCCGAATACCATAACATCGCAGTGAATGTCATCGTCGGTGGCCAGGCGGTGGGCGGCCACACTGTGGAAGGCTGCCACCAGACGCACATCCTCGCCCAGTAACTGTCGCGCTTTCGCCGCAGCGCAACCTTCCGGTGGCATCTGCACCCGCATCACCTTGGGCGGCACCAGAGGCACTGTGGTATCCACCACAACCTTGCCGGCAACATGGTCACGAATATCCAGCAACGTCGCCTCCTGGGCGGAAAACGGCACGGTCACCACCACCAGATCCGCCTGCTGGGCCACTTCGCTGTTGCTGCCTGCACCAACGTCCAGCCCCAGGGTCTCGCCCAATTCCGAGGCGATGGCAACCGCCTTGTCCGCTTTGCGGGAGCCGATCAGAACCGTGTGGCCGGCCTTGAGCCAGCGCCGCGCGAGAGCCTCGCCCAGTTTGCCGGTCCCGCCGATAATCCCGATACGTCCCACACCGGATGCCTTTTGCATGCGTCAACCTCTCTTTATGATGGATGCCAACCCGTCCCAGGAGCGGGTCTCTAAGACTGCGCCGCCGCGATATTGACCGGTACCCCGGTGAACCGCGGCATGAAGTTGATGGGTTCCAGATACTGTTGCAGCGATGTCAATCGACCGGTGAAACTTCCGCTCTCGCGCTCAGTATCCGTCGAGCCCCGCAACTCACCGAACAGATGGGTCATGGATATCACCCCGCGGCGCAGCCGGTCTTCCGTTTTGACCTGGCCGGTGATGGCGCCAAACTCGGACTGAATACGAATACGGTCCCCTTCTTCGAGACCCTCTTGCGCCATATCCTCGGGGTTCATGTAGGCCCAGTTAACCGGATAGCGTTGCCGGGTGCGGGCAGCATCCACATAGGCGCTGTTCATGGCTTCCAGAATGCGCCGGCAGGTCAGGTGATAACGAAACGCGCCACTGTCGGTCTCCTCGAGCACCCCCGCCAGTTCGCCGGCCACATCCGGGGGACACAGTTCCAGTCGCGCACCGTTGTCGGACTGGGCCGCCGTCACGTACTGGTCCGGAATCTCCGGGCGCACGCCCGAGGGATTGGCCGCCAGTTCGTCAAACGAGACCCGGCTGTTCTTGCACAGAAAGCGGATCATGGTTTCCGGGTCCGGCGGCTGGGTCATATCCAACGGCAGACCGTCCTCGATAGCATCGAAATCCAAGCCGTAAGCCCAGTATTTGAGGGTCAACGGGCGCTGCATCCGCGCCGCCACTCCCCAGAAGAATTCCCAGTCGTGCAGGGTGCCCTCCGGTTTCTCCACGACGGGCGGGGCATATTGGGCAAAAGCCCGGGGATAGAGAGCATCGCCGGGGATGGAAATATCGTGGCGCTCGAAGGGCTGGGAGGTGGCGATCACGTAATCGGCATACTGTGCGGTCTGATTCATGCGCGGGTCCAGCACCACCAGCAGATCCAGATCCTCGAAAGCCGGAATAGCGCGCTCCGGGTCCCCCAGCCCCATCAGAGGATTGCCGCCGAAGCAGATCAGGGCGCGAATCCGATCCGGGCCCGGCTCCTGGATTTCCCGGGGCAACAGCGCCGTGGGGAATTCGCCAAACAGTTTGCCGATATCCGCGCTGCGGCATTTCACACCCCGCTCCCAGCTGCGGCTGGGGGCGATCGCGGTTTCCACTATTCGCCGCGGATTCAGGACACCCGGGTTGCGCACCCGGTCTCCGGCGCGCTTGTAGCCGCCCACCAGAGCGTTGACCGCCTCGATCATATGGTCGTTGAGGTTGGAGTGGGCGGACATGGAGGGCCCCGTGCCGCTGCCGACCGAGGGGCGCCGTGCCTCGCCGATCCACTGCGCCGCCTGTTCGATCTGCTCGACCGGCACATCCGCGCGCCGGGCCGCCAGCTCCGGCGTAAACGACGCCACCGCTTCGCGCAGTTCATCCAGCTGCGTGGCGAAACGCTCGCAGAAAGCCTTGTTATAGGTCCCATCGCGCAACAGAATATGGGCAATCGCCGCAAATATCACCGCATCCTGACCGGGCAACGGCTGGATCAACAGATCCGCAAAGCGGGCGGTTTCCGTGCGCCGGGGGTCGATAACGATAAACCGCGTACCCCGGGACTTGGCCTCACTGTAGGCACGCCCCGGGGCCCCGCACTCACCGGAAACAAAAGGCACCGCCTGATGACTGACCACCGGGTTGTTGCCCGCCAGCACCACCAGGTCCGTATCCTGTAACGCCGGTTTACCACTGGCCATAATCCCCATNNGTCCACTTCCGGCAACGCCGGCTTGCCGCTGGCCATAATGCCCATGCGCCCCATCGTCACCCACTTGGCGGACTGGTCGATGGTCATGGTGGAAAACAGGTTGGGCGTACCCAGCGCGGACAGGAAGGATTTTTCCAGCTGCCCTCCCAACACGCTGCGATAAGCCCCGGTACCGTGGTAGAGCGCCACCGCGCGCGGCCCATGCTCCTCGATCAGGGCCGACAGGCGGTCGGCGATTTCATCCAGAGCACGATCGTTGTCGATGGGTTGAAAGCCCCCGCTGCCGTCGCGTTTCAGACTTTGCAGCAGGCGCTCCTCGGCACCGTTGTGAAACTCGACCGCGGCCCGGCCCTTGACGCACATATAGGCGCCATAGGGGGAAGCGGTGCCATCGGCGACCACACCGGTCAGCTTGCCGTCCTCGACCGTGACCTCCATGGGGCACAGGGCACTACAGTTGCGACAAAAGGTTTTCGCTGTTCGGGCCATCGCACTTTACCCTTTTGTTGGTCTATGCGGATACGCCACTCGAGCAGCCATGCTGCAGTGACCACAGTGGGATACGCCGAGTGGCCGGTTATTGTACGAGCTCTACCGGCCAGTCACCGTTACCATTTGTTAAGTGCCACACAAGCGTCCAAGCTTTAGGCATCGCTGAAGTCGAAGTCTTCCAGCGTTCTGGCCATGGCGCGCAGAAACCGCGCTGCATCGGCGCCGTTAATCACCCGGTGGTCGTAGCTGAGCGAGAGCGGCAGCAACTGTCGCAACGCCGGATTGCCGTCGCTATCCGGCAGGAAGCATTTGCGGGTACGGGTAATGCCCAGGATCGCCACCTCCGGCGCGTTGATAATCGGGGTAAAACTGGTCCCGCCGATATGCCCCAGAGAGGACAGCGTGAAGCAGCCACCGGACATTTCCTCCATCGACAGGCCGGGTCCCGCCGCTTTTTTGGAATAATTCGCGATTTCCTCGCCGATAGTACCGAGGCCTTTCTGATCGCAGTCGCGCACCACCGGGACCAGCAGTCCCCGGGGTGAGTCCACGGCGATACCGATATGGTAGTAGTTTTTCTGGTACAGCGTCGCCGCATCTTCACTCAGTGACGTATTGAACTGCGGGTATTTCTGCAGGGCGGCCACAGAGGCTTTCACCAGGGCCGGCAGCAGGGAACGCTTGCTGTCCGGGTTGGCCGCGTTCCATTCCTTGCGGCGACGCTCGAATTCGGTGATATCCACTTCATCGTTGTGGGTGACGTGGGGAATGGAAGTCCAGTTCCGATGCATGACCCGACCGATATAGTGCTGGATCTTGTCGGTCTTGCGCTCCTCAACGGGACCAAACACAGACAGATCCTCGCTGGGCCAGGGTAACATTGCAGGTTTTTCACTCATTGACGTTCTACTCCAAGCGCTGAAAACAAACGGTAAGGATACTATTGCTGCGACCGGATTGCATTTCGCCGTCGGGGCTCCCGCGCGGAATCCGCCGACGCATCAGCAGATCAGGGGGTCTCGCGCTCGCCGTCCAGAGAACGCGTCAGGGATTGGACCAACTCGGGAAATTTTTCCCTGGACATCGAGCCGAACAGGTTGAGACGCATCACTTCCCGGGAATAGCGCTGCGCCATGCGGCGACGCTCGGACTCCGTACCGGTATGGGAGCGGGCCCACACCGGCCACAGAAATACGCCCACCAGCATCAGTACCGCCTGTACCTCGGCATCGATACCCGGCAGCGCATAGTCGGAGGCGACAAAGTTATCCATGTGGGTTTTGAACTGATTCCAGAACGGGTCGTCGGCCGGATCGCTGGAACTCAACACCTCGAACAGCCAGGCGCGCCCGAATTCCGGGTTTTCCATGGCAAAACCGGCCAGCCTTTCGATGACCGTCATGGGGTCGTGCCGGGTCATCTCCCCCGGGGATGAAGCGCCGAACACCTCGGAACACAACTTCTGGCTGACCCATTCGGTGGCGGCCTTCACCAACTGCTCACGCGTCTGGTAATGATGATAGGCGGTGCCGCGGTTAACCCCCGCCAACTGGGCCACTTCCGACACGCTCAGTCCCTCGGGCCCGTCCTTGGCCATCAACCGGCCGGCCACCTCCATAATGGCCTCCCGGGTGCGCTCCGGGTCGCGGCGGCGTTTGCGTGCCGTTTTGTCTCCCGGTATGTCGGCCATTATTGTTCTCCACTTGCGAGTAAGCAATCGCCGCGCCGAGCGCGGGCCGATAGCGTCAGTGTTGTGCCGAATCCTGGAGTGCGCAGGGTTTGCGAGCGCCCGATTAAACCCGTTCGATGATGATCGCCGGCGCCATGCCTCCCGCTGCGCACATGGTGATCAGGCCGCGCTTGAGGTCACGCCGTTCCAGTTCATCCAGCACCGTGCCGATCAACACCGCACCGGTGGCGCCAATCGGATGACCCAGTGCGATCGCCCCACCGTTGACGTTGATGGTGTCGCGATCGATACCGAGATCGCGAATGAATTTCTCCACGACCACCGCAAAGGCCTCGTTGACTTCCCAGAGGTCAATGTCGGCCTGGGTCAACCCGGCCTTGGCCAGAACTTTTTTCGCCGCCGGCACCGGGCCGTTCAGCATCAAGGTGGGGTCGTCCCCCATATTCGCCGTAGCGATCACCCGGGCACGGGGTTTGAGGCCGTGCTGGGAAGCATAGTCGCCGGATGTCAGCAACAACCCGGCGGCGCCGTCCACCACACCGGAGGAGCTGCCGGCATGGTGTACGCACTGAATATCCACATCCGGATAGACTGAATTGAGCAGTTTGCGGAAGGTGATGCCGTTTTTGTCCAGCGGCATATCCGCCAGCTTGGCGAAGCTCGGTTCCAGCTCAGAGAGGCCTTCCAGGGTAGTGTCGGGTCGCGGGTGCTCATCCCGGTCCAG
>JABAHQ010008838.1_pt1 | contig 18014 bp, 12 predicted proteins | sample 7062091 | NCBI WGS metagenome assembly JABAHQ01 (sample SAMN14534359, study PRJNA622989) | marine sediment metagenome | biome: marine biome [ENVO:00000428]; feature: marine pelagic biome [ENVO:01000023]; material: deep marine sediment [ENVO:00002113] | place: India: Gulf of Kutch | collected...
AATTTCTCCAAAGCCAGGTTGCCGCCGCTTACAACCAACACCACTTTTTTATTGGCCAGCCGGTCTTTGAGCTTTAAGGCCGCGGCCAGAGAAGCGGCTCCGGCCCCCTCAACCAGGTTGTGCGTATGTTGCATGTGCAGAATGATGGCAGCCTTGAGGGCCTTATCATCAATCAGGACAAAATCGTCCAGGTGTTGGCGCAAGATTCGCTGCGGGAGTTCAAAAGGAACGCGGGTGGCCAGCCCTTCGGCGAAGGTCTTCATTTCGGCTTCGATATGTTTTCCGGCTTTCCAGGATAATTGAGCCGCCGGAGCCTGGGCGGATTGGACGGCGATGACTTCGATGGCCGGATTGATGGTCTTAGCCACGGTACAAACGCCGGACGCCCCACTCCCACCCCCTACCGGGACGATGATACAGTCAACGTCGGGCAAATCCTGAATAATCTCCAGGGCATATGTGCCTACCCCACAGATAAGGGGAAATTCAGCCGGACCAATAAAAAGGCCACCACTTTTTTGCGCTTGTTCATCAGCCCACTCCCGGGCGACATCAAAGTCTTGGCCGATGAAAACAACTTCGGCGCCCAGCGCCTGAATGGCCGCCACCTTGCCCGGATTGGCTCCTTCAGGCATGGAGATGGTAACCGGAACCCCGTTCACCTTTCCGGCAAAGGCAACTGACTGCCCATGATTGCCGGTGGAGGCGGTTAGAATACCGGCCTGACGTTGGCTTTTGTTCAGACCGGCGACGAGGTTTAAGCCTCCCCGAACTTTAAACGCCCCCAGAGGCTGGTGGTTTTCATGCTTGATCCATACTTCTGCCCCAAGCAAATTATCTAAACCGGGGTAGTGATATAGGGGTGTTGGCTTGAGATAACGATAGACATGTTTTTGGGCTTTGATAACGTCTTGTAGAGTCGGTAGGGCATCTACTGTCATTCAGCGAATCCTTTCTTCCACTTTTTGCATTTTGTATTCATCCACCCCTACCCTCTTTTTCTCGATGGCTCGAGTATGCCTATAGGACCATAAAATCATGACCACACCACACAGAATAACCATCCCACCCACAAACTGCTGTCCACTAACCAGACTGCCAAACAAAACAAAACTATAAAGGGCCACAAAAAGAGGTTGGGTAGCGCGGATAATGGCCGCCTGGCTAATTTCCAGACTGACCATCCCCTGGTAAAAAAGAAAATAGCTTAAAAACGGCGCAAAAAAGGAACCACCGGCGATCCAGAAAAAAGCTCGGCTACTGGGCCAGACCAAATCATCGGCCAAGAGGGCAAGCATCCCCAGACAAAAAGCCAGGACCACCGTTCTAGAAATGCCTAAAATGAGGGGCAGAATATCGGTGATATTTCGTTTGGCGATATAGCTGGTCAGGGCATTAAAAAAATTACCCAGCAGCGAGAGCCCTAATACAGTCCAGATCAGGCTGCCCTCTTGATAAGTCATCAGCCCGGCCCCGATGATCGCAACCACAGCCCCTAACCATTGTAAGCCGGTCATTTGTTCACCCAGCAAAATCACCCCCAGGAGCAAGGAGAAGATCGTCTCAGAACGGCTGAAGAAGGCCACCACAGTTGGATCGCCCAGATTGACAGCGCTAAAAAAAAAGTAATTGGCAATGCTACTACATAACCCTAACAAAAAGAGAGTCTGCCAATGCAGTTTAAGACTGACCAGAGAGATTTTGTCGGGTTGGATGACATAGTAGCCCAGCCCCCAAAGCGAAGCCATAATAAACCAAATTGTCGCAAAGCCCAAAAGCGGCAATTCTTGCAATGCCTGTTTGCTGGCGACAAAAGTGACCGATAAACAGGCCGCTGACCCCAACGTATAAAGTGCGCCTTGCAGTTTTGGCGACATAGTGTCTTCTCAAAGCCAGGGCTACAAAATTGGGACGGTGCGTTGGCCTCCCAAATCGAGCTGCTTGGAGGGCTGGACCAGCAATTCATGCCAAGCTTTGCCGAGCCGGCGTATTCCCTCCTCAATTTCTGCTGGAGTACACGCAGCATAGTTAAGCCTCATGGTATGCAATGATGGATTATGCGCAAAAAAGACACTGCCAATAGCAAAGGCAACGCCATAATTCAAAGCTTTCAGATATAAGTCTGTCGCGCGTGGACCATCTGGATCCATATGCACCCACAGATAAAGTCCCCCTGTAGGTATTTGCCAACAGGCCGTTTTGGGGAAGTATCGTTCGGCGGCTTCTAACATCACCTCGCAACGTTCTTTATAAGCTGCGCGGATTTTTTCAAGATGGGGCTCCAGGCGCCCGGTCTGTAGATAAACATTCAAGGCGCGTTGATTTAGCGAAGACGAAGCAATATCAGCCGCTTGCTTTAGACCAATGACCCGCTCCTGTAGTGAGGGGGGCGTGATCAAATAACCAAGACGCAAGCCTGGTATCAGCATTTTTGAGTAACTACTGGCATGAAAAACCAAATTAGATGGGCTTTCATCCAGGCCAATCAGGGCCGGTGGCGGTGGCGTGTTAAAATAAAGCTCATGGTAAATATTATCCTCTAAGAGAGGTAGATTATATTTGTGGGCCACAGCCAACAAGGCTTGGCGGCGCGCCGACGACATGGTTGTTCCAGTTGGGTTTTGAAAGGTGGGAACCACATACAATAATTGTGGCCGATAGCGCAGAATAAGTGCTTCTAATTTATCAACCTGCACCCCATATTCGTCAATGGGCACACCGATTGGCGTCATATGATGGCTGGTGATAATATCCAAAAGGCCCAAGTAAGAAGGGTTTTCGACTAACACCGTGTCCCCCTCTCGCCTCAAAATCCGCAAAACGAGGTCCATTGCCTGTTGGCAGCCGCCGGTAATTAAGATATCATCAACCTTGACAGGGATGTTTTGTTGATTTAAGTATTGAGCGATAGTTTGTCGCAGGGGGTAATAACCGATCGAGTCCCCATATTGTAGGGCCTCAGCGCCATCCCGTCGCAGGACTTCGTTCAGGGCCTGGCGAAATTCGACTACCGGCAGAAAATCGCTGGCGGCCATCCCGCCGGCAAAACTGATCACTTCAGGATGCCGGGCCAGACGCATCATCTCCCGCATCATCAGGTTTGGACTCCAATCGTGTCGCGGTAGAGCCTCGATCGGGAGCCGCCAGGGTGTAGCCTGTTTTTCACCGGGGAGGAGCGTGGGGACTTCAGCCACAAAGGTCCCTCGACCGACATGGCTTTTGATGAGCCCCTCCGCTTCCAATTCGGCGTAAGCGTTAACGATGGTGATACGGTTTACGTTCAATTCCTGGGCCAATTGTCGCGAGGAGGGCAAGCGGGTATAAGGGGGCAACTGCCCCGTGTCAATTTTATGACGCAGGGCATCGACAATCTGCATATAGAGGGCCCGGCCGTTGTCGCGATCCAGCTTAATCTGCATCAGCTAGTCCAATCCTTTGAATTGGCCCCATTATAGCATGCCAATTCAGTTTTAGATAGGGCCAATTCAGGAAATTGGTGTAGACCAATTGCTCGCCTCATCCAATGCTTTCACCTCCTCATCCGTCAGCCGCCAGCCCAGGGCGCCCGCATTATCCCGAACCTGCTGGGCGTTCTTTGCACCGGGAATGGGGACGGCACCTTTGCAAATAGTCCAATTCAAGGCGACTTGAGCCGGCGTCTTGCCCCTATAAGCCTGGCCAATTTCCCGCAAGAGACCGATGAGAGGTTGGATTTTAACCAGGCGTTCTCGTGAGTAACGACGTCGCCGCACGCCGGGTGGGGGAGTTTCAGGGGTGTATTTACCGGTCAACAATCCTTGGGCCAGGGGACTGTAGGCAATGAAGGTGACGCCTAACTCACGGCAAGCCTCCAGCAGACCGGTTTGCTCCGGTTGGCGTTGTAACAAGCTGTAATCCACTTGATTCGAAACTAGAGGTATATCACGTTTCGCCAGGGCAACGTGGGCGCGGCGCATTTGTTCCAGGTTGTAGTTTGAGACGCCTACAGTCCGTGTCAGTCCGGCTTCAATTGCATCGGCCAGAGCGGCCATCCAGGTCTCGATAGAAATCGGGGGAAGCGGCAAATGGACTTGATACAAGTCTGCGCGCTCAATCCCCAGGCGCTTCAAGCTTTTGCGCAAAGCCTTGATCAGACAACCCCGCCACAACCGCCACGGGAAGGGCATAAATTTGGTGGCCATCAGGACCGGCATATCGGTTGATTTCATAAACTGCCCCAGGAATCGCTCTGACCGGCCCAGACCATATACCTCGGCTGTATCGAACCAGTTGATGTTCGTGGCCAGGGTCTCCTCAAAAGCAGCTCTCAAGTCGTCGTCATCGTAGTCACCGCGGCCGTATCCCCAAAAGAATTTATCCCCCCAAGCCCAGGTGCCAATACCCAGCCGGCTTATGCTCAACTCACTGGCTCCCAGTGAAATATAGTCTTCAGGTTGTCTCGTCATGGATAATCCTTCTTTCTATTAAGTCCACCTTAATTTCAGGCCATGCTAGCCGCCAACTGAACTGTTTGGAAGTGAACAGCCACTGTATCTGCGATGGGTTGAGCGTAACCGCCGGCCATGACGATGGCAATCGGGATACCGGCTCGCCGGCAAAACTCCAGGACTAACCGGTCCCGTTCGAGCAAGCCAACCATGCTAATTGCCAGGCGGCCCAGCCGGTCCTCTACGTAAGGGTCGGCCCCGGCCAAATAGATGGCGAAATCGGCTTTAGCCCGGGCCAGGGCCTGTCTTAGGCCCGTTTCGAGGGCGTCCAGATAAGCCAAATCGCAGGTACCATCTTCCAGACCGATATCTAAATCCCCAGGGACTTTGCGGAAAGGGAAATTTTTTTCGCCGTGGATGGAAAAGGTGAAGATGCCCGGGTCGTCGGCCAGAATAGCAGCTGTGCCGTTCCCTTGATGGACATCGCAGTCAATGATGATAACCCGCCGAACCCGTCCCTCGGCTTGCATCGTTCGGGCGGCCACAACGCTATCGTTGAAGACACAGAACCCCTCTCCGTGGTCTCGGCTGGCGTGATGCGTCCCTCCGGCCAGGTTAACCCCTATGCCATCCGCCAGAGCCGCCCGGCTGGCCCCAATGGTCCCCCCCACCGACCGCCGCGACCGCTCCACCAATTGGGTCGACCAGAGAAAACCCATACGCCGGATCTCTTGCGCCGTCAGCATTCCTTGTTTCACCTTTTCCACGTACGCCAGGTCATGGGCATGGAAAAGTTGCTGGTCGCTGGCCGGCTCGGGAATCAGCAGATTCTCTGGGGAAACCAGGCTGCTGGTCGCGACGCACTTTCGCAGCAAGGCGTACTTTTCCATTGGAAAGCGGTGTCCAGGTGGCAGAGGCAGAACGAAATGGTCACAGTAGAAGATTTTCATGGAGGATCAGTAAACGGCTCCTATGATAATTTAGAATATTTTACTCCGGCCGGACTTGAATGACCAATCAATTCTGTAGGGTACAGCACTTCTCGTTTTGGCGCGAAATTTATCTTCCCGGAAGCTAAGAGAGCTATTTCTTGATCAAAGCGCCTCATGATTTTGAAGCTGCGCCTAGTTGAAGGTGCCACGAAGCTTCCGGGAAGGTTATCAACTGCTGTGCGGGGTATCTGTGAGTTGTCTCAAAATGGGTCCTGCATTATAATTTTCGGATGCTGCATCCTATCTTAAAATTAGCGGACAAAAATCGAGCGGAAAGGTGTAAGTCGCCCAATGGATGAATGTTTCACGCCGCAAATGCATGTGAATTACTATACATCTCAAAAGGGGATCGAGATTAAAGATATCGGCGTTGCGCCAGTAGCCGTTATTTCTTGGGGGCGGAGTGTTATCCAATCTTTGGCAGAGGCAATTGGGGCTCAACCGTCACCACACTGGTTTTATAATGATCACTATCTTTTCTACACAGGACAAGTGCAAGGTCAACCGGTTTCCCTGGCGCAAGCACCAATTGGGGCACCTAGCACGATTGCCCTGATGGAAGTAATGATCGCTTGTGGGACGCGTGTATTTCTGGGGCTTGGCTGGGCCGGCAGTCTGCAACCTTCTGCGCCGGTCGGGACGTTTTTGATTCCCACCGGCTGTATTCGAGAGGAAGGCACTTCCTTTCATTACCTCGACGACGAGGTGGTTATCCAACCAGATCAGGAATTAGTCACCTTATTGCAATCAGCGATTGAGGCCGAAGGTGCTAAAGCGCATACAGGGGTACTATGGACGACCGATGCGCCGTACCGGGAAACGCACTCTAAAATAGAGACTTACGGGCAACAAGGTGTTTGGGGTGTTGATATGGAAACGTCTGCTATGTATGCCCTCGGTCAATTTCGTGAGGTTAAGGTGTGCAATTTACTGGTGGTTAGCGATGAACTGTGGGAAACGTGGCGACCTGCGTTTCGGACACCGGAGCTAAAAGAAGCGACAGGGCGGGCTCAGAATATCATCTTGCGTTGCCTGGAGCGGGCGCGAGCAAACTCATTATTTTAATTATCTTAATTTGGAAATTTTTTAAAGATTGAGCCATAATAATATACTCAGTCTGCTGGCAAAAAGCAGAAAATTCACTTTAGTTGTTCAAGGGAGGAAATTTAATGACAACTCCAGAAACGACCTATCAATATTTGGGCAAAGGCCGCAAATTATTGGAAGGTATGGAGAAAGTAACCGGACGGGTACGCTATGCCGCCAATATCGCTGTACCGGGGATGTTATACGCCCGGCCTGTGCTTAGCCCGTACGCCCACGCCAAAATCTTGTCTGTTGATAAGTCGGCGGCGGAGGAAGTGCCGGGGGTGGTGGCGGTCTTCACGGCGCAGGACCTACCGACAAAAGATCGGGTGATTGCATCCCGTAACAGCGCTATTTTGGCCAAAGACGAGGTTTTGTTTCGCGGGCAGCCGGTGGTGGTCGTGGTTGGTGAGACAGAGGCCGCCGCTCAGGATGGGGCAGACCTGGTATATGTTGACTACGAACCACTGCCAGCCGTGGTAGATTTAGCCAAAGCGGTTACGCCAGAATCGCCTATTATTTGGCCTGATGGTTTGCCCGAAGAAGAGTCCGACCTGACGGCACAACACGCCGCAGTCGATAAAACATCAGAAGAGGAAGCAGAAAAGACCCCCAACGTTCACGACGAAACCCACTTCCATCGCGGCGATGTGGAAAAGGGGTTTCAGGAAGCTGATGTCATCATTGAGCGCACCTACACCACGCCGACTGTACATCAAGCCTATATGGAGCCACACGCGGTGGTGGTTGAGCCAGATATATACCGGGGGAGCTTAACCGTTTACACCGGCACCCAAGGGCAATTTATTGTCCGCGATGAAGTATCGCGGATACTCAGCCTGCCGCAAAGTAAAGTCAAGATTGTGCCCACCATGTTGGGGGGTGGTTTCGGGGCCAAGTACGGCATTGTGGAACCCCTGGCCGGGGCCGTGGCCCTGACAGTAAAACGGCCCATTAAGATGGTGTTAACCCGTTCCGAAGACTTTTTGACCACGACCCCCTCGCCGGCCAGCATTATCGAATTGAAAGTAGGGGCCAAAAAGGACGGTGCACTCACGGCGCTTGAGGGGCGTGTATTGCTTGATAATGGCATCTTCGCTTTCGCCTTGGGTGGGATTGTCGGTATTTTGTTGGGTGGTTATTATAAGTGTGAGAACGTCAAGATCGATTGCTTCGAGGTTAACACCCACAAACCCCAAGCCGGCGCCTACCGCGCGCCAGGCGCGCCTCAGGTCACCTTTGCCCTGGAATCAAGCATTGATGATCTGGCCGAAGCGTTGGGCATGGATCCGTTGGAGTTCCGTTTGAAAAACGCCGCCGAAGACGGTGACCTGATGGGGAATGGACAACCCTGGCCCAGCCTGGGCCTTAAGCCCTGCCTGGAACGGTTACTCGAGCATCCGGCCTGGCAAAACCGGGGCAGTAAAGGATCGAATGAAGGGATCGGTATTGCTATCGGCGGCTGGCCGTGCGGTGTCGGTCCGGCCGCGTCGGTTTGTCGGGTGGATAACGATGGGACAGTTCGGGTTCATGTTGGCTCGGTGGATATCTCAGGGCTTAATAGTAGCCTGGTTTTGGTGGCCGCCGAAATATTGGGGGTGTCTCCTGACAACGTCGAACTTATTCAGGGAGATACGGAGACCGGTCCTTTTGGGCCACCCAGTGGTGGCAGCCAGGCCACTTATAGTGTAGCCGGGGCTGTGGCCAATGCGGCCCAGGAGGTGAAGCAAAAACTGCTCGAGCTGGCCTCTGATCACTTTGAGGCCAGCATCGAAGACCTTGAATTGGTCAATGGCAACGTTCAAGTTAGGGGCGTGCCCGATCGGGTCATCTCTATCGGACAGTTGGCCAAGCAAGCTGAGGGCAAAGCGGGCGGCCCGGGCCCCATCGTGGGCGAAGGCGGATCCGCTATCGAGAAGAACGCGCCAGGCTTTGTGGTTCACCTGGCCAAAATTAGCGTAGACCCCGATACCGGCCATGTTGACCTGAAGCAATTTGTTGCCATCCAGGATGTGGGCTTCGCCCTCAACCCGTTAATGGTCGAAGGTCAAATCCACGGCGGCGTTGTCCAGGGAATCGGCTGGGGCCTCCACGAATCGATGGTCTATGATGAAAGTGGCGAATTAGTGACAGCCAGTTTCATGGACTACGACTTACCAAAAGCCAACACTGTGCCCGATATTGAAACTATTATGGTGGATAACCCCGCTCCGATCGGTCCTTTTGGGGCGCGCGGCGTTGGTGAGCCGCCTATTACCGCCCCTGCGGCAGCCATTGCCAACGCTATCAAGGATGCCACCGGAGTTCGGGTCGATCATCTCCCTATTCGCTCCGAAGATCTGTGGCGAGCGATACATGGAAACAGTGAGAACGGCCAGAACTAAGTTCCAGGCGATTTCGAAAATGAAAGACGGCTCTCCCGGTCGAACGGCGGAGAGCCGTCTTTTTTTCAAGGGATGACAAACTGAAGTTCGTCTTACGAAAATAAGGCGGCTTTCTTAATGGGCATAAGCTGGCGATCAGCCAATCCCATACTGGTCTCGGACAAAGGGGAGCATCCCTTTGCGTTCCAACTTTTCCAGCGGGGCGCGGAAGGTGACTTGAATGACGCCAGGATGCCGGCCAATCTCGATTGCTCCGGTGATGGTGGCCCGATTTTTCACCTCCGGTACGGTTATCTCTAATAACTGGGCTGCCCGTTCTAAGCCATTATCAGTGGCGGCGTTTAAATCCGGTCCGGTACCAATGACTGAGATCGGCGCGGACTCTTCTAATTGGGTGACACCCCAGGCTTTGGCTACCGCTTCTGCCCGGGCGCGTTCCTCTGCCGTCAGCGGCTTGGCCAGGAAGGGCAGATCTTCCAGAACCGGGAAGAGCAATGGTCCCTCAATATTTAGCCCTTTGAGAAGATGGACTTGCAGGGTAACAGTACCTGATACGTCAGATGTATGTCCAGCAATTTCACCATCCCCCTGGAGGGCGTGCATATCACCCAGGTAAACTCCGCCTCCGGCGACTTTGACCGGGCATACCAGAATGGCCCCGGCGCGGACGGCATCAATATCCATATGACCATCGGTCCGGTGTTGAAGCTGTTCTGCAGTAATAGCGTACTCGTGGGGGGCGCCAACCAGGAAAGAGCCGAAGTCACCGGCATTATGCGAATCAGGCAGGGGGAGAGCGGGGGTGGTTCCCAATTGACCCATAAATGGTCGCAACCGCGCCACCAGCCCGACCAGGTCATGGGGGGCAAAGGTTAAGACGGGGTTCTGGATCGACTTTTCAGGCAAGGCAGCGTAGAGTTTGGCCTGGTGAGCGATTTTTTCAGCCGCTTGCTTGTTCAAAGTGACGCCAACGATGCGGTTGCCATCGAAAGCAACAGTGTAACCATTGGTAAAGGTGAATGGGGCTACATCAGCACCGCAGGCTGCGCACCGGACAGCCGTTTGACCAATCCCCTCGATGCGGGTTTTGGGGTATAGAAGGCCACATTCGGGGCAACGGCCTGCCACATAGGGGTCGCCCAAGAAGCGGCCTTCCATCCATTGATCGTTACCGGATGAAGTAGCCAGAGAGGTGATCGTAATATCTTTAAGGCGAATGGCTATGGCATCACCTACCTCAGCTCCGGCTACTGCCACCGGCCGGGTTACTTCATGACCGCCTCGAATTTCTGGGGTAATCATGGGGCCCCAACAGCCGGGGGCGGTATTGGCGATGATGTGCCCACCGTCACGCACCGGGCCTAGCATCGGGCGGTTAGGGTCAAGAATCCCGTCAATGAACTGATCTACGAAGACGGTTTCGTGACCAGCACTACTAGCATCAGTTAGGTCTTCGACCTGGACTTCCTCTAAAGCGGTCTCTAAAGTCATAACGTCATCTCCTTATCTTGGATGTAAATTTTTTGAACTGTTTATTTTATATGGAACCTCCGGCAACCGGAAGCAAAAGGGCAACCTCTTGACCTGTACGCAAAGGCGCAGATTGAGTGACATATTGACCCGCTATCAACAGAACAGCGACATCCAGTTTTTGAGCGGACGTTGGATACTCAGTCCGTAGATGCGCTAAAAGATCAGCCACTGTAGCCCCTTCCGTCAGGGTAACCGTCAAACGGGTATGCCCCGTAAACTGAGCTATCCCAGCACTAAGTCGAACCTGGACATCCATAATACTTTTCATCCTCTCGGCAATGAAATACGCTAGGTCTTGATAGACCCAACCAGATATTACCTCATCCCCTTTGGAGGTACATTTACGACTACTTTGTTATACTTGCATCGAAGAAGATAATGTATACCCGATATTAATCATAGCGTTGATATTGTCAAATAAAACCTATGACGATCAGCAATTCTCATGGTACCTTCCCGGAAGCTAAGAAAGCTATTTCTTGACTAACACACCTTATAATTTTGCCGCTTCGCCGAACTGAAGGCGCCTCGAAGCTTCCGGGAAGGTTATAAAAACCTATGACGATAACCGTGGAGTGCGCGGGTATGTTATTATTTTCCATCGGTGGCTGTCGAACCGAACTCAGCGTAGCCCACTTAAGACTTTCTGCCAGTGGTTCAACTCATCGAAGCGGCTGGCTTTCTAGCTCAAATGAGTCTGCTCCCTTAACCACGCCCCATATTTGCACCCGGCCATCCCGCAGCCCACCGGCGAGGGTTGCCCCAGCGGGTGAAAAAGCCACGCTCAAAACAGAGGTCATATCTTCCTGCTTTAGGGTCGCACCCTGGGCCTGTAACAGCTGAATCTCTGCCTCTTTGACGACATTTTCACCGTCTACGCGCCAAAGATTAACCTTGCCATCCGAACCCGCCGCCAGATGCGATCCAGTGGGTGAGAAAGCCAAACTCCAGATAGGGTCGGCGTAGGGGAGAGAAAACAAACGTACGCCGTCGGCTATCCCCCACAGACTGATACCTTGATCGAAGGAGGCGATAGCCAGCGTGTTCCCCTTTGGCGAGAAAGCCAGGCTCGATATTGAGGTGCGAGTAGCGGGAAGGACGTCCAGGAGGGCATTGCTCGACACATCCCACAGCCGGACGGTGCCATCATTCGATCCCGAAGCCAGGATCGCCCCATCCGGCGAAAAGGCGACGCTACTAACCCAATCCGTATGTCCTTCGAGTCGGGCTAATAATCGACCATCCGCTATTCGCCACAGGCGCACGATACCGTCCCAACCACCGGAAGCCAGGATTGAGCCATCAGGACTGAAGGCGATACTACGGATAGCGCTATCATGGGATAAAGTTTGCTGTAACGCGCCATCATCTACCTGCCATAACCTAACGCTCCCGGCCAAATATGCAGCGGCCAGGGTCATCCCGTCCGGTGAGAAAGCTATCCGTGACACGCTGCCAGAGGCTACATTTAATGTCCGCAGGGTGGTTCTATCGGTTACCCGCCATAACTGAACCTCTCCATTTCCAAGGCCCACGGCCAGCATAGCACCATCTGGCGAAAAAGCGACGCTGTTGGCCGCATTCGGCGGGATTGATGGGTTGGCCGGGCGTTCCAGACCGGTCGCAATGGGTATGACGAGATGGAAGAGGGAAGAACTGCCACAGACCAGGATCACCTCGACTATAATGACTATCACCCCCAGCAAAGCCACCCAGACAGGCCAACCCCGCCGGCGGACAACTGAAGGGGGGGTAGATTTTTTGGAATTAGCCATGGTTTTTATCGTCCCAACCGGGCTATATTTCAGTTCTCGGGCTTAAGCGGAGTCACCCGGATCGTACTTTCATTCTGAATTCTAACCAAACCGGGGGGCGCGCCCTTGATGGCCCGGACATACTTTTTGCGGGTGTAACTGACGATCGCTCGTCCTGCATTCCGGGCTTTGGAATAATAGGCCGCGACGCCGGCGGCCCATTCGATCGTCGATTTTGGGGGGCGCCTATCGGGGGCGGAGATGACCACATGGGAGCCGGGAGCACCCCGGGCATGGAGCCAGATATCGTCGGGTTTGGCCTGGCCGAAGGTCAGTTCGTGGTTTTGTACGGCATTGCGGCCCACCCAAACAGTGAACCCGTCAGGGGAAGTGAAACGGCGGGGTTGTGAGACGGCCGGCACCGACTTTTTGTCACGTTCTTGCCTGGTCGCTTGCTTAAAGCTTTTACCAAAGCCCGCATTTTTCAGGGCTTGAGCAACCGCGTCAATTTCAGGCCGAGACTCGGCCATCTCCAGATCCAGCGTCAATTGGGTTAGATATTCCAGTTGGAGCCTGGCCGACTCTTGCTGTGCGGGGATGATTTTGGCGGCGCGCTTGGCCTTCTGATAGCGGGCAAAATATTTTTGGGCGTTTTGGGCCGGGGAGAGGGCCGGATCCAGGGCAATTTTTAATGGCTCATCGCCGAGCCACATGACTTCCAACTCGGTTTGCCCCCGCCTGATTTGACTGCTATAGGCCAGAGTCGCTTCTCCCTTTTGCCGGTAGGTGTCGGGATTTTTCAGCCCAGCGGCATCTTGGGCCAATTTCTCCAGCCGCCGTTCGGTGCGCTTCTGAGCCTGCTCAAGGGCCAGATAAATGGGGAAGCGGGCAGTGGCGTAGCCGTCGTCAGGGCCGTACAAGGGACGATCCAGGTGGGCTTCGACTGCTTTGGAGATACTGTCCACTGGCTCGGCGTTGGCGAGATGGGTCAACGGGATTGGCGCAAAAAATTCAACCCGTTCGTTTCTATCAAAAGCCACGTGTGGCGCCCAAGTATGGGTGTCGGGATGGCGGTAGACCTGGCGAATAGCCTCCAAGAGGGCCGGCAGATCTGAAACCTCACCCACCTTTACCGCTACATCCCTATAGGCACGGTAGACAATTTCACGGGCGATCAGCGGGCTGAGGCCCGCCAGCCGGGTGACCAGGGTTTTGCTTAACAAGTTCTTTGCCGGCGCCCGAGCCACGACATCTCTTAAAACCTCAACTGTCAGGGTATTAGCGGTCAATTTGGCTTGGGGTTGGGGCAAGACATAGTCATGGTTAGGCAGTAGCACCCGTTTACGGTGGGGGTGAGAGGGGGCAGGGCGGGCGAGACTTAAAATCCGTCGCTCCTGGTCCACAAAAATCAAGTTGCTGCGGGTACCCAGCAGTTCAATAATAAGCGAAGTTTCGCCTATTTTACTGGCAAAATGGAAAAATAACACCCGTTCCAGGCCAGGCTGCTCAATAGCCATAAGGATGGCACTTTTGAGATATTTTCTAAAAAGTTGCAACAAAGGCGTTTCCTTGGCCGTCCCGCGTCGGGGTTTATGTGATTCGAGGTGTACCCGAGGCGCTTGGGGGTCAGCCGAAAGAAAAAGGTAGTGGCGTCTCCCCTGGCTGTAAATCTCCAGCCCAAAGGAAAGGGGCGTTACTTGGGTGATATTTTGTACCCGCCCACCCATCACAGTCAGCCTAAACTCATCGGCCAGGGCGGCCGTGGTGAAGGTATCTATATGCATAATAAGTGAATATAGCACGCCAGGTTGATTTGGGCAAAGCCTATTTATGCTTGAGCCCCAGCCAAAATCAGTTTGCTCACTTTACTTCGAGGCCGAGTCTGGCTACAATATAGAAGTCTTTATTCTAACGACCAGGGAAAGTTAAAGATGTGTTTAGAAACCCGCTTTTTTAATTATTCCGCCCCGGATATCCCCCCGAATTCGCTTGAGTTCTGATCACACCGGTCAAGAAAAAAAGATAACACAAATTTCTGCAAGGAGTGGCCGTATTATGAACCCTAAAAACAGCCAAAAAGATAAAGACAAACATTTGCCCCCCTTGGGTTGGACAATCGTCATTGCTATTGCTATTTTGGTCGTCTTTTTGCTGTTTAGTTCTCGTAATAACGATGAAAACGCTGCCACAGAAAGGGAGGGAGTCTCGCTCCCCCAGATCGTGCAAGCCCTTGAAGAGGGTGAAGTAAAACGGTTAAACGTTCGTGGCGATTTTATTACCGCCACTAAGTTTGATGACAGCCGCATCCATGCGCGTAAAGAGTCAAACATCAGCGCCATTGAATCATTACAATTGTTAGGCGTTACCCCCGAAGCTCTGAAGGGGGTGCCGATTGTTGTATCAGAACCTCGGGCAGGTGTGGATGGGTTTTTAGGTCTGTTAATGGTTATTTTGCCTTTTGCTTTTATTGGTTATCTCATTTATCGTTTCTCAAAACAAACCCAAGAGGGCGGACCCTTTAATATGCCCACCCGTTTCGGGCGCAGCAATCCCCGGGTTATCTCAGGTAGCAAGGAAAAAGGGACCCGCCTGGAACGCCCGGCGGTCACGTTCGATGACGTGGCCGGGGCCGAACAGGCCAAATTGGAACTTCAAGAGGTGGTTGAGTTTTTGAAAGAGCCGGGTAAATTTATCAAATTGGGGGCCAGAATTCCCAAGGGGGTGTTAATGGCCGGCCCGCCTGGGACCGGCAAAACACTCATTGCCAAAGCGGTCGCCGGTGAGGCGAGCGTCCCCTTCTTTAGTATCTCCGGTTCCGAGTTTGTGGAAATGTTTGTCGGTGTTGGCGCTTCTCGGGTGCGGGATCTGTTCAAACGGGCTCGTGACCAAGCGCCGGCCGTCATTTTCGTTGACGAGGTTGATGCGGTTGGCCGGCAGCGCGGTATTGGCTTAGGGGGGGGCAACGACGAGCGCGAGCAGACCCTCAACCAGATTCTGGTCGAGATGGACGGGTTCGGGACTGATACCAACGTTATCGTCATGGCGGCGACCAACCGCCCTGACGTCCTTGACCCGGCGCTGCTGCGCCCCGGTCGCTTTGACCGCAAGGTGGTCATGGATCGCCCCGATATCAAAGGGCGTGAAGCGATTTTGGGTATCCATGCGCGCGGCAAGCCGCTGGCCGACGACGTAAGCATCGCCGACCTGGCCAGACTGACCCCGGGGTTCGTCGGGTCAGATTTGGAGAACCTGGTGAACGAAGCGGCCATTCTGGCTGCCCGACGCAACCTGAACAAAATCGGCCGATTGGAGTTCCAAGATGCTATGGAGCGTATCATCGCCGGGCCGGAGCGCAAAGGCCACATTATCAGCGAGCAGGAGCGCGAGGTTGTGGCCTACCATGAGGCCGGACACGCGGTGGTCATGCACAATCTGGAAAATAGCGACCCGGTGCATAAAGTGAGCATTGTTTCGCGGGGGATGGCCTTAGGATATACCATGCCTTTGCCCGAAAGCGACAAATACCTGCGCACCAAAGAAGCGTTTGAGGATGAGATTGTGGGGTTGTTAGGAGGCCGGGCGGCCGAGGAAATTATCTTCAACCGCATTACTACCGGTGCCTCCAACGACTTAGACCGAGCGACCAAGTTAGCCCGGGAAATGGTCACCCGCTACGGTTTCAGCGAGGAATTGGGGCTGCGCACCTATGGCGAGGATCAAGGCAACCCCTACCTGGGCAGCATGGGTGAAGCCCGCAATTACAGTGAGGAGATTGCCCAGCACATTGACCGGGAAATCCGGCGTATTTTGGACCAGGCTTATCAGCAGGCCAAAGATATTATCACCCACCAGGAACGCAAGCTGGAAGCGCTGGCTAAAGCTCTTCTTGAGGTGGAAACCGTTGAACGTCCCCAATTTGAGGCGTTGATGGCGTAGCACGAAGCGTACAAGTATAAAAAGAGGAAAGGACACAAAGGTGATCGCCTTTGTGTCCTTTTTAGTTGATCTGTAAAACTGCCGGATAATTTTAAAGTATTTATTATTTACTCATAAGCAGCAATTCTAATTTTGGCGCGCGAATTTACCTTCCCGGAAGCTTCGAGGCGCCTTCAGCCAGGCGGAGCGGCAAAATTATGAGATGCATTGGTCAAGAAATAGCTTTCTTAGCTTCCGGGAAGGTTATCATGAGAACTGCTGAGTTATAAGCAACTCCTTCGTCCCAAGCTATCACTCTAAGCTTGCTAAATATAACGAACTACTACATATAGTAGTACACAGGTAATTAATCACTATATATAGTATGACAAACATAGGTTTTGACGGGCACTCAATTAGTGTTATAATTGTTAAGGATGTATTGGACTAATTTGCTGAGCATTGTATTCCGTATCCGAGTAACAGAAATAGATTAGGTTAAATTTCATTACAATCCAGCTAAAGTACTCACAAGGTTATTCAGTTATATGAATCGTAATTTAGACGGAAGATATCCTCCATTTGAGAATATAGAAAGCTCAGATTTTGAAGAAGAGGAAGCCCGCGCTTTGGGGCTTTCGGTGCCACCTGAGCCTGATGATTGGTCGAATATCGGTGAGATCAATGCCAAGAATTGGCGAGATTACGAAGATATTGTCACCAATAGCCTCTGGATCATTGGTTCCCGGAGTCGGGGTGGGGTCCACACTGGAAAGTATCACGGTAACTTCGTGCCTCAAATTCCATACCAAGCGATTAGAAGATTTACCAAGCCCGGCGATGTCGTGCTTGATACGTTCCTTGGAAGTGGAACAACCCTGATAGAGTGCCGGAGGTTGGGGAGGCATGGGATTGGCATTGAACTTGTTGATACCATAGCTAACGATGCCCAGACGCTTATTGACGCTGAGGAAAACCCTCATGGCACCTGGCAGGAAATTGTAAAAGGAGATAGCACAAGTGTAGAAACGATTGAAGCGGTGCGTCACATTCTTGAATCCAGAGAACGTGATAAAGTACAGCTTTTAATGATGCATCCTCCGTATCACGATATCATAAAATTCAGTGATGATCCCCGTGATTTGTCGAACGCTCAGACAGTAACAGAGTTCCTGGAAGCCTTCAAAAAAGTTGTTAACAAAACCTATGATTTGTTGGAGCAAAAACATTTCCTTGTTGTTGTCATAGGTGATACATACAGCGACAAGGAATGGACACCGCTTGGCTTTCGGACACTGGAAGTTGTCCAATCAGTTGGCTACTCCCTTAAAAGCATTGTTGTCAAAAATATGGAGGGAAACAGAGCCAAACGTAATCTGCAAAACTTTTGGCGACAGCGAGCTTTTAAGGGGGATTACTACATCTTCAAACACGAATATATTTTATTCTTCCAAAAAACTGAAAAGATCGTTAAAGACTTAGAAAAAGTAACAGAATTTGTAAGACAAGTCGATGCCAGAGAAGAGCTAGAATTAATTCAGGATAGCTCATTTGCTACTGGTGAGGCGTTAAAGCGATACCTGGGAGCAGATATGAGTTATGCTTCAATTTCTCCGCCTCGTATTTTAGTATTAAAGCATGGTCGGAGAATAAGAGCTGTGGTGATTAATTTAACTGATGTTAAGCTAACCTATAGCGTGATCGATGAACTCCAAGATCTCCTCAGTCACCTACCAGATAGCGTTGTGGATGTATCTGTACTGGCCGAACTTGAAAAGAAGGCAGAGTTAGAGGCCGTCCCGGGTATCTCTCAAGTTTATGCGCCCGACGAAAAATCTTTAGAGCAACTGGCTCACGCTTTATACGTTGTCAAAAAAGCAATGGGGTCCGGGCAAAGAGCGGGCAGAGCTGAAGCGGTTGCCT
>JABAHQ010008316.1_pt2 | contig 17991 bp, 26 predicted proteins | sample 7062091 | NCBI WGS metagenome assembly JABAHQ01 (sample SAMN14534359, study PRJNA622989) | marine sediment metagenome | biome: marine biome [ENVO:00000428]; feature: marine pelagic biome [ENVO:01000023]; material: deep marine sediment [ENVO:00002113] | place: India: Gulf of Kutch | collected...
ACGAAGTCGTCCCGGGCCGAGTCGGGATCGACGGGGGCCGGCGCCGGCTCGGGCTCCCGGGCCTCCGCGGGCGCCGCCTCGGGCGCCGGCGCCTCGGGAGCCCCGGCGCCGCATCCCGAGACCAGGAGGGCAGAGAAGAGAACGATCCCCCTCGACGCCCTCTGCCAGGACGCCCTCATCGATCATCGCCTCTCCGGAGTGCGAAGAGGGATTCGGCGAGGTCCTTCAGCTTGAGCATGAATTCGTGGGAGGCGTATCCGGCGAGCACGCCGAAGGCGATGTAGGGGAGGACGCCGGGCACCGTGGACCACGCCATCGTCTCGGAGCCGCCGTCGACGTTGAGGGTCAGCGCTCCCCCGAGGAGGAGGAAGAAGACCATGAGGCCGCTGAGGGCTCCCTGGAGCGGCCGCAGCTGATACGTCAGGTTGTAGTTCGTGTCGAAGTCGTTGTCCTGGGCGTGCTTCACCAGACCCCGGAAATTGTAGAGACACCCTCCCAGCGCCCCCGACGCCAGCATCAGAATCGAGGTGAAGACGAGGACCTCGACGATCGCCCCCGTGTCGCTGTTCTCGGACCCGCCGGTGGAGTGGGGAAGCATGAGGAGAAGGACGACGAAGGCGACTACGGAGACCACCGCGGTGACGACAGAAAAGACGACGATGTGCCGCGGAACCGCTCCGCTGGCGGGCGTCTCGGGGCCGGTCGCCTTCGATCCTTCATTCATCGATCATCCCTCCTCGTCGGCCCTCCCCGAACCCGTCCCCTGATCCTCGGCGTCCGGCGTGAGCACATGCACCCTCTCCCCTGCCGGGTCCCGCGCCCCGAGCCAGCCCGAGAAGTCGTCCGCCGACGGCCGGGACCCGAAGCGGAAGAGATGCCCCTCGCAGCCGCAGTCGCCCGATCCGAAGCCCGGGAGCGGGTTCGTGGAACCGGGCGCCGAGCGGAGGGCGGCTGCCCACTCTTCCTCCCGCTTCCGCTCGTGGGAGGAGAACCAGACCTCGGCCACCTCCGCGGCACGGACCAGGTAGTCGATATGCCAGTGGAGGGCTCCCCGACCGGAGAGGTGACGGCCCACCCGGGCCCGGAGCCCACCCGGGCCGAAGGCGCTTCCCACGTATGCGTACCAGTCTCCGGCGAGGTCGAGGGTGCCGAGCTCGCCCACCTGGACCTCGCCCTCGGCGGGCGCCCCCATCAGGAGAACGTAGGTGCCGGACTCGGCGTCGAGCAACGCGCGATCCCCTACCCGTCCACCACCACTTCGCAGTATCCCCGCTCACCGTTCCAGCGCCCGCCGCCGTCCAGGCACGAATCGATCTGCGCCTGTCCCCGGAGCCACCAGCCCACCAGGGCCCCGACCAGAGCCGCCAGGGCCGCCGCCACCGTGAGCCTCCTGCGGAGCGTCATTCGACCCGGGCGCCGGGCGCCGGGCGCCGGGCCCCGGAGCGCGTGCACATCTGGCTACCCATCGTCGGTCTCCTCAGCGTGGGGGACGAATTCGCCCGTCTCGAAATCGAGGACGCGGACCGAGCCGTCCTCGATGACGTAGTGCCAGCCGTGGAGCCCGATCTCGCCCGCCTCCACCCTCTCACGGACCGTGGGAAAGTCCATGAGACGATCGAGCTGCAGCACGATCGATCGCCGCTCGGTGCGTCGGAGGAGGGCTTCGGAGACGGGCTCGTCGATCCGAGCGCCCGAGGCGAGCTCCAGCCACCGCGAGAGGTTCTCGGGAAGGTCGGACGGGGGCTCGTAGAGGGCCCGGACCGCTCCGCAGTGGGAGTGGCCGCAGATCACGATCTCCGCCACGTGGAGGATCTCCACGGCGTATTCGATGGCGGCGGAGACGCCGTGGTGCCCCTCGTCCGCCTCGGGGGGAGGGACGATGTTCCCCACGTTCCGGACCACGAACAGCTCCCCCGGCGCCGCGTCGATGAGCCGGTCGGGAACGACCCGGGAGTCGGAGCACCCGATGAAGAGGGTGTGGGGGCTCTGCCCCTCCTCGACCAGGCGCCGGTAGTGGTCCTCGAGCCGGGGAAAGTGCTCCTTCCTGAACCGGGTGAGGCCCCGCAGGAGCTCCCGGGTCATGGAGGGGGCGCGGGGGTTCCGGCCTCCGCTCCCGGGCGGTGGAGGAGACCGAGGACCAGGCCCCCGGCGAGCATCTCCGCCGCCCCCACCCCGATCCAGGCCACGGCCAGCCCGTCCGGAAGCGTGAGGAACGCCCAGAATCCCACGGTCATGGGGATCACGTAGAACGCCCAGATCACCGCGCCGTAGAGCAGGCCGCCCCTGACGCCCCGGCCCGCGAACCCCCGGGCGAAGATCCACACGAAGAGCCCGGTGAAGAGGATGCGGCTGGCGAAGTAGGGAACGAGCTTCTCCTGCCCCTCGCCCCGGAAGAGGGCCGGATCGGAGAAGGCGCCGTCGACGAGGGTGACCTGGAGGGTGCCCGCGACCGCCGCCTGCACCACCAGCACCGCGGCGACGCAGGCCAGGAATCGGCGGGGGCTCATGGCGCGCCCCGCGGGCGGCGCGGACTCGGTCGCCTCACGCCGCCCCGGCCGGCAGCCGGTAGCCCACCTCCTCGCTCAGGGCGATCAGGCTGCGGGTGAAGGTCCCGGTGCCCCGGGCCAGGAGGCGACCTGCGTCGTCGCGGAGCTCAGCTTCGGCGACGAGCAGTCGCCCCCCCTCGTGAACCACGTTGCCCGTCGCCACCAGCACGCCCTCGTCCACGGGCCGGGTGAAGTGCAGATGGAAGGAGGACGTCAGGAGGAGGGCGTCGTCGACCCGGGAGTTGGCGGCGAAGAAGGCCGCGTCGTCCACGGCCCGAAAGTACACGGAGCCGTGAACGGCACCGGCGGCGTGGAGGAACTCCTCCCTCACGGGGATCCGAACCTCCGCGGCGCCGTCCTCGATTCGGATCGTGGCGCCGTACCACCGCGTCACGGGAGCCTCGGCGTAGAGGTTCTCCAGCTTGCGGTAGTGGAGATCGGCGTGCAGGAGCTCCCTCCTGGGCTGGATCCGCGGGCGGGCCCGACCCCGGGCACGGGACGGATGCCCGATCGACGAACGACACCGGGCCTTCTGTTTCAACGGTACAACGCTCCGCTCACGGACGCGACTGCCGAGCGTTCGCCTACCAGGGATCCACCGAGTGCTTCCCGGGGTCGGTGGCGGCGAAGACGATCTGGTGCCCGTCCACGTCGCGCACGATGAACATGTCCATCCAGTCGGTCTCGATCAGCTCCCCGGGAGATCCGCCCCGGTCGGCCACGAGCTCCCGATGGCCGCCCACGTCGTCCACCCGGAAGTAGATGCGCTGATGGCCCACCCAGCTCCGGTGCTCGTCGTTCAGGGGATCGTGGAGGCCGAACTTGAGCGAGCCGGCGGCCATCTCGGCGTAGTACGGCTCACCGTCCCTGTCGGCGTATCCCAGGAACTCGAACCCGAGCACGTCCCGGAAGAAGGGCGCGCTCTCCTCCACGTCGGAGACGTAGAGGACCGGCTTCACCTCGCCGGTGAAGCCGGGGGCCTCCTCCGCCGGCGACGGCACCGCGCCGGAGACCCCCACCAGGATCGCTCCGCTCGCTACCGCGAGGGCCGCCACGGTCAGATGGGTCCTCATCGTCCCCTCCTTCCCACGAGTTGGATGCGTCCCGGGCCCGGGGATCCCCCCGCGGCCGGGAGGTCGCATCGCCCGCGGCTCCGGGTGCTGCCAGCGTTGCCGAACCCCGGCAATCTTCATGATTGTCGGCCCGCAGGAAAGGATGGGGGCCGTCCGCGCCCCGGACGACCCCGGCGCCGGCTCACTCCCCCCGGAGCACCTCGGCCGGTGGGAGCCTCCCGGCCCGCGCGGCGGGGATCCAGGCCGCCAGGGCCGCGGCGAGCGTCAGGGCCGCCGCCGGCGCGGCGTACGCCCAGGGGGCGAAAGCCGAGACGCCGAAGAGGAGGGACTCGAGGAAGCGGGAGGCGAGGGTGGCCGCGCCGACGCCGATCACGATCCCGGCGCCGGTGACCAGGAGGGCGGAGCGCACCACGTCGCCGACCAGGGCGAAGGGCCTGGCGCCCAGGACCATCCGAACCGCCATCTCTCTCTCGTGGGCGGCCACGTGCTGGGCAAGCACCGCGTAGATCCCGATCGCCCCCAGGCCGGTGGCCAGGGCGGCCAGCACCACGAGCAGTCCCATGATCACCCAGGAGGTGGAGTAGGCGGAGCGCACCACATCCTCCATCCAGCTCACCGCCCGGATCGGGACGAGGGGCGCCGCCTCGCCCACCGCGCGACGCACCGAGGGGATCAGGCCCGGGCCGCCTTCGGCGGTCCGGACCACCAGGGTCACGTCCCGGGCCGGACTCTCGGCCAGGGAGACGTAGACGGCCGGGCCCACGGCCCCGGTGATCGCCCCCGAGCGGATGTCCGGAATCACCCCCACCACCGGAACCCAGCGGTTCCACGCGTGGGGATCGATCGCCACGAGTCGGCCCACGGCCGAGCCGTCGGGCCAGAGCGTCTCGGCGAGGGTCTGGTTGACCACCACGGCGGTGGGAACCGGCGCCCGATCCTCGGTGCCCAGGAGCCGCCCCAGGGAAGCCTCGACGTCGAAGGCCTCGAAGAACCCGGGATCCACCATGTGCATGGGAGCCTGGATCGCCTGGGCGGGATCCACCGGGGCGTCCCGAAGGTTGATGGGCGTGGTGGGCGCCTGCCCCCGGAGCGGGAGCCAGCCGGTGAGGCCCGCCGCCTCCACTCCGGGCAACGCTCCGACCCTCTCCACGATCCGGTCGTACAGATGCCGGGCCCGGGCCACCGGCGCCACCTGGTCTTCGGGCGGCGAGAGCTCCACGGTGAGGAGCCCGGCGGGTTCGAAGCCCAGGGGCACCTCCCGGAGGTTGTCCACGGTTCCGATCAGGAGGGCCGCGGAGACCAGGAGGAGGGTCGCCAGGGCGGCCTGGACAGCGACGAGACCCCGCTGGAGACCGGCCCCCGTGTCCGGCACGGATTGCAGGGCGAGGCGCCGCTGGCGCAGGAAGTGGACGATCGGCACTCCGCTGAGAACCAGCCACGCCATCCCGGCCACGGCCCCCGCGAAGCTCAGCACGGCGGGGGAGTGGACCGGGCTGGCCGTGACGAGGGTCTCCCCCACGAAGAGCCTGGCGATCCACGGCCCGGCCAGGGCTCCGGTCCAGAGCCCGAGGCCGACGGCCAGAAACGTGAGGACCCCGCTCTCCACCAGGAGCTGCCGGATGATGCGCCCCCGCCCGGCCCCGATCGCGGCCCGGACCGCCAGCTCCCTGCGGCGCTCGATCGCCCGTCCCAGGAGAAGGTTGCCCACGTTCAGGGCGGTGACCAGGAGGAGGAGGGCCGTCCCGCCCAGGAGGAGGAGGAGGGGGGTCGAGATCAGCCGGCGCTGGGTCTCGCCGGCCCGGGCCACCGTGGCCGACCCCTCGGCGAAGCCCGGCGGGTAGAACATGGGGAAGAGCCGGGAGAGGCGGTCCGTGAAGGCCGACAGCTCGGCGGCCGCGTCGTCGAGACCGGCGCCGTCCCGGAGGACTCCCACCGCCGTGAGGTTCTGGGCTTTCCAGTAGTCGTCGTTCCGGGGGTCCATCGCCAGGGGGAGCCAGAGCTCGGCGCGTCCTCCGGGAGCGTCCCCGCCCGTCCCCTGGATCCCCACGACCCGGACCGACGCTCCGCTCACCTCGATCGTGCGCCCCAGCACCGCCGGATCCGCACCGAAGGAGCGGCGCCAGAGGGACTCGCCGATCACCGCCACGGGCTCGGTGCCCACGATCGCGTCGTCGTCGGCCAGGGACCGGCCCAGGGTGGGCTGGACGGCCAGCTCCCGGAAGAGCTCCGGGGTGATCACCACGCCGTTCACGCTCTCGCTTCCGCCGTCCGGCCCGCGCAGGGCGAAGGCCAGCTCGGTGTAGCCGCCCACCGACCGGTACGCGGACTGCTCGTCCCGGTAGAGGGTGAGCATCCCGTAGGAGAGCTCCCGCTCGGGCCAGATCGAGACCGTCCGGTCCGGGGCGCTCCACCAGCTGGTGTTGCGGAAGGTCCCGTCCACCACGGAGAAGACCGCGGCGTTGGCGCCAAGCCCCAGCCCCAGCACCGCGATCACCCCCACGGCGAAGCCGGGGTGCTTGAGGATCAGGCGCAGGGACCAGCGCAGGTCCATGACGATGTCCGAGTCGAGCGCCGGCGCGTCGGCCCCCCGTCCACCGAAGAGACGGTAGGCCACGATCGAGCCCGTCTGGAGGGCGTACCAGAGCCGGGCTCGGAGAGGGGACGTGCGGGCCCTTCGCCGGAACTCCTCGGAGAGGTCGCCCAGGGTGCTCTGGCCCGAGAGCCCCCCGGGCAGGACCCGCTCCAGGACTCGCTCCAGCCAGCGGGGCGGGCGGGGACCCCTCATCGCTCCAGGGCCCCTTCCAGGCCGTCCCACAGGGCGAGGAGCATCTCCCGGGAGCGGGCCAGCATCCTCTGGCCCGCCGGGGTGACGCGCACGTAGCGGCGGGGGCGGCCGCCCCGCTCCTCGCTGGGATCCCCGGCGTGGGACTCGAGGAGCCCCTTGCCCTCCAGGCGGTCCAGGGTGGTGTAGAGGGCCCCGCTGGACGGCGTCCGGCCGGCGACCCGCTCCATCTCCTCCTTGATCGCCAGGCCGTAGGCGCCGTCCCCGAGGCGCAGGACGGAGAGGAGCACCATCTGCTCGAACTCCCCCAGGTAGTCCTGGCTCACGGCGCGCACGTCCTCAGCTCGCGGTGGACCCAGCTGATCGAGAGCGCGCAGTCCAGGGCGACGGCGGCGCCCACGATGACGAAGCCGTCCCCAGCCGGGGAGAAGCGGTGGAAGACGGGATGGTCGCTCAGCTCGGCCGGGAGGTCCGTGAAGGTCGCGGCGCCCACCCGCACGCTCCGGGCCCTCCCTCCCTCGACCCCCGCCTCCTCCTTCACCCGCTCGTTGATCAGGAGGGACGGCGTCCCCAGGTCGAGCATCGCCGGATACCCGGTCCCGTTCACCTCCACGTCGAGCCCCAGCACGATCCCGTGGTAGACCCGGAGGAGCACCGGTTCCCCCAGGCCCGCGCCCTCCCACTCCGGGGAGCGGCCGACGGGACGGAGCGCCAGCCTGCCGCCGGGGACGTCGACCAGGATGTCGAATCCGTTGAGCATGTTGGCGCCGACCATGCCGTCGAGAAGCGTGCCCTCCACGGTCAGACGCTCGTCGGGCACCGTGTGGATGCTCTCGGTGGGAACCGGGAGCCCGCCCAGGGTGAGCGTCCCCCCCTCGCCGATCCGCGCCCGCCCGGACTCGGAGGCGACGGTCCCGGTCGAGCCCGTGCTCAGGGCGAAGGCCAGCTCCGTGCCGTCCGAAGCCATCACCGGGACGACCAGAACTCCTCCCCGGGTCCGTAGGGAGACCTCGACGGCGTCGGCCCCCTGCGCCCCTCCCTCGACGGGAGGCCCGGCGAGCATCGCCATCACGACCACTGCCACGACCATCTTCACGGGTGATACGCTCCTTGACCGGGGCGTCGGGGACCGCCACACTCACACAATGTTATTGTCACAATGTGAGGTATCTTCGCGTCGACTTCCGAAGCGCGCAAGGGGAAAGGAGGATGGATGAGCTGCTGCGGGACCTGCGGACGGAGTGATCGGGGAGGACCGGACCGGGCCTCACCGAGGGGCGCCGTTCGGGTCCCCCGCCTCGGCGCCGAAGGCCCGCGAGAAGAATTGGAAGACCGAGCGCTCGAAGCGGCGGCGGACGCCCCGGACGTGCCCGCCGTCGAAGACCTCCAGGTCGTGCGCCACCCCCGCCTCCTCGAGCTGCCGGGAGAGCCGCTCCACCTCTCCCCTCAGCGCGTCGTCGGCCCCGACCTCCAGCCGCAGCGCCGTCCGCTTCAGGGCGGAGCTCCCGGCGGCCACCAGGGACCGGAGCGTCGCCCCGGTCCAGCGCTCCCACACCTCGGGGACGCAAATCACCCGACCCTCGTCGCCTTCGTCGAAGGGGAGGCGGGCGTAGGCGGGCGGATTCCCGGGATCGGGGGAGAGGGCGGCGGCCCGGGACCAGAGGACCCGGGCGGGGATCGGCGCGGACTCCAGCGCCCCGGGATCCGCCGCCAGGGCGATCCGGGCTCCGGCCTCCCCCAGGGGGTTCGGGTCCTCCACCAGGACGGGGCTCATGGCCAGCACCGCACCGAAGGTCCCCGGCCGGAGGAGGGCGATCCGGAGCGCCCCGTAGCCGCCCATGCTCTGGCCAGCCAGACCGCGGCCCGAGGGACCGGCCCGGGTCCGGAAGCGCGAATCCACGAATCGGACGAGATCGCCGGCGATGAACTCCTCCCAGTCCCCGCTGACGGGGGAACTCGCGTACCAGGCCCCTCCGAGGCGCGTCCCGGCATCTGGCATGACCACGATCGTCTCCCGCGCCTTCCCGTCCGTGATCAGGCGGTCCAGGGTCCTGGCCACGTTCAGGCCCCCGTAGCTCCCTTCCCCGCCGAGCCAGGTCCGGGGATCGGCGCCGAAGGCGTGGAGGAGGTAGACCACGGGGTAGCGGGCTCCGTGAGCCCGGTCGTAGCCCGGGGGCAGATAGACCAGGACCCGTCGCTCCAGGGGATCCCCCAGCCGGTTCGCCAGCACCCGGCTGGCGACCGTGGTCTCGACGACACGCCCCTCCTCCTGGGCCCCGACGGGGACCGCGACGACGAGGGTCGAGAGGATCGCAGCGATGCGCCCCGCCCGCGTCATCGACTCAATCCGGCTCCGTGGAGCGATAGACGTCCCCGGCCTCGTCTCGCTTCCGGTCCTCGTATGGAGCCGCCAGCCGCCGATACAGCTCCAGCTTGGCGCATTCCAGCACGCCCACGATCTCGTTGAGGTGCGCGTAGCGGATCCCGCCCTTCCGGGCGAGGTAGCCGTCCACGAGGCGGGTGACCGCGTAGTTCAGCTCGCCGGGCGTCTCCGGCTCTCCGCCGCTGTCGATGCGCTCCCTCGCCACGGAGTCGATGTAGGGCATGTGGAGGATCTCCCGGTTCCGATGGGAAAGAATCTGGATCGATGCGCCCGTGGGAGGCGGGCCTCACCCCGTCACGCTTCCTCGGGGCGGTCGGATCCCCGGATCTGCTCCTCCAGATACGCCGGGTCCCTCTCCTCGATCCGCTCCAGCTCGTAGGCCACCGGCTCCCCCTCGGGACCCCGGGGCCGGGCCACGAGGTATCCGCTGCCGGCGAGGGACGGGGAGTCCGGCCACGGGTCCGTCCAGTTGTAGAGCTCGAGGGTGTCCAGCCGCCCCTTCCGGACGAAGAGGATCGCGGCGCCCTCCTCCGCGCATCCGCGGAGCTGGAACCAGACGTCGCGTAGGGCGAAGGAGGGCGGCTCCGTGAGGGGCGCATCGGGCTCGGTCTCCAGGGAGACCAGGCAACCGATCTCGGTCCGATCCCGTGCCCGGACGCGAACCGTTCGCCGCTGGTCGCGGAGGATCTCCAGCACGGGATCGTCGCCCGAGAGCAGGAGATCCAGGATGCGGGCTTCGAACGTCTCCGTGCCCGAGCTTCGGTCGCGACGCGAAGTCACCTACGCGCCCGGCGGCTCCATGTGCCCGAGCTGGGTCAGCATGTCCACGTTGTCCCAGACGGCGCGGATCTCCGCGATTTTCCCGGCCTCCACGCGGAGAAATCCGGCGAAATCGAGGTCCACCGGGTTCCCACTGGCGGGAAAGGGGCCCAGGGGCCCGTCCTGGGTTCCCGAATAGTTGGCCCACACCGCCACCCAGTCCCCCTCCGCGACCATCAGGCGAATCGTCTGCACGGCGTCGGGAACCGCGGCGCGATCCTGACGGAGGAAGTCCTTCAGGTCGTCGAGGCTCCGGACCGTCACTCCGGGCGTGGACGGGCTGCGGCGCACCACGTCGGGCGCCACGAGATCGTCCAGAGCGTCCAGGTTCTGCTCGTTCATCGCCGACACGAATCTCCGGACGACTTCCTTGTTCGCGTCCTCCTGTGCAGCCGGCGGCTCCGCGCAGCCCACCACGAATATTCCGAGCAGGACCGCAAACTTCAGCTCTCCGCGCATTTGACTCCTCCGGGTTGGAGACCTCCGGAAGCTACCCTCCCGGACCGCTTCGCTCCACGATCTCGGCGATCGCCGGAGCCGCCGAGATCAGCATCGCCACGCCCAGGAGGAAGGAGAAGAGGTAGTCCAGCGCCGTGACGCGACGGTCCGCCCCGGGCTCGTGGAAGATCCGGCCTCCCCGTGCGGTGCCCCGGGCGCCGGTCGCCACCAGCACGGGCTCGTCTCCCTTCCAGCGCCGAAACGCCGCTCGCAGGAGCCGTTGAAGGAGGAGGAAGATCAGGGAGCCCGCGGCCACGAGCAGGTCGGAGACCGGAACGAGAAGGGGGACGAGCCAGGCGCCCGCGGCGGTGGCGAGCAGGAGGGCCACGCCCGCGCTGCGGAACGCCCGAGCCACCCCGGGCGCGGGGAGGTCGTCGGCGAGGGAGAACTCCAACAGGACGACGGCGATCGCGAGCCACGGAAGCAGGCCCGTCAGCACCGCGATCGGCACGCAGCTAGGGGCCTCCCTCCCGGCGCTCGACGATTTCCCGAGCCGCGCTCATGCGTCGAGACGCTCCTCGTAGCGCACCTCCTCCCCCTCCTCCAGATAGCGACGGAGGATCCTCAGGTACATCGCCCAGCAGTATGAGGAGACCCGGTAGTGCTCGTCGGGATCGGGCCACCCCGTGTGGTGGAAGCGGACCTGGGTCGTCCCACCCCGGTCCTCCAGCCGGAAGCCGACCCGGGTCCCGGTCCAGTCCTCGTCGGCCCCGACGATCTCGTACTCGATCTCCCGATCCGGGACCACGCGGCGCAGCCGGGCCCGCCAGTCGTGCTCCGGGCCGAACCCGAGCTGGTACTCCGCTCCCTCGACCGGCTCCCCCGACGAGCGCTTCGTCCACCACCGGTCCAGGCCATCCGGGGTGCTCACGGCCTCGAAGACGCGGTCCGGCTCGGCCCGGATCGGGAAGTCGTGATAGATGTCGGCCATGGGCATCTCCTCTCATCCGCTGACGGTCTCGCGGATCCGCTCGATCTGGCGCAGGTGCAGGATGTCGTGGCCCGCGTAGAGGCGGATCATCTGCTCCACGCTCTCCTCGCCCCGCTCCGCGTGCACTCCCACCCGCTGGAGATCCTCCCTCGGGGCCCGGCGAAGGAGGCGGAGGTGTCCGCGCCGGAGCACCTCGAACTCGTCCAGGGTCTCCGCCACGTGGGCCGCCCCGTATCGGAGGCGGCTCGCCCAGGCGTCCTGATCGAATCCAGCCAGGCGCGGCCGCTCCTGCGCCAGCACCATGCGCAGCCGGACGCCCCAGACGATCTCGGAGTCGGCCAGATGACGGAGCACGTGGCGAATCGACCACTTGTTCGGGGCCTCGGGGGTGGCGAGTGCGGCGGGCTCCATCGCCGACACCGCGTCCCTCAGGGCACGGGGCGTGGATTCCAGGATCTCGAAGGGATCCCGATCGCCGACCAGCGCCAGGACGGCTCGCACGTAGGCTTCGGCCTCCTCGGCCGACCGGGACGCGGGATTGGAGAAGACGGACATGTCAGATCCTCGTGCCCGGCTCCGGGACGGCGACGCGGCCGGTCCCGAAGCGTTCAAGATTCGCGACGCTCCCGTCCGGGATCCCCCGGAGGGACCGCCTCGTTTCGTGATCCGCTCTGGCGCCTCCGCACCCGGAGTCCCGCTAGACCGGTCACGAGCAGCGCGAGGCCGACCAGAAGCGTCGACGAGCCCCAGCGCAGGCCTCCCAGGACGCCCCCGAAGGGAGAGGCGGCGACGAGCAGGACACCGTAGCCCAGAAGCACGTCCCACACACCCAGGGAACCCCACTCCCAATCGAAGACCTGATGCCAGAGCCCGGGCGCCGCCATCGCCCGCAGGGCGCGCACCTGCCAGGGGCGAAGGCCCCGCTCCCGGAGCTCGGCGTCCGCGATGTGAAGGTCCGCGGCCGTTCCCGAGTCCAGATACGGGAGGCAGATCAGCTCGTCGGTCGGCAGGTTCTTCGGGTACGGCTTCGCGCCGGGCATTCCGCTCCGGGCCACGCACCTACCCGACCGCGGCGGCGTCGAAGGCTTCGAGGACCTCGGCCGCCGATCGGGGGTTCAGGACGTCGATCTCGGCGAAATGCTCCGCCTGGGGATACGCCGTCTCCAGGATCCGGTCCGCGGCGGCCCGGAGGTCGTAGTCGGTCCGGCGCAGCTCCGGGTCGGCGTCCAGGAGGACCCAGTAGGCCCCGGGCTCGCCGAAGGGCATCCCCACGCTTCCCGCGTTCACCACCCTCACCCTCCCGACCGTACGGTCGAACTGCATGTGGGTGTGCCCGCAGACCACCAGGTCCGCGTCGACGGCATCGAAGATGGAGAGAAGCCGGGCCTCGGGGGTCCGGCGCGTGAAGATGTCCCGGTCGTTTCGGGGCGTGGCGTGGCAGAAGAGCACGGCTCCGATCCCCTCCACGTCGAGGCGCGCGGTCTCGGGCCACGACCGGAGGACCTCGGCCTCCTCCGGTGTGAGCTCTCCGGCCACCCAGCGGAGCACCTCCCCCACCCCCGGCGGCAGTCCTGTGGGCTCGGCACCGTCGAGCACCCCCAGCACCTCCCGCTCTCCGTTCCCCCGTATGAAGCTCGTGGGCACGCCCAGCTCCAGGAGACGGGCCAGGCACTCCCGAGGCATGGGGCCGGGCACCACGTCTCCGCCCACCACGACCCGATCGACCCCGAGGGCGCCGATCTCGTTCACGACCGCCTCGAGGGCGGGAAGGTTCCCGTGGACGTCGTACAGCGCGGCTATACGCATCCTCGCTCGTCCTCCGGTGACGGCTCTCGGGGGGGCGACGTGGTCTTCGTCAGTTTCCGGACGGAGGCGCCTCGTTCCACATGTCCACCACGTTCCGCCAGGTCCCGTCCGGACCCCTGCGCCAGACGGTGACGACCTTCCCGTGGGTGGTCACCGGGCTGCCCAGGGAGTCGTTCACGGTCATGACGTTGCGCTCCAGCATGTAGGCCAGATCCCCGCTTCTCGCCACGTGGACGCTCCGGGGCTCCCATCGGATCTCGAAGCCCGGGGCCTGCATGCCCCCTTCTACGAACTCCCGGATCGCGGCCTTTCCCTCGAGAGGGGGCATCCCGGGAGGCATCATCACCGCGTCCTCGGCCCAGTACGCCATCAGGGTGTCCACGTCGCCGGTCCGGGCGAGCTCCGACCATGCCCGGCTCAGCTCCATGAGCGCCTCGCCCTCGGCGTGGACGTCTACGCTCGGCTGGGCGCAGCCGGCGACGAGGGCGAGGACGGAAAACAGGACGACCGCATCGATGCGCCTCATCGGCCTCTCCCGACGCTGAGGGACCGTGATCCAGGAGAATCCACGACCCCAATCAGCATCCGGCGGTGGCGCGGATCAAGGTTTCCGCGTCCGAGGAGCTCGCCGCCCGGCACGGGGCTCGGTGGACCGTCCGATCGGGGCGAGCGGTGGAAGGTCCCGGGGCTGCGTCCAGGCCCGGGCTCGACCAAGGGGCCCGACCCTCCACGCGCCATGCGGGCGGGAGCTACTTGCGGGCGCTCGTCAGCGTTCGGTCGAGGGCGTTCGCGAAGACGCGCTTGTCCGCGCGACCGTAGGGCTTCGGCCCGCCCGTCTCCACACCGGCGTCCCGGAGCGACGCCATGAAATCCCGGATCGACAGACGCTCCCGGACATTCTCCTCGCTGTACTCGTCTCCGCGAGGGTCCAGGACCACCAGTCCCTTCTCCACCAGGACGGCGGCCAGGGGGATGTCCGCCGTCACGGCGATGTCCCCCTCCCTCGCCTGCTCCGCGATGTGGCTGTCGGCGACGTCCGGGCCGCCCTGGACGCGCACGGCACTCACGTGAGGATTGTTCAGCGGCGTGGAGATCCGCTGGTTCGCCACCAGCACGGCTCGTATCTCCAGGCGCTTGGCGGCCCGGAAGACGATCTCCTTCACGTCGCGCGGGGCGGCGTCCGCGTCGACCCAGATCGTCATCTCCTCGCGCGTCCGAATCCCGTCTTCCCCGCTTGGAGTGGGAGGCTCGATCATCGTCCTGATTGTCGTGGATCCGCCCCGGGGGCGCCAGGAGCTCGACCTCAGGCCGCGCTCTCCTGGAAGATCGAACCGAGGAGCTCGTGGAGCTCCTCCCTCGACATGCCCAGGGAGTTGGCGACGTCGGCGATGAGCATCTTCTCCGAATCCCGGAACTTGCCGTCGGCCCCGGCGGCCTCGACCGCCGCCCGCACGACGAGGGCCTTCCCCTCGTCGTTCAGGTGGGGCGCCAGGCCCTCGAGCATCTCCATGACGTCCGCCGATTCCGAACCGGCCGCCTGAAGCTCCCTTCGCACCTCGTCCTCGGAGAGCTCGAGCCCGGTCAGCCGCGCGTAGATCTCACGGACGACCCGGATCTCCTCCGCGTCGGCCCGTCCGTCCGCCAGGATCACTCGGACCATGGCCAGCTTCACGGCCTCCATCAGCTCCCCGGCCACCTCCTCGGCGCTCTTGGTGGTGCCGCTCGCCACGCCCCAGGCGGTGACCATGGCGAGGCCGAAGAAGACCAGGTCCATGGCGGCGAAGCTGCCGGCGAAGGCGCCCTGGGAGATCGCGGAGCGGATCTCGGGGAGCTGGGCCGTCAGGTTCGCCCGGGTCGTCTCCTCCACATCGGCCCGGAAGTTGGCGCGCTCTCTCTCGTTCATTCCCGCCCAGCGCGCCTCGGCCTCGGCCCAGATCGGCTCGGGATACTCGGCCGCCGTCGTCGCCATCGAGGGGTCCACGCCCGGGGGCCAGTCCACGGTCTCGCCCATGGCCGTGCGCTCCTCCACGACCTCGTCGGCGAGGAACGACTTCACGTATTCCTCGCTCTGGGCGCTCTCCATGAGCATCGTCAGGAGCTCGTCGTCGGGCGGGAAGGAGAGCTGGATCCCCGCGTACTTCCCCGCCGGGATCGCGAGGACCGTGATCGCCACCGCCAGGATCCCCGCGGCCTGGGGCGAGGGGTTGGCGGCACGATTGCCCCACGCCACCCCGAACCCGACCATCCCGCCCACGGCCCAGGCGATCCAGCCGATCTCGTAGTTCGCGACCAGGGCGACCACCGCCCACAGCCCGGCGCCCAGGGCGCCTCCGATGAGTCCACCGACGACCGCCATTCTGTGAAACATCCCGCTCTCCCTTGTGGGGGAACTCTCCCGACCGGAGAAGAGAAGTGGCCGGGAAGGGGGCCACTCTTCCACCGTAGGGCCGGCGGAGCGGATCGTTCAACGGTTTATTCCTGGGGAGTCGCGCAGAGCCTTCAGGTCCTCACGGACTATCGACGGGCCGGACGTCCACCCGGAGGAGACGCCATTCCCCGTCCTCCCGGACCCAGACCTCGGCCAGGGCCGCGGTGGCCGTGGAGCGCTCCCCCTCCGGGCCCAGGTAGGTCTCCTCGACGACCCGGCGGGTGAAGGCGTGGTCGTCCCTCACCACGATCTCCAGATGGCGGGTGTCCCGGTCCGAGACCCTCCAGCCGTCCTCGAACCACTCCCGCACCCCCTCGACCCAGTCTTCCTTTCCATTGACGAGATCGCTGCCGATCGTCCAGCGGCTGAAGTCGTCCGCGAGGACGGCGCCGTAGGCGTCGGCGCCGGCTCCTCCAGGCGCCGTGGAGGCCGAGAGGCGCTCGATCGCGGCCAGCACCTCCTGCTGCGCTGGGCTCCAGGATTCCTGGGCGCTTCCCGCGGACGGCGCCCAGAGCAGCGTCAAGCAACACACCGCGAGACACCACGTCGTCTTCATCGTCGATTCCCTCCTCATGTCGTTCGTTCCCGTGTGCGCGAACACGGCGATTCGGGCGCACGGCCCCGCGCCTTCGCGGACCTCGTCGGCCCGCCCGACCCGCTACTCCCCCTCCAGGAAGGGCTCGAGGATCGCCCATCGGGGATCCTCCCGCATGGGGCGGTACCAGGGAAACCACAGGCCCGTCAGGAGTCCGGGGATGCGCTCCTCGGCCGCCCGCCGAAGCGCCTGGAACGCTCGGTCCACCTCCCCGGCCCACGCGTAGTAGATCAGATCGCCCCCGAACTCCGGCATCCCCGCATCCCGTTCCGCCCTCAGTCCCGCGATGATTTGCTCGGCCTCGTCCCGGCGTCCCGCTCTCGCCAGGGCCCCCGCCAGCATCGTCTGGAAGGCCGTGGCCCCTCCGGCCCGGTCGGACACGAAGCGCAGCCGCCGGATCGCCTCGGCGTGATGGCCTTCCCAGCTCTCGACGATGCCCACGCCGTACCAGGCGATGAAGTCGCTGGGGTCGGACTCCAGCACGGCCTCGAAGGCGGCGCGAGCCTCCGCGTTTCGCTCCGTGCCGATACACACGAGGCCGTGAACGTCGCGCAGATAGATGGACTCCGGGGCCTCCTCGAGGGCGCCCGTCGACTCGGCGTAGGCCTCCTCGTACCGTCCCTGACACAGGAGCCCGACCCCCAACCACGCCCGGGAGCGGGGGTGTCGGCCCCCGTGGCGGATCGCCTCCCGGAAATGTCCAACGCATTTCGGCACGCTCCAGCCGAACACGAACTCGTAGAGGCCCGCGGAAAAATGGACGTCGGCGAGGTGCGCCCCGCCGTCGAGGGCCCGCTCCACGGCCTCCGTGGCCCGCTCCGAGAGCTCGCGGAGATCCCCGAATCCGTAGAGCGCCAGCACCGAGCAGGTGTCGGCGATCCCGGACCATGGCTCGGGAAACTCCGGATCGAGCTCGATCGCCCGCTCGAAGTGCCGCATGGCGGCCTCGAGGCCCAGCTGATAGCGCCGCCTCCACGCGTGGCGCCCCTTCAGGTACTGGTCGTAGGCTTCGGCGTTGTCGGTGGTGGAGAGGACCAGGTCCTCGTCCTGTCCCAGGAGCTCCACCCGCAGGGCTTCGACCACGGCGTGGGCGATCTGGTCCTGGATCTCGAACACGTCGTCCAGCTCCCGGTCGTAGCGCTCGGACCAGAGGTGGTAGCCGTCGGCCACGGAGACGAGCTGGGAGGTGATCCGCAGGCGCCTTCCCGCCTTCCGGACGCTGCCCTCCAGGACCGCGGCGACTCCCAGCTTCCTGCCGATCTCGCGCACGTCCTCCCCCCGACCCTTGAACCCGAAGCTCGACGTCCGGGCGGCGACCTTCAGGTCCGGGAGCTTCGTCAGGGCGTCGATGATCTCCTCGGCGATCCCGTCGCCCAGGTACTCCTGGTCCCCCTCCGGGCTCATGTCGGTGAAGGCGAGGACTGCGACGGAGCGCTCGCTCGGCCCGGCGGACGGTTCCGCGGCGGCCGTGGTCGGGGAAGTGGCATCCGCGTCGGCCGCGGCCGCGGTCGCCGTGTCCGGCGCGGCGGCGGAGCCCCGGCCGGCCGGGAACGCGCCATCCTCCGCTTCGGACGGGGCGGTTCGAGCCGTATCCCGCACGACCCCGTCCGGGGTGACCTCCAGCGTCCAGGCCAGGACGAGGGCCACCGGAAAGCCGAGGACCAGGAGGGCCACGACCAGCGTCACCGACCACCCGGGCAGGTTCAGGGCCGGGAAGAAGACGTCGGCTGCCTCCCCCACGGCGAAGCCCACGACCCCGTACCCGATCGCCACCCTCACCACCTTGCGGCGGCGAAGCTCGGCCAGGAAGGATGAGACGCTCATGAGCGCCACGATGCACGAGCGCCCGCGAGGTGGCAACGTCCTTCCTCCCGAGGGTACCCCGGGGGAGCGGCCTCATCCGGGCCGCCGTCCCGCGGGCGGTCGCCGTCCACGGCTCCTAGGTGTCCCGCTCCCGCTCGTACCTCAGCACCACCCCCGACCCGCTGGTCTCCACGTCCCGCAGCTCGAACGTCCGGAGCTCGAAGCCCCCCTCCGCCAGCGAGGGTCCCTCCCCCAGCACGGCGGGAGCGATCCCCAGGATCAGCTCGTCGATCAGGTCCTCCCCGAAGAACTGGGCGGCGAGATTCG
>JABAHQ010013474.1_pt1 | contig 17957 bp, 14 predicted proteins | sample 7062091 | NCBI WGS metagenome assembly JABAHQ01 (sample SAMN14534359, study PRJNA622989) | marine sediment metagenome | biome: marine biome [ENVO:00000428]; feature: marine pelagic biome [ENVO:01000023]; material: deep marine sediment [ENVO:00002113] | place: India: Gulf of Kutch | collected...
ATTTTAATACCTCTGGGCTTGTTAACGGCCATTTTTGCTGCCCCCTTAGTTCGGTATATCATCGCACCCGGCTTTTCCCCAGAGCAACAAGCCTTGACTGCAACTTTAATGCGCTGGCTGTTGATCTCAACCGTCATTTTTGGGGTGAGCGGCTTGATAATGGGCATTTTGCACGCCTACCAACATTTTTTGCTTCCGGCTTTGGCGCCGATTGTCTACAACCTGGCTATTATCGCCGGGGCCTGGTTTTTGGGGCCAAGGTTGGGTGTCCATGGCCTGGTCATTGGCGTAGTACTGGGGGCGGCGGGACATCTAGGCCTGCAACTGCTGATCTTGCCCCGTTATGGTCTGCGCTATGACTTAATCCTGGCTCCCCATGATCCCGGGGTACGTGAGGTGGCTCGCCTGATGGCCCCACGAATGTTAGGCCTGGCCGCCATTCAGTTAAATTTTATCTGGGATAAAATTTTGGCCTCCACCTTGACAGCAGGCAGCTTAGCCGGTTTAGATTACGGGCGACGGGTGATGTTGTTACCGCAGGGGATTATTGCTCAAGCGGTTGCCGCGGCCGCCTTTCCGACCTTTGCCGCCCTGGCGGCCCAAGAAGACTGGGAAGAGTTGCAGGCAGTTTTTACGGCGACATTGCGCAGTATTTTATATCTAACCATTCCGGCCACGATTGGATTGTTGATCTTGGGGCGGCCGATCGTCCAGATCTTGTTTGAGCGAAATAATTTTGATGCGGCTTCAACGCAATTGACTGTTTGGGCGCTGGGCTTTTACAGTTTAGGGCTTGTGGCCCACTCGGTGGTGGAGATTGTCACCCGGGCTTTCTACGCTCTACATAATACCAGGACGCCGGTTTTAGTAGGGATTATTTCGATGGGCTTGAACATCATTCTGAGTTGGATGTTGATGCAGCTATTCGCCAGGGTGAAGCTCCCCCCACACGGCGGTATCGCGCTGGCCAGCTCAATTGCGGTCGGGGTTGAGATGATCTGGCTCATTGTTGCTTTACGAAAGTTACCCGGCGCTTTGAGCGTGATCGGCCTGACCGCCTCGTTATGGCGTATGTCCCTGGCCGGCAGTGGTATGGCCGTCGGTTTATGGTGGGGAATGTCGTTGTTTGGCCATTTAAATCCCTGGTTCGTGGCGCCGGTCGGCATTATCTTAGGGGGCGGGGTCTATGGACTCATCACCCTCATGTTGGGCCTTGCAGAGCCAACCCTCTTGATGCAACAAGTTAAGCGCCGCCTGGGCATTTAACAGCTAAGTTTGATTTTACAGATCACGTCCTACCTACTACAATAGAGGGAAGCTTTCGACCGAAAATTTATCTGAGCCGATTATGCGTAATTCGTAGGGGTGATAAGAAACCAGGTTTTACCATGTTGTCAGCGCTATTGGGATTGACATTTTAACCAACTTGATGGCGCAATCGTAAAAACCTGGTTTCTTGGGCAATTACGCATAATCCGTTCGGAACATTTACACGAACCCGATGGCACTTAAACTGAGTATGACAAGTTTGCCAGATTTACTGGCAATATGTAAACTTAATAGTGGACATAAGATTCCTGATTGGGCCATTAACGGGCGATTTTTTTCAATTACCCAGACAGCCGATGAATTATCGATTGTTTGTGCCCAAGCAGATGTACCAGCGGGTATCACCTGTGAGCCGAATTGGCGGTGTCTTAAAGTGGATGGCCCGCTGGATTTCGCTTTGACAGGTATCCTGGCTGCATTAGCTACTTCTCTGGCTGAAGCGGGCATCAGCCTCTTTGCCATCTCAACCTATGAGACTGACTACCTTCTGGTTAAAGATGAGCATTTGGCCGGGGCTATGGCAGCTTTACGCCAGGCGGGGCACTACGTTTATAATTAAAAATTAAGAATTAAAAATGAAGAATTTTTGAGTCTGTATTTATCCGTAAAATCCGCGTCATCTGTGTTCTATTGGCCTCAAGCACATAATTTAGTGACCATCTCGAATTTTTAATTCTTAATTCTTAATTAAACTGGCGACCAGGACGAGCTAAAGATGATGGGTGAATCAGAGCTTCCTCTGGATCAAATTATCCAGGGAGATTGTATCGAGGTGTTGCCGGCCTTGCCGGCAAAGTCGGTTGACTTAATTTTTGCCGATCCCCCTTATAATTTGCAATTACAACAAGAATTATGGCGTCCCAACCTGACTAAAGTAGATGCTGTGGAAGATGATTGGGATCAATTCAGCAGCTTTGCTGAATACGACGCCTTTACCTGGCAGTGGTTGAGGGCATGTCGCCGGGTTCTTAAAGATACCGGGACAATTTGGATTATTGGATCCTATCACAACATCTATCGCGTGGGAAAGATGTTGATGGATTTGGGATATTGGATTTTGAATGACGCGGTTTGGATCAAGACTAATCCAATGCCCAATTTTAGAGGGACGCGTTTCACTAACGCCCACGAAATCCTCCTGTGGGCGCAGAAGGAAAAGGGAGCCCGGTATACCTTCAACTATCAGGTGATGAAATCCCTTAACGACGGCCTTCAGATGCGTAGTGATTGGGAAATTCCCCTATGTACCGGTCAAGAGCGGATTAAAATTAACGGCAGCAAAGCCCATTCGACCCAAAAACCAGAAGCCTTATTATACCGGGTGATCATGTCCAGCTCAAATCCAGGCGATGTCGTTTTGGACCCTTTTTTTGGCACGGGAACAACCGGTGCTGTGGCCAAGAAGTTGCACCGGCATTGGCTTGGCATTGAGCGAGATCACCGATATGTCCAGATAGCGCAAGAACGGCTTGACGGCATCAAGCCGGGACATTATCGGGCTGAATTGTACGAGTTCCCCAGCAAGCGTGATCTGCCGCGTGTTCCTTTTGGTTCGCTTTTGGAAAATGGCTTACTGAAGCCAGGCCAGAAACTCTATTTTGGCCGGGACGGGGATAAAGCGGCAACCGTTTTGGCAAACGGTAAGTTGAATTATAATGGCTTTGTCGGCTCGATTCATCAGGTGGGTAAAGCCATTCAAAACGGCCCTTGCAACGGCTGGGAACAGTGGTATTATCTCGACCCGAAAACAGGGGAGCGGGTCGTGATTGACCGCTTACGGGAACTTGTTCGTCAGGGACAGACGCAACTATTGAAGTGGGCCGCTTAGGTTTTGAGTGTAGGCTCAAGTTTGAAATGGCGCCCATCGCGATATAGGTGAGCGGTAGTGATGTGAGGATCATGCTCAAACATTACCAGAGCCCCTGTTTGGACAGCCCAATGTTGCCAGCGACGTTTGGTTTCAATGGTCTCCAGCGGCTCAACGTCAAAGGCGCTGACCCAGGCTGTACGCTCAAACTGACATCCCATGCCGCTTAAATCAGCCACATAGAGACCAACATTTCCTTCAGACTCAAGCAAAATACTTTGATGGGCTCTGGTATGTCCTCGGGTAATCACAGTGCTGGTTCCGCCGAGAACGGGTGTATCTCCCGATAAGAGCTTCAACTGCCCTGTCTTTTCAAGCACAGCGAAATTTTCGGCCAGGTAGGTTGCTCGAGTGCGTTCGTTGGGATAGCTAGCATCGGCCAACTCAAGACGCTGGATCCAATATTCGGCGTTGGGAAAGGTAGGAACGATTTGTTGGGTCTCCGAATCGAAGGTGGTGTTACCGCCACAATGGTCAGCATGTAGATGAGTGTTGATGACAATATCAACCTCAGTTGGGGCAACGCCGATCTCATGCAAATGCGTCAGCAACCCACCTTTGGGACGATCGATGCCGAAATTGGCCGCTTGCTTGGAGGTCAATTTATCACCCAGCCCAGTGTCAACCAAAATGATTTTACCGGCGACTCGTAGAAGTAGACAGTTTAAAGCCAGGGGGATGCGATTATGCGCATCCGGGGCCAACTTTTTTTCCCAGATAACTTTGGGAACCACGCCGAACATGCCACCGCCATCTGTCCAATAAATACCGTCGCTCACAAATTGATATTCGATGTCACCAATGAAAGGCATGAGGTCTAATCCTTTACAGCAACCTTGTGTAAGGCGCGGGTAAACCAATTTACCAGCTTGTGGCGTTCCAGGGGGGGCAAAAATGCAGCCCGGGCCGCATTTAAAATCATCTTTTTAAGAACTGAAAACTGCACCCCCATCCCTTCACAGACCACGATATATTCATCAGCCAGGGTAATATTTGAAATAGAAGGGTCATCCGTATTAATCGTAACAGGAATGCCTAATCGATGGAATGACAGGAGGGGATGTTGCCATAAGCCGGAGATAGAAGCGGTTTGCAGGTTGCTGGTCGGGCACATTTCCAAAGTGATTTTTTTGCGTTGCAGTAGTTCAACCACGGCAATATCTTCCATAGCGTGAACGCCGTGGCCAATCCGGTCAGCTTGAATAACTTCCACTGCTTCGTAAACATTAGCAGCCGGACAATGTCTGCATTCTCCAGCATGGGCGGTAATATGTAAGCCTTGCTTTTTGGCCCAGTGCATAATATCAATGAATGCACCAGCCGAGTAATGTTGTTCGTCTCCGGCCAGATCCAAAGCAACGACCCCTCTATCTTTTCTGGCAACGGCCAATTCCGCCAGACGTCTGGCAAATTGGGGTTCGTGTCGTCCCATCTGGACGATTAATCGGACCTGAATATCAAACATTTTTTGGGCTTTATTCACGGAACAAATAACCCAGTCACTTACTTCTTCAAAGCTGAAGCCCTGATGGGTGGCCAAGGCAACCGGATTAAAGCGTAGCTCTAAATATTTTACATTGTCTGCTGCAGCATCTGCAACCACCTCATAAGCAATGCGTAAGATTGCCTCGCGGGAATTATAAAATTTTCTCAGCACCTTAAATTTGGCCAGAAACTCTTGGAAATTTGGCTCGTCGTCTTTACTAACCTGCACCAGAGGGCGTAGCTGTTCAATGTCGTAAGCTTGCATATCCACCCCATGCTGACGGGCGATCTCGGCCAAGGTAGAAAGACGCAGGCTGCCTTCTAAATGCCGATGCAGGTCAATTTTTGGGAGCAGTTTGAGTGTGGTTATTAAATTGGAATTTCTTTTCTTTATTGCCTCTGGCATATGAGTACGGCCATCAGTTAAATTTAGGCGCAATGTAAGTTTAGCCTATACATGGTCTTGGTATGATTCTGGTTGATTAACAGGGAGGGTAAAAGAAAATTCACTCCCTTTGCCTGGCTTGCTTTTAACGTCAATCGTGCCTTGGTGTGCTTCTACGATTTGTTTGACAATGGTGAGGCCAAGGCCTGTACCACCGAATCTTCGGGTCATCGAGCCATCTACTTGGTAAAAACGATTGAATATTTTCTTTAACTCAGTTTCCTTTATACCAACTCCAGTATCTTTGACTGATATTCTAACAAAATTGTCCATAGTTTCGGCCGAAACTGTAATTTTACCGCCATTCGTCGTAAATTTTATAGCATTCCCTATTAAATTATCAAGAACCTGGCTAATTCGATTTGGATCGGCTGTAATAATAGGCAGCGAGGGGGGGATATTGGCCTCCAAGTGGAGATCATGTTTTTCTACAATGAGTATAGCACTATTAACAGCCAGGTTAATCAGATTGGCTATATTCACCTGGCTAAATTCGAGGCCACGCATTTGTAATTGTTGATGGGTGATAATATCACTGACCAGGCGGTTGAGGTCATCCGTCCGACGGGCGACAATTTCCAGGCTATTTCTGACGGCATCTGAAATCGGACCCAGGCTCTCTTCTAGAATCAAATCAACATATGCTTTAACAAAGGTCAGCGGCGTTCGCAGTTCATGAGAGACATTTTGCACAAACTCATTCTGAAGCCGACTAACTTCCTGTAATTCTTTTAAGGCCCGTTCCAAGTTTTTGGCATGTTGTTGTAAATCGTTAAATAGTTTAGAGTTTTCCAGGGCTGAGGCAACCTGAACAGCCGCAATCGTTAGGAGTCGGCCTTCATTATCGCCGAAAGCATAGGAACGTTTGTCGTAAACCGCTAAGGCCCCCAATAATTTACCGTGCGTAATTAAGGGAACCATGAGCAATGATTGAATGTTAGGTGGCGAGGATTCATGAACAATTCGTTCAAAATCTTCCGAATTCCTTAAGTTAATGGGCTTAAGCATATCAATAGTTTGTCGGACAACATTGATGATAAAAGCGTGATCGGCAATTGAGAATCTGCCATTTTGCGCCCCTAGAATTAGCTCTCCATCTTTCAAAAGGAAGATGCTGCTACCTAGACTGTCCAAAGCCAGGCGAATAACATTAACTGTGCCTTCGAGCAGACGATTTATATCTAAGTTGATGCTCATTTGGTGAGCTAAAGTGTAGAGTGTGGATACCTCAGCCAGGCGTGTGGTTGTTTCTTGGTGAAGGTGAGCATTTTCAATGGCAGTGGTGATTTGATTGCTATAGATAACCGCCTGGCCAAGGTCTTCATCTGAGAAATAATTTGGTTCTCGAATATTAACCATTAATAGAACCCCAACTGAGATACCCCCTTTCTGTAAGGGAACGCCCAGAATGGCAATTGCATTCGCTTTTAAGGAAAGGTTAGGCCCATAAGCAGCAATATCATTAAAATTGTTTTTGTAAAGAGGTTTATCTGCTTTGAACACCTGGCTGACAAACAGGTCACTTTTTTTAGGGACGAGGCGAGTATCTAAGAGTTGTTTAGATCCTGTCCCTCTGGCAGCAAGACATAAGAGCGTTTCATCTTCAAAACGCCACACACTGACCCCATCGATATTAAACAGGGTCAAGCTTTGGCTGCAAATGACATCTAAAACCTCATCTAAATTGAGACTTTTGTTGATTGACGTGCCAGCTTTGCCCAAAGCCAGGACAAATGCTTCCCGATCCAAGACATCTTGGAAAAGTTGAGCATTATGAATGGCCATGGCTGCCTGGCTGGCCAGGGCAGTCATAAATGCTTCATCTTCGGCAGTGAAAGAGTTATTATGTTTTTTGTTGGTTGTTTCTAAAATGCCAATCACCTTACCTCTGGCAATGAGGGGGACAGTGAGGACATTGAAAATGGTGTGAGACAGATCATCAGTCACCGAAAAGCGACTATCATTTTGAACATCATTAATTCGCAACGGCTTTTTATGCTTTAGTACCCAACCGACCGTTCCTTGAGTAATATCATAAACACGCGGTCTTAAGTGAATTTCGTTATTTGAAGAGCTGGCTCCAGGGACAGCCAACGTACCGGTATCATCTATCAAATAGACAGCCGCCCACTGTGATTCCAACAAGTTCACAACTTGCCTGGTTGTTGTACGTAATACTTCACCCAAATCCAGGTTGGTTAGCGATTGGCTGGCTTCAAACAAGCCGGCCATTTGATCTGCTTTTCGAGACAGTTCCGCAAATAAACGTGAATTTTCCATCGTAATGGCTACAGCGGAAGCAATAAAAGAGAGAATGACCTGATCATCGCGGGTAAATGGCAGGTCATCTAAACGGTTGACGATTTCTATGACACCTAAAACACGGCCCTGAATTTGAACCGGAACAGCCAATAAGGTACGAGGAGCGAAGTTTAGAGTTTGCTCTGCATTTTGATAGTAGCGGGCGTCTGAAGCGACATCGTCTATCCGAAGGGATCGATTGTGTTGGGCAACCCAACCCGCAAACCCCTCGCCTAATTTGAGGGTAAAAGGTTTCATCATCTCCGCCGATATACCAGCGGCGATTTTGAGGTGTAGTACATCATTATTCAGGATCATTAACGATGTACCTTCTACTTGATAAAGGGCTTTAATCTTGCCTATAATCGCGTTTAGCGTCTTGTTCAAGTCACTGGGGTCTGCAATAGCCACACCAATTTCATTGAAGGCCAGAAGCTCGGCCATGCGTCGGTCTTTTTCTTCAAAAAGATTTGCTGTGGCTATAGCCACAGCAAGTTGGTCAGCAATGGTTTGAGCTAAAGTTAAATCATCAGGAGAAAACGCATATAGGCGAGTGCTTTGAATGTCTAGCAAACCGATCAACTGGCCTTTTGTTGAGAGGGGAATGGCCAACTCTGAGCGAACAAGTTCACGATTAGAGCGAGGAAAGTAACGCTCAAAAGCGTTCGTGTCGTTTACCAGTAGTGGCTCGCCCGTCCGCCCAGAGGTACTAATGACCCCCCTTCCATCGAGAGGCAAGCGATAATTTAAGGTCTCTACAGCTTCCTGTGGTATATCATTGGCGGCTTTGAGCAAGAGATCATCTGTCTGGTTTTGATACAAGAAGATCGTTACAAATTCATAACTCAAGTCCTCGTGTAGACGTTCCACAACTGTATCCAACAATGGCTGAACCTCATGAATTTCTGTGGCTTGCCGTCCGATTTTGGCAACCGTTTGAAACTGCTTAACTTTTTGTTGTTCTCGTTGATAGACTTGAGCATTGTCAATAGCAATAGCCGCTTGATTGGCAAAAGTATGAACCAGATCTAAGTCGGCATTATCGAAATAACCCGGTTCCTTATGGTGTAGGGTAAGCATACCAATGGTTTGGTCTTTTATGACTAGCGGAGCACCAATCCAGGCTTTAATGTTTTGCATTGCTGGCAAAGAAGTTTGTAGCCAACGCTCGTCTTGGGTGACATCATGAAAAATAGCTGGATACTGTTGTTGTAAAATAGCCTGGTAAAATCCCCCTGGCTCTGCTTTCAAGGTCAAATCAGCCATTACTTCTCTGGAAAGGCCAGCTATAGCTTGAACGACCAGATCCTGTCCCTGTAAAAGTAAAATTAAGGCACTGTTATAAGGAATAACACTTTCGATATGTTCCAAAATCAACTTTAGAACGTCATCTAAATTTAAGGTAGCATTGAGAACAGTTGAAAGCTGTTGTAAGTGGGTGGCTATCTGGCGGCGAATGAATTCTTGTTGCTGTTGTTCTCGTGTTCTTTTGTAGAGTTGGGCGTTGGTGAGAGCAACAGTCATTTGGCTGGCCAATATGGTTAACAGTTGTTTCTCCTGGGGGGGATATTCATATGGATGGAGATTAGCCGTCACCAAAGCCCCGATGACCAAACGCCCAATAGTAAGCGGAATGATCAAACAAGATTGTTCCTCCGCCAAGTTTTTTCCCAAGAAAAGGCCCTCTTTGTGGATGAGACTTCCTGTTTCAATGGTTTCTGAAATCAAAATTGGCAGCTTATCTAAACGGTTAAAGGGAAGATCGCTCTTATATGCCTTTACTACCAATTCTTCTGTTTCATCATCGACAAAGATGACCGCCAGTATATCATAGTGAAATGTCTGGAATAATATGTCCAGACTGGCTACCAAGAGGTCATCCAAATCCAGGACAGTGGCGCTAAGTTGGGCAAAGGCTTGAATAACTGAGATATCTAATGGCGCTACATTTTTGGAGGTGTTCTTCGCGGTTGAGGAGGTCATGGGATTTATCTTTTACGATCTGTGATAACCCAGCTCCAATATTTCCAGGTAATCAACAAACCAATCGTTACCGATATGGCCAATGGAATGTGGTAAAAAATAAGGGTGAATTCTAAAGAGCTGGGGTGAAGAAAACCACCTGGAGATGCAGAAGACCTACTTGATTGGGCGAGGTAGGTGCTGGCTTGTATAAGATGGGCCAGACCTGCTATGCCAGCAAAAACCTGAGCACCGTAAAACCATTTATAATATGGCGGCATCTTCAACACGCTACCAAATTTTTCTGATAGCTTGGCCATGATATAAAAAAGCATGACTAACGAAAATGTAGCTAAGGTCCCTAAAATAGTGACTAACGGTATCAGGAACGTCCTCCCATCATCGTGTTGACTAACAAATAGCCCAAATAAACAAATACCACCCCCCCCATAACCCGCAATAGGTCAGCCCAAAAATTACCCACGATTAAAGTTTGATTAAAAGCATAAATGATGGCACTAACCGCGAATAAAATGGCCGGCAGCAGGAGAAGGGGATAGTAAAAACGTTTTTTTCGGGGGGAATTTTTTTCTAAGCGGCGTTGTTCGAAGAATCGAGCAATGCCGAAAAGAAAAAATAGTAACCCACAAACTGCTCCCCAAGTGTATAGCGTTAAAATTTGGGCGAGAAGCATCATTCTATCAAAACTTTCAATTGACTGTGGCTATTTTGGTTTTCAGAATAGCAGGTGTAACAAAATTATGCTCTAGCGCAATCCCTAAGAGGATGGCCAAGCTTTCCTTCCGGGAAGTTTCGAGAAGGGGGTTAAGCTTACAATCGGCGACCAGGACTTATCATTTCATTTAATGAAGGCCTCGTCAAAGGCATCAACCATGCTGCGCCGGGGATTACCACTTAGAATTCCTTCTTGACCTTCAAATTTAGACTTTAGTTGAAATCCAGTTTGTGAATCAATTTCGTATTGGCGGATATCCTTAGCATGATCACTACCGCGCATCTTTAAAACGAGGATCGCCTTGCTAATAGCCGAGTCAATTTCTACATAACGCAAAATTGAGTATGAGTCCACCACAAAAGCAATTTCACTATCACCTTCGGGAGCCTCGCCCAAAAGGGCTGAACTCTCTTTAGTAAGCAAACTGGTCACCCCTTCTCGCTTAAGAGCGTTGATGAAGCCATATTCTATACGTCGGAGTTCAGTAGGATTTTGGGTCAACCGATCAAAATGAGTAATACTATCAACTAAAATACGACGAACCCCCATTTGAGCTACTTGTGTTTCTATAATGCCCCCTACGTTTTCCAGATCTGCCTTACTTACTTCAGGGCTGGTCATGATGACTTTGAGCTTGCCTTCTGCCTCTAATTTGGCGAAATCCCAACCAAAACTGGCTGCATCATGATAATATTGTTGAGGAAACTCTTCGAAAGTAATAATTAAGCCAGGCTCGTTGTATTTAACAATGCCATTATAAATGAACTGCATACCTAAAGTGGTTTTGCCAGTGCCGGGAGCACCTTCCACCAGGTTAGCTGTCTGTGGTAAAAAACCACCCCCTAACATATCGTCAAATCCCTGAATATCTGTCTTCACACGGTTCATAATCATAGTCGCTTCCTAAAAGAATAATACCCCCGATTTTATAGGGTCTGCTGATCAATGTTTGATCTCTTATTGCATCCCACGAATAATATGATAGACTGCTTTGACTCGAAAATGCCGATCTTCACAAGCTACGATAAATCTATTCACTAAGTCACGCATAGCCTCATCGTCGGTCAAACAATAAACAGGTTGATCGTTAACCATGCTGCGTGACATAATGCCGGTCGCCTCTAACTCTTCAATCTCAGGCGCAACTGCCGATAAAGAACGGCCGGCATATCTGGCAATGTTTTCCACCGTATCGATTGTATGTGGATTCTCATGGAAGAATCTGACCAAGTCCCATTTAATAAAGGAATTGACTTTAGTTTTGACGAAATCTAGAAGATCCTCGGGCATATCATCCATTAATTTGGCGGTGAAATCATCTCTATCCGGCAAGACGGTGTCTCCTTTCACAATCCCTAGGAAACCACAATATATGGAAATGTTTCAACGAACGTTTTTAAGGTGATTTTCTGGAAAAAACGGAACTGGTTTTATTAAATAGACTACACAATATCTTAAAACCTATGTTTCATTTTATCATTTAAGCATCAAAAGGTAAAGTAAGAAATTTATCCTTGCCTGGTCGTACGTAATCAATTGTGAGATAACACAGAACAATTTGTCAAGTTAACTTTAGTGTACCACGTAAAAAGGGGGCTTACAACCTTAGTCGCCGATTCCTGTAAATTATTTGTGGTACTAAAGTATCAACCTGTGCCTGGTTGATTGCAAGCTTTTTGCAACTTTGTTAGAGTATAATAGAACTATCTGTAAAATCTGGTTATTTTAGGAGAGTTTAGTCGTGTATATCAAATTCTGGGGAACCCGTGGGTCAATTCCTACTCCGTTATCCAGTGATAATCTCAAACAAAAAATTCGCCGGGCTTTAGAAGGTGCTGTCGGGTTAAATCTAAATAATCCAGCCGTTGTAGAACGATATGTAAATCATCTTCCTTTTTCAGTTCGAGGTACAGTTGGTGGCAACACNNAGTTGGTGGCAATACAACTTGTATCGAAGTCCGCTCCGGCGATCAGCTTTTAATCATTGATGCTGGCTCCGGTTTGCGGGTGTTTGGCATGGAGTTAATGAAGCAAGGTTTCGGCAAAGGTCACCAAGGCGCTGACTTTCTTATTACCCACACCCATTGGGATCATATCCAGGGCTTTCCTTTTTTCGTCCCAGCTTTCATTCCTAATAACCATTTTACATTTCATAGTCCCTTTGCAGATATAAAAGATCGCCTGGCGCAACAACAGGATGAATTTTTCTTTCCTGTCTCTACCGATTATATGAGCGCTACTTTTGAGTTTAAACAACTTAAGGAGAATGAATGGCATCAGATTGGCAATTTCCGTGTGTATCCTATGCGTCTCTCTCATCCTGGTGAAGCTTATGGTTATCGTATTGAAGACGGTAAAGCATGTTTAGTTTTTGCCACTGATGGGGAATACAAACGTGTAGATCGCGTAAATACAGAACAGTTCATACGATTTTTTCAAAACGCCGATCTGTTAGTTTTTGATGCTCAATATAACTGGTCCGAAGCCTTAGATAAACCGGATTGGGGACATAGCAGTGCTGTGACAGGGGCAGAGTTGGCTTATCGTGCTAAGGCTAAACGTTTGGCCCTCTTCCATCACGACCCTAACAGCAGCGATGAAAAAATATTAGGGGCCCAAGAAGAAGCAGCAGCTTATTTAAGAAGCGCTCACCAGGATGGCAAGCGGTGCGACGTATTCGTTGCTTATGACGGCTTAAGTTTAGAAATATAGAAACGCTGATCGTTTTTGATTTGGAGCGTATCTGTGTCTACCTTATCAAATATTGGGGAACGAAATATAACCCTCGAACGCTTACATAGTTTATATGAGCTGATCGGGCGGATGAACTCGGTTTATGAGCTAACGGACTTGTTGGAGTTCATCGTTGATCGGGCTTTGAACCTGACGGGCGGCCGTCGAGGGCTGTTATTGCTGGATGATGAGCATGAGCATACACTTCAACACGTTGCTGTAACCCGCGGTGAGCAGTTAGATGAGAAACAACTTGAGCGGGCTCTGGAATTCGTCAGCACGACTGTTATCAAAGACGTGCTAGACCAGGGCGAACCCAGGTTAGTTTTTGATTTACCGGCTGATCAACGTTACGAAGGCCTGACCAGCGAGGCGACCTTCAAGCTCAAACGTGTCCGTTCCGTTTTAGCCGTTCCCTTAAAGGTGGCCGAACAGCTCGTTGGCCTGATTTATATAGACCATCCCAGTCGCGCGGTTTTTGGGCAAGAAGATTTAGATTTTCTGAGTGCCTTCGCCAGCCAGGCTGCGTTGGCCATCAACCGAGCCAGACAACATCAAAAACAAGTGGACGAATTGACCCGCTTGAATGAATTAAGTCGGTCTGTGGTTCAGGTGCTCGACTTAAATGAGGTCCTAACCCGGATTGTTTATGAAGCAATCCATATACTCGACTCAAGGTTGAGACCGGCTCAGTTTTACTCCTAAACGAGGATACATCTGAGTTGATCTTTAATGTTTCGGTCTCCAATGGACAACGAGTTAATATTCCCGGCTCTCTAAAGGTCGGTCAGGGTATTGCCGGTTGGGTTGTGGCTACGGGTGAAATTGCTTGTGTGAGTGATGTCACCCAGGATGAGCGTTGGTTTGGCGAAATGGACCCCACATTTAACACTCGCTCTATCTTGTGTGTGCCTCTGAAAGCGAACGGACATGTTTTGGGGGTGTTACAGGTTCTTAACAAAAGAGGGGATCAAGGGTTTAACAGCACCGATGTGACACTGCTATCTGCCTTCGCTGCTTCAGCTACCATTGCCATTGAAAACGCCCGTCTTTTTCAGGAAGCGCGCGAAGCGCGGCGACTCCGTGACTTAAACAAAGCTGCTTTGAGACTCAGCAGTAGTTTAGATTTAGACACCATTCTTAATGCGAGTTTGGAAGTAGTCCAGGAAATTTTTCGAGCCGATGCTGCGACTATTAGTTTAATTCACCCCCAACCTCAACCTGATGTGTTTTCTGTTGAAGTCTGTCGAGACTTGTCGCCCAATCTAACCCTGGCTAAAGCGCAGATTGAGGCCTTGAACAAATTATCAGAGTTGGTGCTTACATCTGAGAAGGATGATATCTCTATTATCAATCAGCATCAAATTCAGGATTATGCGGAAGGAGCCCCTTTATTTGATATCGGCATTCAGACATTAGCCCTGGTTTCCATTAAGGTTGGGCGTGAGGTAAAGGGTGCTTTGGCTCTGATGGTTGTTACCGCCCACACTTATAGCCCAGAAGAAATTAATCTGCTCCTGGGTATTGCCCGCATTCTTGGCCTGGCCATACAAAACGCCACCCACTACGAGCAAATGAGCGTCAAAACGATGCAACTCACTTATCTGAACGATATTGGGGCGACGCTGACCAGTAACCTTGAGGTGGGCCGGGTATTGGAAGTTTTTATTAATAGCGTTAACGCTTTATTAGACACTGAACGAACCTCTTTCTTTCTTATCGATGAAGAAACGAGTGAACTGGTTTTACGGTACAGTAATGAAGAAGAAAGTACTGATATTCGCTTAGCGCCGCCCTGGAGGGGGATTGCTGGTTGGGTTGCTACCCATGACCACCCCGCTCTGGTGAATGACGCCTTTAGTGACCCGCGCCACCTGCGTCAAATTGCTATTGAGACTGGGTATGATGCCCGTTCGATTTTGTGCGTCCCCCTGAAAATTGAAGGTAAGGTTATTGGGGTGGTGGAAGCTTTGAACAAAAGGGGTGACCAGCAATTTACTTATGAACATCAAGAACTCCTGATCCAGTTGAGTCATTGGGCTGCCATTGCCATTCAGAATGCCCGTCTTTATGAAGCACGGATGCAGGAGCAGAAATTGCGGATTGAGGCAGAGTCTCGGGGCGCAATGGCCGACTTGATTTTGAATATGGCTCATACTATGAACAATATTGTCGGCGCTATCCGGGTCTGGGCCTCAGGTTTAGAATATGCGGTGCAAACAACGCCCCAGGCACCCTTGGTCCAATTCCAGCAAAAGTTGCTTCGCCTCCACCATAATGCCAAAGAGGCCCTGGAACTGATACGTAGCATTCGAGATCCCTTTGAGAATCTAAATGCTGAACTTGGCCCAACTGAGGTGCATGTTTGTTTGACCAAGGCCATTGAAAGTTGTTGGTGGCCTGAAAACGTTTCGCTACATCAGTCTTACGCTGACAAACTGCCGTTAGTTTGGGCTAATGCCAAAGGTTTGGAGGAGGCTGTTTTCTATAATCTGATTTCGAATGCCATTCAGGCTTTGACACCAAAGGGTGGAGAGATTCGCTGCTCAACCCGCTATCTCGAGACCCATTGGGTTGAGATCATCATTGCTGATAACGGGCCTGGCATCCCTCAGATGTTGCGAGATCGCATCTTTCACCCAGGCATTTCCAACAAGGAGGATCGATTGGGCATTGGGCTGTGGATGGTTGAGACGTTCATCCGCCGCTTTGGTGGGCAGATCTATTGTTCTAGCCTGATCAGTCAAGGAACTACTTTCCGTATTTTGTTACCACCTGTAAAGTCAATTGAGAAAACTGTGGCTCAAGCATTGCCTCAGGAGGAAGTGTGATGACTCAACAAGCGAATATTTTAGTTGTTGAAGATCGGGCTGATTGGCGGGATATTGTCTGCGAAGCGATTTCGGAAGGGGGACATCGTCCTTATTCGACTTCATCTTATGAAGAAGCTTTAGCGGCCTTGCAATCACAGCAATTCGACTTAGCTATCATCGATCCGGTCCTGGATCGCTCTAACCCATTTAACCGGGCCGGGGTGAGCATTATCCAGAAAATTAGTGAGATGCAGTCGGGTTTGCCCGTGATTGTCGTGACCGGTTCTTTCACGCCTGATATTAAGGCCAGCCTGGATACGATTTGCCCTAAAGCGCCCGTATTTTTCAAAGAAACCTGGAATCCAATTGAATTCAATCAGGTCATTCAGCAGCAATTGACGGGTGAAAAGCCTGTGACGAAGAGCGCATTAGCTCCGGAAGGGGTCTCTACCAACCTTGACAGCCACCGTTCATCAGCGACTCCGCCGGTAGATGTGGTCTTTGGTCGTCCCCGGGTTTTGATCGTCGAAAACCGGAAAGACTGGCAGGATATCCTGGCCAATGTGCTGGAAGAGGAAGGATACTTCTGGCGGGTTGCCCGGAATGCTGAAGAAGCATTAATGGAGATGGAACGGGAGAACTTTCACCTGGTCATTTTGGATCTGAAACTCCAGGCCAATGATCTCCCGATGCGCTCCAGTGAAGGTTGGTTACTCCTCGACCATTTGGTTGAGGTCCACCGTAAAACCAAAGTTGTCATTCTCAGTGGCCGGGCCGGTCCTGGTGATGTGGCTGATTTGTTAACTAAATACCCCCTTATAGGCTTTATTGAGAAGCAGCGCTTCACCCGGCAAGCCATTAGTGAAGTCGTGGCCCAGGCTACTAAGGCCCCCGAATTGCGTATCCAGACCTTTGATCAGTTTCGTCTGTGGCGCGACGGACAAGCCATTGATACCTGGGATCGTCCCCAAGCTGAAACAATCGTCAAACTGCTTCTGGTTCGTCGGACGCGAGGAAGGCGTGCGGTTACTAGCGACGAACTTATTACCCGCCTCTGGCCTGACGACAATGAGGAGAAGGGGCGCAAAAAACTTTTACCCCTCATCAGCAATGCGCGTGCTACCCTGGAACCCGATATTGAGCCCCGTGACTCCAATTTCATTTTGCGGAGCGCCAATGGCTACTTTTTCGATATGAGCGGACGGGTAACCTGGGACCTGTTTGAGTTCCGCGAGCACTTAAAGCGCGGCCGGCAGCTATTTCAAGAAGAGAAGTGGGAAGCGGCTATTGCCGAGTTGCAAAAAGGGGGCGATCTTTACGTTGGCGATTTCCTGGCCGAGGACCGCTACGCCGATTGGGCCATGGCCACGCGATATGATATTGTCAACGAATTTCGTGATTTGCTGATCTATTTAGCCGACGCCAATGCCGCTTTAGGGCGCTACCCTGAGGCCATCAAGGCTTGCGAAATGGCTCTGCGCAAAGACCCTTTACTGGAAAGTGTCTATCGCCGGTTGATGCAGTTCCACTACTGTAATGGCGAAAAGGGCTGTGCCTTCAAAGTCTACCGCGATTGCTCCAAGCTCTTTGAAGAACTTTTTGAAGAAAGTCCTACGCCGGCGACGCGCCAACTTTACCAGGCTATCTCGGAGGATCGGGCCATTGAATGTTTATCAGAGCGGTAATATGTATGACTTGTTACGTCACATTAGCCTCTTCCTTATTTTGTACCAGATACGCCACTAACATCGCCCACTGAGAAATAGCGCTGGCGATCACCGCACCGATCATCCCCACTCGCGGTAGTAATAGCAGGTTTAAGCCAAAGTTGAGTGCCGTCCCGATAATGTTAATTTTGAGGACCACCGTCTCCCGGTCAGTTTTGTAGAGGGCGTAAATAATGGGCAAGTAGAAATAAATGGGTAAGACAAATAGCCCGCCGACGAGCAAGAAATAGGGGGAAAGGGTAAATTGGTAAATATAAGTCAGCATCAGGTGAATGAGCCATAAAGCCGGTGCCAGCATCAACAGACCCAGGCCAAACAGACGAATGGACATCTTTTGGATCGAGCGATATCCCAGCCGGTAAATACTTTTAACAAAAGGAATTAAAATAAAGGCGGACACGGCTTGCAGGTAAATCATTAAATTGATGAAGACCTGGTATTGCCCCACCTCGCTTTTGGAGAGGAAGATGTTGACGGCGTACAGATCAATGCGAGATTGAAGCATACCGCTAAAGCCCAACAAAAAAAAGGGAAAGGCCAGCTTGAAGTACTCAAACTC
>JABAHQ010004132.1_pt1 | contig 17949 bp, 14 predicted proteins | sample 7062091 | NCBI WGS metagenome assembly JABAHQ01 (sample SAMN14534359, study PRJNA622989) | marine sediment metagenome | biome: marine biome [ENVO:00000428]; feature: marine pelagic biome [ENVO:01000023]; material: deep marine sediment [ENVO:00002113] | place: India: Gulf of Kutch | collected...
CGCATCTGGCCGGGCCAGCTGTCCTTGATCACCAGGTTGCCTCCGGTGGCCCCTTCCAGCTCATTACCCTCGCTGTCGAAGAGCGCCGGCTGGATGCCGAAGAACGGCCGGGTTGCGGAGCCGGGTTTGAGATCCATGGCGCCGGGCAGCGGCGTGATCATGATGCCGCCCGTCTCGGTCTGCCACCAGGTATCCACGATCGGCGACTGTTCGTTACCGATGACGCGGTAGAACCATTCCCAGGCCTGGGGGTTGATGGGTTCGCCAACGCTGCCCAGCACCCGCAGGCTCTCGCGGGAGGTACCGTCCATGACATGGTCTCCGCCCGCCATGAGCGCGCGGATCGCCGTGGGCGCTGTGTAGAGGGTGCTGACCTTGTGCTTGTCCACGATCTGCCCGATCCGGGATGCGTCGGGATAGCTCGGCACGCCCTCGAACACCAGGGTCGTGGCCCCGTTTGCCAGGGGACCGTAGAGAATATAGCTGTGCCCCGTAATCCAGCCGAAGTCAGCGGTACACCAGAACACCTCGCCGCGACGGTAATCAAAGACGTACTCATGGGTCATGCTGGTGTAGACCATATAGCCGCCCGTGGTGTGCAGAACCCCCTTGGGCGCGCCGGTGGAGCCCGAGGTATAGAGCATGAACAGGGGATCCTCGGCGTTCATCTCCTCGGGCTCGCACCAGGGCTCGGCTTCCTCCATCAAGCCATTGAAGTCCACATCGCGGCTGTCATCCCAATGGGTATCGGCGCCGGTATAGCGCAGCACAACCACCTTCTCGACGAAACTGACCGCCGGGTCTTCGAGCGCCTGGTCCACATTGTTCTTGAGCGGGATCTTCTTGGCACCCCTTACACCCTCATCCGCCGTGATGACGAATTTCGAGTGACCGTTCTCGATACGCGCCGCCAGCGCCTCCGGCGAGAAGCCCCCGAAAACGACCGAATGAATCGCGCCGATACGGGCACAGGCCAGCATGGCAACAGCGGTTTCCACAACCATGGGCATGTAGAGGGTGACCACGTCCCCCTTCCTGACGCCAAGACCTTTCAGGACGTTGGCAAAACGGCAGGTTTTCTCGTGCAGTTCACGGTAGCTGACATGGCGGGAGACGTTGGGTTCGTCACCCTCGAAGATGATAGCGGTGTCATCACCGTGCTGGTCCAGGTGCCGATCGAGGCAGTTGACCGAGGCATTGAGGGTGCCGTCCTCAAACCAGCGGATATCCACCTTGCCGCGTTCAAAGGTGGTGTTCTTGACCGTCGTGTACGGGCGCATCCAGTCGATGCGCTTGCCGTGCTTGCCCCAGAAGCCTTCGGGATCCTCAATGGACTCCCGGTACATCGCCTCGTACTGCGCCTTGTCCACGAGGGCATGTTTCATGGAATCCTTGACGGGATAGACGCTGTCTGCAGTCATGGCGTGTCTCCTTCAGTAGGGTGACCTGCCTCTGACGGTATGACAGCTCACCGGTTCTGGCCACCGGCAACCTACATTCAGGCGACGCGTTGCCGGTTCCTGCGCTTTTTCATCCGATAGAGCTTGCGTTCCTTCAGCGCGTACTCATTGAGGCCGCTGAGGTGTACGTTCCGGATGTACCGATACCAGTCAATCCGCCTTGCATCCACCGGAAAGAGACGCCGGTCCGCGTCCCCCATCCGCTGCGCCATCTCAAGCAGACGGTCATTGTGGAATGTGTAATCCGGACAGGAATAGAAACCAAAGGTGGTGGCCAGCTTCATGGTGGTCTGGAAATGCTCCACCGATTTGAGCTCGGCATCACGCCCCAGCCAGCGCAGCCCCCGTCGAACCGCATTGACCGGGATACTCGCGCCCCGGCTGACGGTGTTGAACAGGCGCCGGTTCACCGCCAGGAACGGCAACTGGGGTTTCTGGTAGAAAAGGTGATCGTAGGCCTGGTGATTCTCCCGGGCCTCGGTCATGACATGATCAATGAACTCGTCCAGGCGCATGGGGTTGGAAGACCCACTGCAGCACTGGTAGATGCGCAATCGCCCGGGCGACTGGAGCTGCTCGGCCAGCGACAGGATGATGCTGTTGGCCACCAGGTCCGCCGGAATCACGTCAATCACCCCTCGGCGACGCCCCGGGAAGAACATGACGTTACCGCGCGCATAGGCCATGATAACGGCATCCGCCACTTTCACGCCCTCGACCCAGCCTGGCACCGGCTCCTCCAGGGTACTCTCCACAATCGAGGGTCGCAGGATGGTCACTGAGCCGCCGCGCAGATTGCGCGCGAGAATCTGCTCGCCGATCCACTTGGTCAGGGTGTAGGTGTCGTTCCAGCCCAGGCGGTTGGCCTCGCGGATGCCCAGGTTCACCAGCGCCTCCTCCAGTTTCCGGCCGCTGTACCGGCTCTGGAGGTCTGCGATCCGGTCCTGGAGGGTCAGGATCAGTTCCTCAACCTGGCAGGTCCCGTCCGTATCACGGGCAATACCGCGGCCCGCCGGGGTCACCAGCTCTTCGTGACGATGGCCGCGATTGAACCCATTAACGTAACAGGTGGACACCTGGACCAGGGGAATATCCCCCGCCTCCTGAATAAGCTCGGTGATGTTGCGCAGGCTCAGCGCGTTGATGGACAGCGCCCGGTCCAGGGGCTCGCGGAAATCCACGCTCGCCGCCACATTGATCACCGCGTCCGTTCCAGCGGCCAGCTCCCGGAACCGGCTTTCGGTCATGCCGAAGAACGGCTCCGTGATCTCACCGGTGACACAATGGACGCGGTTGTCCAGAAAGCTGTCGAGGCGCTCCGGGTCCTCCACACGCAGCCGGTCGAAGACCGACGCCGTGGCCACTTCGTTGGTGAAACGCTCGGCGGCAGTGGCGTGCCGACGGTTGCCCCGGATCAGCAGGGTGATTCCCCCGATCTCCGGTACGGCACGGATCAGCTTTTCCAGGACGACTTTGCCAACGAACCCGGTCACCCCCGTGATCAGCACCTGTTTGCCCTGGAGCTCGCGAAGTACGTTCGATTCCGTTCTGTCGGTACTCGGCTGCACGGATTCCATGGGTCACCTCCTGGACGTGGATGGGCATCGGGTCGCTGTCGTTTACCGAGTGTAACATTGATCAGGAAATGATCACCCCCTCGATTGTGATCCGTTTCCCGGAAATCCAGCGTGTCAGCCCGGGTCCGGTGTCCAGGCCGGCAGTTCCCGGACACGGCTGCCTGAGGACTCACCGCTGGGGCCCAGTGCCCTGGCTTCCTCGGGCCGTGTCCCCTCGGGCGGTGTCACGACCCGGGCCAGCTGCCGGAAGTGCTCGGCAGCCGCCCGCCGGACGCTCACCGGTGCCTCCTCCCAGTTCATGGCGGCCAGGCCTGTCTGGAGCGCCTCCAGCGTGTCCTCGTCGACCGTCTCGCCGAGAACCTCGAGGAGCCCGGTAATCAGGCGATACTGCGCCAGTGGATCCACCCGCACAGACTGCAGTCGCTGCGACAGGGACGAAAGCCATTCACGGGTGGTGGCGGGTTGCGCGGGCGAGGTATCCGGTTGCTGACCCCGGCGCTGATGGCGGCGACGTACAAGGCGTCCCCAGTAGCGGGCGAAGCCGTTCGCGGGGGCCACTCCCTGGGACCAGCGCACGGCGAGCATATCCGCCAGTGTCCAGAACTGGCGGCAGGACGGGTCATCCTCGGCCATCATGCCCACAGGTCGCTGGGTGCTGATGGACTGGGCGATGGTTTCATCCCGCCAGATCGCTCCCAGGTAATGGAGCTGCACACCGATATAACGGGAAACGGCCGCGGAGAAGCGACGATAGACGGTCTGTGCCTCGGTGGCACCCCGGGCCATGTTGACGATGACACTCGGGGTGCGGCGGTAGCCTTTGCGGTGCAGGACCTTTACCAGGGAAAACGCATCCGTCAGGGACGTCGGATCCGGCGTGATGACCAGCGCCGCCAGATGCGAGGCCGCTACCATGTGCAGCGCAGGGCTGCTGAGACCGGCCGCGGTATCGATGATCACCCGGTCATAGCCCTGCTCCAGATGCCGGAGCTGTTCCAGGAAGTCCTCGCGGCGGGCGCTGTCCAGTTCCAGGCATCCCGGCACACCGGAGGCGCCTGGCAGGAGATCGAGATTGTCGGTAACGGGAAGCAGGACCTCATCCAGGGTCCGCTCGCCCAGAACAACATGTTCAAGCGTCATGCCGGGATAGACCCCGAGCATCACGTTCACGTTGGCGAGATCCACGTCGCCATCCAGCAACAGCGTCCGGTACCCCTGTCGCGCGAGAACCAGCGCCAGATTCAGCGCCACCTGGGTCTTGCCGACGCCTCCCTTGCCACCGGTTACCGCCAGCGTAAGCGGTACGGCTGCCCCGGATTCCGGGCGGTCAACTGCGCTGGAGCTGTTTTTCTTCTCATTCATCCGAACACCGCAGATACTGCCAACCGCATCGCCGCTATTGTACGCGGCCTGACCAATTCGGGACAGACCCGGGCCTGATCCCAACTCTGGCAGAACCATGCAATTCCGGACGGCTTTTGGAGTAATAGCTGAACAGACTCCAACAAATCTTTCATTTACGGGAGAAATGGATTAGGCTTCAACTCAGAAAAAGTGAGACCGGGTTCAAAGTTCTGCGCCCCCCGGGCTACAGAAGCCCCTGTGAACGTCTAGACTTTAACCCTGAATCCGACCGGACCGCTTTCCGTCATGGATCCAAACAATAACGATAACAGGGGTAGAACTGAGGGCACGCCGCTTCTGATCGTTGACGACGATACGGCCGTGTGCAGCAGCATCCAGAACCTTCTGGATGATCATGGTTACCGCCCGGATACCGCCGCGAACGGCAGCGAAGCATGCCGGAAACTGGGGACCAGCCATTACGAACTCGTATTGCTGGATCTGCGCCTGCCCGATATCAGCGGGCATGATGTCATGGCCTTCATGGATCGGCGCGGCATCGATACCGCAGTTGTGGTCATCAGCGGCGACACGTCCTTCACCGCCATCAGCCGGGCCCTGCGCCGGGGCGCCTACGACTACCTGCGTAAACCCTACGATGCCGAGGAACTGGCGGCCACCGTGGAGAGCGTGCTCGAGACACGCCAGCTCGAACAGTGCCACGAGGATGCCCGCAACCGCCTGCGGCAATCCGAGCAGCTGCACCGCTACATCGTGAACAGCTCCCCGGACATTGTCTTCATGCTCGACCAGAACGGGCACTTCCGGTTCCTCAACAGCAAGGTGGAGTCCCTGCTTGGCTATCGGCCCGAGGATCTTGAAGGCCGCCACATCCGACACCTCATCGAAGAGCAGGATGTCGGCCGCGTTGACTGGGCCTTCCGGGACCCGACAATCAGTGCCGACAACCCCAGGACCATCGAGCTGAAGCTCAAATCCCGGGGCAGCGCGCGGGGGAACCGCCATTTCGAAGTCACGGCCTTCCCCGTCGAGGAGACAACCAGCGAATCAGGTGACCCGGTACGCGAGATCTACGGCACCGCCCGGGACATCACCGAGCGTAAGGAAGCGGAAGCCTTCATCAACTTCCAGGCCTATCACGACCTGCTGACCCGATTGCCCAACCGGGCCCTGTTCAAGGACCGGCTGGGGCTCAGCATGTCCCAGGCCGAACGCAACAACCAGAAGCTGGCGGTCATGTTCATTGACCTTGACCGTTTCAAGGTGGTCAATGACAGCCTCGGTCACGCCATGGGCGACCGGCTCCTGCAGGCGGTCACACAGAGGTTGGAGGGCTGCCTGCGCCAGGGGGATACCCTCTCGCGCTTCGGAGGCGACGAGTTCACCCTGCTGCTGCCCGAGATCCGGAATACCGACGACGCGCGCACCATCGCCCGCAAGCTGATGGAAGCCCTTAAAAGCCCCTTCAAGCTGGGTGAACACGAAGTCTACGTTGGGGTCAGCATTGGCATTGCCCTTTACCCCGATTCCGGCCAGAAGCTCGAGGAGCTGATCCAGCAGGCGGACGTGGCCATGTATCACGTCAAGGGTCGCGGCAAGGACGGCTACCAGTTCTATACCGAGTCCATGAACGTGAACACGACCCACCGGCTGGGGATGGAACGCGATCTCCGTCGCGCGCTCCAGGCCGGCGAGCTCCGGGTGTTCTACCAGCCTCAGATCTGCCTGCGAACCGGACTGTGTCGCGGGCTTGAGGCCTTGGTACGCTGGCAGCATCCGACCCGTGGCCTGCTCCAGCCGGGAGAGTTCCTGCCCCTGGCCGAGGAAACGCGACTGATCGGGGACCTCAGCGAATGGGTACTGGCCACGGCATGCCGCGAGATGGGCCCGTGGCTCAACCAGACAGACGAGGACATCCGGCTCTCGGTCAACTTCTCTCCCATGCAGGTGGAGCACCCACGCTTCGTGGACCTTCTGCTCCAGAAACTTGATCACTACGGCCTGCCGCCCGAACGCCTGGAAATCGAGATCACCGAGAACATGATCATCAGTGATCTGGAGCAGATAAGCCAGAAGCTGGACCAGCTTTCCAGCTACGGCATCAAGGTGGCCATTGACGATTTCGGCACCGGCTACTCCTCCCTCAACTATCTCCACAGGCTGCCCATCCACACCCTCAAGGTGGACCAGAGCTTCGTGCGCGGCATCCGCCACGGCGAGGAAGGCGCCTGCATCGTAAACGCCATCACGGCCATGGCCCGCGGGCTCCAGCTCGACATCGTCGCCGAAGGCGTGGAGACCCACGACCAGCTGACCTACCTGCGGGAGCTGGGCTGCGACAGCGTCCAGGGTCATTACTTCAGTACAGCCCAGCCGCGTGACCAGCTGGCGCTGTCGGAAACCACGCCAAAGCCCTTCCACTACAACGTTATCTGATCCCCATCCCCAGTCGTTTCCCACAACGGTCAATGCCGGAATAGCCAAAAACCGATTGTTGACTGTCTGACGATCTTAACAAATATTTGATTCACGTTGCTTTTTTTAGTGTTTTCGTTAACTCGTGCAACATGAAAGTGCGGTCTGTTGCACAGAGACCCTGTCCGGATCTGTATAGCATGGTCCCTGAATCCGGTGGCCAGAGCGGCCCCCGAAACCCCTTTCAGGAATGGCAGCACGGACCATGCAGGATAAATACAGAATCGTCGGCCCCGTTTACGATTTCCTGAGCAACCTCTACAGCGGCAGGAGCATCCAGGACTGCAAGACGGCCATGCTCCACCCGGACAATGTCACGCCGGGAGACCGGATCCTGATTGCCGGGGTCGGTCACGGCCGCGATGCGCTCAGAGCCGCGGAACTCGGCGCCGACGTCACGGTGGTGGACGTTTCGGAGACCATGCTGAGCAAGTTCCGGGACCTGCTGAGTCGTGAGGCGCCGCACCTTGAGGTCCGGACCGTTCATGACGACATCATGAACATCACCGAATACGAAGCGTACGACATGGTCGTCGCCAATTTCTTCCTGAACGTCTTCGACCGGCCAACAATGATCGAGGTGCTCCGCCACCTGGTCAGCCTGGGCAAGCCCCACGCACGGCTGGTGGTCGGTGATTTCATCTTTCCCAGCGGCAACCCACTGGCCCGCCTGTTCAAGAAGGGGTACTGGTACATCGCCGCCTGCTTCTTCTGGCTGTTTACGGACAATGCGTTCCACGGCATCTACAACTACCCGGCTTACCTCGAAAGCCTGGGTCTCGAGATCCGCGAAAAGAAACGCTTCTCCCTGCTGAATATCCACTGCTACTGGTCGATTCTGGCCGAGAAGCGAGGCTGAGGAAGAACCCGAACAACAAGGAGTCCAGCCATGTCACAGCAGACCCTGGCCCTCGACGGGTTCCGGGAACTCCCGGAAGGCCCGATACCATTCTCCGAGCGGGTCGCGCTGCTCAAGCAGCACGGCTCCCATTCGCAGTCCTTCTCCACGCTGCAGCCGGAGATGCANNTTTGAGCGGCGGGTCTCCAACATCTGTTACGTGCAGGTGTCCCGTCCGGTTATGACAATCCTGTCGGAACGTTTCGGATACTACGGGACCCAGTTCGGCGCGGAATCGCGGGTCGACCTCAGCCAGTGGTCGCTCAAGGGCAAGAAGAAACAGGTCATCCGTACCGCCATGAACCGGGCGGAAGAAGCTGGCATTACCGTGCAGGAGCGGTTCAGCGACGATCACACCCGGGAAATCTCGGACGCCTGGATCCGGACCCGCAAATGCAAGCAGAAGGAAATCCGCTTCCTGATCCGCCCGATGGACATGGCCTACCGGGAGAACGAGCGCCACTTCTACGCTTACCAGGACGGCAAGGCCGTCGGCTTCATCTATTTTGACCCGATCTATGAGCGCAACGAGATCGTGAGCTACGTGCCCAACATTTCCCGCGCCAATGCCAACTTCCGCCAGGGGATCTTCTACACGATCATGGCGCATGCCATGGCCACCTTCCAGGCCGAGGGCGTTCCCCGCCTGGACCTGGGCCTGATCCCGCTGCACCTGTCCTCAGAGAACGAGCCCCAGGAAAGCCGCATTCTCAAGAGCCTCTGCCGCAAGGTCTACGAACACGGCAACCGGTTCTACAACTTCAAGGGGCTGGAATTCACCAAATCACGCTTCCGCGGCGAGATGGAGAAGACCTACTGCTGTCACAAGCCGGCACTGCCGCTGTTCGAGTTCCTGGCGGTGTTCAGGCTGACGCGGCTGATCTGAGGCTCACCCCCCGACCCCCGGGACTGGTTGCTGGCCTGCCAGCGAGCCAGTCCCGCCGGTGGCTCGGCGGTGAACAGGAACACACAGTCACCCTGGCCGGTGCCGGCCCCCGGTCTTCCCTGCCCCGTTTCCAGCAACTGGGCAACGCGGCGGGCAATGGCCTCCCCCGAATCCACCCAGTGGACGACACCGGGCATGACCCGCGCCAGTGTGTCGCCGATCAGCGGGAAATGCGTGCACCCCAGGACCACTGTATCCGGATCGCCCTCCACCAGGGGCTGCAGCACGCGCCGTACTGATGCCTCATCGACCCCCTTCTCTCGCCCCAGTCCGGTTTCGGCGAGGCGTACCAGTTCCGAGCTCCCCAGCCGTAGAATCGTACAGTCGGCTGCGTATTCATCGATCAGGGAGCCCAGGTAGGGGCGGTCCACCGTCGCCGGTGTCGCCAGTACACCGATGCGCCGTGTGCGGCTGAGAGCCGCCGCTGGCTTGATCGCCGGCACCACACCCACAACCGGAACCGCCAGGCGGGCACGCAGCGCCGGCAGTACCACCGTACTCGCGGTATTGCAGGCCACGACGACCAGGTCACAGGAATGTTGCACCAGCGACTGCTCGACCAGGGCCACGCAACGGGCCACGACATCCTGCTCGGAAAGGTCGCCGTAGGGAAAGCCCGCGTTGTCCCCGGCATAGACCAGATCGACAGAGGGCAGTCGTGCCCAGATCGCAGCCGCGATACTGAGCCCGCCAATACCGCTGTCAAACAGCAACACCCGTGGTCCGGCGTCCGCCATCAGTCGCCGCCCTCAATGAACGACAGGATCAGGCGCCCGGCGATGGTCCAGTCGCCCGGAACCCGTGGCAGCGCCTCCCTGTGAAACCATTCCAGGGCCACCAGTTCATCCTCAGCCCGCCGAACCGGCCCCCCTGCGTAACGGGCGCTGTATCCCAGCATCAGCTGGTGCGGGAAGGGCCAGCTTTCCGAGCCCTGGTAACGGATATCGTCAACCTCGACTCCGGTCTCCTCCGCCACCTCCCGGGCGACGGCCCCTTCGGCCGACTCACCGGGCTCGATGAAGCCGGCGATCAGCGTCCACAGATCCGGTGGATGGCGGGGGCTGCGACCCAATAACAGCCAGTCCCCATCTTGCACGGCGACAATCACGCAGGGGGACACCCTGGGATAGTGGCGATGGTCGCAGTGACCGCAATAGAGCGTGTATTCGTGCTGATACCACTGCGTGGCGCCGCCGCAGCGGCCACAGAACGCATGATCCCGGGCCCACTGGAGCCGTTGCCGCGCCGCGCCCAGGGCGGCGCGCTCGGACGGGGTAACCCCGGGAAACAGTGACCTCAGGCTCTCACTGGCAAGGCCCTCGGCAGACGCCGCAAACAGGCGATCATTGCCCAGACAGCCGACCGGCAGCAATTCCGAGTGGACCGCTGGAAGGTCCGCCGGATCCCGGAAAAGGTCGCCATTGGCAGCCGGACAGAGGTCCAGCCGTTCGTCAAAGAGTGCCACGCGCTCCCGCTCGGGCGTGACGACAGCCCAGGGATCAGCGATGAAGGAGGTGAGGTTATCCATGTCCGGCACTATAATCAGCCCCCGCGATACCGGCAAGCAAAGGGACTTTGCCGACCGCCACGCGAGGCGTAAACTTGGCGCACACCCGACAACGGACCAGACGCGGAGTAGGCATGGCGTCCATGAAAGGCCCCGGAAACCTGATCCTGACCCTGTTGCGCAAACTGATGTACCTCTGGGTCCGCAGCCGTGTACTGGGCGCTGACCGGGAACAGCTGGGTCTCGACCCGGAAAAGCCGGTCTGCTACGTCATCCAGTACAGTTCCCTTTCAAGCCGCCTCGTCCTCGAAGAGGAACTGCGCCGCGCGAACATGCCACGGGCGGAAAAACGCCTGCCGCTTCCCGGAGGCCCCAAGCGCTCCTTTGTCTTTCTCTACAAGCGCCGCGGTGACCTGCGCCGGCTCCGTCAGACGCCGATACCCACCAGCCAGTTCGAAGAGCTGGTCACACTCGGCTGCCGGGCCGAGACCGACGTCCAGATTGTGCCGGTATCGCTGTTCTGGGGCCGCTCTCCGGACAAGGAAAAATCCCTGCTCAAGATCATGCTCTCCGACAGCTGGTCCGTAACGGGCCCGCTGCAGAAGTTTTTCACGATCCTCATTCATGGGCGCAACCTGTTCGTCCAGTTCAACCGGCCGCTGTCCCTGCAGGAAGCGATCACGGACGCCCGCAGCGAGTCCGTGGCCCAGCGCAAGCTGGCGCGCATCCTGCGGGTCCATTTCCGCCGCGTCCGTCAGGCGGTGATCGGCCCGGACCTGTCCCATCGCCGCACCCTGGTCAATGCCCTCGTCCACAGTCAGCCCGTGCGCGAAAGCATCCGGGAGACCGCCGAGCACGAGGACATCCCCGAGGCCCGAGCCAGGGAACGCGCCCTCAAATACGCCCACGAGATCGCCTCGAACTTTTCCATGGTTACCATCCGGTTCCTGGAAGTGGTCCTCGGGTGGCTCTGGAACCGGCTCTACAACGGCATCCGCGTCAACAACATCGAGACCGCCCAGGAGGCGGCCCGGGACAACGCCGTGGTCTACGTCCCCTGTCACCGTTCGCACATCGATTACCTGCTGCTGTCCTTCGTGCTCTACAAGAACGGGCTGATGCCGCCGCACATCGCAGCTGGCATCAACCTGAACATGCCGGTGGTGGGACCACTCCTGCGCCGCGGCGGCGCTTTCTTCATGCGACGCAGCTTCCGTGACAACCCGCTGTACTCGGCGGTATTCAATGAATACATGCACGTCATGTTCACCCGCGGCTTTTCCGTGGAGTACTTCGTGGAGGGTGGTCGCAGCCGCACCGGCCGCACCCTGCAGCCGCGCCCGGGCATGCTGTCCATGACGGTACGCAGTTTCCTGCGCGACCCGCGCAAGCCGATCGTGTTCGTTCCGGTATACTTCGGCTATGAAAAGGTCCTCGAAGGCCGCTCCTACCTGGGTGAACTCCAGGGGACCCAAAAGAAGAAGGAAGGCCTGTTCGGGCTGATCAGCTCGGTACGCAATCTGCGACGTTCCTTTGGCCAAGTGTCCGTGAACTTCGGCGCCCCCATCGAGCTCGCCAGCGTACTGGACGAGCAGCGCCCCGGTTGGCGCCAGGAGGAATACGACGAGGAATTCCGGCCGGAGTGGCTGCCCGGGGTCGTCAACACACTGGCCCGTCGAACGGTTACCCACATCAACGAGGCCGCCGCCCTTAACCCGGTCAACCTGCTGGCCACGGTCATGCTCGCCACCGACCGCCTGGCAATGGATGAACAGCTCCTGGCGCGTCTCATGGAGGATCTGTGCAACCTCCTCCACAAGCAGCCCTACAGTGACCGTATGACCTTCCCGGAGGGGACCGGGACGGACTGGATCGCGTACAACGAGGAAATGGGCCTGATCGTGCGCCGTAAGCAGAAGCTTGGCGACATCATCATGCTCGAGGGCCGTCACGCCGTGCTCATGACCTACTACCGCAACAACGTCCAGCACCTGTTCGCCATCCCGGCCCTGCTGGCAAGCCTGTTCCAGAACAACAGCTCCCTTGAGCGCGAGCGCCTCGTGTTCCTGGCTCGCGCGATCTACCCCTATATCCAGTCGGAACTCTTCCTGCGCTGGTCCACGGAGGCCATCGACAGCGTGCTGGACGCCTGGATCGATCGCCTGGTCGAGGAGGGTCTGTTGATCAGCGAGGGCACCCTGCTGCACCGCCCGGAGCCCGGAACGGCCGATGCGGTGCGGCTGGGCGTGCTCTCCAACGGCATGATCCAGACCCTGCAGCGCTACTACCTGAGTATCGCCATCCTGCGGCGATTCGGCCCCAATGCGCTGACCCCGGAAGCACTGGAGGAGCAGTCGACACTGCTGGCCGAGCGGGTGTCGGTACTGTTCGGTCTCAGTGCCCCGGAGTTCTTCGACAAGACCCTGTTCCGCAACTTCATTGCCAACCTGCGCACCAACGGCATCCTCACCACTGACGAGGACGGGCGCCTGGCCTGGCGCTCGGGGCTTGAGGAAGTGGCCGAAGAAGCACGCCTGGTGCTGAGCTCGGAGCTGCGTCAGTCGATCCTGCAGGTCACCAACGTCAGCGTGCCCGCCCCCGACAACAGCGAGCCCTCGTCCTAGGGCAGCGCCTTGCGGCTGTAGACGTCGAATCGGCTGCTTCGCCCTTCAACGGCCGTGGATGGAGCCGGGCCCGGAAGGGGCGCGGCACGGCGCGGCCGCTTGACCACCACGCGGTGCCGGGCGGCCGCGATCCCGGCCTCAAGCAGGGCCGCGGCGTCCGCATCATCGCCCACGACGGTACGGGCCAGCTGCATCTCCTTGCGGACCGCGGCACTGTTCCGCTTTTCCGGGAACATGGGATCGAGGTACACCACGTCCACAGCGTCCGGGTGATGCCCGAGCCAATCGACCGCGTCGCCCCGTTTCAGCTGCATGCGGGCGAGCCGCTCGACCAGGGCCGGCTCCGCCGCCGCCCTGTCCATGCCATCCGCAAGCAGCTCCGCCATTACCGGGGAACGCTCGAAAAGCATCAGCTCGCAGTCATACCCGGACAGGACCAGGGCGTCCTCACCCAGACCGGCTGTAGCATCCAGGATCCGGAGCGGACGTGACGCCCGCGCCACCCCGATGGCCTTCACCAGCAGCTCAGCGCCACCCTGACGGCGACGATGCCCACTGCGCCCGTTCACCCAGTCCACACGGACCGGCCCGGGTGCTTTCTTGCCGGTGACCTGAAGACGGAGGTCGTCGCCGGAAACCAGAAGCAGCATATCGGGAGTACGCAGTTCCGCCGGCCGCTCAACCGGGGCCGGCAGGCATTCGAGCCCCAGGCGTGCGGCCAACTCGGCTGCAGCGGGCAAGCACTGGTTCACGGTGGCAGCAACCTGGATCCCGGATGGCATCAGATGCGGACATCCACACCGACCAGTTCTACCTCGTTGCCCACGGCCGCACTGCCAATGCGGTCATAGGCACTGAGTGCTTCCTGGTTGCGGAGAGGCAGGTTATCGGTATCCGGACGGCGACGGGGGCGTACCACTTCCGGTTCCCCCGCAGCCTCGGCCCGCCGCGTACGTGCGCCGTTGCCATCCTGCTGACGCGCCGAGCGGGCATCGTTGACCGGCTCCGCCCGCGGCGCGTCCCGCGTGGGCGCTTCGGAGCGGCGGGCCGGATCCGGGGAAACCGGCAGTGGTGTGTTTCCGGAAATGCCACCGATCATGGAAGGGAATCGTCCGTCGGAGTCAGGTTGCTATTATCCTACACCAGTATAGTCCCTGAGCGTCGCCCTGCTCACGGGCCTGTCTGCCAGGCCACATCATCCCTGAGGTATACGGGCTGGACCGCCTCCGCACCGACCCATTCACCCCTTTCATAGCGGGCCGCCGCAAGGTGGGCGATCGCACTCGCCTCGGGGATGATCTCCGGAATGATTCTCGTCATCCCCGACACCACGGCCTCCGGCATCCGATCACGCAGAAGCCAGCCATCCCCGACACCGATAGCGTCACCCGAGGCCGACGGCAGCGCCAATGCCGTAGGCGGGACCAGGGAATCGGCTACCTCGACCTCCAGGCTCCCTGCCGGCGTAACCCGATACAGCCCCCAGTAGAGTTCGCCCATGCGGGCATCCCGGGCAACAGCCACGGTCAAGGGTGCGGTCAGGCGCTCATGGGCAGCGTAGGCCATTGCCTGGAGCGATGACACGGGCACTACAGGCAGACGGAGCCCAAACGCCAGACCCTGTACCAGCCCCGCCGTGACCCGCAGGCCAGTGAACGACCCCGGGCCCGCCCCATAGGCAAGCGCATCGAGATCGCCCAGGCTCAGGCCCGCCCGGGCCAGGAGCCCATTGATCATGGGCTCGAGGCGGCGGGTATGGGAGCGGACCTCGTCACTGTAATCCGTGAGCACCCTCCCCCCGTCCAGAAGGGCAACGGAGCCCCGGCCGGCACTGGTATCGACAGCGAGCAGCCGGGTCACAGCAGGCATTCAGCCCTTCAGGGTGGAGAGGATCCGGTCGCGGATGGCCTCGGTGGACCCGACGCCTTCGATCCGGACGTAGTGGGGGGCATTACCGGGATCTTTTGCTTCCAGATCCTGGTAGAACTTGACCAGTGGCTCGGTCTCTTCCCGATAGACCTGGAGCCGCTTGCGAACCGTCTCTTCCTTGTCATCGTCCCGCTGGATCAACGGCTCGCCCGTCTCATCGTCCTTGCCGTCCTCTTTCGGCGGCATGTGCTTGACGTGGTACACACGCCCGCTGGGCTCGTGGATCCGCCGACCGGAGAGACGCTCAACAATCTCGTCGTCGGCCACCGAAATCTCGACCACGTAATCGATCTTGATGCCCTGCTCCCGCAGCGATTCCGCCTGGGGGATCGTCCGGGGCACGCCGTCAAGGAGGTAGCCGTTCTTGCAGTCATCCTCAGCAATGCGCTCCTTGAGCATGCCGATGATCAGGTCATCGGAGACCAGCTGACCCGCGTTCATCACCTCTTCCGCTTTCTTGCCCAGCTCGGTTCCCGCCTTGACCTGGGCACGGAGCATGTCCCCCGTGGAAATCTGGGGAATACCGAAGGCTTCGGTGAGGTACGCAGCCTGGGTTCCTTTTCCGGCTCCCGGCGGGCCGAGCAGAATGATACGCATACTGATTGCTCCCATTGGCTTGCAGCCCCTGGACGGGGACAGACACTTGAGAAAAACGAGGGCTCATTATACGTGGCAGACCGTATGTGGCAAATCAGGCAGCAAGGCCGCGCGCCAGGTCCTCGATCTCGGCACTCACATCGTCGATGGTGGTCAGGAACTGCTCCAGATCCTGTTGCCCCAGTCCCAGGGCCTGAGCCGGTGTGGCCGGGTCGCCCAGCATGTGCTCATCCCCGATGCCACGCTGTTTCAGCAGCTCGTTCGCCAGCTGTACGACGTGAACGTAGGCCTGGTGTCTGCCCTGGTAGTCCGCTGTTTCGTGCATCCCGGCCACCGTTACCACCGGGTCCGGCATCCCCCAGAGGTGCAGGAGAAGCCCGCCGGCACTCGCATGCCCAATGCTCAGCGGGGTACCGTCCTCCCTGCCGGAGGCCCGGAACACCCGCGCCTCAAGCTCCGCCAACGGTACCTCGGGCTCTGCTTCCCGGGCGTCATTCAGATTCTGGAAATCGGCGGGGAAAAGATGGCCGATCAGGAGCAGTCCCAGATTGTGCAGCAGCCCACAGAGGTAAGCCAGCTCAGGGTCCGGACGATGCGGCGCGTCCCTGGGGATGCGCCGTGCAATGGCTAATGAGAGCCGGGCGCTGTGCAGGGAATGGTGCCAGAAGGCCTCAATACCCAGCGCGCCCGTGCGCGGCAGGTCAAAACTGCGCGAGGCCGCAATACCTACGGCCAGGTGGGTGACCCGATCAAACCCGAGCACCCGGGTTACGGCCTCCTGAACGCTGTGAAGCTCCCCCTGGTAGTTGAAAAGCGCGGAGCGGGCATAACGCAGCACCTGGGCTGCAAGACTGGGATCCCGCTCAATCACCGAGGCCAGTTCCGCTGCTGTGGTCTCGGGTGCAGCCGTGATCTGCATGACCCGGAGAGCGATTGTCGGCATCGGTGGCAACCGGTAGAGCCGCTGCACCCGCTCCGCCAGCGCGTCCATGTCAGGCTGTTCACTCATCGACGTTCTCCATGGCGTCAGCCGGTGTTGCGCATGCCGGCGGCAATACCGGCCATGGTCACCTTCATGGCCTTTTCAACGTTTCCGGGCACCTGGCCTTCAGCGTCCCGATCCCGCTGCAGCAATTCCGCCTGCAGGTAGTGAAGGGGGTCCGTATAGGTGTTGCGCACTTTCATCGAGTGGGCGAAATCCGGCTGTTCCGTGAGCAGCTCGGACTGGCCCTTGAGCCGGTTCACATGCGCCACGCACGCCCTCAGCCGCTCGCGCAGCGTTTCCCCCAGGGGCCTGAGATCCGGTGCCACAAGTTTCTGCTCATAATAGCTGACAATCCGCAGGTCCGCTTTCGCCAGGACCATTTCCAGCATGTCGATGTGCGTGCGGAAGAAGGGCCAGTCCCGGATCATCTCCTTCAGGATGGGTTCCCGGCCATCCTCCAGGGCTTTCCCGAGCGCCCTGTCACTGCCCAGCCAGGCGGGCAACATGAGGCGCATCTGGGTCCAGGCGAAGATCCAGGGGATGGCCCTGAGACTCTCCACCCCCCCGGTCGGCTTACGCCGCGCCGGCCGGCTGCCCAGAGCCAGCTTCCCCAGTTCCTGCTCGGGCGTGGCCTGCCGGAAATAGGTCACGAATCCTTCCGTCTCGCGCACCAGGCCGCGGTACGACTGGACAGCCTCGCCACTCAGCGAGTGCATCATCTCGCGCCATTCCGGCTTCGGCTCCGGCGCCGGCGCCACCGTCGCCTCCAGCACGGCGCTGGTGTAGAGGTTGAAGCTGCGTTGCGCCACGCGCGGAAGACCGAACTTGAATCGGATCATCTCGCCCTGTTCGGTGACCCGCAGACTGCCGTTCACCGAACCCGGTGGCTGCGAGAGTATGGCCCGGTTGGCAGGGCCGCCCCCGCGACCCACCGTCCCGCCACGACCGTGGAATAGCGTCAGGTGCACCCCGTAGTCCGAGGCCACCTGCGTCAGCGCCTCCTGGGCCTGGTACTGGGCCCAGGCGGCCATCATCTGGCCGGCGTCCTTGGCGGAATCCGAATAGCCGATCATGACTTCCTGCCGCCCGCCGGTGTACTCGCGGTACCAGTCCAGCTCCAGCAATGCCTTCAGGGCCTCGGGGGCATGATCCAGATCCGACAGGGTCTCGAACAGCGGTACAATGCGCATGGGGTGGTCCATGCCGGCCTCCCGCAGCAGCAGGATCACGGCCAGCACGTCGGAAGGCTGCGACGCCATGGAAATCACATAGGATCCAAGGGCCTCCGGTGGGTGTTCCGCAATCACGCGGCAGGTATCCAGCACTTCCCGGGTTTCGTCAGACGGAGCCCAGTTACGGGGCACCAGGGGACGACGGCTTTCCAGTTCCCGGATCAGGAACTGCTGGCGTTCCGTCTCACGCCACTGCTCGTAGTCACCGAGCCCGAGCCACGACACAATCTCACCAATGGCCGAGGCATGGCGCGAGGCCTCCTGGCGCACATCCAGGCGGATCAGCTCCAGTCCGAAGCAATGGGCGCGTCGGAGCGTGTCCAGCAGTGGCCCCCGAGCCACCGATGCCATGCC
>JABAHQ010005285.1_pt1 | contig 17947 bp, 15 predicted proteins | sample 7062091 | NCBI WGS metagenome assembly JABAHQ01 (sample SAMN14534359, study PRJNA622989) | marine sediment metagenome | biome: marine biome [ENVO:00000428]; feature: marine pelagic biome [ENVO:01000023]; material: deep marine sediment [ENVO:00002113] | place: India: Gulf of Kutch | collected...
AGGGCGTTGTAGAGCACCTGCTTGCCGCCGGTGCCGACCGTGATCTGCTCCGCCTTGTAGTCGAGCCCGTTGTCGCGCTTGAACTTGGCCGCCACCGCGGCCTTGAGCTCGGGCGTGCCGTCGACGGCGGTGTACTTGGTCTCGCCGCGCTGGATCGCGGCGATCGCCGCCTCCTTGATGTTGTCGGGGGTGTCGAAGTCCGGCTCGCCGGCGCCCAGGCCGATCACGTCCCGGCCGGCGGCCTTGAGCTCGCGCGCCTTCTGGGTGACCGCGATGGTGGGCGAGGGCTTGATGCGCGACAGGCGCTCGGCGATGACCGACATGACGGCTGGTTCTCCCTGAAAAGTATGGTCCGCACGGCCGTCGCGCACCGTAATCAAGCGGCCCAAAGCTGGCAACCGGCATAACGCCGGGCCTGCTCTTTTTCGCCGTTGCGGGCGCCGCCCCCGATCCGGCCCCGGCAAGGAGCGCCGGCACCTTGGACGGTCTTACCGATCGGGTTGGCCGAGCCGCTTGAGCACCCCTTCGAAGAAGGCCGCCTCCTCCGGGCTCGAGGTGCCATGCGACAGGAGAAACTCGCCGATGTCCCGGCCCGTGTAGCGGCCCCGCAGCACGCCGTCCGTGATGATCAGCTTGTCTCGGGTCAGTTCCTCCGCACTGACGTGGCAGATGGCGCAGCGCTGCTGGAAGCGCCCGCCACGCTCTGCGATCCGCAAGAGCACCTGATAGATAATCGCCGCTTCCTGGGGGCTCAGGCCCCCAAGATGATGCTTCAGAAACCCCCGCACGTCGCTCCCGGAGCCGCGGCTGCGCAGCACCCCTTCGACCACGACGAGCGTCTCCTTGACCAGCTTGCCGGCGCCCTCGTGGCAGTTCCCACAGCGCTCGCGGAACAGCCCGGGACGCTCAAGCGTCTGGGCGGCGAGCGGCATCGAGCCGGCCATGACAAGGCTCGCCAAGGCGATGACGTACACGGCCAAGCGGCACATTTCCAATGGACCGTCCGAACGCCCGTTCCTGCGCTTAGTCTGGGGCCCTGGAGACGAGCCCACAAGACGCGGCGCGGCCTGCGGGATGGCGAACACCGCATGCAGCCGCATGGCTATCGAGGCCGCCCGCGCCATCATGGCGCCACAAAGGATCACCGGATCGCCGCTTTCCCGCTCCGGGATCGCCCCGATCGCCGCGCGACAATGGCCGCTGTGCCGCGAACGCCATGAGGGGACAAGGGACATGGCAGCCATCGACATCCTGACGGCCGAGGCACCCGCACGCCTGCGGGCGCGAGCCGCCGCCGTCCTGCGACGCGCCGTGCGATTTGCCGGCGCCGGTCTTATCGCCGAGATTGCGGCTTTGTCGCTCATCGTCCTGCTGCTGCCGGGCGCGATCGGCGCCGCCTGCGCACAAGGACCGGCCGGCGGGCACGCGGCGACGGCGGAGCCGCCGCCGGCCGGATTGTTCTTCCGCACCGAGCGCGCCGAGGCCGTTCTCGAGGCGCCGAGGCTCAAGAGCGACGTGCGCATCGCGGTCAACGGCCTGATCTCGCGGGTCACGGTGCGCCAGCGCTTCGTCAACCCCACCAAGCTGTGGATGGAGGGGGTCTACGTGTTCCCCCTGCCCGAACGCTCGGCCGTCGACCGGCTCCACATGACGGTCGGCGGGCGTCGGGTCGAGGGCCGCATCATGGAGCGCGAGACGGCGCGCAAGACGTACGAGCAGGCGGCCGCCGAGGGCCGGCGCGCCAGCCTGCTCTCTGCCGCGCGGGCGAACGTCTTCACCACCTCGGTGGCCAACATCGGGCCCGGAGACGAGATCGTGGTCGAGATCGAGTACCAGGACACGGTCGCCTACGGGGACGGCCGGCTCTCCCTGCGATTCCCCATGGTGGTGGCGCCGCGCTACACGCCGCCCGGCTCGCGGCCCGTGGCCCGGCGCGCAGCGCCCCAGGCGCGCACGGCGGCAACGCCGAGCGCCGCGGGGCGCGACCTGTTCGGACCGGTGCGCCCGCCCGACAGGGGGCCGAGCAACCCGCTGAGCCTGGCGGTGACGCTGGACGCCGGCCTGCCGCTCGAGCGGCTCGAGAGCCTGTACCACCCGGTCGACGTCGAGCCGGCGGGCGAACGCCGATGGGTCGTCACGCTCAAGCACGGCCCGGTCCCGGCCGAGCGTGACTTCGTGCTCGAGTGGCGCCCGGCCCTGGGCGCCGCGCCCGAGGCCGCCGTGTTCGGCGAGGAGCTCGACGGCGACAGCTACCTGAGCGTCATGGTGCTGCCGCCCGCCGGAGCCGCCGCGGACACGGTGGCCATCCCGCGCGATCTCGTCTTCGTGGTCGACACCTCGGGCTCGATGCATGGAGTCTCGCTCGAGCAGGCCAAGGCGGCCATGCTGCTGGCGCTCGAGCGCCTCGCGCCCGGCGAGCGCTTCAACGTGATCCGCTTCGCCGGCGAGACCCACACGCTGTTCCGCGAGGTTCAGCCCGCCACGCCCAGCAACCTGCGCCGCGCGCGGGCCTACGTGAGGGGCATGCGCGCCAGGGGCGGCACCGACATGATGCCGGCGCTGTTCCGGGCGCTCACCCGGCGGCCCGAGCCCGAGCGCCTGCGCCAGGTGGTGTTCCTGACCGACGGCGCGGTCGGCAACGAGTCCGAGCTGTTCCAGGCGATCGCCGAGCTGCTCGGCGAGACGCGGCTGTTCACCATCGGCATCGGCTCGGCGCCCAACAGCTACTTCATGCGCAAGGCGGCGGAGCTCGGCCGCGGCACCTTCACCTACATCGGCGACGCGGCCGAGGTGGGCGCGCGCATGGGCGCGCTGCTCGGCAAGCTCGAGCGCCCGGCGCTGACCGGCGTGCAGGTCGCCTGGCCCGGGTTGGACGGACAAGCCGTCGAGGCCTATCCGGCGCCTGTTCCCGACCTCTACGCCGGCGAGCCGGTGGTGTTCAGCGCCCGCCTGGCCGAGACCCCGCCGGAGACGCTGTCCGGTGACCTGGTGATCACCGGCCATCGCGGGGCCGCAGACTGGCGGCGCCGGCTGCCGCTGGCCGCGGTCGAGGCCGCGCCCGGCGTCGCCGCGATCTGGGCCCGCGCCAAGCTCGCCCGGATCGAGGAGGGCCGGTTCCGCCGCGCCGACCCCGCCGAGGTGCGGGCCAAGGCACTGGCGGTGGCGCTGCGGCACCGCCTGGTCACGCGCTACACCAGCCTGGTCGCGGTCGACGAGGAGGTCGTCCGGCCGCCCGGGGCGCGCCTCGAGGCGCGCGAGATCGAGCGCAACCTGCCGCACGGCTGGGACTGGCGGCACGTGTTCGGCGACGAGGAGCCGCGGATGCGGCTGCGCAGCCTGCCGCCGGGGCTGATGCGCCAAATAAAGGCCGCGGGCCGGCCCGTCAGCCTGCCGCAGACCGCCACCTCGGCGCCGCTGCGGGCCCTGATCGGCCTCGGGCTGCTGTCGCTGGGGGTGGTTGTGCTGCTCGCGCTCCGGCGCGGCCGGCGGAGGGGGCGGAGCGGTGCGTAGGGCCCGGCCGCTGCTGCTCGGGCTTGCCGCGCTGTGCATCGGCCTGGGCGGCTGGCAGCTCGGCGGGGCGGCGCTCATCCAGGCCAAGGCCTGGCTGGCCCGGGGGCTGATCGAGGGCGCCTGGGCCGCCACCCTGGCCGGCGCCGAGCGGGTCACGCCTTGGCCCTGGGCCGACACCTGGCCGCTCGCCCGCCTGCAGGCGCCGCGGCTCGGCATCGAGCGCATCGTGCTGGCCGGGGCAAGCGGCAGGACGCTCGCCTTCGGCCCCGGCCACATGGACGGCACGGCGCCGCCCGGCGCGCCCGGCCACAGCCTGCTGAGCGGCCACCGCGATACCCATTTCCGGTTCCTCGATAAGCTCGTGCCGGGCGACGAGATCCGGGTGCAGGGCGCGGACGGCGCCTGGCGCGCCTACCGGGTCAGGGGGAGCCAAGTGGTCGACGCGCGCCGCGCATGGATGCTTGCCGATGACGGAGCGCCGCGCCTGACACTCGTCACCTGCTACCCTTTCGACGCCATCGTGCCCGGCGGGCCCCTCAGGTACGTGGTGTCCGCGCTCGCCGAGACCCGGCACGCCGGGGCCTCGCCCGACGCGCCGTGACGGGCGAGGCCCCGATCCCGCGCCGCGGCCGCGCCGGCGGCCGTCCTAGCAGTCGAGCGTGGCGTCACGCTCCCACTGGGTCAGCGTGGTCGAGTAACTCTTCCAGTCGTCCAGCTTCAGCTTGACGTAGCTGTCGATGAACTCGTCGCCGAAGCCGGCGCGCAGGATCTTGCTGTTGTCGAACAGGCGCACGGCATCGAGCATGTTGAGCGGCAGGCGTCTGATCCGCCTCAGGCGGTGGCCCTCCTCGTACATGTTGATGTCGAGGCGCTCGCCGGGATCGCGCTTGTTGGCGATTCCGTCGAGCCCCGCGAGCAGCACGCCGGCCTGCAGGAGATACGGGTTGGCGGCGCCGTCCATCAGGCGCAGCTCGAAGCGGCCCGGGTCGGGGACGCGGACCATGTGGGTGCGGTTGTTGCCCGAGTAGCTGATCGCGTTCGGCGACCAGGTGGCGCCGGAGAGAGTCACCGTCGCGTCGATGCGCTTGTAGCTGTTGACCGCCGGATTGAAGATGGCGGAGAGCGAGTCGGCCGAGGCGATGATCCCGCCCAGGAAGTTGTAGGCCAGCTTGGACAGCCCGAGCTCGTCGCTGGCGCTGTGGAACAGGTTCTTCTTGCCGGTCTTGTCCCACAGCGAGACGTGGGCGTGGCAGCCGTTGCCCGTCAGGTGGGCGAAGGGTTTGGGCATGAAGGTCGCGCGCAGGCCGTGCTTCTCGGCGATCGTCTTGACCATGTACTTGAAGAAGACGTGGCGGTCGGCGGTCTTGAGGCAATCGTCGTAGTCCCAGTTCATCTCGAACTGGCCGTTGGCGTCCTCGTGGTCGTTCTGGTACGGCCCCCAGCCAAGCTCCCCCATGCAGTCGCAGACCTCGCTGATGACATCGTAGCGGCGCATCAGCGCGGCCTGGTCATAGCAGGGCTTCGGCTGGATGTCGCGCGGGTCGGAGATCGCGCTCCCCTCGGGGTTGACCAGGAAGAACTCGCACTCGACGCCCGACTTCATGCGGTAGCCCTTCTTGGCCGCCTTCTCGATCTGGCGCTTGAGCGCGACGCGCGGCGAGGCCTCCACCTGTTTGCCCTCCATCCAGAGGTCGCCGGCGAGCCAGCCGACCTCCGGCTGCCAGGGAAGCTGGATCAGGCTGTCCGCATCGGGGATTGAGAACATGTCCGGATGCGCCGGCGTCATGTCGAGCCAGGCGGCGAAACCGGCGAAGCCCGCCCCGTCCTTCTGCATGTCCGCGATCGCCCGCGCCGGCACCAGCTTGGCCCGCAAGACGCCGAAGAGGTCGACGAAGCTGATCAAGAAGTATTTGATTTTCTTTTCCTTTGCGAGTCTGGCCAGATCCTTAGCCATGTCCCCTGCCTCCCTTTGGACGTGTCGAAATAGACGTGTCGAAGAGTTCGCTTTCGAACCGTTCTAGCAGCACTCCCCAAGTCTCGTGAGGGCTCTCTCGCGCCGCGCGGGCGTCAATCCTCGGACCGCGGATGCACGATAAGCGAGAGCATGCGCACCGGCAGCTCGATCAGCTCCTCCGGCCCGTGCGGCACGTCGGAATCGAAGAACAGCGAGTCGCCGGGCCCCATGTCGTAGGTGCGGTTGCCGTGCCGGTAGGTGACCTTGCCGTCGAGCAGGTAAATGAACTCCAGCCCCGCGTGCTGGAACAGCGGGAAGACCTCCGACTTCTCGCTCAGCGTGATCAGGTAGGGCTCGATCGACATTCGGTGCCCGACGCTGTGCCCGAGCAGCTGGTACTGGTGCCCGGCGCGCGTGCCCCGGCGCTCGATCCTGAGCCCCTCGCCGGCGCGCACGAAGGTGGCGTCGCGCTGCTCCTCGTACTTGCGGAAGAAGGAGGTGACCGGCACGTTGAGCGCCTGCGACAGCGCCCTCAGCGTGGCCAGCGACGGCGAGGTCATGCCGTTCTCGATCTTGGACAGCATGCCGGAGGACAGGCCGGCCAGCTTGGCGACCTCGGCCACCGTCATGTCGAGCTGCTGGCGGAACTGGCGCACCTGGTGGCCGATGGCGACCTCGAGCTGATTGTCCCTGACCTCGGCCTCCAGGTGATCGGCGACCACCTGGTCCGCCTCGTCGGATCCCTTGCGAGTCCTGCGCGTCGACATCACTCTATGCGGTCGATTTTTCCGCCTTCCGCCCGAGCGCCGGCCGATCCGGCCGGCCCGGGTGCGTTTCTTACCATGCAAGAAAACTTCATGACCGACAAGGCCGCAACCGGCCGGGTCCGGGAAATCCGCCTGCCAAGGGTCGCGCCGGTCACAGGGTCGCGGCTTCGAGCGCAGCGCAAACCGCCGCCGTCACCTCGGCCGTGGTCGCGGTTCCGCCCAGGTCCGGAGTCGCGGCCTGGCCCGAGGCGAGCGCGCGCTCGACCGCGCCGAGCAGGCCGGCGGCCGCGTTCGCCTCTCCCAGGTGGTCGAGCATCATGGCCGCACTCCAGAACGAGGCGATGGGGTTGGCGATGCCCTTGCCGGTGATGTCGAAGGCGGAGCCGTGGATCGGCTCGAACATCGAGGGGAAGCGGCCCTCCGGGTTCAGGTTGGCGGTCGGCGCCAGGCCCAGGCTGCCCGAGAGCGCGGCCGCCAGGTCGCTCAGGATGTCGGCGTGCAGGTTGGTCGCGACGACGGTGTCCAGGCTCTCGGGGCTGAGCACCATGCGCGTGGTCATGGCGTCGACCAGCATCTTGTCGGCGCCGATGTCCGGGTAGTGCTCGGCGACCTCGGCGAAGATCTCGTCCCACAGCACCATGGCGTGGCGCTGAGCGTTCGACTTGGTGACGCAGGTGAGCCGCCGGCCGGGGCGCGATCTGGCCAGTTCGAAGGCGAAGCGCATGATCCGCCTCACCCCGGTCCGGGTGAAGATCGAGGTCTCCACCGCCACCTCCTCGGCCAGGCCGCGGTGCACCCGGCCGCCGGCGCCGGCGTACTCGCCCTCGGTGTTCTCGCGCACGATCACCCAGTCGAGGTCGCCCGGCCCGACGCCGGCCAGCGGGCTCCTCGACCCCGGGCAGGATGCGCGCGGGGCGCACGTTGGCGTACTGGTCGAAGCCCTGGCAGATGGCCAGCCGCAGGCCCCACAGGGTCACGTGGTCCGGCACCTCGGGGTCGCCCACCGCGCCGAAGTAGATGGCGTCGAAGCCCTTCAGCGTCTCCAGCGCGTCCTCGGCCATCATCCGGCCGTGCGCGCGGTAGTAGTCGCAGCCCCAGGGGAACTGCTCGACGCTGAGCTTCAGGTTCGGCTCGCGCCGCTGCACGGCCTCGAGGACCTGCAGGCCTGCGGCCACCACCTCGGCGCCGATGCCGTCGCCGGGAATGGCGGCGATGCGGTATTCGGGCATGTCTCAAGCCCTCTCAAACGGGCGCCGCATCCCGGGCGCCGGCAAACCTCGGTGCCGAGACCGTCAATGGCGCGCTGAGCCCGCGCCCCCCTTCGCGCGCCGCGAGCGGCGCCAGACGCCGACCCCGAGCGGCGCGCCTGCGCCGCGCGACTTTAGTAGCCAAGGGCGCAGCCGTCCTTGCGCGGCTCGGAGCCGCCGGTCAGCACGCCCTCCTCCCGGTCGATCCAGATCGCCTGGCCGCCGCCGATCGGCTTGGGCGGCCTGGCGATCTCGTGGCCGCGCCGCTTGAGGCCCTCCACCGCCTGAGCGGGCACGCCGTTCTCGACATCGACCGGCCCCTCGGGCCGGGCGAACACCCGCGGCAGGTCGAGCGCCTCCTGCAGGTCGAGCCCGAAGTCGAACAGGTTGCTCAGGAAATAGGCGTGCCCCATGGCCTGGTACATGCCGCCCATGACGCCGAAGGGCATGAGCGCGCGGCCGTCCTCGAGCACCATGGCCGGGATGATGGTGTGCATGGGCCGCTTGCCCGGCGCGATGCAGTTGGGGTGGTCCGGGTCGAGGCTGAAGCTCGCGCCGCGGTTGTGCAGCACGACCCCGGTCTTCGGGCTCATGTAGCCGGTGCCGAAGGAGTGGTAGAGCGAGTTGATGAAGCTGACCGCGTTGAGATCCCGGTCCACGACGCAGAGGTAGACCGTATCGGCATGCGCCGGGACCGGCGAAGGCGGCAGCTCGGCCATGGCGCGCCCGGGATCGATCTTGGCGCGAAGCTTTTCCGCGTAGGTCTCGGACAGCAGGAGCTCGACCGGCACCGCGACCCGCCTGGGATCGGCGACCAGGTTGTCCCGGTCGTGGTAGCCGAGACGCGCGGCCTCGACCGCGTAGTGCAGACGCTCGGCCGAGAGCGGGTCGTCCCGCTCCGGCAGCAGGCCGGACAGGACGTTCAGCATCTCGAGCGCCGCCACGCCCTGCCCGTTGGGCGGGCATTCGTAAACCTCGTAGCCGCGATAGATGGTCTTGATCGGGCTCACGTACTCGCCGCGCATCTCGGCGAAGTCGTCGAGGCCGTGCAGGCCGCCCAGGCTGTGCAGGAAGGACACGATGTCCTCGGCCACGACGCCGCGATAGAAGCCGTCGCGGCCGTGCCGGGCGATGTGCTCCAGGGTCGCGGCGAGCTCGGGCTGGCGATGCAGGCTGCCGACCGCGGGCACGTCGCCGCCGGGCAGGAACGTCCGCCGCATGTTCGGGTCGAGCGAGATCAGATCCTTGGCCAGACGCCAGTCGAAGTTGACCCGCGAATGGATCGCGTAGCCGTCGCGCGCGTAGCCGATGGCGGGCTGGAGAAGCTCGCCGAGATCCCTGCTGCCGTGGTCGCGGAGCAGCCGCCACCAGGCGTCGATGGCGCCGGGAACGGTCACGGCGTGCGGCGAATGCTGTTCGATGGCGCGGATGCCGCGCTCCCGGAACCGGCCGACCTCGGCCGCCTTGGGCGCCGGGCCGGAGCCGTTGAAGGCGATCACCTCGGCGCCGCCGCGCGGCGCATAGAGCACGAAGCAGTCGCCGCCGATGCCGGTCGACTCCGGCTCGACCACGCACTGCACGGCGCAGGCCGCCACCGCCGCGTCCATCGCGTTGCCGCCGTCCTGCAGCACGTTGAGCGCGCTCAGCGTCGCGAGCGGATGCGACGTCGCCGCCATTCCGTTCGTCGCATGGACGGGCGAGCGCCCGGCGAGCTGCAAGTTTCGCATGGGCCCTTCCCTCGGGGTGCCGCCCCATCAGGCCAAAAAGGCCGGGCCGATTCAAACCAAAAAAAGCGCCGAACGGCCTTGCGGCCGGCCGCGCCCGTGCGGCCTGGCAGGCCCGCTCCCCGTCGCCCGCTCCGGGTCGCGACGCCCGCATTGCCTTTTCGTCGCGCCGTCCTATCTTACAGGCTCACACCGCGTTCGTGTCCTTAAGCGGTTCTTAAGGCGGGCGCGCCGAAACTTCCGCATGGTCGAGTCCTCCGATTCGCCTTGGCGCCCCAAGATCGGCCTCGCGCTCGGCAGCGGGGTGGCCCGCGGCTGGGCGCATCTTGGGGTCCTGCGCGCGCTGGCGGGCTACGGCTTCGAGCCGGACGTGGTCGCCGGCACCTCGATCGGCGCCATGGTGGGCGGCACCTATCTGGCCGGTCATGGCCGGGCGCTCGAGGAGTGGGCGCGCAACCTCTCCAAGGTGCGCATGATCTCCCACCTCGACTTCCGGGTGCGCGCCGGCGGCATGATCGGCGGCCGCCAGCTGATCCAGGCGATGGAGGAGTACATGAGCGGGGTCCGGATCGAGGACCTCGATACGCCCTTTGTCGCCGTGGCCACGGATCTTGTCACCGGGCACGAGGTCTGGCTGCGCAAGGGCAGCCTGATCGAGGCCATGCGCACCTCCTTCTCGCTGCCGGGCGTGTTCCAACCCATGCGGATCAACGGCCGCTGGCTCGTCGATGGCGCGCTGGTCAACCCGGTGCCGGTCTCGGTGTGCCAGGCGCTGGGCGCGCAGATGGTCATCGCGGTCAACCTCAACGCCGATTTGATCGGCAAGGAGCGGCGGGCCGAGCTCGAGGTGCCCTCGATCGCCGGCTTCGACCTGCTGCAGGAGCTCCAGAAGGGCCGCCAAACCGCGCCCGGCTCCCGGCTCGGCGCGCTGACCCGCCGGGTGTTCCGGCGCGAGGCGAGCCACCCGAGCCTGTTCGGCGTCATGATCTCGTCGCTCAGCATCGTGCAGGACCGGATCACCCGCTCGCGCCTGGCCGGCGAGCCGCCGGACATCCACATCACGCCGCGCCTCGGCCACATCGGCCTGTTCGAGTTCGATCGCGCCGACGAGGTCATCGCGGAAGGCGAGGCCGCGATCGAGCGGGCGCTGCCCGACCTGCGCGACGCCTTCACCCTGTTCAGCCGCGACCTCACCGGCACCGGAAGCGCAAGCCGTTGACGGCAGCTTCGCCGCCGCCGCTCGGCCGGGACGCGGGCTAGGCCCAGTCCAGGATCACCTTGCCGCACTGGCCCGAGCGCATGATCCGGAAGCCTTCCTCGTAATCGTCGATGGACAGGCGATGCGTGATCACCGGCGAGACATCGAGGCCGCTCTGCAGCATGGTGGCCATCTTGTACCAGGTCTCGAACATCTCGCGGCCGTAGATGCCCTTGAGCGTCAGCCCCTTGAAGATCACCTGGTTCCAGTCGATCGGCGAGGGCTCGGGCGGGATGCCCAGGATGGCGACGCGGCCGCCGTGGTTCATGGTGCGCAGCATGTCGTCCAGCGCCTCCAGGTTGCCGGACATCTCCAGCCCGACGTCGAAGCCCTCCTGCATCTCCAGCTCGGCCATGACCCCGTCCAGGCTGTCCCGGGTCACGTTGAGGGTGCGTGTGGCCCCCATCTTGGCGGCGAGTTGCAGCCGGTAGTCGTTGACGTCGGTCACCACGACGAACCGGGCCCCGACGTGGCGCGCGATCGCGGTCGCCATGATGCCGATGGGCCCGGCCCCGGTGATGAGCACGTCCTCGCCGACCATGTCGAACGAAAGCGCCGTGTGGGTCGCGTTGCCCAGCGGGTCGAGGATGGCGCCGATCTCGTCGGGAATCTGCGGCGGCAGGTGAAACGCGTTGCCCGCCGGAATGACCAGATACTCGGCGAAGCAGCCCGGCCGGTTGACGCCGACGCCGACCGTGTTGCGGCACAGGTGGCGCCGCCCGGCCCGGCAGTTGCGGCAGTGGCCGCAGGTGATGTGCCCCTCGCCGGAGACGCGCTCGCCGATTCGGAAGCCCTGAACCTCGCCGCCCACGGCCGCGATCTCGCCGGCGAACTCGTGACCGATGGTCATGGGCACCGGGATCGTTGCCTGCGACCAGGGGTCCCAGTTGTAGATGTGCACGTCCGTGCCGCAGATCGAGGTCTTGCGGATCTTGATGAGCACGTCGTTGTGGCCGACCTCGGGAACCGGCGCGTCCTCCGCCCAGATCCCGCGTTCGGCCTTCCTCTTGACCAGTGCCTTCACGACGCCCCCCTGATCCGGCCGATACGGGTCTTTCGCCGCGCCCGCTCGGCTATGCCGAGCGCGTCGTGGTCAGGCCGCAGCGCCGGCACCGCACCTTTCTGACGTTGCCGCCCCCGCCGAACCCGAAGGTCGCGTCGACGACCTCGAAGTCGTGCCACCCGAAGAAGCAGAGGATGCGACCGAGTATTCCCGGCATGGTGCGCCCTCCTCGCTTGCGCGCCCGGCCCCCGATGTTAACGCAAATTCCCGCCAAGTCGTGGGCCGATTTGCGCGGATTGGGGAGGCGGATGCCCTCACGTGGCCGGCGGCGGCCACATCAGGAAGACCCCGCCCAGCAGGGCCTCGACGCTCAGGTAGACGAGCGCGGTCGAGCCCGGCGGCCCGTCGACGAGCAGCGAGTAGAGCCGGGCGACGACCAGCGCCGCCATCGCCACGCCGAGGGCGAGCACCAGGAGGCGCGAGTTCGCCAGGTCCCAGCAGGCCCACAAGGCGATCATGCCCAGCGCCGCCATAATCGCGTTTAGGCCGCGCAGGTGGTTCCTCGCATCGGCGGCCTCGGCGATCAGCCAGGTCCGCCCGATTCCCGGCCGGAACACTTCGGCCAGCCCGGGCCCGATCAGGCTCAGGCCGAGCAGCCCCAGCAGGGTGTACAACACGGCCATGTGCACGGTGCTCATGGGCTCTCGTTCGTCCTCCACGGCATGCGCCCGGCCTCGGCCCGCACGGCGCGAGCCAGGCCGCGCCTCGGCCTCACGGGGCGCCCCCGACGATGTCCTCGTCGATGGCCTCCAGGATCGAGCCGGCCAGCCTGGCGCCGGTCGCGACCAGCTCGGGGACCACCGTGTGGGCGCCCAGTTCCTCCAGCTCGCGCGCGTGCGCCTCGTCGCGCGCCCGGGCGTAGACTTCGAGGTTCGGAAATATGTAGCAGACCAGCGCGACCAATTGCAGTGCGGCCTTCGGATCGTCGACCGCCACGACCAGGGAGCGGGCGCGTTCGACGTGCAGCGCGTCGAGGATCTCGGGGCGTGTCACATCGCCGTAGAACACCGGCAGGCCGCGTTGGCGTGCCTGCGCGATGCGGTGCGGATCGAGGTCGACCGCGATGTGCGGCACGCCGCCCGCTTCGAGCCGCGCGGCCACCGCGTTGCCGACCCGGCCGAACCCGGCGATGACCACGTGACCGCTGAGCGTCTCGATGTCGGCCCGGACATCCTCGACATGCACCGCCTCGGCGCGCTCGATCCGGTGCTCGAGGTCGCGCCCGAGGCGCGCCAGGAAGGGCGTCGCGACCATGGTGAAGGCGACCGCGGCCATGAGAAGCTGACCCTCGGCGGCGGGCAGCGCCCCGCTCAGCATGCCGACGCCGAGCAGGACGAAGGCGAACTCGCCACCCTGGGACAGCAGGATCCCGAGATTGAGCGCCGCCGCCCCGGGCAGGCCGAACAGGCGGCCGAGGCCGGCGAGCAGGGCCGCCTTGCCGAGCAGCAGGGCCGCGACCAGGCCAACGATCGCCCAGCCCTGGCGCAGCGTCAGGTCCAGGTCGATCGACATGCCCACGGTGATGAAGAAAAGGCCGAGCAGCAGGCCGCGGAACGGCTGGATCACGGCGCCGACCTGATGCCGGTAATGGGTCTCGGCGAACAGCATGCCGGCGAGGAAGGCGCCGAAGGCCATGGACAGGCCGGCCATCTTGCTGAACATGGCCGTGGTCAGCACCACCAGCAGCGTCAGCGCCGCGAAGATCTCGGGATCTCGGATCTGCGCCACCGGCCAGAACACGTGGCGCAGGGCGATGCGCCCGACCCCGAGGATCACGAACACGGCCACCGTCACCTTGAGCGCCGCGATCCCGAGCGCCGCCGGGATCGAGGATTCGGCGCTTCCGAGGGCCAGCACGCAGACCAGAAACGGACCCACGGCCAGGTCCTGGACCAGGAGGACCGCGAAGGCCGAGCGCCCGACGCGCGAGGTGATGTCGCCGCGCTCCGAGAGCAGCTGCAGCACGATCGCGGTCGAGGACAGCGCCAGTCCCGCCCCGATCACCACCGCCGCCGGGCCGGCCATGCCGCTCAGCAGCGCCACCAGCGCGATCATCACGGAGGTCGCGATGAGCTGCGCGGCGCCCAGGCCGAAGGCGCGGCCGCGCATGACCTTGATGCGCTCGAAGGGCAGCTCCAGGCCGACCGTAAAAAGCAGGAAGACCACGCCGAGCTCGGCCAGCGCCCGCGTGGCCTCGACGTCACCGACCAGCGCGAGCCCGGTCGGGCCGATCACGATTCCCGCAACCAGATAGCCGAGCACGGAGCCCAGCCGCAGGCCTTGGAACAGAAGCACCGAGAGGACCGCGGCCGACAGAATGACGATGACGTCGAGCAGGTATCCGGGGTCCGGCATGGCCTCGATCGAGCCGGGTGGGTTGCGCGCGAAAGTCGAACTTGGCCGATTGGCCCGGATTTGTCAGCAAGATTGCACGCCCGAGCGGCGCCGGGCTGATCGAGCACGCGCGGGTCCCTGTGCGCGGACGCGACAGCCTGGCGAAAAACGGAGTGAACAACGGAGATCCAAGCGGCCACGCGGGGCCGGTCGCTCAGCCGCTGAGCGCGCCGGCGGTCAGGCCGGCCACGATCCGCCGCTGGAAAACGAGCGCGAGCAGCACCACCGGGACGGTCACGATGACCGAGGCGGCCATGATCCGGCCCCAGGGCAGCTCGTACTGGCTGGCCCCGGTGATGAGCGCGATGGCCACGGGCACCGTGCGCGCCTCGTTGGTCAGGGTGAAGGTGAGCGCGAAGAGGAACTCGTTCCAGGCGGCGATGAACGCGAGCAGGCCGCTCGTGACCAGGGCCGGCCTGAGCAAGGGCAGGAAGATGTCGATGACCACGCGCCAGTGGCCCGCCCCGTCGATCAGCGCAGCCTCTTCCAGCTCCAGCGGCAGTTGGCGCATGAAGACGGTCAGGACCCAGGTGGTGAAGGGCAGCGTAAACATCATGTAGGCGAAGGCGAGGCCGAACCAGTTGTTGTAGAGGCCGAGCGCGCTCAGGATCTCGAACAGACCGGAGAGCACGGCGACCTGCGGGAACATCGACACGCAAAGAACGACGTAGAGCAGCGTCAGGCGGCCGCGGAACTCGACCCGCGCGAGCGCGTAGGCCGCGAACAGCGCCGCCGCCAGGGCCAGAACCACGGTTATGCCGGCGACCGCCACCGAGTTCAGGATATTGCGCCCGAAGGGTTGCTCGACGAAGACCGCGACGTAGTTGTCCCAGTTCGGCGTTGCGGGAAGGTAGTCGACCGTGAACAGCGCCGAGCCGGTCTCGAGCGAGGTGATCACGGTCCAGTAGACGGGCGCGAGCGTGAAGACGAGCACCGCCGGAACGGCCAGCGCCAGCACGACCCCCTGCCGCCGTCTCGCGCTCATCGCTGCAACACCCGGTCGGGGCGCAATCCGGCGGCGTAGGCCACGGCGCACAGCCCGACGATGACGAACACCAGAACCGAGATCGCCGAGCCGTAACCCACGTCCTGGAAATCGACCATCTGTTGCCGGGCGTAGACGGAGATGCTCGCGGTCGCCCGGCTGTTGCTGGTCATCACGTAGATGAGGTCGAAGACCCGCAGCGCATCGAGCGTGCGGAAGATAAGCGCGATCGCGATGGCCGGCACGAGCAAGGGCAGGGTGATGGTTCGGAACCGCGTCAGTGCCCCGGCACCGTCCACCTTGGCCGCCTCGTGCAGCTCGGCAGGGATCGTCTGCAGCCCCGCGAGCAGCAGAAGCGCCATGAACGGCGTCGCCTTCCAGACGTCGGTGAGCACCACCGCGAGCATGGCGGTCGTCTCGCCGGCGAGCCAGGGGACCGGCGCCGCGATGAGGCCGAGGCGAAGCAGCAGGTCGTTAATGACCCCGTAGAGGTCGTGATACATCCAGCGCCACATCTGGGCGCAGACGACGGTCGGGATCGCCCAGGGCACGAGCACCGCCGCGCGCAACGGGCCGCGCCCGCGAAAGCGCGCATCCAGCACCACGGCGACCCCGAGCCCGAGAGCGAGCTGCAACGAGACCGAACTCGTCGTGAACACCAGGGTGTTCCAGACCGCGCGCCACCAGTCCGGGTCCGCGAGCGCCAGGCGAAAGTTCTCCAGACCGATCCAGCGTGCCGCGTCCAGATCGGCGAGACGGGCGTCCGTGAAGGCCAAGGCCAAGGTGCGCAAAAGGGGATAGGCCGCCACCGCGGCCAAGAGCCCGAGCGCCGGCAGGAGGAACAGCCAGGCCGCTCGCACGCGCCTGGTGTGGAGCGGCGCCGCTGCCACGCCGGGCGCGGTTACCACCTGCCGTCGCGGCTCAGTCGGCGCAGGCGCTGCTCCGCGTCCGCCAGGTTCTGCGCCGCATCGCCGCGTCCTGCCAGCGTGTCGTGGACCGCGTTCCAGAACACGCTGCTCAGCCGGTTGTACTTGGCGCCCGCCACCTTTGCCGGCCGCGCCACCGCGACCGCGAGGCTGCCGGCCAGGTCGCGCAGGAACGGCCGCCCGGCTCGCAGCGTCTCGTCCTGGTAAAGCGCCGGCACCGTCGGGTTGAAGCCGCCGACCATGGCGCGCCGGGCCTGCTCCTCCGGCCGGGTCAGATAGCGCACCAGCTGGGCCGCAGGGTCCGGGTGCCGGGAGTAGCGGCTGACGCCCAGGCTCTGGCCGCCGAGTGCGCTGCTTGCCTTGCCGCTCGGACCGCCGCGGGGCAGCGGCGCCACGCCGACCTTGCCCGCGACCGGGCTGTCGGGCCCGTTGGCGAGCGCCCAGGCATAAGGCCAGTTGCGCATGAACACGGCATTGCCCGACTGGAAGACGCCGCGCGCCTCCTCCTCGGCGTAGGTCAGGACGCCGCGCGGCGCGATGTCGCCGATCCACGAGGCCGCCGTCTCCAGGGCCCGCACCGCGCGCGGGTTGTTCAACGTGATCCGGCCTTCACTGTCGAGGATCGTTCCGCCGCCGAAGCTGCTGATCCATTCGAGCGCGTTGCAGGTCAGGCCCTCGTAGGCCCTGGCCTGGAACACGAAGCCGACCATGCGTGTGCGACCGGCGGCCCGCTCCGCCGCCACGATTTCGCGCGCCGCGCGAGCCAGGTCGTCCCAGGTCGCCGGGACCGGGAAGCCGTACCGGGCAAGCAGGTCCTTCCGATAATAGAGCAGGCCGACGTCGACGAACCACGGCATGGCCTTCAGCTCGCCGGCTACGGTGGCGTCCTCGATGAGCTTGGGGAAATGGGCCTCGATGGTCGCGGCGTCGATGTACTCGCTGAGGTCGACGAAATGGCGACCCAGAATCCCGGGCCAGATCACGTCGAGCTGGAACACGTCGATGTCCGGCGACTCCGCGGCGAGCAGTTGCTGGAACAGCGCCAAGCGCGAGGTGGCCAGGCTCGGGCTCTGGACCAGGTCCACCGTGTGGCCGCTTTGCGCGGCCCAGGCCTCGGACGCCTCGCGGCAAAGTTCGAACTCGATCCCGACGGCGGCGCAGGCGATGGTCACGGTCGCCGCCCGGGCCTGCGTCGGCGCGCCGAGGCTCACGCACGCGGCGAGCAGCGCCGCGAGGAGACTCCGTCGCAACGCCGGCAGGCGGCTTCGTCTGGCGGGAGCGGCGTGTGCTTGCGACATGGCTGTCCCGATCCTTGGCTCAAGGACCCCGCCAAGGCGCTACGGCCTGGGCGGGGGCTTGTCCGATGAACGCACGCCCAGGCGCTGCAGGCCAAGCGCGCGCGCCTTCCTGAATTCCTCGACCGCGCGCGCCCGCTCGCCCCTGGCCTCGAAGGCGAAGCCCCGGTTGTAGTGGGCCTCGGGGAACTCGGGCTTGTTCAGGATGGCGGCGTTGTAGTCGGCGATGGCGAAGTCCAGCTCGCCCAGGTAGGAGTGCGCGTTGGCCCGGTTGTAGAAGGCGTCCGCCAGGTGCGCGAGTGTCAGCTCGCCGCTGTCGATGGCCCGCGTGTAGAGATCGATCGCCAAGTCGAACCTGCCGGCGCGCGCGGCCTCGTAGCCCTTCTCGAAGGCGTCGTATCCGTCGACGACGGCCGAGGCCGGCGGCTCGGAAACCGGCTGCGCCGCCCGGGCCGCCTGATCGCCGGGCGCAGCGGGCGCCGGGGACGCCTCGGCCGGGCGTTCTTGCCGCAGCCGGGCGAGCAGAGCGCGGCTCGGCCGCCCGTCGACCGGCAGCTCGCGGGCGCGCTGGTAGGCCTCGATCGCCGCCGTCGTCTNNGCCGCCGTCGTCTGCGCGCCCGGCCGCCCGTCGAGCGGCCCGGGATCGAGCCCGATGCGCTGCAGCTGCCGCTGCACCGCCAGGACCAGGTTCCGCTCCGGCTGCTGCGCAGCGCCGCCGGCGGGCGCCGGGCCGGCCGCTCCGCCGCTCCGCTGCACCAGGCGGGCGATCATGTTCTCCAGGTTGAAGCTGGGTTCGGGCGCCGGCGCCTCCGGCTCCTCCGGCT
>JABAHQ010000967.1_pt5 | contig 17942 bp, 20 predicted proteins | sample 7062091 | NCBI WGS metagenome assembly JABAHQ01 (sample SAMN14534359, study PRJNA622989) | marine sediment metagenome | biome: marine biome [ENVO:00000428]; feature: marine pelagic biome [ENVO:01000023]; material: deep marine sediment [ENVO:00002113] | place: India: Gulf of Kutch | collected...
AAGCCTGTGCCGTCTCGGTCGTTCCCCGGGCGGGAGGAACCCATGAACCTTCGAATTTTTATCCTCGGCTGCTTGTTTTTCGTTCTTTGGACCGGCTCGGCTGGAGCCGAAGAAGTAGAAGTCGAACTCATGCTGTCCAAAGAAGACCAGTTCGACGTCGGCCCCGCCATCGACCCGCTGCACCGGGATTCCGATTGCGCCGGGCTGTTCTACGTCAAAAATTTTAAGGACATAGCCGACCTCCGGCGGGATTTCCAGTATTATTTCTGTGAAGGCATGTATACCCTGACCCTGAAAGGCCCCGCCGGCACCACCGTCACGTTGTTCGGGCTCAGCGACTTCCGGACAAACCGGGGATTTTTGATTTTGAAGAAGAAAGACGCACGCATGGTCTGGCTGAGACATCTGGAACGGTTTCCACCCAACCAGTGGGTGACGACGGGGGGCGGTAAAGATTCCGGCGTGTACGAAGCTTTCTATTTTCCCGCTCCCAACTTCCGCAGGCAAGTCACCTCCGTCAAGTGGGGCCAGTGGTGGAGCGGCGAGACTCCTTCCCTCCGGAACGACCCATGATGCGAGAACTTTTCCCCCGCTTTCCCGATGTCTGAAGGAATCCTTTCTCCATCCGCCACGCCAGAGGCCATCCGCGAGATCTTTTGCACGTCCATCCTGACCCGGACCGGGGGCTACCTCAAGCCGGTATGTTCCCATTCCCTGAACCCTTACCTGGGGTGCGGATTCGGTCGGTCGGCTTGCGGGGAAGGCTGTTACGTGAAATTCAACCCGTGGATCACTCGGGGCCGGGAATGGGGCCGGTTCGTGGAAGCAAAAATGAATGCCGCCGAAGTGTACCGGAAAACCGTCTCCAAAGAAGCCGCCTGGGCCCGCAAACACCGGGGAAAATTCTCCGTGTTTCTCTCCAGTTCCACCGATCCCTGGCAACCTCTGGAACAGAAGTATCGCATCACCCGCCAAGTGCTTCGAGCCCTTCAATCGCATCCGCCGGATCGCTTGATCCTGCAAACGCACTCCCACCGGATGGCCGAAGACTGGGAAGACATCGAATCCCTGGCGCGGCGGTGTGATCTCCGGGTCCACGTGTCGATCGAAGGCGACCGGGACCGCTTGCCCGGTCTCCCGCCGCCGCCGTGTTCTCTAAAAGACCGCTTGGAACTGATTCGGCAAAGCGTCGCCCGGGGCTTTTTTACCGTCGCTTGCCTGTCGCCGCTGTATCCCTTGACGGATCCCGAAGCGTTTTTCGCCCGGTTGGCGGAGACGGGCCTTCGGGCGGTGATCCTGGATCATTTCATCGAGGGAGACGGCACGCCCGATGGTTCGCGCACTCAAAAAACCGGTCTGCCCGAGGCCATGGCCCGGGTGGAACCGGAGTCCGTCCATCTGTCCTATCGGGACGCCATGGTCCGGATCGCCCGGACCTATTTGCCCGTGGGAATTTCGGCGTCCGGGTTTGCCGGTCATTACCATTCGAAACGATGACGCTTCCCGTGGTTCCGGAGACGCTGCACCGGCTCCTGACCTCCCTCGACCGGAAAGGCTACAAGGCCTACAAGGCGCTGCAGGGCCGGTCGTTCGATTTCTCTCCCTTTCGAGTCACCTTCGAGCACGTCCAGGGCGATCCCTTCGCCGCTCCCAGCCGGATATCGGTGTCCCTCGACGCCGCCGCAGCGGGGTTTTCCCCTTCCTATTTTTCCACCCCCGTGCGGAGACTGGCTTTGGAGGACCATTTGCTGAGAGGCGTGAACGATTATCTTCAACGAATGAAATTCAGCGTGCGGGGCTCGGGGAAAAGCGGCGTGGTGTCGGTCCAGGTTCCCGGTCAAAAAGTGCTCAAACGGAGTGCCTTGCTGGTGGACGGGGGCCGGCTGACCCTGGTCCAGTTCGCCGGATTGCCGGCCCAGGGCCGCACCATTCTGGGCCAAGAATGCCTGCGGCTGTTTTCTGACCTCCTGCCGCCGCTCTGGCAGGCCACTCTGCTGGCCGACTCTCTGGATTTATCCCGCCTCGACCGCGCCGTCCACACCCTGGAAGATTACGACGTCCTGCAGGCGGCGTTGCGAAAAAACGACTGGGTGTCGTTTGTGGCCAACGGCTCGATCCTTCCGCGGGCCTCGGGGGTGAGCGACCGACCGTTGAGGAAGAAGGCGGTTCCTTTCCGGGCCCCCGGGGAGCTGTCGGCCGCCGTGGAGTTGCCCCACGCGGGACGCGTGGAAGGCATGCCCCTTCCCCGCGGCATCACCCTGATCGTGGGAGGAGGATTTCACGGCAAGAGCACCCTGCTTCGGGCGGTCCAAACCGCGGTGTATCCCCATGTGCCCGGGGACGGGCGGGAACGCATCGCCACCCTGCCCTCCGCGGTTAAAATCCGGGCCGAAGACGGGCGCATGGTCCACCCCATCGACCTGTCCGGATTCATGAAACATTTACCGGGAATCGAGTCGACGCAATCCTTTTCGACCCCTTCGGCGAGCGGGTCCACTTCCCAGGCGGTCAATATCCTGGAAGCGATCGAAGCCGGGTCGGAACTGCTTTTGATGGACGAAGACACCTGCGCCACCAACTTCATGATCCGGGACGGGCGCATGCAAACCCTGATCGCCTCCCACCTGGAGCCGATCACCCCTTTCCTGGACCGGGTGGACGAGATTCACCAGAAGCTGGGGATCAGCTCGCTCCTGGTGATGGGCGGCAGCGGCGATTATTTTGAACCCGCGGACCCGGTGATCGCCATGGAAAATTTCCGCCCTCGGTTGGTAACCCGGGAGGCGAAACGGATCATCCGGAATCACCCGGTGGGACGGAAGAAAGAATCCACCTTCCCTTTTCCTCCGGTGAAAGCCCGCCGGAGTTCCCTGGATCGCCTGAATTTTTCCCGGGGAAAAAAGGAAACCGTCATCCAAACCCAGCGCCTCGTCACCCTGATACTGGGCCGGACGGAAGTGGATACCCGGTCCCTGGAACAATTGGTCGAAGAGGGTCAACTGGAGATGTGCGGCTGGATCTTACGGCGCCTCAAAGGGTTTCAGCAAAACAACGGCGGCTCCCACGTGGAGGGCCTGCGCCGGATCTTTGCAGACCTGGACCGGAAGGGCTTCCTCGCGGTGGCCCCGTTCAACAACGGAGTTCTCACCCTTCCCCGGTTGCAGGACGTCTTGGCGGTGCTGTACCGCATCCGCTGAAAACGGGAATCCAATGGCCCCCGGCCCCGGGCCCCCTACAAGGGCAGGTCGCTGGACACCACCGTTCTCCACTTGGAACATTTCAGAAAAATCAAAAGATGAGTAAACCCCGGCCGGGGCTGGATGGCTACCACTTCCCAATAACTGCTGCCCAAGTCGTTGAGCCGTTTTTCCAGGACCCGGGCTTCCTCCTCGTCGGCAGGAATTTTTTCCGTAATCACCTTATAGTTCCATTGATATTTTTCGAAGACCGTTCCCATCGTTTTCTCCTCGCCACCCCCTGGTGAGCATTGGTTATTAGAGCCCTGTCTGCAAAAACCCGCCGGAAGGGATGGGTTTGGAAGCGAGCCCGACGATTCTCCCCCCTTCGAAGCAAGCCCTATGCCAAAATAAACCCATTAAAATTCAAAGGGTTAACAAAAGAGGACGGGATTCCCCCCGATACCGGGTTATCCGAAATCAGACACCTCCACCCGTCGTTTGGCAAGGGCCGAGTTGGGGAAAAAGGACAAAAAAAACCCCCCGGCTCTTGAAAACCGGGGGGTGAGGAAAAAGGAGATCCCGTTAATGACTCAGGATCTCACTCCGGGATTTGAACGCGTCTTTTTTGATGCGGCCGGAATGAATGGTCTCGTAGATCGGACGCACAATTTTATTGCCGTCAAATTCAAAATCCAATCGAGCCTCGCCATTGGCCGGGATATGAACCGTCTGAGTCAGGATCGGAGTTTGCGAATGCCAGGCCGTCACCTCATAATCTCCCGGAGGAACATCCCGGATGGCGTAGCGGCCGTTTTCATCGGAAATAGCGTAATAAGGATTGTCCACCCGAAATCCCCAGGTTTGCATGAACTCGTGCATTCCGCAAATCATCTGGAAGATCCGGTAATCCTTCTGAAAGTGGATGACTCCCCGCGCCACCTTTTTAGGGGGGATGGGAATATTCAAAATAATTTTTCCGCGCTCGCTTTGATAAACCTGGCTGTTATGGACGACATCGTCCTCATTATCCACCACCAGTTGACTTCCCTGGCGAACAGCCACCACCGGAGGGATGAATTCACAATTTTCGGCCTTGATCCGGGTCACCCTATTACCAAAAGGTTTGCCTTTCTGAACGCCCTGAATGGCGATCACCACATCTTTCAATGCTCCATCGGGGCCGACTTCAAAATTTTTAATCACCCGGTTGTTGTTTTCATCGGTATCGACGTTATCGCACAAATCCGAATTGGGAAAGAGCACCAGATGATACATGCGGTCTTCGGGAATCTGGCCCGAAAGGACAGCCGTCCCTTTCAAGGTGCCCCCGTTGGGGACTTCCACCGCTCGGTATGGATTTTTTCCAGACCCGGCCTGAAGACCGCTGAGTGCCGCCAAGGAAAGAACCAGGGCGAAAGTCAGGAAAACCAAAAATTTTTTTAAGAATGTATTTCTCATAACGAACCCAACGAAACGGTCCATCCTCGATTAATTTTTTTGTTTCTTGAGTTTTCCAACCCTTTTAGATTTAGATGCATTTTTGTTCCTATAGTTTCTCAGGGAAGCCTGGCCCGATTTCAACATTTCCTGGAACTTTTTATCCGACCGCTTGGCCAAATCTTTCCTGGATATGATTTTTTTCAATTTTCCAGACGCGTTGTAAACACGAACTTCTTGGAAGCTTTCCTCGGGCAACATAATCAATCTTTCGCTCCTGAATTCATTTGAAATTTAGGGTTGAGTCGATCGTTCCTCGAAAAACTGACATAGAGAAAAACCATTTTCAAAACCTTCAAAATCCGGTTTCCCCCCTCCTCCGAGGATGGACGTTGATGGTATTATGAAAAATACAAATTAAAAGGAGGTTAACTCTGAATTAAAAAAATTTAATATAAGCATCTTTTCGGGTTCTTTTGCCCCAACAGGTTTTCGGGAGCCGGCCCGCAGACGGCTCCAACCTGTTATTTTTAAAACCGTTAGCCGATTTTAAATATTGCCAGAATAGACATTTTCTGGAATTCGCAAAAATCTGGATTTCCCATTTCAAAACCTTTCCCGGAGCGAGGAAAAACCATTCGTGTTTTCACCCAACTGTGGTAAAAAACCCAACCCTCACTCACCCGAAAATTCCCCAAACCGGGTGAGACCCTCAACCCCGAAACCGGCTGTATTTCTGACTCCCGTTTTTGAATGAATTCGTCTTTCCCCCCTAAAATCACTGCCGTGATTTCCACCTATCACCGGCCCCGGCTGGTGCGCCGCGCCATTCTCAGCGTGCTCAACCAGACTTATCCCCACGTGATCGCTTCGGTCAGCGACGACGCGTCCGGGGATGAAACGCGGGCGGTGGTGACCGAACTGGCCCGCAAGGATCCCCGCGTGGAGTACCACGCCCATTCCACCAACCAGGGAATGATCGCCAACGTCATTTCAGGAATGAGACGGGTCACCACCCCTTTTTTCACGCTCCTTTCCGACGACAACGTTCTCCTGCCGGATTTTTACGAAACCGCTCTGAAAAAATTCGACCAATATCCGGAAGCCATGTTTTCCGCCACTCCGATGATTTTCATGACCGAGGAAGGGCGAATCCACACCGTCACCCTGAACGACTGGAAGGAAGGACTTTATACGCCACCTCAAGGGATTCTTTCCCTCATTCGGGATCCGTCCATCATGGAGGGGGCGGTGTTTCGCCGGGACGTCCTGGACCGGGTGGGAACCCTGGAGCTGGGCACGGGGCAGGTCTCGGACTGGGATTTCGTGTTTCGAATCAGCGCCCGGTTTCCCTTCGCGGTGACGCCCCGGCCGGGCATTCTCTTTCTCCGCGATCCCAGCGCCTATTCCCTGATCCAAGCCTCCGAATACTCCTGGCCCCGGTGGCAAAAACTGATTCAGCATTTATCCGCCGAGGGGGTTCTGGCCCCCGAATCCCGCGAGGCCGTGATGGCCGCCTTGCACAAACGGCTCCGCCGAATGCTGATTCAGCAGGGAAAACTTTCGGTGGTGGCCGGAAAATTCGAGGACGCGCATCGGGCCGCGTCCACGCTCCGGACTTATTTTCGTTCCTTGGGCCCCGCCCTCACCCTGAAGGGGCTGGCATCACTCTGCAAAGCGATTCCCCCTCTTCGCACCCTCTACGTCAGGCATCACGAGAAGCGAACCCGGCGGAAGGCCCGAAAGACCCAACAGAATTATCAATCGTATGAATCCTACGCCCGGTTTTTGAAGATTCCAGATGAGGGGGCCGGCCTTCCCGCAAGGAAAGAGGAACTTGAATAATGAAGAGGGTGCCGAAAAGCAAATGGTCGGGCGACCGGTTTCAAACCACGCCGCAGTGGGAAAACTTCAGAGTGCGGGCGCCGGCCTGGAGGGTCGCTTCGACGCCGAAGGGCAGCGTCCACATTTCCCGCCCATGGCCGATCGGGAAATGCGAGACGATGGGCACGGGAACATCCGCGAACACCTCCCGGTAGAGATCGTCCAGCGAACCGTTGGCCCCGCCGCCCCCCGGGCAGTTCACCATTTCCCCCAACACGATGCCGCGAACCTCCTTGAACTTGCCGGCTTCCTTCAACTGCCAGAGCATCCCGTCGAGGCGGTACCAGGGTTCATTCACATCTTCCAAAATCAAGATCTTGTCCCGCGTCTGAATCTCGAACGGGGTTTTCAGGGACCGGCACAGAAGGGTCAGGCATCCGCCCGTCACAGGCCCCTCGGCCCGGCCCGGATTCAGGACCCTCGCTCGGGGAAACTTCAGGGTTTTGGCGGCGTTCTTTTTGGTGAGAAGATCGAGCAACTGTTTTTTGGAACGAGCCATGGGATACTGGGCGAAATTTCCCGCCACCATGGGACCATGAAAGGTGACCAACGAGCATTTTTGGTTTATATAAAGAAGGAGCAGCGTGAGATCGCTGGCCCCGACAAAAATTTTAGGATGGTCCCGGATGAGCTTCGGTTTCAACCAGGGGAGCAGCCGGTTGCCCCCGTATCCCCCCCGGGCGCAAAAAATGCCTTTCACCTCGGGATTCTTGAACATGGCGATCAGGTCCCCGGCCCGTTGTTCATCCGTACCCGCGAAGTACCGGTGCCGGGACAAAACATGTTCGCCCAAGAGGGGGTTCAGGCCCAGGGCGCGAAGCCTCTTTAATCCTTTTTCCAAGAGCGCCGAATCCACCACGCCCGCGGGGGCGACGATGCCGACGACATCCCCTTTTCGGAGTCTGGACGGTTTGATCATTCCCTTGAAACGGTCGAATTCAAAATTTCAGGTCCGAACAGGCCGGGCCCAGGGCCCGGCTTTTCCCTCTCGATCATGAGTCAACTGACGGCGGTCATCCAAGCGCGTATGGGTTCGACCCGGTTTCCCGGAAAATCCCTGAAACCTCTTTCCGGGGCCCCGATGATGGAGCATATCATCAAACGGGTGCAGCAGGTTCGGGAAATTACCCGGGTGGCCCTGGCCGTTCCCCACGGCGCGTCCGAAGCTCCCCTGGTCGGTCTCGCCAAGCGGCTGAAGGTAGCGGTGATCGCCGGTCCCGAAGAGGACGTCCTTGCCCGCTTCATTCAGGCGGGGGAAACCTTGCAGGCGGCTCATCTCGTTCGCGTGTGCGGAGACAACCCGCTCATTGACCTCTCCCTCCTCCGGTCCCTGGCCCGTCACCACCTGAAAACTCTTCCCGATTACACCGTGTCCGCCGACCCCGTTCCCCTGGGCACTGGAAGCGAAATCGTTCGCCTGGACAGCCTGAAAACCATTGCCGCCCGGACCCAGGATCCCCGATACCGGGAACACGTCACCAGCTATTTCCACGATCATCCAGAGCCATTTGTCATTGAAAAAATCCCCTGCCCCCCTTATCTGAAAAACGTTCTGGTCCGGTTAACGGTCGACACCGAAACGGATTACCGGCTGCTGGTCGAAATCTATAACCACCTGTTTCGCCCCGACCGGCCCATCCTGGATAACCGGGCCGTGATGTCCTTTCTGAAACACCATCCCGACCTGGCCCAGATCAATCAAAAGGTCCTGCAAAAGGACTGGCGAAGAAAAAATCAATAAAATCTGAAGTTTTCATTAAAGTTCTAACCCAACGATCCGATTAAAGAAATTAAGTTAAGGACTGCGAATCACCGCTTTTCATCAAGAAACCTCTTTCCTCAGGTTTCGGCGAATTCACAGGCCAGCTTAACCCGAACCCATCCTGGTGGTTTGAGGCCGTCACCGAAATCCCGGGTCTCAGGGGCACGCAGCACGTTCGAGTACGAGTTCTTTAAAAAACTTTTGCGAATTTTTCCAACTCTTGGTGGAGGATTAGGAAAATGCCTTTACGGATCTTCAACAACATTCCCTCTCTAAACGCCCAAAGAATTCTGGGCATCAACAACGACCGGTTGGCACAGTCGGTTGAACGGATCGCGTCCGGGATCCGGATCAACCGGGGCGCCGACGACGCGGCGGGCCTGGCCATTTCGGAAGCATTGCGTTCCGACATTCGCGCTTTGAGGCAATCGGTCCGCAACGCCAACGACGGTATTTCACTCATCAACGTCGCGGAAGGGGCCCTGAACGAGCAGGCGAGCATTCTCATTCGTCTTCGAGAACTCTCTTCTCAGGCGGCCACCGGGACGGTAGGGTCCACGGAACGCCAAACCCTGCAACTGGAATTCGATGCTCTCCGGAGCGAAATCGACCGGATCGCGGCCACCACGGAATTCAACGGCCAGAAACTGGTGGACGGGTCTTTGGCGTCCGGCGTCAGTTCGGCCAATCAAATTTTAATCCAGGTCGGGATCGACAGCACTGCCAACAGCCGGATCAACCTGAACGACCAGGTGAACCTCCAGGCGATCACCGCCTCCTCCCTGGAAATCAGTAATCTTTCCATCACCACGGCGGATGCCGCGTTGACCACGCTGGATTCCATCAACACCGCCATCAGCACCGTCACCCAGGGACGGGGTAAAATCGGAGCGGTTCAAAATCGACTGGTTCGATCCATCGCCAACCTCTCGGTCTCAGTAGAAAACCTCCAGGCCGCGGAATCGGCCATCCGGGACGCGGACATCGCGGAGGAAGTCGCGCTCCTGACCCGGAACCAAATCCTGGTTCAATCGTCCATCGCCATGGTCAGTCAGGCCAACGTGATTCCCCAGGCCGCGTTGCAGCTTCTCCAGTAAGCCTTTAATCTTGGATGCTTGACGTTTCAAACCTTCTCGGGAGTTGCCTTCATGCCCCCAATCCGTTTGCCCCAACAGGCCCCCCCGGTTTCCGGATTCCCCGGAAATCCCCACCAAGAGGAGGATCCCGGATCGGCCCGCTCCTGGGCCGAATCCGGAATCCAAGATCTGGACACCGCCTCCCAGAACGCGGAAACCTGTCTATCCCTCATTCAGGTCTCGGAATCCATATTAGACAAACAGCTGGAACTCCTCGACCATCTCCACGAACGGATGGGGCAAACGTCCTCCGGGTCCTTAAACGGACCCAACCGGCGGACGGTTCAATTTGAAATCGATGCCATTCTGAAAAAGATCGATCGACTGGCCCAGGAAAAAGGAATTCAAACCCTCACCACCATCCATCCTCCCGTCACCAGCCGCAGCCTGGGACTGTCCGGGCTGATGATCCATTCGCGAACCCACCCTCAACGGAACCGGGATCTTCTGGAATCCGCTTTCGCTCTGATTCACCGGGTCCGGGACGACCTTCGAAGCATTCGCTCTCAAATGGTCCGCGACCTGGCGACTTTGACCGTCGTTCGTGAAAACAAAATCGCCGCGGACGGTTCCCCCCGCAGTGCCTGGGCCGCCCGGGAGATGGCCCAAGCCATGGGTTGCGGTCCTGGAAAACGATCCGCCGGTTCCTGACCGGCGAGCCTTCCCCTCCGTTCCTCCGCTCTCCCCTTCGTCTCCCTGGAAAAAAACCTTCCTCAAGCGAGTCTCGGAATTCTTTTGCTAGCCGCCGTCTCGCCCTCGAGACCCCTCCCGTCGTCATTTCTCGTTAAAGTTTATAACTTCGCTACCGATAACTCACATTGAGTTAAGGTTTGTCCGGATTTTCGCTACGGGCAGACCCCCCTCGCTCTTTCAAAAAGGGAAAGGAGGTGATGGAAGCATTTTCCTCAAAGCGGGGAAAGGGATTCTCCGCTTCGGGTTAAAGCGTGGAAGCTTGTTCCGGTATGGAGGCCGGAGCAATAACCCAAATCGTCACTTTAAATCATGGAGGATGCGCAATGGCAGTTCGAATCTTCAATAACATTCCCTCCCTCAACGCCCAAAGAATTCTGGGCATCAACAGTGACCGGCTGGCCCGTTCGACCGAACGAATCGCTTCGGGGATCCGGATCAACCGGGGCGCGGACGACGCCGCGGGGCTGGCCATATCGGAAGTCCTGCGGTCCGATATTCGGGCCCTCCGTCAAGCGGTCCGCAATTCCAACGACGGGATTTCTCTCATCAACGTGGCCGAAGGGGCTTTGAACGAGCAGGCGGGCATTTTGATCCGCCTCCGGGAACTCGCCTCTCAGGCCGCCACCGGAACCGTCGGGTCCGCGGAGCGCCGAACCATCCAACTGGAGTTCGACGCCCTGCGGGATGAAATCGACCGGATCGCGTTGACCACCGAGTTCAACGGCCAGAAACTCATCGAAGGGTCTTTGGCCTCCAGCGTCACCGCAACCAACCAGATCTTGATTCAGGTCGGCATCGACAGTTCCATCAACAGCCGGATCAACCTGAACAGCGAAGTCAACCTCACTTCGATCACTCAAACCGGGCTCACGGCTACCGTGGGGTCGACCACGCATAACCTGGGCAGTTTGTCGGTCACCACCGCGGACGCGGCCTTGACGGCCCTGGAATCCATCAACAGCTTCATTCGGACCGTCACCGCAGGCCGGGGCAAAGTGGGGGCCGTTCAAAACCGGCTGGTGCGAACCATCGCCAACCTTTCGGTGACGGTGGAAAACCTGCAGGCGGCGGAATCGGCCATTCGGGACGCGGACATCGCCGAGGAAGTGGCTCTTTTGACCCGGAACCAAATCCTGGTCCAGTCGTCCATCGCCATGGTCAGCCAGGCCAACCTGATTCCCCAGGCGGTGCTCCAGCTTCTCCAGTAATTCTCGGAGAAGCGCTGGCAAATCCAATTCATCCACCGCATAATTTGGGAGAAAGACCATGGTGCACAACCTCAGTTTCCGTCCCGCGGCCCGGGACATCTTACCCGCCCGGGAACCGCCCAGTTCGCCCTTTCGCGGACACCCCGGTTCCCCATTGAACCTTCCCGTCGAACCGGTGTCCCACAAAATCCATTATCAAATCGACTCGGAAACCAATGATCTCCGGGTCCAGGTTCTCAACGCGAAAACCGGAGAGGTCGTCCGGCAAATCCCGCTCCACTCCCCGATCCCTTTACAGGACCGGATCGCCAGTTCGAGAGGGAATCACCTGATCGACGCAATCGTCTGAACCCGGGGTTTCGCGAAACTCTAAAGCCACGTATCAACATCCTGTTCATAGATTTTGAAAAAGCGCCCTTCGGGGCGCTTTTTTATTGCTCCCCGATTCGCAGGATCCGTCCGCAGCGCTCATTTCTGAAGCCGCTTTCTTTTTCCCCGAGCACCTCTCTCGCCCTTCTTTCCATAAAATCGGCCGATTTGAAAAAAAACATAAAGGAAAATTTTTAATCTCCCGATAGAACCCATTGAATTCATCGCCGGCCGTCAAGAAGCCGGTCGTCAAACCAATCACCAACCCTCGAAGGACACCGACCCAGGAGGAGATTCGAAATCCTGACCCGGCAGATTCCAGCATGGAGGCTGGATAACGGAAACTGAGATTCCTGATTATCAAGGAGGATAACCCCAATGCCCATCAGAATCTTCAACAACATACCGTCGCTCAACGCCCAGAGGATTTTGGGAATCAACAACGACCGGTTGTCCCAATCCGTCGAGCGCATTGCTTCCGGAATCCGGATCAACCGGGGCGCAGACGACGCGGCGGGTCTCGCCATTTCCGAGGCGCTCCGTTCCGACATCCGCGCCTTACGCCAGGCCATCCGAAACGCCAACGATGGCATTTCCCTGATCAACGTCACCGAAGGGGCCCTGAACGAACAGGCCGGCATTCTGATTCGAATGCGGGAACTGTCGTCCCAGGCGGCCACCGGGACGGTTGGCTCCACCGAACGCCAGACCATTCAACTGGAGTTCGATGCTCTTCGGAACGAAATCGACCGAATTGCGGCCACCACCGAATTCAACGGCCAACTGCTGGTCAACGGGTCCCTGGCGTCTTCCGTGTCGTCCACCAACCAAATTTTGATTCAGGTCGGCATCGACGCAACCAGCGCCAGCCGCATCAATTTGAACGAGGAGGTCGACCTGCAGGCCATCACTTCCACAACGCTGGGCATCGATCTCCTTTCGGTGACCACGGCCGGAGCCGCCCTGACGGCCCTGGACCAATTGAACAATTCGATTTCCATCGTCACCCAGGGACGAGGCAAAGTGGGGGCGGTTCAAAACCGACTGGTGCGGACCATCGCCAACCTGTCGATTTCAGTCGAAAACCTTTCCGCCGCCGAATCCGCCATCCGGGACGCCGACATCGCCGAGGAAGTGGCTCTATTGACACGGAACCAGATTCTGGTTCAGGCGGCGGTTTCCATGGTGGGACAGGCCAACCTGATTCCCCAGGCGGTCCTCCAGTTGCTCCAGTAAAGGGGAGAGAAGATCGTTCGCCGGGAGGCTAACCGGCAAACTCAAGGGAACCGTTACTTTTCACGGAGGAAAAGAACATGCCACTGCAGATTTTCACCAATATCTCCTCTTTGAATTCTCAAAGAGTTCTCGAAAAAAATCGCTCCCAACTCGGGACCTCCATTTCCCGGATCGCCTCGGGAATCCGAATCACCAAGAGCGCCGACGACGCCGCGGGCATGGCCATTTCCGAATCCCTGCGTTCCGACGTCACCGCCCTCAAGCAGGGCGCCCGGAATCTGAACGATGGCATCGCCATGGTCAATACCGCCGAAGGCGGCTTGTCGGAGTTGGCCGGTATTTTGATTCGACTGCGCGAACTGGCCTCCCAAGCGGCCACCGGAACCATCGGCCAAACCGAGCGGGAAACCATCCAGTTGGAGTTCGAAGCCCTGCAAAGCGAAATCGACCGCATCTCCGAAACCGCGGAATTCAACGGACAGAAATTGATCGACGGTTCGTTATCCGCCACCTCCGACCAGCAGGTTGTGCTCCAGGTGGGGGTCGACTCTTCCGTCGACAACCGGATCAACATCAACCAGGAAGTCAACTTGACCGCCGTGGACACGGCCGGGCTCGGCCTGGAAGATGAATCCGTGCGCACCATCGAGGATGCCTTGAACGCCATGGGGTCGTTGACCAAGGCCCTCGATCAACTGAATAAGATTCGCGGACGGTTGGGGGCGGCTCAAAACCGGTTTGTGAGGGCCTTGAACAACCAGAACACCTCCATCGAAGGGTTGACGCGGGCCGTCTCCACCATTCGAGATGCGGACTTGGCCTCGGAACTGACGGATTTGACCAAGAACCAGATCCTGGTTCAGGCCGGCGCCGCCATGGTCGGCCAATCCAACCTGACGCCGCAATCGGTCCTGACCCTTCTTTAACCTCCGGGGGAACGAACCCCTCCCAAAAGAAGAGACCAAGAAGCCTCCTCGTCTCTTTGGACGGGGAAGGGAGCTCGTTTCCCCGGACGTGTTTCCCTTCGAACTCCCCTTCCTCTCATCGTCCCTCTGATTCCCAAATTGAAAGTGCTATAATGCCTCCGTCAAGCCAAGGGCAGGATCCAACCGCGTTGAACCAACCCGCGAATGAGAACTCTGAAAGCAGGTATCATCGGCTGCGGCCGAATTGGCAGCCTTTTGGAAGAAGACAAACTCCGAGGAAAACCCTGCACGCATGCGGGGGGATTCTACGCGGTGCCCGGGGTCCGGTTGGACTCGGGGTGCGACATCGATCCCGCCCGTCTCAAACGGTTCGGCCGGCGCTGGGGAGTGGAAAAGTTGTACGCCGACTACCGGGACATGCTCCGCCGGGAAGCCCTGGATATCGTCTGCATCGCCACCTGGACGCATCTTCACGCCGCCATGGCGGTCGAGGCTGCCCGTTCGGGCGTTAAAGGGATTTATTGCGAGAAACCGATCGCCTCCGACCTCCCGCAGGCGCGCCGAATGGTAAAAGTCTGCGAAGAAAAACGTGTGCCCCTGGTCATCAATCACGAACGGCGGTGGGACGCTTATTACCAGAAAGCCCACGGGATCATCCAGAGTGGAAAAATCGGGGAAGTCCGGACGATCATCGGCAACGCGTTGAGCGGAAAACCCGGCAAACGGCGCACCGCCGTTTACGGAGGCGGGGGCCTGTTCCACGACGGCACGCATCTGACCGACCTGTTCCTGTATTTCGGAGGCCCCATCGCCTGGGTGTCGGGCCACGACGTGCGCCCCCACGGCCGCAAATATATCGAGGAAACCGCCCTGGCGGTGGTAGGATTCCAAAGCGGCGCCCACGGATTCATCGAAGGCGGCGGCGCCCGAAAATATTTTCATTTCGAACTGGACATCCAGGGCTCGGAAGGCCGCCTGCTGATCGGCAACGGAGGCCGGGAGCTTCACTTGGTCCGCAAAAGCAAACGGTTCACCGGGTTCCAGGAGCTGGAGCGGGTCTCCTTTCCCTCCATCCGGAACTATGAAAGCCCGTTCCTGGGCGGGGCCCGGGACCTTGTCCGGTGTGTTCGAACCGGCGCGTCCAGCCGGTCTTCCGGCCGGGACGGATTGAACGCCCTGCGCGTGATTCTGGCGGTCTACCAGTCCGCCCGGCAGAAAGGCAAACGGATCCGACTCCGATGATATCCAAGATCTCTCCCTTGACCATTCTCACGGTGGTGTTGATCCTTTCAGGATCCACCATCATAAAAATCTATCTGAATGCCCAGGGGGAATTGAACCAGGCCCAACAGCGCGTGGCCGAGAACGAATTGGAGGAAGCCGTCACTCATTATGAACGGTCTCTGCAGTGGTTCGTCCCCGCGTTGGATTTACAGGAAAAAGCCGCCCAGGGCCTTTGGGACATCGGCGAAACTTATGAAACGAAGGGGGAGGAGAAAAAGGCCTTGAACACCTTTCGTCGGCTCCGGGGAGCGTTTTACTCGGTTCGAAGTTTTTATACCCCGGGGGTGAAATGGATCACCCGATGCAATGAAAAAATCGCCACCTTGATGGCCCGCATGCCCGCGACCACGGAAAAAGAGAAAGAAAAAACGTTTGAACAGCGAAAAACCGAATACCGCGCGCTTTTGGCCTCTCAGCAACCCCCTTACTCCAAATGGGCCCTGGTGAGCGAGATCGGATTTTTCGGTTGGGTGACCTGTACCCTGTTTTTCATTTTCCGGGCGATGACCCAGTCGGGGGACCTCCGGCCCCGCCCCGCCTTGTTTTGGATGACCGGATTCGTGGTCTTTTACAGCCTTTGGATTCTGGGCCTGTTTTGGGTGTGACCCATTGAATGTCAAGGGGTTACCTCTATTCAAAATTAAAAATTTTTAATTGAAAAAATTTTTCGCGCTGTGCTATTTTTGGTCATCGAAGAGAAACTTCTTGATTCTTCATCCATCGTTTTTTTCTGCCCAACTGTCTGACCCGGGTTTGATTCTCGAAATCCTTGGAGACACCATTCATGATCGAGGTGAACAACCTGACCAAATTTTATGGTCCGCGACCGGCCATTAAAAATTTGACGTTTCAGGTCACTCAGGGGGAGGTGGTGGGTTTTTTAGGCCCCAACGGGGCGGGAAAAACCACCACCATGAACATCCTGTGCTGCATTCTGCCGGCCACCAGCGGCTCGGCCCGGGTTTGCGGTTACGACGTTTTTGAGCAATCCCTGGAAATCCGCAAACTCATCGGCTACCTGCCGGAAACCCCGCCCCTGTATACCGACATGATCGTTTCGGATTACCTGGGTTTCGCGGCCCGCATCCGCCAGGTGCCCAAGAACAAAATCGCCGCAGCGGTCGATCGGGTGGCCGAAAAATGTGTTTTGAAGGACGTGTTGCACCGCGTGATCGGCCGACTCTCGAAAGGCTACCAGCAACGGGTGGGCCTGGCCCAGGCCATGATTCACGATCCCGAAATCCTGATTCTGGACGAACCGACCATCGGTCTGGATCCCATCCAGATCATCGAAATCCGAAAGCTGATTCAAGAACTGGCCGCCTCGCACACGATTCTTTTGAGCTCGCACATCCTGCCCGAGGTCACGCAGATCTGCAAACGGGTGATCATCCTCAACGAAGGCGAGATCGCCGCCGTGGATTCGCTGGAGGGGTTGACCTCTTCGTTGAGAAAAAGCGAACGCCTCGTTCTCAGGGTCCGCCATCCCAACAACGGCATCCCCGAAAAACTGGAAGCCCTCCGGCAAGTGCGTTCTGTGGTAGCCCAGGACACCAACCAGTTCCTGATCGAATGTGATTTGAATACCCATCTCCAGGACCAGGTGGCCCAAGTGGCCCTGGACAACGCCTGGGGCATCGAAGAACTGAAGCCGGTTTCGTTGACGCTGGAGGACATCTTCCTCAAACTGACGCTGGAGGAGAAGGGGGTCGAAGCATGAGAAACGCATGGGTGATCGCCAAAAGAGACCTGGGCTCCTTTTTCAACTCCCCCGTGTTTTACGTGGTGACCACGGTCTTCCTCGTCATTTACAGTTTTATCTTTTTCAATATTTTGAATTTTTTCAGCTTCCAGAGCCTCCAGGTGAGCCAGATGCGCGGCATGGGCGTGGGCCTGAACGTGAACGAGATGGTGATCGAGCCTTCCTTTCACAACATGGCCGTCACCCTGTTGTTGATCATTCCCATTCTGACGATGCGGAGTTTCGCCGAAGAACGAAAAAGTAAAACCTTCACCCTGCTGCTTTCCTCCCCCGTGCACCTGAAAGAAATCGTGATCGGCAAATTCCTGGCCTGCATGTCGGTCGTCACCCTGATGATTTTTTTATCTTCCTATTCCATCGGGTTTCTCCTGGCCCTGGGGGAACCGGAGATCGGCCCGATTTTGACGGGGTATTTGGGCATTCTGCTCATGGCGGGGTGTTATGTGGGCCTGGGGGTGTTTGCTTCCTCCCTCACCGAAAACCAGATCATCGCGGCGGTGATCGCCTTCGGATTCTCCCTGTTCATGTGGATCATCGGCTGGTCGGCTCAGGCAGTGGGCCCGGGACTGGGCCCGGTCCTGCAATACTTGTCCCTGATCGACCACATGGAGCGGTTCGTGAAAGGTCTCCTGGATACCAGCGATCTGGTGTATTACCTGTCCTTCCTGGGGTTCACGCTTTTTTTGACGCACCGGGTTCTGGATTCGGCAAGGTGGAGATAACGGCATGAAGCGATTGGTGATTCCAGCTTTATGGATGGCGTTGTGTTTCGGATTTTTCACTCTGTTCTTCTACATCGTCCTCCCGCAAAAAACCTGGATCCTCTCCATCCTGGGGGCGCTGACCCTGGTGAACCTTCTGTTCGTGCTCCTGGTGGAGTGGTCCGATCTGAAGCGGGGCCTGAAGACCCGGACCGCCCTCTATGGCATGAACACCTTCGTCCTCACGATCATCGTTCTGGGCATTCTGGTGTTCGCCAACTTGTTGTTCTACCGCCACAAGGAACGGATCGATTTCACCGAAACGGACTATTTCACTCTGGCGCCGCAGACCCGGAAAATCGTTT
>JABAHQ010000647.1_pt1 | contig 17940 bp, 12 predicted proteins | sample 7062091 | NCBI WGS metagenome assembly JABAHQ01 (sample SAMN14534359, study PRJNA622989) | marine sediment metagenome | biome: marine biome [ENVO:00000428]; feature: marine pelagic biome [ENVO:01000023]; material: deep marine sediment [ENVO:00002113] | place: India: Gulf of Kutch | collected...
ACGATGATCGCGTTGTTGCCGCCGAGCTCCAAGATCGTTCGTCCGAAGCGCTCGGCGACGGTCTTGGACACATGGCGGCCGACCCGAGTGGAGCCTGTGAAGGAGATCAACGGCACACGTTCATCTTGCAATAAGCGTTCTCCGACTTCCGATCCCCGCCCCACAACAAGATTGAAGACGCCGGTCACGCCGTGATCGGCCATGACTTGGTTGGCGATGTTCTGCACAGCGATGCCGCACAAAGGCGCCTGGCCGGAGGGCTTCCAGATGACCGGGTTGCCGCAGACGCTGGCGATTGCCGCGTTCCATGACCAGACGGCTACAGGGAAGTTGAAGGCGGTGATCACGCCTGACAGGCCCAGGGGATGCCACTGCTCGTACATGCGGTGTTGCGGGCGCTCGCTGTGCATGGTTTTTCCATAGAGCATTCGGGATTGACCTACAGCAAAATCGCAGATGTCTATCATTTCCTGCACTTCGCCAAGTCCTTCCTGGTAGATTTTTCCCATTTCGTACGTCACCAGTTTGCCCAGGGGTTCTTTGAATTCCCGCAGTTTTTGCCCGATTTGGCGCACAATTTCACCCCGCTGAGGAGCTGGCATCGTGCTCCACACTTTGAATNNTGACCTTCGACCCGGATCTTGCCCATCTCCAGGGAAACGAGATCGCCAAGCGCTTCCTTTTTCTCGCGCAGAGCGTCGCCGAAGTCTCGGATCAGTTGACCGCGCTTGGGAGCCGGCAATCGCCGCCAGCTGCGGAATGCATCCTGTGCATCCTTGATCACCTGATCGTAGGTCGCTTCCGTCGCTTGCATAACACTGGCAATCGGGTCGCCGCTGGTGGGATCGTATGAGACGAGCTCTCCCCCGTCTTCGTCTCGATACCAGCGATCGGGGCCGCTGCACGCGCCGGGGTTGACTTCCTTGATCCCGAGTTCCTTCAACAAGGCTTTCATGTGCTGACCTCCTCAGTTGCCCTGGGGGGTGCCTTTCTCCCGCCCTCGATGAAGCTCGTCTTATATCGCGGCGGAGAGCAGCTTCTGATCGTTATTGTACTTTGGGCTGCGTGCCCAACACTCTCGTCCCAACAGGTTCGCCCCTCAAGGCACGGGCAACGTTCCCCGGCTCCTCTCCCGAGAAGATGCGAAGCTCCAATCCCGGTGATCCCCCGACCATCTCAAAGGCTTGCCTGACTTTGGCCGCCATCCCCCCAGTCACGTCGGGAGCCTCCGCGCCGGCAAGGGCCAGCGATGGCAGCGAATCGGGGGAAACCGACGGAAGCAGCTGTTGCCGGTCAGGGTAGTCGGCATATACGCCAGCCTCCGTCCCCGCCAGCAGGACGCGCTCCGGGACGAGGTGCTCGGCGAGGAAACGGAAGACCTCTTCGGTCGAGACGATGGCGGCCCCCTGCGTCGAGTCGAAAGCGACGTCACCTAGCACCAGCGGGATCAGGCCAGCGTCCAAGGCGCGCTTGATGGGCTCGATCGCCATATCCACGATACGTCCGTCTTGGGCCAGCGCGGAGGCCGAAGGCGGGAAGGCGATGACCGCTAAGTCACAGGCTCTCAGCGCGTCGACCACCAGTCGATTTAAGCGCTGGGCGGCTGCCCACACTCTAGCGAACCCAATCCAGTCCTCGCTCGACCCCGCGCCTTGGTGAGTGCTGAAGCGAGCGGCCGCCACATGACCGAAGGAACCGGAGCCATGGCCGATGAGCAAGGGGGTCACGGGGCTCGAACTCCTGTAAACTGCGATCTCCTCGCACAGACGCTCCAAGGTCTGTTGACGGACGGTCTCGGGCTCCTCCTTCTTCGTGATCAGCGAACCGCCGAGCTTCAGAAAGATCACTTCCTCACCTCGGTAGCCACGACCCGCACCGCCCCGGCCCGCTCGAGGGCACCGGCAATTTTGTCCCGATCCTCGGCCGACACCAACGTGATCATGTTCCCGCCTTCGCCGCCTCCCGAAAGCTTGGCGCCCAAGGCCCCCGCAGCCCGGGCAGCGCGGATGAGGGTTTCTAGCCTCGGATGTGAGACTCCGATCTCCTCGAGCAGAGCTTGATTGCGGTCGAGCAACGGTCCCAGGTCCCTCGGCCGGCCGGCGGCGATCGCCCCATGGGCCTCCTCAACGAGGCCGCCGATCTCATCGAAGAGCTGTTCATAGCGTGTTCGCTGCGCCANNCGTGTCGCCGATGAGCAGGCTGAACGGCTTCGCTACGGACAGCACGGCCGGGGGGGAGCCCTTTTTGAAGCGCACGGGCTGGCCGAAGGCAATGACGGTGTTATCGATTCCGGAAGGGGTCCCATGGTGCAGCTTCTCCACTTCATAGGCCAACTCCGACTGGCGCTCCGCCGGGAGTTCTCCACCGAAATGCTTGCCCAGCGCACGGATGATCGCGACGGAAACAGCCGCGCCGGATCCCAAGCCGGCGGCGATCGGCAAGTCCGATCCTATTCGGATCGAAAGAGGAGGGGAAGTTCTCTCCGGAAGGGCGCCAAGAGTCAGGGAGACTGCGAGCGCTAAGGGGTTCGTCTCCGGGGCATCGTGCAACCAGAAAGCCTCCGAGGTTGCTTCGGATTCGATGAATATACCGTCCTCGTCCCCATCGGTGACCTCGACCTCCACTCGCGCTTGCGTGACGGGGACGGCGATCGCAGGCCGCCCGTAAACGACGGCGTGCTCTCCGAGCAGGATGACTTTGCCTGGAGCCGAAGCGGACGTCACGGACGCAGGTATAGGAAAGCGGTCGAAAGCATTCCCCAGAGGGCCAGGGTTCCCAGTAAAGGCAGGTCCCGCAGGNNGGGGATGGTCAGCATCATTAGGTGATTGTCGGGCAGGTTCTGCGCCGAGAACGTGTACAGCGAGTAAGCCATGATGGTCAGGGCCGAGACGATGACGATCAGTTGGTCCAAGAACTCCACCGTGTACCCGTCCAGAACCTTCCGAGTGGAATTGTTGGAGTGGGCCATCAGGGAGATCTCGGCCCGGCGCTTGCCAAATCCGATGAAGAGAGCCAGCAGCGTCGTGCATACATACAGCCAAGGGGAGAATCGCTCGACGGTGATCAGCGAGACGCCTGCGCCCACGCGCAGCAAGAAACCTGCTGCAATGGAGAAAACGTCGATGATGGGCACGTGCTTAAGCCAATAGGAGTAGAGGAAGTTAAGCGCGAGATAAGAGGCGACGATGATGGCAAAGCCAGCCCCAAGCAGGTATCCGCCGAAGAGGGAAATGACGAGCAAGAGGGCGGCCGACACGCGGGCCGTTCCGATGGGTAGTTGCCCCGAGGCGATCGGCCGATTCCGCTTCACGGGATGCTGGCGGTCCGCCTCCAGATCGACGATATCGTTGAGCAGGTATACGGTGCTCGATGCCAGGCAGAGGAGGACGAAGCCGAAAACCGTCCGGAGCAAGGGCTCGATCAACACCAATTGGCCGTCGAAGACCAGGGCGGCGAAAATGAAGGCATTCTTTATCCACTGACGCGGGCGCAGGGCCCGCAACCAAGCGCCAAACATGGTTGGCATGATAGCAGGTTCAATCTGCCTCGGCAAGGAATGGGGCTGCAAGAGTAGAATCGGCCCATGGCGGGACAGAATCGCCTTGACCAGACGCTAGTCCAACGGGGCCTAGCAGGAGAGCTGGAGCAGGCCAAGAGACTCGTGATGGCTGGCCGCGTGCGGGTTGATGGGACCGTGGCAGTCAAGCCCGGGCAGACCGTCGCTGGCTCTTCCGTGATCGAAGTGGAGGAGCCCTCCCGATATGTATCCCGCGGGGGAGACAAACTAGCTGCGGCTCTCCATCACTTCCCCGTCGAGGTCGAGGGCTCCGTCTGTGCTGACGTCGGCGCCTCCACCGGGGGGTTCACGGATTGCCTGCTGCAGCACGGCGCGCAGCGCGTCTACGCGATTGATGCGGGCCGCGGCCAGCTGGATTGGCGATTGCGAAAAGATGAGCGGGTCGTGGTGATGGAGCGGACGAACGCTCGTCACTTGCGGGAGCTTCCCGAACCCGTCGCGATCGCCACGGCCGACGTTTCCTTCATTTCGTTGAAAGTGTTGCTGCCAGTTATTGCCGGCTGGCTGTTGGAGGGGGGAGACGCTATCGTCCTTGTAAAGCCGCAATTTGAGGCCGAGCCGGCTGAGGTTGAACCCGGTGGCGTCGTGCGCAGCCTTGACGTTCACCGTCGGATCATCGAAGAGATCGCGGAGCGGGCGCGGGCCAGCGAACTGGCCCCCAACGGACTCTTGCCCTCGCCGTTGCTCGGGCCAAAAGGAAACAAGGAATACCTGCTGTGGACGAGCAAAGGGGGACGAGGTCTGGCGACGGACGTGCTGCTGGCGGATATGCCGGAGCAGCGCCAGAGCTGAGACGGTTGGGTATACTTCTGACCGCGGGAGGTTGCTCCCGCGTTTTGCTGTTCGACTCATGACGGGTGCTATGAACACTGACCACATTCGCAACTTCTGCATCGTGGCGCATATTGACCACGGCAAATCCACGCTGGCTGATCGCCTCCTCCAGCTGACCGAGACCATCGCGGAGCGGCAGATGAAGGACCAGGTCTTGGACAGCATGGATTTGGAGCGTGAGAAGGGTGTCACGATCAAGGCCTCGGCCGTCCGCATGTCTTATGAGGCCGAAGATGGCAAGCGCTACCAGCTCAACCTGATCGACACCCCCGGTCACGTTGACTTCGGTTATGAAGTGAGTCGCGCCCTCGACGCGTGTGAAGGCGCCCTGCTGGTCGTGGACGCCAGCCAGGGGATCGAGGCTCAGACGCTAGCCAACTTGTACCTCGCCCTGGAAGCCGATCTCGAAATCATTCCCGTCATCAACAAGATCGATCTCTCCGTGGCGCAGGTGGAGGAAGTTGCGCGGGAGATCAACCGGCTGCTGGGTACACCGCTCGATCAAATCCTGCGCATATCTGCAAAGGAGGGGATCAACGTCAAGGACGTTTTAGAAGCCGTCATCGAGCGGGTGCCCCCGCCCGGCGGTTCGATGGACGCTCCGCTGCGAGCACTGATCTTCGATTCCCACTACGACCCTTACAAAGGAGTTGTCGCCTACGTTCGATTAATGGACGGGGCGCTGGATCGGGAGAAGCCATTGAAACTGATGGCTTCCGGGGCGCAAGCCCAACCACTGGAGGTCGGTGTCTTTTCCCCCGACCTCCGGCCAGTCGAGCGCCTGTTCGCCGGGGAGGTCGGCTACGTGGCGACCGGCTTGAAGTCGGTGCGCGAGTGTCGGGTGGGGGACACGATCACGCTGAGTGAGCGGGCGGCCGGGCGCGCCCTGCCCGGCTACCGCACCCCCAAGCCAATGGTTTTCGCCGGCTTCTATCCCGTGGAGGGCGAAGACTATCAGGACCTCAAGGAAGCCCTGGAGAAGCTCCAGCTGAACGACGCCTCTCTCGTTTACACGCCGGAGACGTCGAGCGCCCTCGGTTTCGGATTTCGGGTGGGCTTCTTGGGTCTGTTTCACATGGACATCGTGCAGGAGCGATTGGAGCGGGAGCATGGCATCAACTTGATCGCCACCGCCCCCTCCGTTCAATATGAGTTGGTGGACAGCGAGGGCCAGTCGCGGCCGATCGATTCGCCGGCCCAGTTGCCGACCAGATCGGAGATCGAGGCCATCCGGGAGCCTTGGATGCGGATCCAGGTCTTCACGCCGGAGGACTACTACGGCCCCGTCATGGAACTCGTGACCAATCGAAGGGGCGAGTTCGTCCGCCAAGAGTATCCATCCCCCAGCCGCGTCATCCTCTACTTTGATATGCCGCTTTCCGAGCTGATCGTAGATTTCTACGATGCCCTCAAATCGAGCACGCGCGGCTACGCCTCGCTGGACTACGAGTTCCTGGAATACCGCCAGGAGGAACTGGTCAAGTTGGAGATCCTGGTCAATGGGGAGGCCGTCGACGCCCTGGCCTTGATCGTCCATCGGGACGAGGCCTACCGCAAAGGCAAGGCACTGGTCTCCCGGCTCAAGGAGCTGATCCCCCGTCAGCTGTTCCCCGTGCCGGTGCAGGCGGCGGCCGATGGCCGCATCATCGCCCGCGAGACCGTGCGCGCCGCGCGCAAGGACGTGCTCTCCAAGTGCTACGGTGGTGACGTCACCCGCAAGAGGAAACTGCTGGAGCAGCAAAAGAAGGGGAAGAGGCGCCTGAAGCGAGTCGGCTCGGTCGATATCCCTCAGGACGCCTTCCTGGCGGTCCTCTCCTTGGGGGATTCATGAGGGGCTGTTTCCATGGGTGGGGCTGGGGCCAGCGCAGATCCACGCAGCCAGCCCGCGCGGGGTGGCGTTGAACACCGGTCGCTCCTTGCGCTGGCGCTTCCTGCTCGGATTGGCGCTCAGTCTCGCCTTGCTGCTGGCCGCCTTCTGGCGCACCGACCCCGCTCGGCTCTGGCAGATCATCTCGACCGCGGATCGCGGTCTGCTCCTGATCGCCTTTTTCCTCAACTTCCTGGGCCTTATCTTGCGGGCATTTCGCTGGCGGTTGCTGTTCCGCGGGCGAGAGGGCGATCTTCCTTTCGGCGCATTCTTGGATAGCGTCAACATTGGCTATCTCATCAACAATCTCTTTCCCATTCGTTTGGGAGATGTGGTACGCAGCGTATTGCTCGGCCGCTGGCTCGACATTGGGGCAACCAGAGCTCTCTCGGCCACTGTTGTTGAGAGAGTCTTGGACAGTGGCTTGATTTTGATCCTCTTCNNTCAATATCGGGTTAGTGACGGCTGCTGCCGTGGTGGCTGCGTTGGGTCTGATGATCCTGGCAACAGTTCAGCAGACGCGGGGCGAACGGTGGCTGCGCTGGCTTCTCGATCTAATCCCCTGGCTCGACACCGATCGCTGGGCCGGCAGGATGACGAATCTGATCGCTGGATTTCAGGCGTTGCGGACAGGGGGGATCCTTGGCCGCTTCTTGCTTTGGTCTGTTGCCGTTTGGGGTCAGACCGTGCTGGTTTTCTGGGTGACCATGCGGGCATTCGATCCGCAACTGCCTGTGCAGGTGGCCGCCTTGGCGACATCGGCAGCCGCCCTAGGCCTGGCCGCCCCTTCCGCGCCGGCCGGCGTCGGCACCTTCGAGGGCGCCGTGATCGGATCCCTTCTGCTGGCCGTCATCGAGGAGAACCTTGCCCGCAGCATGGCGATCACTCTCCACACGCTGCTCTTCGTCGCGCTCAACCTGGCCGGATTGTGGTCGTTGGCCCGCCGGGGCCTCGGCTACCGGGCGTTGGTGCAGGCGGCCTCACAGCAGAAGGTCACCCAAGGCTCCTCCCCGCCGTCAGGGGCCGAATAGTCCCGCTTCGGTCATCGCCTGAGGAGTGCTATAATGCGCCGGTCCACGGGAGTAGGACTGCGAGCTCTGAGGGACGACGGGAGATCGCGAATTCGCACTTCTCACGCGCCATGAAAATCCTCACCGTTCTGACTTACTACTATCCGCACTGGACGGGTCTGACGGCCCACGCGGTGCGCGTGGCAGAAGGGCTGGCGGCGCGCGGCCATCAGGTGACAGTTCTCTGCTCCCGCCACGAGTCAGGCCTTCCGCGGGATGAGATGATCCATGGCGTTCGGGTAGTGCGGCTGCAGCCGCTGGCGCGCTTCAGCCGTGGCATGATCACCCCGGCACTGCCTTGGGCGCTGACAGAGCTCATCCGGGAACACGACGTGATCCAAGTGCACACCCCGTTGCCGGAGGGCCCCATTGTGGCGGGGCTGGCGCGCCTGCTGGGAAAGCCGCTGGTTATGACGCATCATGGCGATCTCGTGATGCCCGCTGGTAAGCTCAACCGGATCATCGAATGGGTCGGCTTCCGGGTGCTCCGATTGACGGCCAACCTGGCGGACGCAGTGACCTCGTACAGCCGGGATTACGCTCGGCATTCAAGGTTGCTGCGTGGGGTGCGCCACAAACTTTCCTATGTCTACCCACCTGTCGACATACTGGAACCCGTTCCGGAAGCCGCGGCCGCCTGGAAGAGGGATCTGGGCTTGGAGGGGAAATCTCTGATCGGTTTCTCCGGGCGCTGGGTCCATGAAAAAGGGTTCGATTATCTGCTGGAGGCCATACCGACGATTCGTGCCAGCCTGCCGGAGGCCCATCTCGTCTTCGCGGGTGAGCTTAATGTGGCCTACGAGGACTTCTTTGAGCGCTGCCGCCCGCTAATCGAGGCCCACGAGGATCATTTGACCTTCCTCGGACTCATCCGGAATCCACAAAAAATGGCGGATTTCTACCGCATGTGTGATCTGTTTGTCCTGCCCAGCCGGACGGACATGATGGCCCTGGTGCAGATCGAAGCGATGCTGTGCGGGACGCCAGTCGTGGCGACGGACATCCCCGGAGCCCGGGTGGTCGTTCGGGAAACAGGCTTTGGCCAGCTGGCGCCCCCTCACGATCCGGAGGGGATCGGGCGGACTATCGTGGACACGTTGACCAATCTGGAGCGCTACCGGCCGACGCGAGAAGGGGTGCGTCGAGTGTTCGACACGGAATCGACCTTGTCTGACTATGAAGAGATCATGAGAAGCATCGTGGCTCGTCGGCAGGATCAACCGGTGGACAGCCGGCTGTCGCCGGCCGTAGGGTCCCCAGCCATCGTCCGCCACCGAAATGGAGGGGAGGACTTCCCCCACCTCGATGCCCAGGATCACATGGCCCTCGACGCGATCCTGACCACCGAGGCGGATATGGCCTACCGGCGCCGNNGCTCAAGGACGGCGACCGGGTGCTGGATGGCGGTTGCGGGATGGGCTTCTACTTGATGGCCATGGGACGGATTCGGGACGCTGAACTCGTCGGCGTCGATAGCTGGTTGGAACGCTTGCGCTGGGCACAACGCGAGCGAGTGCCGGCAGAGCTCATAAGCGCCGAGTTGTATCAGCTCCCCTTTGCAGATAACACCTTCGACAGCGTTCTGCTGTCGGAGGTGGTGGAGCATCTGCCCGAAGAGGTCCCTGCGTTGCGCGAGGTCCACCGCGTTCTGCGGCCGGGCGGCGTGCTTGCCGTGTCGGTTCCCCATGCTAATTTCCCACCGCTATGGGACCCCTTCAACTACATTTGGACGGCTCTCGGCGGCACCCCATTGCGCAATGGTCCCCTGGTCGGGCTCTGGACAAACCACGAACGCCTCTACTGGCCAGAAGAGCTGGCGGATCGAGTCACGGAGGCAGGCTTTGCCGTCGAGGTGCTTGAGGAGGCGACCCATCACAGTTTTCCCTTCAGCCACTTTCTTGTTTATGGAATTGGCAAGCCGCTGCTGGAGCGTGGATTGCTGCCGGAGGCCCTGCGCAAGAGCGCCGATCGATTTGGGGGCGAGGAGAACCGGGGGAGCCTCCTCAATCCGATAAACCTGGGCGTCGCCGCCTTTCGGGCTGTAGATCGTAGGAATGATCGACCAGAAGTGGCGGAGGCTGACACCTTTGTCAATGTCTTGCTCAAGGCTCGCAAACCGGCCTGACCCACGGACCCGCCGCTGGTCAAGATCCGTGTCAGGCAGTACAACCGACTAAGATGGTCTGGTATGGAGACGATGGAACAGGGACACTCGGAAGAGGCGCGCTCGGGCGAACCAACAGTCCTTGATTGGTTCCGGTCGGTGCTGCGCGGCGATCCCATCCCGATTCCCGAGCTCGAGGGACGCGCGGGCGCTGAAGTTGATGCGGCAGTGCGCGATCGGCGAGAATGGCAGCCGGCCCGACCCGCCCCCCGCTCCGTTGAGGAAGTTGCCCCCGCTCGGCCCATCATCGCGGTGGCGTCGCCGGAGCGCCTGCGCATCCCCGGCGGCCTGCTGCTGGCACTGGTCGCCCAAATTGCCCTGGAGCGTCGGGCCGGCCTGGCTGGGATCAACGCCTTCATCTACTTGGGGGGCGCGGCCCTCGTCGTCTGGGGGGTGATCGCGGGCGACGTGAAGCTGCCCTCGCTGCCTGCCGGCATCCGTCAGCGAATTCCAACCGATGTGCGAGTCCGGCCGCTCATCCTTGGTCTTGTTTTGGGGCTCCTGACGTTCCTGACAGCGTTCGGGAACGAATTCCGTTTCATCACCGTCGTTGCATGGGTCGGATCGTTTCTTTCCCTGTTCGTCGCGCTGTGGTCCGGCCCCATGCAACCGCGAGCATGGTGGCAGCGGCTTCGTTCGTGGTGGCGCCATCCGACTCTCAGAGTCAACATCGGCCGATGGGAATTGCTGCTCCTGGGTGCGCTGCTGTTGGTGGCATGGTTTCGCTTCGATTCCATGCAAACAGTGCCCTACGAGATGTGGAGCGACCAGGCGGAGAAACTGCTCGACGTGCGGGATGTCTTGCAAGGGGATCATCGCATCTTCTTCCCGCGCAACTCCGGGCGAGAGGCGATCGAATTCTACGCGGCGGCATGGGTGGCAACGACCTTTGGCACCGGCCTCTCGTTCCTAACGCTCAAGCTTGTATCGACCACAGCCGGGCTGCTGTCCCTGCCCTTGATCTATCTCTTCGCGAAGGAATTGGGGGGGCGCCGGGTGGGTTTCTTCGCGATGGTGCTGGCCGGGCTGGCCTTCTGGCCGAACATCACCAGCCGAGCCGGCCTGCGCATGCCTCTCAACGAACTCTTCGTGGCGCCAGCGCTCTTCTTCCTGATTCGGGGCATCCGGCGGGGGAGTCGGAACGATTTCCTGTGGAGCGGGCTGGCCATCGGCTTGGGCCTGCAAGGATATTCGGGATTCCGGGTCGTCCCGCTTGTGGCCGCGCTCGCGCTTCTCCTCTATCTGTTCCACGCGCGAGATGAGGACCGACGCCTGCCCACGGTGAGCGCGTTTGTTGCGCTGGTCTTGATCAGCGTGGTAGGCTTCTTGCCCCTGTTGCGCGTGCTCATCGAGATGCCGGACCAGATCCTGTATCGGACCATGACCCGCATCGGCACCATCGAGCAGCCTTATCCCAATCCCCCCGTCGTCCAGTTCCTGATCAACATGTGGCATGCGTTGACCATGTTCGCCTGGGATAGTGGGGATATCTGGGTGGTGACGGTTCCCCATCGACCGGCGCTGGATTGGGTTAGCGGAGCCCTCTTTCATCTAGGGATCGTCCTCGTCGGCTTGGCCTATCTGCGCAAGCGGCGGTGGCAGCATCTTCTGCTGCTGCTCTCGATTCCCATTCTGCTGCTCCCCTCCTCATTGGCACTCGCCTTCCCCAATGAGAACCCAGCGCCCAACCGCGTCAGCGGCGCCATCGTGCCGGTCTTCACCATCGCCGCCTTCGCCCTGGACACGATCTACCGTTGGGCGCGTGAGTACTTGGCGAACAAGGGAAGGGTGTTGAGCGTTGGACTTGTGGGTGGGTTGCTTGCGATTGCGGCCGTTGTCAACCATCAGTTGGTTTTTGAGACCTACGCCGACTTTCAACGGGCGAGCGCATGGAACAATTCCGAGGCCGGCGAGGTGATGAAGGGCTTTGCCGATTCCGTCGGTTCCTTCGAAACGACGTATTTTGTCGTCTATCCCTTCTGGATTGATTCCAGGTTGGTGGCGCTCGAGGCAGGCGCGCCCCTGAGGGACTACAGCGTATGGCCGGAAGATCTCCCCGGACAGGATCTCGATCCTGCCCAATACCATCTGTACTTCATCAAACCTGAGCACACCGAGGCCATGGCTCTCCTGAGAGAGCTCCACCCTCGGGGAACGCTCACCCATCATCCGTCGGAGATCTTAGGGCGGGATTTCTTCTTGTACTTGGTTCCACCGGCCGACGCGCCGTTGCCGCCGTCCGTCGAAGAAATCCTGGGCTGACACTTTGATCGTCGCCGCCTGTGCCTGCGATAGAATGTGGCCCATGTTCCCAACGCTCATGCTCCCGGCAGTTGGACGGCCTGTCGATGAGCTTATGATGGCTGTATGAGCGAGCAGGTCGCCTTAGAGCCGAAACGCGAACCGACGTTCCTCCAAGGCTTGAGGCTTCGCTGGCCTCAGCTCCTCCTGCTGATCATTCTGGGCGTCGGCGCCTATCTTCGATTTGCTGGCCTCGATTGGGATGAGGGAGCTCACCTTCACCCCGATGAACGCTTCCTGACCCTCGTCGAAGGGTCCCTCCAGCCTGTCAGCCTCGGAGAGTACTTCAACACGGCGACCTCCACGATGAACCCGGCCAATGTCGGTCATCGGTTCTTCGTCTACGGCACACTGCCGATCTTCATCGTGCGCTACTTGGGCGAATGGCTGGGGATGGTCGACTATGGGCAGATCTATCTCGTAGGACGAGCAGCCTCCGCGGCCTTCGATCTGGTCTCCCTAGTCCTCGTTTACCTCATCGGCCGCCGACTTTACAGCGAGCGTGTCGGTCTGCTGGCCGCAGCCTTCTCGGCGGTCACTGTTCTCCTAATCCAGCATGCTCACTTCTTCGTCGTTGACCCCTACGCCAACACCTTCATCCTCGCAGGCTTCTACTTCGCAGTCCGCACTTTGGACGAAGGTCGGGGCTGGGACTACGCGATCTTCGGCATCTTCTTCGGTATGGCCGTCGCTTCCAAGATCAGCTCTGTCCCTCTTGCAGGCATGGTGGTCCTGGCCGCGGCCGTTCGCTACGTGAAGGCCGAGGCGGAAGAACGGTCACGGCGCCTTACCGAGGGCGTGCAAGGCCTGCTGCTGGCGGGTGTGATCTCCGTGCTTGTATTCCGCCTGCTTCAGCCTTATGCGTTTGCCGGCCCCGGCCCGCTCGGCATCCGCCCGAGCCCGGACTGGCTTTCCGTCATCGCCGAGGTCCGCCGGCAGACGAGCGGCTCGGTGGACTTCCCCCCGGCCCTCCAGTGGGCGGATCGGACGCCCATCCTGTTCTCGCTTCGCAACATCGTGCTCTGGGGACTGGGCCTGCCCTTGGGATTGGCGGCTTGGGGCGCCTGGGCTTGGGCCCTATTGGAGATCTTCAGGCGCCGTTCATGGGACAGGCATCTGCTCCCCGTCGTGTGGACCGGCGGCTACTTCATCTGGCGTTCCTCGGGGTTCACGCAGGCCATGCGCTATCAGCTTCCCATCTACCCGACGTTGGCAATTCTGGCGGCTTGGGGAATCTGGCACGGCTGGGAACGTGCCTCTTCTCTGCGGCCTACGGCGGCCAAGTGGGCTCGACTGGCCGTCGGTGGATTGGGGGGCGGCGTCCTCCTGCTCACGACTTTCTACGCGTTTGGCTTCCTGCGCATCTATACGCAGCCGATGACGCGAGTGGAAGCCTCCCGCTGGATCTACAATCACGTTCCGGCGGCGGTCAATGTGATCGTCGAGACGGAGCGGGGTGACCTCCTCGAGCCGCTGGCTGTTCCAGAGGACAGGTTGCTGGCCCCCGGTGAATCGCTGGAGATTACCTTCCAAACGGAGCATTCTGGGGTGGCCCAAGAAGTGCTGACGCCGGTTGTTCGCTCCCTTGCGCCGCAGTTGGAGAATGGCCACCTCAACGCGTCCCTATACGAGGGCCCCGCCGTAGGTGATCCGCTGGCGCAAGGTCGCTCGGAGACGCCAATCCGCGTCGAGGGGGAGGCTGGCTATGAGCTCGATTTGGAACCCGCCGTCCAGGTCTTCGCCGGCAACCAATACACGCTCCGCCTCTCGTTGGAGGGCGTGGCAGCCGTGCGGCTCGACGGGCAGCCGGCGCTGGTTGTGCAAGCCGAATCTGGCGATGAACTGGAACGGATTGAGGGCGGGCGGGAGCGCTATTCTCTGGCCGTGGGGGAGACTCGCACGATCTCCTTCAACGCTCACGGTAGCGGCAATGCCGCCGGCGTGCGCTTGGGCCAGCTTCGCTTGTTGGGGGAGCTCCCTCTCGAGATCCATGCGACCTTGCGGCCCGGCGGCGAGGATACGGTGTTGGCACAGGCGCAGCGGACCTTCACCGATCCGAATGAATTGGCCGGCCCTGTGGCGCTAGATTTCGAGCAGCAGCCGGAGCTGGTGGAGGACGAGCCCTACCGGCTTGATCTCCAGGTCGCACAGGGCGCCGGAGTCAGCTTGATGGGTTCGACCATTGTGCATGAGAGTTCGTGGGATGACCCTCTGCCACAGCGAATCGATGGCTACGACATCGGAGGCCGCTACTCCTCTCGCAACCTGGAGGTGTATTGGCCGGATGACGAGGACAAGGATGGTGACGGTGCACCCGATCAGTTGGAACGGATCGTTGAGCATCTGACCGCCGGTGACTATCTCTTCATAAGCTCAAACCGCCAGTACGGGACCATCTCGCGCGTTCCAAGCCGATATCCATTGACCACCGCCTTCTATCGCGAACTCTTTGGCTGTTCACCTCCGCAGGACGTAGCCCAGTGTGCTGATGACGCCAAGCCGGGGGAAGTTGACAACGATATTGGGTATGAGCTGGTGGCGGTCTTCGAGACCAATCCGATGTTCCTCGGCATGGAGATCAGCGACCAGGGCGCGGAGGAATCCTTCACGGTCTACGACCACCCGCAGGTCATGGTTTTCGCCAAATCTCATGGGTTCCGGGCCGAAGGGCTGATGGCAGCGCTCGAAGGGGTCGACGTCAGCGACGTGCAGAACCGCCCCCCGAGCGAATTGGTGGCGGGCACAGCCTCGCAGAGTCTGATGTTGCCCACGGCCCGATGGCGGGATCTGCAAGCCGCCGGCACCTGGTCCAACCTTTTCCCACCGGAGAACCCTCTCAATCGCAGCCAAATATTGGCCGTGGTTGTCTGGTGGCTGACGATAGCGGCATTGGGATGGATCGTCTTCCCTCTCGTTCGCCGCGCCTTCCCCGGTCTAACCGTCGGCGGGTACGGGATCGCGCGAGTCGTGGGCCTGCTGATCTTCGCCTGGGTGACATGGATCCTGGGGAGCGCCGGCGTCCCAATTACCCGGCCGACTTTGGCTCTCCTGCTCCTGGGCCTCGTCGGCTTGTCAGCGGCGCTCGCTTGGAAGGACCGGCGCGCATTAGGGGACGTCCTGCGACGTCGACGGCGCGAGATCCTGCTGCTGGAGGGATTGGCGGTCGGCTTCTTCCTGCTCGACCTGGGCATCCGGTTGGGCAACCCTGACTTGTGGCACCCGGCCAAGGGTGGGGAGAAACCGATGGATCTCTCCTACCTCAACGCCGTCCTGAAAAGCCGCACGTTTCCCCCGTACGATCCTTGGTTCGCCGGAGGGTATATCAACTATTACTACTTCGGTTTCTTGATCGTCGGTCTGCCCATGAAGCTCCTGGGGATCGAGACAACGCTCGCCTACAATCTGGCCCTGCCGACTCTCTTCTCCTTGCTGGCTATGGTGGCTTACACGGGTGGCTACCATCTCGTCGCCCCTCTCTCCTCCCGTGGCAACCATCGCGGATTCGCACGTCTGGCGGGTGCGGCGACGGCCGCTGCTCTGGTGCTCTTCGGCAACTTGGCAACTGTGCGATTGATTTGGGAGGCGTTGCAGCGCGTAGGTGCTGCCGGTGCCACAGCAGAAAACCTTCTGGCAAACATCATTGCTGCCTTCCGCGGGTTGCTGGATGTCGCCCTGGGGGGGGAGTCGTTGGGTGTGGCGCTCGACACATGGTATTGGGGTCCGAGCCGCGCCATTCCGCCCGGTCCGGGGGAGCCGGGGCCCATTACCGAATTTCCATTCTTCACCTTCCTTTACGCTGATCTGCACGCACACCTCATCAGCCTCCCTTTGACGATGACGACGCTGGTCTGGGGGATTTCATGGCTACGGGCGTCCGCGTCGCGCACCTTACGTCGCTGGTGGCCGCAACTGGTGGGGTTGGNNCTGCTGATCGGGTCCCTGCGGCCCACGAATACGTGGGATTTCCCTGTGTATTTGATCCTCGGCGTCCTGGCCGTCATCGGATCCGGTTGGCTGCGGCACCGCCGGCTCAGCTGGCAGTCGGCCGCTGAGGGGGTGCTCTCGGGGGCGGTTCTCGTCGTCCTCTCCTTCCTCCTCTACCAGCCCTACTCGCGTTGGTATGGACAGGGCTACACGGCGGCGGAGATATGGCGAGGATCGAGGACAACTATCGACGCCTACCTCACGGTATATGGCGTTTTCCTGTTCGCCTTCTCTACATGGCTGATTTGGGAGACGCGCGAATGGATGGCGAAGACGCCGCTCACATTTCTCTCCCGCCTGCGAACTTGGCTCCCGTACATCGCGATCTCGCTTGCGGCCTTCGCGCTGGCCACCGTCTCCCTTGCGATGTTCGGGTATCCGGCTGCCCTGATTGTGATCCCCCTGGAGATTTGGGCCGGGCTTTTGTTCCTCCAGCCTCGGCTGGACATCGGGCGCCGGATCGGCCTGTTCCTGGTTGGCACCGGTTTGGCCTTAACCATGGTGGTCGAGGTGGTGGTGCTGCGGGGTGACATCGGGCGCATGAACACCGTGTTTAAGTTCTATCTGCAGGTGTGGACTCTATTCAGCCTTGTAGGTGGCGCGGCGGTGGCTTGGATCGCCCGCGACTTGCACCGAATGGCCCCGGGCTGGCGCAATCTGTGGCAGGTCAGCTTGACCGCGCTGGCGTTTGGAGCCATGCTCTATCCGGTCACCGCAACCCCCGCCAAGATCCGGGACCGCATGACCTCAGTTGCCCCAAACACACTCGACGGGGCCGCCTTCATGCGATTCGCCGAACGCAGTGAGTTGGGCGAGCGGTTTCCTCTCGCGGAGGACTACCAAGCGATACAGTGGCTCCAGGAGAACGTTGAGGGTTCGCCCGTCATCGTCGAGGCCAATATTCCGGAGTACCGGTGGGGAACCCGCTACACGATCTACACGGGCCTGCCAAACGTGCTGGGATGGAATTGGCATCAGAGGCAGCAGCGGGTCGTCTCGGGCTCAGACAAGGTTACGCGGCGGGCCGTCGCCATTTCGGATTTCTACATGACGCGCTCCCTTGCCGAGGCGCGGGAGTTCCTCGAGCAGTACGACGTCCGCTATGTCATCGTCGGAACGCTGGAGCAGATCTACTATGGATCGCTCGAACCGTGCTTCCCGGCCGGCGAGGAGGAGGTCACCTGTGACTTGGGCGGGCGGCCGGTCGGCGTCACCGATGCGGCGGTACAGCCGGAGGACTGTACACCTGCGGATCCCGACGCCGACGATACCCAGTTGGTCTGTGCGACCCGATCGCTTGTCAAGTTCGAGCAATTGGAGGCCCTGGGAGACCTGAGGCTCGTATTTGAACAGGGTAGGACTCGAATATACGAGGTCACACGCTGATGGGGGCGGCCTGGGCAGTCCTTTCCTGGTACCTGCTGAGCACATCCCTCGGCCTGGCAGCGTTGCCGTTGAGTTGGCGGCTCTTCAGCCGACTCCCCGACCGGGGCTACGGTTTCAGCCGGGCGGTCGGCTTGTTGGCGACGGGCTATCTGCTTTGGCTGGGGGCGACCGCCGGCGTCATACGGAACACGACCCCGAACATCGTGGGCACGGCGCTGGTTGTGGCCGGTATCAGTGCGTCGATGGTTCGGGGGCGATGGCGCGAGCTGGCTGCGTGGCTGCGCGAAGCGAAGCGGACCGTGCTGACAACCGAAGCGCTCTTCCTTGTGGGATTCCTCACTTGGACCGTGGTGCGTTCGGCCAGTCCGGAGATTGTTGGCACCGAGAAGCCGATGGAATTGGCCTTCATCAACTCCGTCGTCCACTCCGATGACTTCCCGCCGTTCGACCCCTGGCTCTCGGGTTTCGCCATCTCCTACTACTACTTTGGATTCGTTCTCGTCGGGATCTTGACCAAGCTTTCCGGAGTGGCGCCTGGGATTGCGTTCAATCTGACCAATGCCATGTGGTTCGCCCTTACCCTCGTAGGCTCGTACTCGCTCGTGCACAATCTGATTGCGGCGCGCGAAGGGAAGCACAAACCGTGGGCGGGCCTGTTGGGGCCCTTCTTCGTCGTGCTCATCGGCAACCTGGAGGGGTTCTTGGAGATGCTCCACGCCCGCCATCTCTTCTGGCGGCAGAGCCCCGAAGGGGAATG
>JABAHQ010005987.1_pt3 | contig 17925 bp, 19 predicted proteins | sample 7062091 | NCBI WGS metagenome assembly JABAHQ01 (sample SAMN14534359, study PRJNA622989) | marine sediment metagenome | biome: marine biome [ENVO:00000428]; feature: marine pelagic biome [ENVO:01000023]; material: deep marine sediment [ENVO:00002113] | place: India: Gulf of Kutch | collected...
GACATCGTCGTCACCATCCACACCGACAACTCCATCAGCGTGGTCGACAACGGCCGCGGCATTCCCACGGGCGTGAAGATGGACGACAAGCACGAGCCCAAGCGCAGCGCGGCCGAGATCGCGCTGACCGAGCTGCACGCGGGCGGCAAGTTCGACAAGAACAGCTACAAGGTCTCCGGCGGCCTGCACGGCGTGGGCGTGAGCTGCGTGAACGCGCTCAGCAAATGGCTGCGCCTGATCGTGCGTCGCGAAGGCAAGGTGCACCAGCTCGAGTTCGCGCGTGGCTTCGTGCAAAACCGCATCGTCGAGTCCAACGCCGAAGGCATCGAGATCTCGCCGATGAAGATCACGGGCGACACCGAGAAGCGCGGCACCGAGGTGCACTTCCTCCCCGACACCGAGATCTTCAAAGAGAACAACGACTTCCACTACGAGATCCTGAGCAAGCGCCTGCGCGAGCTCAGCTTCCTCAACAACGGTGTGCGCATCCGCCTGCTCGACGAGCGCAGCGGCAAGGAAGACGACTTCTCCGGCGCCGGCGGCGTCAAGGGCTTCGTCGAGTTCATCAACAAGGGCAAGACCGTCCTGCACCCCAACATCTTCCACGCGCTGGGCGACCGCCAGAGCGACCAGGGCACCAACATCGGTGTCGAGGTCGCCATGCAGTGGAACAGCGGCTACAACGAGCAGGTGCTCTGCTTCACCAACAACATCCCGCAACGGGATGGCGGCACCCACCTCACCGGCCTGCGCGCCGCCATGACGCGCGTCATCAACAAGTACATCGAAGAGAACGAACTGGCCAAGAAGGCCAAGGTGGAAGTCACCGGCGACGACATGCGCGAAGGCCTGAGCTGCGTGCTGAGCGTGAAGGTGCCCGATCCCAAGTTCTCCAGCCAGACCAAGGACAAGCTGGTCTCCAGCGAGGTGCGCGGCCCGGTGGAAGACGTGGTGGCCCGCCTGCTGACCGACTACCTGCAGGAACGCCCCAACGACGCCAAGATCATCGTCGGCAAGATCGTCGAGGCCGCGCGGGCCCGCGAAGCCGCGCGCAAGGCGCGCGAGATGACGCGCCGCAAAGGCGCGCTGGACGTCGCCGGCCTGCCCGGCAAACTGGCCGACTGCCAGGAGAAAGACCCGGCCCTGTCCGAGCTCTACATCGTGGAGGGCGACTCCGCCGGCGGCTCCGCCAAGCAGGNNGCAAGATCCTGAACGTGGAGAAAGCCCGCTTCGACAAGATGCTCACCACCAACGAGATCCTGACGCTCATCACCGCCTTGGGCACCGGCATCGGCAAGGCCGGCACGGGTGACGGCAAGAACGACTTCGACGTCAGCAAGCTGCGCTACCACCGCATCATCATCATGACCGANNCTACATCGCGCAGCCCCCGCTGTACAAGGTGAAGAGCGGCAAGGAAGAGCTCTACCTGAAAGACGCCGCCGCGCTCGACGGCTTCCTGCTGCGCATCGCGCTGAAGGAAGCCAAGGTGCTCACCGGTGGCGCGTCCAACGCCACCCTGGAAGGCAGCACGCTGGAAGAACTGGCGCGCAAGCACCAGGTGGCCGAACACGTCATCGCGCGCCTCTCCGCCTTCATGGACGCCGAGGCGCTGCGCGCCGTGGCCGACGGCGTGACCCTGGGCCTGGACGACATGGAAGCCGCGTCCGCCAGCGCGCAAGAGCTGCAGACCAAACTGCGCGAGCTGAGCACCACCGGCGTGCCCGCCACCGTGACGGCCGAGTTCGACCAACGCACCGACAAGCCCGTGCTGCGCATCAGCCGCCGCCACCACGGCAATATCAAGAGCAGCGTCATCACGCAGGACTTCGTGCACGGCGCCGACTACGCGGCCCTGGCCGAAGCCGCCAACACCTTCCGCGGCCTGCTGGGCGAAGGTGCCAAGGTGATGCGCGGCGAGGGCGAGCGGCAGAAGGAAGAGCGCGTGAGCGACTTCCGCACCGCCATGCAATGGCTCATCAGCGAAGCCGAACGCACCACCGCGCGCCAGCGCTACAAGGGCCTGGGCGAGATGAACCCCGAGCAGCTGTGGGAAACCACCATGGACCCGGAGGTGCGGCGCTTGCTGCGCGTGCAGATCGACGACGCGATCGAGGCGGATCGGGTGTTCACGATGCTGATGGGGGACGAGGTGGAGCCGCGGCGGGATTTCATTGAGACGAATGCGCTGAGGGCGGGGAATATTGACGTTTGAGGTGGTGGGCGTGCCGCTGGCGGCGCGCGGCCACGCCGACTCAGGAAAGCCCAAAGCTTTCTAAGTGCCAATGCCGCCTTCGATGCATTAATGAAGAAGCGGCGTCCGCTTCAGACTGGTTGCGGCCAGCTGAGTCGGCTCCCTTCACGTCCGATCTGCGCCACGTCGCAGTCATTCGGATGCTGGTCTTTTCGATGTCGATGGCTTGCGTGAAACGACGCCATGGCTAGATAGAACGGCCCCCAACCAGATCCGCGACCGCAGCTGAAACAACCTCGGACAAAACCGAAGCCTTGCGCAGGCCGTTTGCGACTTTTAGGCGCGGCCTTGACATCCCTTGTAGGGATGGGCACAATTTATCCNNTTTGGCCACTTGGCAGCTAGAAGTCGAGGAGGCGACTTGGTCGGGACCGGACGCTGTTCGTGCCCGCTACCTGACAGCTGTCGTCGAGCCGATTCGCGTGGTGTTCAACATCAAGGATTTGTACAAGATCGACGTGACAACCCGCTTTGAACGAGGTGTTCTCTTGGTTGAGAACGTTTGGGCTGTAACGCTGGCTCCAGCATTGCGGCGTTCGGCAAACAGCGCAGCAATGGGGAGCCGGGCATGAAGCATCAAGTGCGCGTCCTGAAGACCGACGAAGAACTTCAGGCTGCCTTGAAACGTTTGTCTATGCTGATGTCGACAGAGCTGTCCACCGGCTCGGACGAAGAGGCCGAGTTCGAACTGCTCGAGCTGGTGATCGGCGCTTACGAACGCGATCATGTGCGCCGTCCATTTGTGTCTGCGCTGGAGGCGATCAACTTCCGGATGGAGCAGCAAAAGCTCACGCGCAAGGATCTGGAGCCGTTCATCGGCTCCCAGTCCAAGGTGTCTGAAGTGCTCGCAGGCAAGCGGCCGCTGAGCTTGCAGATGATCCAACGCCTGCACAATGGCCTGGGAATTCCTGCAAAGGCGCTCATCGATGGCTCTTCCCACGACGAAGCCACGCTTGAACTGGCTGACTCGTACCCCATCGAGAAGCTTCCGCTGAAGGAAATGCGCGAACGTGGCTTGGTTACGAGCACGGTGCGAGATGCCGCTGAGAAGCAGGTGCGAGCATTCCTCGAGCGCGTTGCCCACTTGGCACATGAACCGGCCTTGCTGCGCGCTCCGCTCCACCAAAGCGGGGGGCGAACGATGGACACCCACGCATTGTTCATCTGGCGTGCAGTGGTCGTGGATAAGGCACACCAGAACCCCCCGCAAGGCATCTACAAGGCAGGAACCATCACGCCGACGTGGCTGCGCGATCTGGCCAAGTTATCTCGTTTCGAGCAAGGTCCCAAGCTGGCGCAGGAATTCCTGAGCCAGCACGGCATTTGCTTGGTGACGGAGTTGCCGTTCAAGAAAACCTATCTCGACGGCTGCGCGATGCTCGATGGCGATCGCCCGATCATTGGCCTCACCCTTCGGCACGACCGTGTCGACAACTTCTGGTTTGCCTTGCTGCATGAAGCAGTCCATGTGCAAAAGCACTTGACGCCGCAGTGCCGCTTCATTGCCGACAACTTGGACGACAAGGGTCGCGCAGGGCAGTCGCAGGAAGACGAGGCTGACCTGGGAGCACAGGAGGCACTCATACCGCCGGAGCTTTGGGCTGCTGCCAAAGTCCAACACACGCATTCTGCAGAAGACGCCCGAGAACTGGCCGCACTTGCTGGAGTCGCCCCGGCCATCGTAGCTGGGCGAGTGCGCCATCAAACAGGCAACTGGCGCCTGCTGAGCAATTTGATTTCCGAAGCCGGTTCGGTCAAGCCCTGGTTCCAAGTGGTCGCTTGATGGAGCTACCAAACCATCAACTCATCGAAATGGAGGTCCGAGTGATCAGCACCAAATAGGAACGGCCGGATGCTGAAGCACCCGGCCGCGGGGTGACGAGCTTGTGACTCGCCGGATTGGCGTTCGCGATTGTCTGCAGCTCGTTGTCTTCCGTCAAGTGTGCGTTCGGCCGCCGGCTAGGCCAGCCGGCACCGTTAGTGGCTTGCCCCATTCGGGGCGGGTCGCTCCATGCCACCCATTAACAGGAAAACAAAATGGGTAACGAGAATCTGCATCCCAAGGGAAACGAAGACGTCGATGGCAAAAGCGCCAGCGACAAGTACGTGACCATCTTTGTCGAAGCCAAACAGCACCGCTGGCCCAAGAACGAGCCCATTTCGTTCGCTCAGGTGGTCAAGCTGGAGGTCCCGGACTACGACCCGGATTCACCAATCACCTACTCAGTGAAGTGGACGCGTGGAAACGGCGACAAGCCGGAAGGCATTCTGGTCCCTGGCGCATCGGTGAAAGTCAAAGATGGCATCCGCTTCACAGTTTCAGAAACTGGTCAGTCGTAACGACGACATCGCGCGCCTGGTCGGGAAGGGATACGCCGTCACTTTCGACAGCGGCTGGATGATCATCCGGGACATCCCCTACCTCGATCAGCAAGGCGCCGAACAGTGGGGTGCCATCGCCACCAAGTTGGTCCCCGTCGATGCTACGGACCTGGTCCAGCAGGAAGATCACACGATCCTTTTCGCGGGCACACACCCCTGCGGTTTGGACGGCGTGCCGATCCCGCTGATCGATGCAGGCACTCACCAGCTGCAGTTGTCTGCGGCCTGTGCGGATGTCGTCGTTCAACGACGCTTCTCGAACAAGCCGCGCATCGCCGGTGCTCTTCATGGCTACCAGAACTTCTACGAGAAGATCGAAAGCTATGTGGGCATCGTGGCTGGTCCGGCCATGGAACGCCATGGCTCCAACCCGCTCACCTACAAGGCGGTCGAGGACATCCCAGAGCCGTCGGTGTTTCGATACCAAGACAGCCTAAGTTCGAAGGCGGAGATCGCTGACTTGTCGGCCAAGTTGAAGGATGACGTCATCGCCATCATCGGCTTGGGCGGCACCGGGAGCTCTGTGTTGGACTACATGGTGAAGACGCCTGTAAGGGAGATCCGTGGCTTCGACGGCGACTACTTCCACGTCCATAACGCCTACCGGTCACAAGGGAAGCTGGAGGAATGGGAGTTGGGGCAACCCAAGGCGGTGGTCTATCAGGGGCGTTATGAGGGTTTCCGCTCAGGCGTGCAGCTGTACAAGCAGTACGTCGATTCGGAATCCGGCCCCGCGCTCGAAGGCGTCACCTTCGCGTTCGTCTGTGTGGACAAGGGGCCAGCCCGGGGGGCCATCTTCGATCTCCTGATCGGTCTTGGGATTCCGTTCATCGACGTAGGCATGGGATTGAAGCGCGCAGGAGGGGCGTTGAGCGGCATGTTGCGCACGACGTACTTCTGTGTAGAAAAAGCTCAGCAGATGCGTGCGATGGGCCTGGCTGAAGTCAGTGAGACGCCGGAGAACATCTACCGCACCAACGTCCAGATTGCCGAGCTGAACGGGTTGAACGCGGCGCTGGCGGTGATCCGCTACAAGCAATTGCGCCAGTTCTATACCGAGGCGACCGCTCAGAGCCATCTTCTGTTCGACTTGTCTGACCTGAAGATGGCGGGGATGACGGCCGATGAGATTTAAGGTTAAACACGTGGTCGCCATGCCGCCCACGCTTGCGCCGGGAATCTTGTACGTGTCTCGGGAATTTGAAACCGCTCATCACCTGTGCGCATGTGGGTGTGGCTCAAAGGTCAGAACCCCCTTGGGGCCGGCCGAATGGCAAGTGGACGAGACACCGCAAGGTGTCACTGTCCGCCCCTCCATCGGCAACTGGCAGTTCCCGTGTCGATCACACTATCTGATCCAGCGCGGTCGGGTGGTTTGGTCTGACCAATGGAGCGAGGCCCGTGTTCGTGCTGGCAGGCAGCGCGATCAGGAGCGGCTCCAGGCCTATCTGGACAGAGAGGCGTCCGCCAAGCCATCCAGCTGGTGGGCCCGGTTTAGACGATGGCTCGGCGTGTAGACGCCGTATGACGCCGCTCGCCTTGGCCGACCTTGATCAGGGCGAGCGGCATTTCTGTCACACCTTTTGGATCAACTCGATCCGCCCATCTTCTCGACTGCATGTGTTCTGGTGGCCGCCTTGTGCATGCGATCAGCACTCGCAGCCCCAGTCAACATTGACTTCGGGGCTTTTGCACCTTTCTCGGCGGTTCCAAGTGCGCAGGGCGCCGACTTTTCCGTTTCGGGTGGACCCGGCCCAGCCGGCGTCCAGTTGACTGAAGAATTTCGGCACGCCCTCAGCAACTCGACGACCGGCTACTTTCCAACTAGTCGCCATCTCGACTTTGTCTTCGTTGGGGCTGGCGAGCAATGTCAGCTACACGTTCAACAACCTCGGTGATGGCGGCATCGACGGCGTCGGCTACACGTTTGCCACCCGCTTCGGGAGCAACGGAGTCGTATTTGGCACGCAGCAACTCGCAGGCGCCATAGCGCAGCTAGTTTTGGGCGGTTATTCAGACGTTGACGCCATCCGCTTCGACAACAACAGCAACCGCCAGGCGAAGCCTCAGCGACCGCAGACTGGCTGAGACCACTCGTTCGCTTTTGAGGTCTCAACGGTTCCAACCCCTGCATTGCCGACGCTACTTCGCGGTCGGAAGCCGCAATGGCTGAAGCTCCAGGTCCTCCCTCGGCACTATGCGCACCCTCTGCATGGACACATCCAGAAATGCGATGTGCGTCTGCGAGCTCTCCAGCAGGTAGCCCTCTCCAACTGGCGAACCATCCCTCAGAAGGCGGATGCACTTGCGCTTGGAGGCTTCACAGCCCTTTTCGAAGTCCTTCGCTTCACGTTGCGCGACGCCTTCACCGATCCCGCGCCCGATCTCCGCGGGGATTCCAATGAATATGACGAGCAAGAAGATGATCGGTAGTGACAACACGCTCATCAGCGCACCAACGGTTGCGACAAGAAGAGACTTTCGGGCCCACTTCGGCAGGCTTGGCATCAGCGTCGACCACTTGCCAAGGGAATCAAACGGATTCCAGGGACTAAAGAGAAGCCATAGGTAGAAGGCCAGACCAATGCCGCTCAACATGACGACGTACCAGTGCTCCAACATCGCCAGGGCCGCAGTCGCGAGAGCATTCGAGATCCCGTAGTANNGCCCGGTGTCGATGCCCCACTGCGAAAAGTAAGCCTCGTGAAACGCGTTGCCTATCAAATGTAGGAGCACCGCAGAAGCGCCAGTAAAGGCTGTCGCAAAGGCCAGTACGGCCTGCCATGTCCATCTGGGCGTTCTTGGTGGTGGCGCCTTGTCGTCGGCACTTCGCAAGTCGCTGACCACGCTCGTTCCGCCCCCATCAGCCGCGATTGCAGCCCCCACCCCGATCCGCGTTGTCTCGTCGCTCATGAATCACCTCCCTTAGCGGGCAAATGATATGAGTGATGCCGCCCGCAGGCGATATCAAGCTCCGCAACCCCAACAAGGCACGTCACTTGCCGGCGAAGCGGCATGGACTCCCAGCCCGCACACATCACCGTCCAGCATCGCTACATCAACCTCGACGGCCTCGAAGTCTTCCTCCGCGAAGCCGGCCCTCCCTCGGCCCCAACCCTCCTCCTCCCCCACGGCTACCCCTGCTCCTCCTACGAATTCCGCCAGCTCATCCCCTTGCTGGCCGACCGCTGGCACCTCATCGCCCCCGACTTCCCCGGCTGCGGCTACAGCGGCACGCCTGAAAATTTCCGCTACGACTTCGACGGCTACGCCGACTTCCTCGACCGCCTGATGCAGCGCCTGGAGGTGCCGCGCTTCGCGCTGTACCTGCACGACTTCGGTTCGCAGATCGGCCTGCGCCTGGCGATCGCACGGCCGCAGAGCATCACGGCACTCGTCATTCAGAACGGCGACATCTACGAAGACGCCTTGGGCCCGAAGTACGAACCGCTGCAGGCCTACTTCCGCCACCCCACCGCTGAAGCGAAGGCCAAGCTGGCGGAGGCGGTCAGCGAAGAGCGCTTCAAGGACGAGTTCCTCAATGAAGTGTCGCCCGAGGTGGCGATGCGCATCCCGCCCGATCTGTGGCGGCTGCATTGGTCTCTGATGACACCCCGGCGCGGGCAGATCGCCGTGGACGTGATCGCAGGGCTCAAGGACAACCTCGACTGGTTCCCGCGCTACCAGTCCTACCTGCGGGACCACCAACCGCCGACGCTCATCGTGTGGGGCCCGAAGGACGGCTACATGCCGGCGCCTTCCGCGCGCGCTTACCTGCGCGATCTGCCGAAGGCAGAGCTGCACCTGCTGCCCGACGGCGGCCACTGGCTGCTGGAGACGCACCTCGACGAGGTCGCGCGCCTGATGCGCGACTTTCTCTCGCGCACGCTCGGTTAACTGCGGCGCGCCAAGAGGCTGGTAGCGCGCCAGCGCCCTTGCGGACTGCTCGACGGCGCTGCAGGCATGGCCATCGGCTCTCTCGCCGGGCTCCCAAAGATGGAGGATGCGCGCACAGAAGTGCGGCTGCAGACTGCCATGCCCTCGCCCAGAAAGGAGGTTGCGTGAGCCCTTCCTCGCATGCTTCGCTTTGGCTGACGGTCGCTGTCACGATCGCAGCCATGCTGGTACTGGCCGGCTGCAACGGCTACGGACACAGGCAATTCCAGACCGGTCCGCCGGTGGACGATTGGTTCGACGTCGAGGTCGATGACTTTGGTCAGCTTTGGCATTCAGAGCAGCAGAGCGCCGCTCTCGACCGGATCAAGGCAAGCATCGCCGAGACCAACACGATCGTCGTCGCGTTCGCCCATGGATGGCACCACAACGCGCACACCGACAACCAGAACCGAACCGAGTTCAAGAAGGCTGTAGAGCAGGTGCGCGCCACCCTTGCGGCCCCGGCATACATCGCGGCGCGAGAGGGGCTGGGCGCCGGAAAGAGTGTGAGGGTCATCGGCATCTACCTGGGGTGGCGCGGCCGCTCCCTGCCGGGTCTGCTCGACTATGCGACGTTCTGGGGGCGCAAGGCGGCCGCCGAGAGGGTGGGGCAGGGCGCGGTGCGAGAGTTCGTTCTCCGGCTCAATGAGATCTACAAGGAGGCGAACGCCAAAGACAGTCCCCGATTCATGGGGCTGGTGTTCCTTGGCCATTCGTTTGGCGGTCAGGTATTGCACAGGGCAACGGCGTCGGTGTTCGAGGATGACCTGGTGCGGCGGGATCAAACGATTGCCAGGGTCATGGCGCTGGGTGCCGGACAGGAGCGACGCCTGGCTGAAATTCCACCGGTATCTTCCGTCGGCGACTTGGTGATACTGATCAACCCGGCGCTGGAGGCGATGCAGTTCAACCGCATTCACGATCTTTACCGGCAACGCAGCTACCCGCTGACTCAGACGCCGGTGCTGACTGTCTTCTCCGGTGAGGCGGATACCGCACGACAACGCCTCTTCCCTATCGGTAGATGGTTCAGTTCGCTGCTGCGGCCGCCGTTCCGTGACCAGCGACAGCGAGACGAATGGCTGCTCGCGCTTGGGGAGGCGGAGCACCAGCGTACGCATACGCTGGAGCTGAACGCCGATGCCACGCCGATCGAATGGGACCCACAGAGGTACTGCGAGCAGGTGGTTCCAATGGACTTCACCAACCCGAGGACCAACGTTGGCGGCGCGCTGCTGGCACCTGATCCCCGGGCTCCACACATCCCGTACAGCCCGGTGCTGGTGGCCTACAGCGGGCAGGAGATCATTGGGGCACACTCGGGCATCTGGGAGCCGTCGTTCCGCAACTTTCTGGTGGACTACGTGGCGCTCATCGAGGGGAAGAGGCTGTGCTTGCGGGCCATTGCGATCAGGGCCTTGACCCAGCGGCTTCCCAACCGCTGAAACTTCGCGCGGCTCGCGTTCAAGACGGGCCTCCGGTCTGTTGTCATCAGGAGCCGCCACGCCATGGCCCCCAAGCCCGCCACGTTTGCCGATGAATTCCTCGAGAACTACCTGAAGTTCGGGCTGGGTTCCATGCCCAAGTCGGACATCGATGCCCTGGTGATGGCCTTGCTCGATCGCCACGGCCTCGGTGGCTCGGGGCCTCTGGCCTCGCTGAGCAACCAGACGGTGAGCGAGCGGCTGCGCACGCCGGTGGCCAAGGTCAAGAAGCTGCGCTACGAAGCGGCGCTCAAGTTCGGCGGGCGCGTAGAGGACCAGGCCATGGGCCGGCTGCTCGCGGCGCTGGCGGTTGCCACGCTCGAGCCGCAGGAAGACCGCATCTGCCTGATCATCGAAGACACCCTGGCCAAGAACTGGCTGCAGGGCCAGCTCAAGCTGCGCCAGCAGATCTTCGATCACCCCTTCAATTCCGAGCTTATCCGTGTGTCCGCCCACGGCCTGTTCGCGGTGCTGGAAACGCTGTTCGACAAGCAGCAGTTGGCCGCCTTCATGAAGGGCTACGAGGAGGCCAGGAAGACCCAGAGCGCAGCCGAGCGCGTGAAGCGCTTCAAGGCCCTGGCGCGCCAGTTCGTCGAAGGCGCGGCCAAGGCGGCGGGTGGTGGCGTGGTGGCCGTGGTGAAGGCGCACGTCGGCCTGCCTTGAAGGCTCATTGCCTGGGCGCGAATCCCAAGCGCGACCCCACGATCACGGAGCCCAAGCCCACCGCGTGCCACACCGTGAGCGCTTCTCCCAGAAACACCACCGCAAACCCCACCCCGAAGATCGGCACCCAATAGAACCCCATCGCCGTGCGCGCCGCCCCGAGCCGCGCGATGGACAGGTTCCACACCAGCGCCGCCAGCGCCGTCGCCAGCACGCCGGAGTAGAGGATCAGCGACCACGTCGTGGTCGAGGCCTCGGCCAGGTCCGCCAGCCGCGCAGTCGGCGACAACGCGGCGTGCAGCACCAGCAGCACCGATCCGATGACATGGATCACCACGCTGATCTGCAGCACCGTGAAGGCCTTCGACAGCTTCTGCACCGCGATGCCGCCCGAGGAGAAGCACACCAGGGACGACAGGATCAGCAGATCACCCAGGGAGCCGTTGCCCAGTTGCGCGCCCGGCCGGTTGAGGATGACCAGGGCCACGCCCGCGAAGCCGATGGCCACGCCGGCCAGGCGGCGCGCGCCCAGCGCTTCGCGAAACACCAGCGCCGCCAGCAAGGCCGACACCAATGGCCCCAGCGACATGATGAGCGCCCCGTTGGTGGCCGTGGTGCGCGACAAGCCGCTGGCGAACAGGATCTGGTTGCCGTAAACCATGAACAGCGCGCAGGCGGTCAGGCCCAGCAGGTCGCGCCCGCGCAGCGCGGGCAGGCATTCGCGCCGCAGGAACAGCAGCACCGTCAGCGCGATGGTGGCGACGACCATGCGCACCGCAGCCACGGTCAGCACGTCCAGGCTGTCGGTGAGCGCCTTCACCGCCGAGAGGTTGACGCCCCAGATGGCCATGGCCACCAGGAGCAGGGCGTACGCGCGCCGGCCGTCGGCCACGTCAGCCGCGCTCGCCCACCACCACGTGCCGTTCGACGAGGAAGGTGGTGATCTCGGCGATGAACTCGCGCGCGTGGGTCATCAGGGTCTGGCCCTTGGGGGAGGCGAAGGCCTGGTTGAGCGATTCGGTGTCGTCGAACCAGAGTTCGACGATGCCGTCGATGGGCAGGCCGTCGCGCTCCACGGGGTGGCCCTTGGGCGCCTCGCGGCCCACGATGAGGTTCTGGCGGTAGCCGCGCACGCCGGCCACGCGCTTCACCAGGTGCGCGTGTTCCTGGCGCCACTCGGTCTTGAACTCGTCGGGCGGTACGTCTTCGCGCCGTTTCAACAAGGACATGCGCTTGAGCAGCGGGCGATCGGCCTCGGGCTCGATGACCTCCATCTGGTCGATGGTGACGATGCGCAAATCACCGATGAAGTGGTTCTCGTCGGCAATCAGCGCCTGGCCGGCTTCCGTCTGGATGGCCGCCCGCATGGCCTGTTCGCTGTCGAACCAGAGCATGGAGAACCCGTCGAGCTGTTCCGGCCCGCGCGGGTAGCTGAAGCCGCGCTGCAGGCTGTCGGTGACGTGGTTCTGCTCGTAGCGGCGCAGGCCGGGCAGGCGCGCCGCCAGTTCGGCGTGGTGACCGAGCCAGTGGCGGCGGAAGTCCTCGTCACTCCACTCCGGCTTCTTCCTGATCAAACCCGACCGCACGAACATGGGACTTTCCTTCCTGATGGGGCTCAGTGCGAGCCGAGGTAGGCGGCTTTCACCTTCGGGTCGTTCAACAGCTCCGCGCCCGATCCCTGCAGGGTGATGCGGCCGGTTTCGAGCACGTAGGCGCGGTCGGCCACGCCCAGGGCCTGCTTGGCCATCTGCTCGACGAGCAGGATGGTCAGGCCCGATTCGCGCAGCTCGCGGATGGCCTTGAAGATCTGCTCGACGATGAGCGGCGCGAGGCCGAGCGAGGGCTCGTCGAGCAGCAGCAGGCGCGGCTCGCTCATGAGCGCGCGCGCGATGGCGAGCATCTGCTGTTCACCGCCCGAGAGCGTGCCGGCGAGCTGGCCCTCGCGTTCGCGCAGGCGCGGAAAACGCTGGAACTCGCGTTCGATGGCGCGCTGCACGCCAGCCTTGTCGGCGCGGCGCGCGTAGGCGCCGAGCAGCAGGTTCTCGCGCACGGTCTGGTCGGGGAAAACGCCGCGGCCTTCGGGCGAGAGGGCCACGCCCAGGCCCACGCGCTTGTGCGGCGCCAGTCGGGTGCAGTCCTCGCCCGCGATGGTGATGCGCCCGCCGCTGGCGGGCTCCAGGCCGGCGATGCAGCGCAGCAGGCTGCTCTTGCCCGCGCCGTTGGCGCCAATGATGGCGATGACCTCGCCGGCCTTGACCTCCAGGCTCACGCCCTTGACGGCCTGGATGGCGCCATAGGCGACCTCGAGTTGGTCGATCTTCAACATGCTGTGTCCCCTCAGGCCGTCGCCGGTGTGGCGTCGGCCTCGTCCTCGACGCCGAGGTAGGCCTGGATCACGCGCGGGTTGTTCTGGATCGCGGCCGGCTTGCCCTCGGCGATCTTGATGCCGTAGTCGAGCACGATGACGTGGTCGGAGATGGACATGACCAGGTCCATGTGGTGTTCCACCATGAGGATGGAGATGCCGCAGCGCGCGATCTTCAGCAGCAACTGGCCCAGCTCCGCCGTCTCTTGCGGGTTGAGGCCGGCGGCGGGTTCGTCCAGCAGCAGCAGTTGCGGCTCGGTGGCCAGCGCGCGCGCCAGTTCCACGCGGCGCTGCAGGCCGTAGGGCAGGCTGCCGGCGGGGGCATGGGCCAGGGGCAGCAGGTCCACCAGGGCCAGCAGTTGCAGCGCGCGCTCGGTGGTGCGCGCCTCTTCGCGGCGCGCGAAAGGCAAGGCCAGCAGCGAGGCGAAGAAGCCGTTGCCCATGCGCGTGTGGTGGCCGAGCTTCACGTTGTCCAGCACCGACAACTCCGCGAACAGGCGCAGGTTCTGGAAGGTGCGGCCCATGCCGAGCTGGCAGATGGTGTGCGCGGGCCGGCCCGCGAGGTTCTGGCCCAGGAAGCAGATGCTGCCCGCGCTCGGCTCCAGCACACCGGTGACCATGTTGATCATGGTGGACTTGCCCGCGCCGTTGGGGCCGATGAGCGCGTGCACGTGGCCGCGCTGCAGGCGGAAGGACACGTCCTGCGCGGGCTTGACGCCGCCGAAGGCCTTGGAGACGTTCTCGACCACGAGCAGGTCGCCGCTGGCGTCGGCCGCGGCCGGGCGGTAGGCGCGCGGCCCCACGCCCGATGGCAGCTCGGGCTGCTTCCGCCAGCGCGCGAACAGGGTGTTCAACACACCCATCACGCCGCCGGGCATGGCATACAGCGCGAACAGCAGCAGGAAGCCGTAGAGGAAGTGCTGCGCGGCGGGCCAGCGCGCCAGGGCCGCGTCAATGGCGGTGAGGATCACCGTGCCCACCAGCGGCCCGTACTGCGAGCCCGCACCGCCGAACAGCACCAGCAGCAGGATGAAGATGGACAGGTGGAAGGTGATGAAGTCGGAGTTGACGTACTGGTTCTGTTGCGCCACCAGCGCGCCCGCGATGCCGCAGGTGACGGCCGCGACCACGAAGGCGATGACCTTGGCGCGGTAGACGCGCACGCCGACGGACGAGGACGCGATCTCGTCCGCCTGCAGCGAGAGCAGCGCGCGGCCGAAGCGCCCACCCACCAGGTTGCGCAACAGCAGGTGGGCGATGGCGCACAGCGCGACGGTGAGCCACACCCACTGCTGCGTGCTCAGCGGCTCCTCGCCCCAGCTCAGGGGCCGGATGCCGTAGACACCCTGCGCACCGCCGAACACGTCCGTCCATTCGCTCACGAGTTTCTCGACCACGATGCCGAAGGCCAGGGTCACCATCGCCAGATAAGGGCCCTTCACGCGCAGCGAGGGCAGGGCGATGAGCACGCCGAACACGCCCGAGACCACCGCCGCCAGCGCGAGCGCAATCCAGGGGCTGATCTCCGTGCGCGTGGTGAGCAGGGCCACCGCGTAGGCGCCGGCCGCGAACAGGCCGGCCTGGCCCAGGGACTTCTGCCCCGCGTAACCCACCAGCACGTTCATGCCGGCCGCGCACAGGTAGTACACGCCCATCATGAACAGGATGCGCAGGTAGTAATCGTTGTTGAGCGCGAACGTGAGGCCGACCACCGCGGCCACGGCGAGCAGCACGCCGGCGATGTGGGGAAAGCGCTTCATACCTTCTCCACCGCGCGCGCGCCGAACAGGCCGGTGGGGCGCAAGGCCAGCACCAGGATGACGAGCGCGAAGATGGCCACCTCACGCCACTGCGCCTGCCACAGGTTCACCAGCGATTCGATGACACCGAGCGCGAAGCCGCCGATGACGCAGCCGCGCGGGTTGCTCAGGCCGCCGATCATGGCGCCCGAGAAGCCCTTGAGGCCCACGGCCAGGCCCATGTAGAGCGAGGCCTGCGCGATGGGCGCGAGCAGAAAACCCGACAGGCCCGCGAGCGCGGAACTCACAACGAAGGCGATCACCATGATGGCCTTGGTGTTGATGCCCATGAGGCTGGCCACGCTGCCGTTGGCCGCGACCGCGCGCATGGCCTTGCCGAGCAGGGTGCGGTTCATGACGTGGTCGAAGCCGACCATGACGACGACGGCCACGCCCAGGGTGAGCAGCTCCTGCGGGCGCACGCCCACGCCCATGAAGCGCAGCACCTGGTCGCCCACGGGGCTGGGCACCACCACGGGCTTGGGGCCCCAGATGGCCAGGCCGATGCTCTGCAGGATGACGCCGAAGCCCAGGGTGCTCATCACCCAGGCCATGCCGGGGCGGCCCGCGAAGGGGCGCACGCCCACGGCGTAGAGCAGCCAGCCGAGCAGGCCCATCACGCCCAGGGCGCCCACCAGCGCCATCAACTGCGCGGCGCCACCGGGCTCGGCGTCGCCGAAGCTGGTGGCCGTGAGCGGGCGGCCGACGGCGAGGAACAGCACGCTCATGCCGATGAAGGCGCCCGCCGTCACGAACTCACCGTGCGAGAAGTTGAGGGTCTTGGTGGTGGTGAAGGTGACGCTGAAACCCAGCGCAACCAGAGCGTAGGCACCGCCCACGCACAGCCCGCTGAGCACCGCCTGCAGGAGCGCTTCTGTCATGTTGTCTGTCTCCGGGAAAGGGCGCGCGGGCCGCTGAGGGCGCCGCGCGCGCGGCCGCTTACTTCTTGAAGTCCGCCGCGGTGAGCGTCTTCAGGATCGGGTCGCTGTAGGGCAGCAGCTTGCCGTCTTTCCAGCGGATCCAGACGAAGTCCTCGGCGGTCAGGGCCTCGCGGTCGGNNTGGTTGTAGGTCTTGAGCACGCCCTGCACGGGGGTCTTCAGGTCTTCCAGCGCGGCGCGCACGGCGGCACCGTCGGTGCTGTTGGCCTGCTTGGCGGCGGCGGCGTAGAGCAGCACCGAGTCGTAACCGTGCAGCGCGAAGGAGAAGGCGCTGGGGGCCTTGAGCTTGCTGCCGATGCGGTCGTAGAGCTTCTGCTGCGCGGGCGTTTTCTCCTCGCTCACGGTGCGCATGAAGATGGGCTTGTCGGCCAGGGCCTTGCCCGCGGCGTCGTAGAAGGTGATGTTGTCGGCGGCCCAGGAGGTAAGCGTGAGCGGGAAGTAGTTGATCTTCTCCATGCTGCGCACCAGTTGCGCGATGGGCGTGCCCTGGGCCCAGACCACCACGGTGTCCACGCCGGCGGCCTTCATCTTGTTGAGCTGCGAGGTCATGTCGGTGTCGCCCACGCCGAAGTGCTCGGTGGCGACGATCTTGATGCCCTGCTTCTCGGCGAGCTCCTGCATGTCCTTCATGCCACCCTGGCCGTAGCCGGTGGTCTCGGCCATCAGGCCCACGCTCTTGGCGTTGCTGTTCTTCTTCACGTAGGCCATGAGCGCGGCCACCTGCTCGCGGTCCACCATGGAGACGCGGAACATGTAGTTGTCGCCCGAGCCCATAGGCGCGGTGATGGCGGTGCCCGAGCCCACGTTGCCGATCACCGGCACCTTCTTCTGGTTGGCGATGTGCTTCCAGGCCATGGCGTTGCCGGAGTTGGTGGGGCCGAACACGGCCACGACCTTCTCGCTGTCGATCAGCTCGGTCATGTTCTGGATGGACTTGGGCGGCGCGGAGGCGTCGTCGCGCACCACCAGGGCCAGCTTCTTGCCCAGCACGCCACCGGCGGCGTTGATGTCGGCAATGGCGGCTTCCATGCCGATGACGGCGGCCTGGCCGCTCTGCGCCGAGGGCGAGGCCGAGAGGTCGCCGTTGTAGCCGAGCTTGATGTCCTGGGCCTGGGCGCCACCCGCGAAGGCAGAGAGTGCGATGGCCGACAGGGCGGCGCCCCAATAACGCTTGATGCTCATGTTGTCTCCTGTTGTGAATGGGATGGGCGGAAGGAATGGCTTGGCGCTGGCGTCAAACCGCGAGAAAGCCTCCGTCCACCGGCAGCGTGATGCCGGTGACGTAGCGGGACATGTCGCTGGCCAGGAAGACGATGGGACCGACGAGGTCCTCCGTCTCGCCGACGCGGCCCAGCGGGATGCGCGTCATGAAGCCCTGCAGGCGCGAAGGGTCCTCGCGCGTGGCGGCCGTCATGGGCGTGGCGATGACGCCGGGCGCCAGCGCGTTGACGCGCACGCCGAAGGGCGCGAGCTCCTGGGCCAGCGACTGCGTGAGCATCTTGATGGCGCCCTTGGACGGCGAGTAGCCGAGCGAGGCGGCCTGGCCCGCGTAGGCCGCGATGGAGGCCATGTTGACGATGCAGCCGCGCGTGGCCTTGAGCGAATCCAGCAGCGCGTGCGTGACGTTGAAGGTGCCGTGCACGTTCACGTCCAGGGTCTTCCTGAAGTTCTCGGCCGCGCGCGGGCTGGCGGTGGTCTCGCGGATGATGATGCCGGCGTTGTTGACGAGCAGGTCGACCTCGCCGATCTGCGCCGCGACCTGTTGCGCGACGTCGCGGCAGGCCTCGGGCGAGGTGACGTCGAGCGTGAAGGACCAGGCCTGGCCGCCGGCCTCGCGCACCAGGCGCGCGGTCTCCTCCACGGCGGCGGTGTTCATGTCGGTGGCGACGATGCGCGCGCCGGCCTGCGCCAGGCCCAGGCAGAAGGCGCGGCCGTTGCCCTGGCCGGCGCCGGTGATGAACGCCAGGCGGCCTTGCAGCAGGCGCGGCGCGAGGGTGTCGGGGTAGGTGGGCATGGCGGTGTCCTCAGGCGGCGGGTGCCAGTTGTGTTGACGCGCCCACACCCGCGGCGGCCGGCCGCTGCGCCAGTGGCGCGGCCTTGGCG